>Ga0081538_10002755_pt1 | contig 16864 bp, 17 predicted proteins | sample TabmetS5T2R1_FD_71022 | JGI IMG/M metagenome (GOLD analysis project Ga0081538, IMG submission 71022) | Tabebuia heterophylla rhizosphere microbial communities from the University of Puerto Rico - S5T2R1 | ecosystem: Host-associated > Plants > Roots > Rhizosphere ... | reverse complement strand
GATACTTCCTCGGCGACTACATGGGGCTCGACTTCGGCGGAGGCGGCTTCGCCACGGCGTGGGGTTCGACCCTCGGCGGCGGGCCCTCGAGCATCTTCTCCAACAACCTGACTCCCTAGACGATGGGGACGCCCGGGCGCCGTTCAGGCGTCCGGGCGTTGTCCCCATCTCCGACCACCGCTGATTTCGGACCGAACCGAATCGGCCCGGCGTGCGAATACACGTCGGCGTCTGGAAGGAGAGGATCACTGTGGCAGGCTTTACCGGGCTCGAATCGGTCGACGATCCCGCATCGCGGGACCGTTTTCTCACGCGTGCGCTCGTCGCCGGTGGAACGTTGCTCGCCGGCGGGGCGCTGCTGGCGGGGCTGCCGAGGCTGGCGGCGTCCGCCCAATCTCCTGCGCAAGACGCGGAGATCTTCAATTTCGCTCTAGGCCTGGAGCACGTCCAGGCCGCGTTCTACCGCGAGGCCGCCGACCAGGCGGAGCTCGACGGCGACCTGCTCGAGTTCGCCAGGGTCGTCGCCGAGCACGAGCGCGAGCACGTCGGCTACCTCCAGGAGGCACTCGGAGGCTCCGCGGCGGCGGAGCCGGAGACGTTCTTCGGCGCAGCGACGACGGATCCCGACGCGTTCGCGGAGGCCGCGATCACCCTCGAGGACCTCGCCGTTGCTGCCTACAACGGCCAGGCGGCGAACCTCACCAAGGGCGGGCTCCGGGCGGCCGCGACCATCATCTCGGTCGACGCCAGGCACGCGGCCTGGATTCGCGCCATCGTGGGGAGGCCTGCGGCGTCGCAGCCGGTCGACCAGCCGCTCTCCCGAGCAGAGGTCGAGGCCAAGCTCGACGAATCCGGATTCCTTCGAGAGGCATGAGAGGAGACGCCGTGACGTTTCGAGATATCCCCGATCTCGCCCTCGAGGACCTCGACCGCGACGGGGCGATCAGAGAGGCGGCCGACGGCCTGCCGCGCTCGTCGCGCGGCGGCTTCCTGAAGGTCGTCGCGGGCGGCATCGCAGGCGCCGCGGCGCTCGGGCGTCCGACGGGCGCGCGGGCGGCGCTGGCCAAGGGCGACATCGCCATCCTGAACTACGCCCTCACCCTCGAGTACCTCCAGGACGCCTTCTACACGGAGGCCGAGCGGAAGGGCGCCCTCTCGGGCCCGCCCGCCCGGCTGACGGAGGTGGTCGGCGCCGTCGAACGCGCGCACGTCCACGCCCTCCGCGACGTGCTCGGGACGAGGGCCGTCGCGCGGCCGTTCTTCGATTTCCGCGGCGTCACGGAGCGCCCGCCGAGCTTCGTCCGCACGGCGGTTGCCTTCGAGGACCTGGGCACCGCGGCGTACAAGGGTCAGGCGCACCTGATCCAGTCGCCCCAGGTGTTGGCCGCCGCCGTCGGCATCCATTCGGTCGAGGCCCGGCACGCCGCCTGGATCAGGTACATCGCTGGGACCCTGCCCGCCGCCGAGGCCTTCGACCAGGCCAAGAGCAGGCCGGAGACCCTCAGCCTCGTCAGGTCGACGAGGTTCGTCGTCGCGAGGCCGCGAACGAAGGCAGCGAAGAAGCCTGCGTTCACGGGATGAGAGCGCCGGGCCGCACGCCATTGGTCAGCGTCGCGGCCCTCGCTCTCGCCGCGGTCGGAGCGGCGTCGATATCGCTCGCGATCGACTCCTACGGCGACGATCCGACCGCGGCCGGCATCGCCTCCGCCTCGACTCGGGCTCCGACGCTGGCCGACCCGCTCGATCCGGCTTTCGACGTCCCCGCGCCGGTCGAGCTGCGGACGTCTGCGTATGAGTCGACCTGGGCGCCGGTCAAGCGCGCGGTCACGGCACGTTCCGCTCCGAGCCGTGCATCCGCCGTCGTCGCCCGCCTGGACCGTCGCACGCCCGAGGGAACCGCCAACATCGTCCTCGCGCTCGCACGGCAGAAGGACGCCGAGGGCACCCTCTGGATCCGGGTGCGCCTTCCCGTCCTTCCAAACAACAGCACTGGCTGGGTGCCGCGCTCGGCGCTCGGCGGCTACGGGATCGTGAGCACGCACCTCGTCGTCGACCTCGGCGACCGTCGGGCGATGCTTCTCCGGAACGGGCGCGTGGCGTTCCGCGCCCCGGTCGGAGTCGGCACCGCCTCGTTCCCCACTCCGCGCGGCCGGTTCTACGTGCGGAACAAGCTCACGCGGTACCGAAACCCCTTCTACGGCCCGATCGCGTTCGGGACGAGCGCGCGGTCGGCCACGCTCACGGACTGGCCCGCAGGCGGCTTCATCGGCATCCACGGGACGAACGAGCCTGACCTCATTCCCGGGCGTGTATCACATGGGTGCATCCGCCTGCGCAACGAGGCGATTCTCCGCCTCGCACAGCTCATGCCCGTCGGCACGCCGTTGACCATCCGCGCATGACCATGCCGCCGCGAGCCCTATTCCTCGTGCTCGGGCTGCTCGTCCTCGCGACGCTCGCCTTCGCGCCCGCCGGGACGGCACAGAGCCGGCAGGGAGACCTCTCCGATCTCTGGAAGGAGTACCCGCTCGATCCGAGGCCGGCGGAGACCCGGTCGGTCGCGGGCCGCGAGGAGCCCGGATCGACGGCTGGGCCACCGCCGCCGCTGGCGAAGCCCGCGGGCCCGTTCCCGCTGGCGCTTCTCTTCCTCGCCCTCGCGCTGGCCGTCGTCGGAGTCGCCGGCGGCGCGCGCCAGGGCGTGGTGAGGCTACGGGCACGAAGGTGGAGCGGGCCCGGGTCGGCTCGGGGCGGATCGCGGCGACCTCGGCGGCTCGCCCGGCGAGGTTTACTCGGGGGAGGCGACGGATAAATAACGGCCAACTGCGGGACCAACCCAGGGGGTTAGCAATGCGGCGTCTGGCGACCTTGATCGTTCTGGCTGGTCTATGGGTGAGCGCAGCTCCTGCGGCAGCGCAGCTTCCCGACGTTCCCCTCCCCGACGAGCCCGTGCCCGACATCCCGGTGCCCGACGTACCGGACGTCGACCCGCCCGACGTTCCCGACGTCGAGCTGCCCGGGCTTCCCGGCGGCGGAGGCGGTGGCGGTGGAGGCGGCGGGGGTGGAGGAGGAGGCGGCCTCCCCATTCCTCCGCCCGACGCGCCGAGCACCGGCGACAGCGGAGGCGACTCCGGCGGGGGCGGAGACGGCTCCGGCGGAGGCGGCGGTTCAGGCTCGGGATCCGGCGACGGCTCCGGTTCGGAGTCCGGCGGTACCTCCGGCGGGGGCGGCGGCTCCGGTTCGGGGTCCGGCGGCGACCCAGGCTCAGCTCAGTGCCCCTGCGCCACGCCTGCGACCGGATACCCGGTCGCCGGCGACTACGACAAGTGCCCGTTGGATGCGGAGAGCGGCGACGCAAGCCCGGTGCTTGCGGCCTCGGGCTCCGGAGGTTCCCCGGACGGCGGCGACGCGGGCCACGGCGGCGGTGTCCTCGGCGCGGGAGCGTTCGCCGAGGGCGCATTGGCTCCGCCCGCGGACCTGGGCCCGGGCGGCGACGGTTCTCCGATCAGCTTGGTCGCGGCCGGCCTGCTCGCGCTCGCGGGGCTGGGGCTGCTCATCGGTCTCGCCGGCGGCCTGAAGGCGCTCCACGGCCGCCTCGGTTCACCGAGCTAGCGCAGGTGAGCGTTCAGCCCGCCCGGCTGCCGACGACCTCGGCGGCCAGGCGGGCGACCTCGGTCGGATTCGTCCCGACCCGGACGCCGTGGGCCTCGAGCGCCTCCTTCTTGGTCTGCGCCGTGCCCGCGCTCCCGGAGATGATCGCTCCGGCGTGGCCCATCGTCTTGCCGGGCGGAGCGGTGAAGCCGGCGATGTAGGCGACGACGGGCTTCGACATCTCGGCGCCGATGAACTCGGCGGCCTTTTCCTCCTCCGCCCCGCCGATCTCGCCGACCATGACGACGATCTCGGTCTCGGCGTCGGCCTCGAAGCGGGCGAGGACGTCGATGAACGACGACCCGACGACGGGGTCCCCCCCGATACCCACGATAGTGGACTGGCCGATGCCCAGCTGTGTCAGCTCGTGCCCGATCTGGTACGTGAGCGTGCCGGATCTGGAGACGAGGCCGACAGGCCCCTCGCTGAAGATCTCCGCGGGGATGATCCCGACGTTCGCCTTGCCCGGCGAGAGGACGCCGGGGCAGTTGGGCCCGACCAGCGTGACGCCGCGCGGGCGAACGTAGTTGTAGACCCGGAGCATGTCGTGAGCCGGGATGCCCTCGGTGATGCAGATCACGGTTCCGATGCCTGCGTCCACGGCCTCGTAGATCGCGTCGGCGGCAAAGCGCGCGGGGACGAAGACCATGGCGACGTTCGGCGCGGTCTCCTTCATGGCCGCGCGGACGGTGTCGAAGACCGGAATCCCCTCCACGCTCTCCCCGCCCTTGCCGGGCGTTACGCCCGAGACGACGTTCGTCCCGTAGTGCAGGTTGCGGGTCGCGTGGAACGAGCCCTCGCGCCCGGTGATCCCCTGGACGACGAGGCGTGTGTCGCGGTCGACGATGATCGCCACGGCTAGAGCGACACCACCTTCTCGGCTGCCGACAGCATCGTCTCCTCGACGTACAGGTTGGCCGGAGCGGCCTCGGTGAGCAGGCGCCTGCCCTCCTCGGCGTTCGTCCCGTCGAGCCTGACGACGATCGGGTGGCGGATCTCCATCTGGCCGAGTGCCGTCAGGATCCCGCGCGCGACCTCGTCGCAGCGCGTGATCCCGCCGAAGATGTTGAAGAGGATCGCGTTGACCTGCTCGTCGGAGGTGATCACCTCGAGCGCTTCGACGACGCCCTGGGCGTCGCCGCCGCCGCCGAGGTCGCAGAAGTTCGCCGGGCGGCCGCCGACCTGGTCGATCACGTCGAGGGTCGCCATGACGAGACCGGCGCCGTTTCCGAGGATGCCGATCTCGCCGTCGAGCTTCACGTACGTGACACCCTTCTCGCGCGCGAGACGCTCCCGCGGGTCCGCGGCCTCGAGGTCGCGCATGTCGGCGATGTCCGAATGACGGTAGAGCGCGTTGTCGTCCACTGTGAACTTCGAGTCGAGCGCCTTCACCTCGCCGTCGGGCGTGACGATCAACGGGTTGATTTCGCACAGCATCGCGTCGAAGTCGACGAACGCCCCGAAGAGCTTCTCGACGATCGCCGTCACCTGCTTCTGCTCGCTGGGGGAGTCGATGCCGGCGGTGAAGATCAGCCAGCGCCCATGCCAGGGCTGGAGCCCCTCGAGCGGGTCGACGTGCAGCCGCGCGAGCGCCTCCGGGCTCTTCTCGGCAACCTCCTCGATGTCGACGCCGCCCTCGGTCGTCAGCATGAACAGCGGCTTCTTCTCGCCGCGGTCGAACGTGACCGAGAGGTAGTACTCCTTCGCGATGTCGGAGGCGCGCTCGATCCAGAGGCGACGAACGACGTGGCCGCGGATGTCCATTCCCAGGATCGCCGCGGCGTGCTCCTCGGCCTGCTCGGGCGTGTCCGCGAGCTGGATGCCGCCGGCCTTACCGCGCCCGCCGACGAGCACCTGAGCCTTGACGACGACCTGACCGCCGAGCTCCTCGGCGGCCGCCCGCGCCTCCTCGGCCGTCGTCGCCAGGCGCCCTTCCGACACGGGGATGCCGGCACGCGCGAAGAGCTCCTTCCCCTGGTACTCGTAGAGATCCACGGCCGGGCGCGAGTCTAGCTGGAAACCGGGAATCACTCGTTCGGACGATGAGCCTCGCTCCGGAACGGGCGATGCTGGACAGGGGCACCCCGTGAGACTCGTCCAGACGCTCGTGAAGGCCGGGCTCATCCTGGCCGTGATCGCCGCCACCCTCGGCGGCGCAGTCGCGCTCGGAAGCACGCTCTTCGACGCACCGCCCCGGGACGCAGCCGAGTTCGCGGCGCAGATCGAGGCCGGCAGCACGCACGCGCCGCCGACGCAGAAGCGCACGGCCGCCGAGCGCCGCTACGTCCTCGACCTCGGCGACCTCTGCGCGGCGAGGAACGAGCGGCTGCGGGGACTCGAGCGCAGGGTGAAGAGCGTCGACGTGGTCGGCCGCCTACGCGGCTGGCGGGCCATCTTCGCCGACTACTCCGAGGACTTCGCCGCCCTGGCGCCACCCCGCGGCTATCAGGCCGCCGCCGATCGCGTCGGCGAGCTCGGCCGGGCGATGCTCGACCTCACCGACGGCGCTCTCGAGGCAAAGCGGGCCGGCGATCGCGAGGGCTTCGAGGCGAAGACCCGCGCCGCCGAGCTGCTCGCCGCCCGCTACGACCAGGCGGTGCTCCACCTGGACGCGCCCGCCTGCGCCACCGCGTAGCCACACGTTCACCACAGCCGCGTTTCGGGTATACCGCCCGACGCTGTAGCGTTCGCCCGGACCCCTCAGAGGAGGAAGCGATGAGCACCCTGCACGACGACGACATCCGGACGATCACCGAGAGCGGCCGCCTCGATCCGCAGGCGGATGCGGACGGCGACGACACCGACACGACGGACGGCGACGCGACCGACACCGACGCCGACGACGCCGACACGGACGCGACCGACGCCGACTCGGACGACACCGACGCGTAGAGCCGCCGAGGCGGCGCTCGCGCGCTGCCTCGAGCCGGTCTCCGCCGACACCTTCTTCGCCGAGCACTGGGAGCAGCGGCCGCTCGTCGTCGCCCGCGACGAGCCGGGGCGTTTCGACGACCTGCTGTCCGAAGCCGACGTCGAGCGGCTCGTCTGCTCCACGGCGATCCGGTACCCGGCCTTCCGCCTCGTCCGGGAGGGAGGGCAGCTCGACCTGGGCGCCTACACAGCGGACGTGCCGTGGCGCCCCGCGTTCACGAAGACGGCCGACGTGCCGCGCGTCCTGGCCGAGTGGGAGGCGGGAGCGACCATCGTCCTCCAGGCGCTGCACGTCAATTGGCACCCGCTCGCCGTCTTCTGCCGGCTACTCGAGGACGCTCTCGAGCATCCGGTGCAGGCCAACTCCTACTACACGCCGCGCGGCTCGCAGGGCTTCGCGGTGCACCACGACACGCACGACGTGCTGGTGCTGCAGGTGGCGGGCGAGAAGCGCTGGCTGCTCTACGATCCCCTCCTCGAGCTCCCGCTCAAGCACCAGCGTTACTCGAAGGCGCTTGGGGACCACGGCGAGCCCACCGACGATCTCGTCCTGCGGGCCGGGGACACCCTCTACCTCCCGCGGGGCTGGCTGCACCAGGCGGAGACGTCCGACGCGGACTCGCTCCACCTGACCGTCGGGATCAACACCTACACGTGGCTCGACGCGGCGAAGGCGGCGCTTGGCCCGCTCGAGCAGGACGCCGACCTGCGGCGCGAGGTCAGCTCGGGCGATGGCGAAGCCGACGAGATCGTGGACCAGCTCAGGGCGCAGCTCGCTCCGGAGGACGTCGCGCGCCGCCGCCGCCGGCGCTTCCTCGACACGCGGCGGCCCATCCGCGAAGACGGGCTCTCACAGCTTCGGGCGCTCGAGCGGCTGGACGTCGAGACCCTCGTCGAGCGGCGGAGCACGGTCATCGCCGACCTGGAGGAGGACGACGACGGGGTCGGGCTCGTCTTCGAAGGGCGCGAGCTCCGGTTCCCAGCGCACGCGCGGGACGAGGTCGTCGCCTGCTTCGAGGCCGAGGAGCCCTTCCGGCCGTCCGAGCTGCCCGGCGACCTCGACGACCCCGGCCGGCTCGTCCTCGTGCGCCGGCTCGTGCGCGAGGGCTTCCTGCGCGTTATTTGAAGACGCCTGGCCGGTGCTTGACGCGCTCGACGGGGGCGCCTGCGACCAAGCCGGGCGCCGCGCTCGCCCGCAGCCCGTACTGACAAGTACGGGTAAGGGGGAGCGTGGTGATCCGGCGCAGCGTCGCGGGCGTCATCCGCGAGTGCGGCAAGGGCCAGTCAGGCATCCAAACGGCGGAGCGCCGTGGCCGTGAAGTGGCGTGGCCGGCTTGGCTGGGCGGCCCCGCAGGTGAGGTAGACCGGCTCGCCGGCCTCCTCCGCCATGACGTCCACCTCGCGCACGACGCCGTCCGGGCCGCGGAAGCGGACGCGCCAGGCGTCGTCGGCCCGGCGCTCGCAGCGGACGAGGGCGAGGTCGTCGATGCCGAGCAGCCCCTCTGCCTCGCGGATCGCGTGCTCGGCCGCCTGCACCTGGAACGTGTACGCAGCCCGGCCGCGGTAGTGGTCCAGGTCGACGCGCCCGGCGGCATGGGCCTCGAGGAGCCCGGGTGCGTCTTCCTGCTCCACGCGGCCGTAGTAGAGAGCCTGTGGGAGGACGACGACGTTGCCCGCGAAGCGGTCTCCCCCGACGTGGGTCGACTGCCAGACCCACTCGGGCTCCAGCTCACGTCGCAACGCGTCGTAGACCGGGCGCCCGTTCTTCGCGCAACAGCGGTCGCGCTTGCCGTGGGTGCAGACGACGAGCAGCGGATGCTCGACGGGGACGCCCGGGAGCCCTCCGCCTGCGAGCGACCCGGCGAAGTCGAAGTTCTGGAGGTCGTTCAGGTGGTCGACCTCGAGGTGAAAGAACCGCGCGGCGCCCGGCCGCGACGTCCCGAACCAGGCCTGGCGGTGGAGGTGGGCGCGCCGCTCGGGCTTCTTGATGAAGAGGAGCCGTGACGGCCCCAGGAGGCGGAGCTGTTCCCGCAGGTGGGCCTTGAGCTCGTCGGAGAGGAGGCTGCCTCCGAGGACGTCGCGGTCCCAGAGGCCGCGGTACTCGAGCACGATCCAGTTGTCGATCCGGCTCGCGGTCGCTGCGAGCGGCTCGGCGTTCGCGCTCGACACCGCAGCACAGAAGGCGCGGCTCCGCACGCTCGGCCTCGGCTGCACGCTCACTGCCACGAACCTAGCGTAGCGCATATGTAAGGTCGCCCTTACAACGACCCCAGTCGCCCAGCGTTACTCGGCGGCGGGCTCGGCCGGCTCGGGGTCGCCCTCACGCGCGACGACGCAGATGACCTGACCGGTCGTGACCTGCTCGCCGGGAGCGACCGACAGGCCCGTGACGGTGCCCGGCCGGTGGGCGGTGATCTCGTTCTCCATCTTCATTGCCTCGACGACGCAGATGACCTGCCCCTCGCGCACGTCGTCGCCCTCGGCGACCTCGACCGCGAGGACGGTTCCCTGCATCGGGCTCACGACCGCCTCGCGCGCTGCCGCGTGGCGAGAGCCGTCGGCGGTCCGCTCGCGGCGGCGGCGCGCCAGCTCCGCGTGCGGCGGCTCGGGCCGGAGAAGGGTCACCTCGAAGCGCCTACCGTCCAGCTCGACGTCGACCACTTCCTCTCGCGACCGCGCGGGGCCCACGGCGCGGCGGGGCACCCCGTCGGCCGGCGCGGCCTCGGCGATGGACTCCACGAGGCCGAAGCACGTCTTGCCGGCGACGAAGCACGGATGCTCGAGCAGCGCCCGGTGGAAGCCGACCAGCGTCGGCACGCCCTCGATCACGTACTCGCCGAGCGCGCGCAGCATGCGCCGGCGGGCGCGCTCGCGATCCGTGTCCCAGACGATCAGCTTCGCGACGAGCGGATCGTAGAGACCCACCACCTCGGACCCTACGGTGACCCCCGAGTCGACGCGCACGCCATGCCCGGCAGGCTCGCGGTAGGCGGTGATCGTGCCCGGCGCCGGAAGGAAGCCGCCGGCTGCATCCTCCGCGTTGATCCGGCATTCGATCGCGTGGCCCGAGAAGCGTACGTCCTGCTGCCGGAAGGAGAGCGGCTCGCCGGTGGCGACGAAAATCTGCTCGCGCACGAGGTCGATCCCGGTGACCATCTCCGTCACCGTGTGCTCGACCTGGATGCGCGTGTTCATCTCCAGGAAGTAGTAGTTGCCGTCGCGATCGAGCAGCCCTTCGATCGTCCCGGCGCTCCGGTAGCCGACCGCCCGTGCCGCGTCGACGGCGAGCGCCCCGATCCGCTCACGGAGCTCGGGGTCGACCGCCGGCGACGGTGTCTCCTCGACGAGCTTCTGGTGGCGGCGCTGAATCGTGCAGTCGCGCTCCCCGAGGTGGACGACGTTCCCGTGGGCGTCCGCGACCACCTGGACCTCGACGTGCCGGGGATCCTCGAGGAAGCGCTCGACGTAGACGGTCGCGTCGGCGAAGTACGAGTCGCCCTCGCGCTGCGCGGAGGCAAGAGACCGCTCGGCCTCCTCCGGGCTGCGCACGACCTTCAGGCCCTTGCCGCCGCCTCCGGCCGAGGCTTTGATCGCGAGCGGCCAGCCGTGCGTCTCCCCCAGGTCGAGGATCTCCTCCACGGTCTCGACGGGATCGGTCGTGCCGGGGATGACGGGCACGCCGGCCTCCTGCATCAGCCGCCGCGCGGTCACCTTGGAGCCCATTGCCTCGATCGCGGCCGGGGGCGGCCCGATCCAGGCGAGCCCGGCCGCCTCGACCGCCCGCGCGAAGGACGGGTTCTCGGCCAGGAACCCGTAGCCGGGGTGGATCGCGTCTGCACCGGCTTTTCGCGCCGCTTCGAGCACCCGCTCCTGGTGGAGGTAGCTCTCCGCGGGTGATCCCGGCCCTAGCAGGTACGCCTCGTCCGCCACGGCAACGTGGAGCGAGCCCCGGTCGGCCTCCGAGTAGACCCCCACGGCGCCGATGCCGAGCTCGCGCAGCGTCCGGAACACGCGAATCGCGATCTCGCCGCGGTTGGCGACGAGCACTTTTCGGAAGCAGCTCATGTCGGCGTATTCTGCCCCCATGGCCCTCGCCGACCACCTGATAGTCCGCTTCCGTCGTGCCCAGCAGCCTGCGTAGCTTTCGCCGGGAGGACGTCCCGGCCGTCCTCGAGCTTTCGCGCCGGGCCTTCAGCCGGGCGGAGGAGCAGGTCGGCAACCCGCTGTGGGCCTCGCTCGACGAGCTCGAGAGCGAGCTGTCCGACTGGGACGAGCCGCCCGAGAAGACGCTGCTCGTCGACGAGGAGGACGGGCTTGTCGTCGGTTTCGGCGGCGTCGAGGTGGCAAAGGGCTTTCCCCACGCGGACCTGTTCGGCCCGGTGATCGCCCCGGGCTATCGCGGCCAGAGGCTTGGAAGCGAGCTTCTCGACGCATCGATCGCGATCGCCGTCGAGCACGGGCGCGGCTCCGTCGTCGGCTCCGTGGGGCCGCGCAACATCTCCGGCCGCTTGCTCCTGGAGCACAGGGGGTTCCATACGCGCGGGCCCGCGAAGGCGGTGTTCCGGCTGGCGCCTGAGGAGCACAAGGCCGTGACCGACGGGCCCGAGGGCGTCGTGGTCCGGCGGGGTGAGGCGGACGATCTCGCGCCTGCGCTCACCCTCTATCACTCGACCTTCCCGGAGGGCGTCTTCCCCGACGAGGCCTGGCGGAACGGCCTGGCAAAGGGCTCGGTGTTCCTCGCGGAGCGTGAGGGGACGCCGCTTGCGTTCGTCAACATCGACCCGAGCGACCGCTGGGCGTACCAGATCGGCGTCGCCGCCGAGGAGCGCTCGCGCGGCGTTGGCAATTTCCTCCTGTCGCGCGTCCTCCAGGAGTACTGGGCCGAGCACCCCGGCGAGGTCCTGGGCCTCTCGGTCGAAGCCGACAACGTCGCCGCGCTGAAGCTCCTGCGCCGCCAGGGCTTCGCCCCGTGGCTGGTGCTCCAGCCGTACGAGCTCTGGCTCTAGCCGAGCCCGTCTGCGAACATATGTTCGTGCAGCGCGAGGCCACAATCCTCCACGCCGACCTGGACGCGTTCTTCGCGTCCGTCGAGCAGCGGGACGATCCTCGCCTGCGGGGTCGGCCGGTGATCGTCGGCGGGGGAGTCGTGCTCGCCGCCAGCTACGAAGCGAAGGCCTGCGGCGTGCGCACGGCGATGGGCGGGCGGCGCGCACGGCGCCTCTGTCCCGACGCGATCGTCGTCCCGCCGCGGATGGCGGCCTACTCGGAGGCCAGCAAGGCCGTGTTCCGGGTCTTCGAGGACACGACGCCGCTGGTCGAAGGGCTCTCGATCGACGAGGCGTTCCTCGACACTCGCGGAATGGAGCGGCTGGCGGGAAGCCCGGCCGAGATCGCCACGAGGCTCCGTCGGGAGGTGCGGGAGCGGGTCGGCCTCCCGATCACGGTCGGCGTCGCCCGGACGAAGTTCCTCGCCAAGGTCGCGAGCGGCGTGGCCAAGCCCGACGGCTTCCTCGTGGTCCCGCCGGACCGCGAGCTCGAGTTCCTCCATCCGCTGCCGGTGGAGCGGCTCTGGGGCGTCGGCCCGGTCACGTCCGGCCGGCTGCATCGGCTCGGGATCGCGACGGTAGGGCAGGTCGCCGCCTTCCCGGAAGGCGCGCTGACGACGATCCTCGGCCGGGCCGCCGGACGGCACCTCCACGCGCTTGCGCACAACCGCGATCCCCGGCCGGTGGAGCGGCGGAGGCGGCGGCGGTCGATCGGCTCGCAGCGGGCTGGGAAGGCGCGGTCGGCAGAGGAGATCGACGCCGTCGTGGTCGGGCTCGTCGACAGGGTGACCAGGCGGATGCGGACTGCCGAGCGCGTCGGCCGAACGGTCGTGCTGCGCCTGCGGTTCGACGACTTCTCGCGCGCGACCCGGTCCCTGACGCTCCCGCGGCCGACGGCCGAATCCCAGTCGATCCTCACGGCCGTGCGGGAGCTGGTCGTGACGGCGTCGCCGGAGATCCGGCGCCGAGGCCTGACCCTGCTCGGCATCGCGGTGACGAATCTCGACGACGAGCGGTTCCCCCAGCTCGAGCTCCCCTTCCGGCCCCCGGCCTGGAACGCGCTCGACGCGGCGCTCGACGAGGTCCGCGATCGGTTCGGGACGGACGCGATCATGCGCGCCGTGCTGCTCGGGCGCCGCAGAGGCATCGAGATGCCGCTGCTCCCCGACTAAGTAACAGACTGTTACTTAGTCGGGCTCGGACGGGTCAGAGACCGACTCGAGGACGCCCTCGCGCCACCAGGCGCTCCGCGGCTCCGGGCGCTCGGCGAGAGCCCGGGCGAGCGCGGCCTCGAGCGCCTCGCGCTCCTCCGGGGTCGGCTCCGGTCTCCAGTCCAGCTCCACACGGACAGCCTAGGAACTCGACTCGAATGATGCTTCGTCGTCGCGCCGCCCTGGGTGTGTGCGATGCGAGGACGCAGGGCGCGCACGTAGCCGGAGCGACGGGCGCAACCGAGGACGCGGCAGCGCGCCGCCCAGGCCGGCGCGACGGCACAAGGCTTCATTTGGTTCGAGTTCTAAAGCCTGGGGGAGCGCGCTCCGATAGAGCGGGGATGAGGCGGGCCGCCCTTCTCGCGTCTCTCGTTGCCCTCGCGCTCGGCGCTTCCCCCGCCGGGGCCGCCTCGTGGGCCCAGCCTCAGATCCGGTTCGTCGTCGCCGAAGGCGTGATGGGTCCCTCCGTCTCGGGCTTCCGGCCGCAGGCGCCGCTCACCCGGGGAGCTCTCACCGCCGCGATGACCAGGGTCGCCGGCTCCGCGCAGGCCCCGGCTGACCCCGACCGAGTCGTCCGCATGCGGGCGCTCGAGCACGCGCTCGTCCGCGCCGCCGGCATGCTCGACACCGCCAGGCACGTGCAGGAGGAGGCCGCGGCAGCCGGGCTCGCGCCGCCGGGCCGGTTCGGAACCGAGGTGATCGCACGCATGCTCGGCCTGCGCTACAACCACCCGTCCGCCCACGACGGGCTCGAGCTGCGCCCCGGCGACGTCGCCACTCGCGCCGAGGCCGCCTACTCCTTCGCGAAGCTCCTGCAGCTGAGCGAGTGGACGGCGCCCTACGTCGAGTCCCGGGCCGAGGCCTTCGACCTCCCCGCGCTGACCGCGTGGCAGCGGCGGATCCTCACACGGGCCGTCTCCTTCGTCGGCTTCCCGTACGTCTGGGGCGGGACCTCGGAGCGGACACAGACGCTTTTCGGCGTCACCTCGCGCGGGGGCTTCGACTGCTCCGGGTTCGCCTGGCGCATCTACCGGCTGCAGCACTATCCGGGCGGCGGGCGGCTCGAGGACGTGCTCCGTGGCCGAACCGCGTCACAGATGGCCGGCGAGGTGCCGAAGTCGGCCCGGATCGCGCGGGCGGGGCTGCGGCCGGGCGATCTCGTCTTCTTCTCCGAGGAAGGCCGGCAGGCGCGGGCCTCCGAGGTCTCCCACATGGGCATCTACATGGGCCGCGGCTGGTTCGTGCATTCGTCGAGCCAGGGCACGACGATGACGACCCTCTCGGGGTGGTACGCCGAGCGCTTTGCCTGGGGTCGCCGGCCTCTCCGCGAGGCCGGACTTGTTTAGCCCTTTTGGGGGATGAGCAGGCGTTTTGAGGAATCCCTCGTACGGGGGATGTGAGGTTTCGCCTTGGTCCAGATACTTCTGGACGTCAGGGCGTCCGATTATCAACGGGAGAGATCAGATGCTGCATTGGAAGTCCAAGCTGGCCTATCTGCTTGTCGCAGCCACCGTCCTCGCTGCCTTCCTGGGCGAGGCCGAGGGCTGGCACTGGTAAGCCAGACTCGTGAAGTTCCGTCCGGTTCGCTCCGTGAGCGCATCGGGTGATGCGGTGAGGCCGGGGGTTTCAAGGGAAACCGCCCGGCTTTTTCCGCTTCTGGCGCCCGTCGCGCTTTCTGCCGCTGCGGCCCTCGTGGCCGCCGCAGCCTCGTTCGTCGCGTCCACGCCAACCCTCGGGGTCATGGGCGGCGTGCTCGCGCTTGCGGTGGCGGCGACCTTCGTCGAGGCCTATCCCGTCCCGATCGAGGGCATCGCCTCCGGCGGCGTCTCGCTGACGGCGGTCTTCATCGTCGGCGCGGCCGTGATCTATGGCTGGGCGCCGGCGGTCATGATCGGCTTCGTCGCCCGGGCGACCATCGAGCTCGTGCAGCGGCGTCCAGCGATCCGGCTCGTCTACAACAGCGCCGTCTACGCCCTCGGCGGGGGCGCGGCCGGCGCCGCCGCGGCGCTCGTCGGCGTCCACAACGGCGTCGGCGGGCTCTTCGTCCAGGCCCTACTCGCGGCCACGGCCTTCTACGCCGTCAACATCCTCCTCACCGCCGGCATCATCTCCCGCTGGTCGGGCGAGCCCTTCCTCCCGCTCCTCAAGCACTCGATCTACTGGACGGTCGTCCCCTTCTCGATCATGGCGTCGGTCAGCCTCATGCTGTCCGTGCTCTGGGAGCGCTCGCCCTTCCTGGCGACCGCGCTCGTCGGGCCGCTCGTCGCCATCGCCCTCTACCAGCGCTCGGTGCACAGCGCGCTGAAGGCGATGCGCCTGGCGCTCACGGATCCCCTCACCGGGCTCGGCAACCACCGCCATTTCCACGAGCGCCTCCAGCACGACCTGGACAAGGCCCAGGACGAAGGCTTCCCGTTGACTCTCGTCCTGCTCGACATCGACAACTTCAAGCAGGTCAACGACCGGCACGGACATCCGAGCGGGGACAAGGTCCTGGCGCAGGTCGCCGCTCGTCTCCGCCAGGGCGGCGAGGCCTTCCGCCTGGGCGGCGACGAGTTCGCGCTCCTGCTCCCGCGCCGGGACGAGCACGAAGGCCTCTCGATCGCGCGCTCGATCATCGAGCGCATGTCCGAGACGGAGATCGACCTGGGCGAGGTGCTGAACATGTCGGCGGGCGTCGCCACGTACCCCCAGCACGGCGTCGAGCGAAGCGAGCTCGTCCGCGTCGCCGACAGCGCCCTCTATCTCGCGAAGGAGCAGGGAAAGAACACCGTCCGCGTCTACCGGCCCGACGTGATCGAGCTCGTCGAGCTCCGCCGTCTCGCCGAAGGGCCGGACCGCGCCGCCCGCCTGCGCGCCGCGGCCAGCCTGGCGCACGCCGTCGACGCCCGCGACGCCTACACCGGCAGCCACTCGTACATGGTCGGGGAGCTCGCGGCCCGCGTCGCGCGGCGCATGGGCCTCGACTCGGAGTCGATCGAGCTGACCAGGCTCGCCGGCAGCCTCCACGACCTGGGCAAGCTCGCCATCCCGGAGGAGATCCTCCGCAAGCCCGGCCCGCTGAACGAGGCCGAGCGGCTGGTGCTCGAGCGCCATCCGCAAATCGGTTACCGCATGCTCGACTCCCTCGGCGTGGAGCCGGTCGCCACCTGGGTCCTCCATCACCACGAGCGCTGGGACGGCAACGGCTACCCCGAGCAGAAGGCCGGCGCGGAGATCCCGCTCGGCGCGCGCATCCTCTTCGTCGCGGACGCCTACGACGCGATGACCACCGACCGCGTCTATCGCGGGCGGCTCTCCCACGATCGCGCGATCGCAGAGCTCGAGCGCTGCGCCGGCACTCAGTTCGACCCAGACGTCGTCGCGGCGTTCAAGGAGGAGTTCGACCAGCCGCGACTCGAGCTGGTCGTCTCCGAGAGCGCCTAGGCGCTCCTAAAGTCCTCAATCCCGCTTGATCCCTCGGTTGAGGCTGTTGCGCAGCCTCCGTTGAACCGTTGCTTCCAGCACAACGGCCGCGCGCGTTCCTGTGGCCACGTCTCCCAGCGGAAGGAGGTGAGCGCGCGTGATTCGATGGAAGCACCACTACGTTCGGGCAATGCTCGTCGTCGGCGCCATTGCGGCGTACGCCGTTGCAGCCGGCGCCGGGTTCCGCTGGTACTAGACCGGCGGCCCACTTCCACGACCCCACCCACGCTCCGTCCGAACATGAACACCCACGGATACCCGCCTCGGCTCTACTGGTACATCGCCGCCGTCCTCGGCGTCGCTTTGCCCGTAGCCGCCGGGGCGGCGGTGGGGGTCGTGACCGATCCACCCGACGTCTCGACCGGCATCGGGGTGATCCTCTTCTTCGGGCTCGCGCTCCTCGCGGACATGAAGCCCGTCCCCCTCGACGTCGAGAACGAGCGCGTCGTCTCGCTCGCGTTCGTCTTCGTCGTCTCGAGCCAGATCCTCTTCGGCTGGGAGTACGCGGTCCTGAGCGCTGTCGTCGGCGTCCTGCTCTCGCAGATGGTCGAGCGGAGGCCGTTC
>Ga0081538_10002754_pt1 | contig 16866 bp, 13 predicted proteins | sample TabmetS5T2R1_FD_71022 | JGI IMG/M metagenome (GOLD analysis project Ga0081538, IMG submission 71022) | Tabebuia heterophylla rhizosphere microbial communities from the University of Puerto Rico - S5T2R1 | ecosystem: Host-associated > Plants > Roots > Rhizosphere ... | reverse complement strand
GACAACGGCGTTGTTCTGGAGTAACTCGCTCTGGTGGACCAGCACACCCTGCGCGACCTGCCTCAGCATGGGGCTCCTTCCGCTTGTGATTTGCAACCGCTTGTCGAGACGGTAGTACCTGCCGTCCGAGTGCATCGTCATCGAGCGGTACAGGGATTCCGAAGCGGCCATCGAGCACGCGCCGAACCTCGCCGACGTGTCGGCGGCGGTCCTCGCGACGGTCTCCGTTGCATTTGACCTAACCATCGCGATCGCCCCACTCAGGACTACTCCGGACCAACCAGGCTGGCGGTGCCCACGAGGTTCCTCATACACCTCCTTGCGGACGGACATAGGCGAGCAGCCCTAACCATGGGACGAAAGCCCTTAAGCGTTGAACCGCTCGAACCAAAGCTCCAGCAGCCTTTTCCAGGTGTCGTGACCCATGACCCCATCGACGTAGAGATCCTCGCTGCGCTGGAACTGCTTGACCAACTCGGTGGTCTGTTCGTCGAACCGCCCGCTGACACCATCCGACGGTCGTAGGGCGCGTTCGGTCGGCGAATAGGCACCTGTAAGAACGATCAGCATGAACTGCAGGGCCTTCACCGCCTTTGCGAGGGCGGGGTCGCTCGGTTGCTGCAGCTCCGGCAGGAGCAACTCAAAGAGTGCTTGCGGTGGAGGCATCTCAACACTCCCTTCAGGACGGACCGGCGAATCGCCGCGCCGGAAGAGTCCGCATTCTGCCCCACAACCTGCCGTCACCGAATAGGTCGAGAGCTGCGGACGCGGAGATAGACGGGAAGCTTGGTGGCCCCCGTTGGCCGGAACGCACGAGGATGCGACGAGCATCCCCACGATTCAGCGGGGCGACGCCGGCTGCGCGGTGTGGCCGACAGCTCGTCGGGTCCGCGCTGGGTCCGCACGGCATCAGGAACCGCTGGTCCTGGGCGGGCACGAGCGCTCACCCTCGGCAGACGAGAATCGCAGGTCATACACCATCCGTGGTTCCGACCTCGGCTGACGAAGCGGCCTGGGGCCGGGTTCGAACCCCTCGGGGCACGCACCAACGGGCGGCCATGCGGCCTGACTGGCTGCTTGCTTCGCCTGTGGGCAACGCGTGCGAGGTTGTCGTCGGCTGAAATGGCTGCGTAGACTCCCCTTGCCGTGGCGGGCGCAGACGGTCGTCCTCGCCCAGCGATCGACTCCATGACGCCGCGCAGGATCATCGCCGTGGCCTCGTCCGGTCCGTCTGCCGGCTGCCCGCTCAGCCCAGAACCTGGAGGCTGCCATGGCCCTCGCCACCGGCTCCATCGTCGTGGCCTGCCCGGGCATCGAGCAACTCAGGGGCGTGTTCGCGGTGGATCCCACCAGCGGGCAGCAGCGAACGCTCGCGCAGGGCGGCATGCTTGTCGAGCCGTGGAACGTGGTGGTGCTGGCCAACGGCAGGCTCCTGGTCGCCGATGCCAGTGCCTTCGGCACGGGCGGGCTGATCGCCATTGACCCGGACAACGGCCAGCAGACCAAGGTTGCGTCCTCCCCGGTGTTCCACCGACCGTTCGGTCTGGCCGTCCGCCGCGACGGCCACGTCGTGGTGGCCTACACCCTGCGCCCAGGGAGCTTCGGCATTGTTGCCCGCGTCAACCCGGCGAACGGTGAGCACTTTGGGGTCGCGCCGACGTTCCAGTTTGTGCAGCCGTTTGCCGTGGCGGTCGACGCGGCCGACAACGTGATCGTGACCGACCCGGGCCTGTTCCTTGGCGAGAGTCGCCTGATTCGCATCGACGCCGGCGTCGGCGCCAGCATCCGCTTCGACGGGGGCGGCGCCTTCACCGCCGTCGCCGTCGAACGCACCGGCAACCTGGTCGTCACCAGCGACGAGCCAACGAACCAGAAGCTCCTTCGCTTCACCGCCGACGGACCGCCAACGGTCGTGTCGGAGAATCTGGCTGGCCTGCCGGGCGGACTCGCGGTCGAGGCCAGCGGCGCGATCCTGGTCAGCACCATCCGTGGCGTCACCCGCGTCAATCCTGCCAACGGGGCACAGGCCCTTGTCGCCAGCATGCGTGGCGCTATGGGGCTGGCAGTCTGCCGATAGCTCGCGGTTCACGGGTACGACCCTGGCGCCGGGACGGCAGAACGACGCCGCCGGGGAACCGGGGCCGGAACTCGAGCGAGGAGATTGCGGCCCGGACGGGTTAGGTGGTCCCCAGTGGCCGTGCCACTCGCGTGCCGCCCGTGGCGGGCCGGATTTACCGGGCGATGACACCAGCGAGGCTGGCCGGCGGACTGCCGAGCCGGCTCGGGGGACAGCGAATCAAGGGCAGTGATGACGCGCGATGGCGGCCGTTCCGGCGTGGCCAGTCCGATGAGGACGGGCGGTCTGCCTTCGTCAGGGGTCGTGTTGGAGCCGCCGGCGCTCTACAGTAGGCGCGGTTGGGCTTGCGCTGGTTGGAGGTCAGCGTGACGAACGGCTGGTTCCTCGTACACGCGCTGAGACGGCTCGTCGAGGCCCCGAACGGGACGGCTGAGCGGCTGGCGTCGACCGGCGGGTGGTGCCGCGGCGTGGGGGCGGCGTAGTGTCGGTGCCGGGCCGATGGCGAACCGCCCGCCTCCGAGGACCGGCCGGGGAGCTGCGGGGTCGGCGCCGCGAATGCGACGTGCTCGACCAGCTTGTGGACGCGGTGCGTGGGGGCGCGGGTCGGGCCCTGGTGGTGCGGGGGGAGCCGGGGGTGGGCAAGACGGCGCTGCTGGACTACCTGGCCGAGCACGTGTCGGACGGCCGGGTGGGGCATGCTTCAGGTGTCGAGTCGGAGATGGAGCTCGCCTACGCCGGGCTGCACCAGCTCCTGACGCCGATGCTGGACCGCCTGGAGCGGCTCCCCGGTCCGCAGGGCACGGCGTTGCGGACGGCGTTCGGCATGAGTGCCGGGCCGGCGCCGGACCGCTTCCTGGTCGGGCTGGCCACCTTGAGCCTGCTGGCCGAGGTGGCCGAGGAGCACGCGCTGGTCTGCCTGGTCGACGACGCCCAGTGGCTGGACCAGGCCTCGGCCCAGGTCCTTGGGTTCGTGGCCCGCCGCCTGGCCGCCGAGCCGGTCGCCCTGGTGTTTGGGGCTCGCGTGCCCGGCGACGAGCTGGCCGGGTTGCCGGAGCTGCGGGTCGAGGGCCTGCGGGAGGCCGATGCGCGGGTCCTGCTGGACTCGGCGCTCACCGGGCCGCTGGACGCCCAGGTTACCGACCGGCTGGTGGCCGAGGCCGGTGGCAACCCGCTGGCCCTGCTGGAGCTGCCCCGGGGGATGCCCCCGGCCGAGCTGGCCGGCGGGTTCGCGCTGCCCGACGCGGTCCCACTCTCGGAGAGCATTGAGGGGAGCTTCCGGCGGCGGCTGGAGGCGCTGCCGGCCGACACCCGCGTGCTGGTGCTGGTGGCGGCGGCCGAGCCGGTCGGCGACCCGGTGCTGGTGTGGCGGGCCGCCGGGCGGCTGGGCATCGGCACCCAGGCCGCGACCCCGGCAGTCGAGGCCGGCCTGCTGGAGGTCGGCGCCCGGGTCCGGTTCTGGCATCCCCTGGTGCGGTTGGCGGCCTACCGGTCGGCGTCGCTGCAAGATCGCCAGCAGGCGCATCGGGCCCTGGCCGAGGCCACCGACCCGACCCTTGATCCGGACCGTCGGGCCTGGCACTGGGCCCAGGCCACCCCCGGGCCGGACGAGGAGGTCGCCGCTGAGCTGGAGCGCTCGGCCGGCCGGGCCCAGGCCCGCGGGGGCCTGGCCGCCGCGGCCGCGTTCCTGCAGCGCGCGGTCGCGCTGACACTGGATCCCGCGCGGCGGGCGGAGCGCACCCTGGCTGCGGCGCAGGCCAGCCTCCAGGCGGGCGCGTTCGACGCCACACTTGGGCTCGTGGCCACCGCGGAGGCCGGAGTGCTGGATGAGTTCCAGCGCGCCCAGGTCGACCTTGTGCGCGGCCACGTCGTCGTCAATTCGGGGAACCCCGGTGAAGGTTCGCGACTGCTGCTGAAGGCGGCGAGGCAGTTCGAGCCGTTCAACCTGGAGCTCGCCCGCGAGACCTACCTGACCGCCTGGGGCGCAGCCTCCTTAGCCACCCAGCAGCTCGCGGGCGGCGACGTTCTCCTGGAGGTCTGCCGGACCGTGCAGTCGCTGCCTCCGCCGCCGGATGGTCCACGTCCACTCGACTTGCTGCTCGACGGCCTCGCGCTGCTGACCACCGACGGCCGAGCCGGTGCGGCTCCGACGTTGCAGCGAGCAGCGAAAGCGCTGACCGACATCCCCGCCGACGACGTCCTGCGGTGGGGCTTTGTCGCCACGGCCGCCAGCACCCTCATGTGGGACGACGAGAGTTATCTCGCCACGTGCAAGCGACAGGTCCAGTTCGTCCGCGACGCCGGCGCACTTGCGCAGTTGCCGCTCTTTCTCGCGAATGCAGCCATAGCGCGCCTCTGGATCGGCGACCTCGCGGGTGCCGCTTCGTTTGTCGCAGAGAGCGACACCGTTGCGGCGGCGACCGGGAGTCACTTCGCGCCCTACGCCCTGCTGTGGCTCCGCGCATTGCAAGGAAGGGAGACCGAAGCCGCCGCGGTGCTCGCGAGCGCGATCGAGCAAACGGCTACCGGGACGTACGCCATGGCCCACGCGCACCAGGCGGCCGCGGTCTTTTACAACGGCCTCGCCCGCTACGAGGAGGCCGCATCGTCGGCCCGATCAGCCGCGAACAGCTTCGATCCGTGGTACTCGATGTGGGCGCTGCCCGAGCTGGTGGAGGCGGCCACGCGCACGGGAGACGCGGAGCTGGCCCGTGATGCGCTCAAGCGACTTGCGGAGACGACGCAGCCGGCCGGCACCGACTTCGCGCTTGGCATCGAGTCGCGCTCTCGGGCTCTGACGAGCACGGGAGAGGTTGCCGAGCGTCTCTATCGCGAAGCGATCGATCGGTTACGACGTACCCAGCTGCGTCCGGAACTCGCCCGGGCCCATCTCCTCTACGGGGAGTGGCTGCGCCGCCAGGGCCGGCGGATCGCTGCCCGCGAGCAGCTGCGCACCGCCCACGAGCTGTTCGCCGCGATCGGCATGGAGGCCTTCGCCGAGCGGGCCCGCCGGGAGTTGCTGGCGACCGGGGAGACGGTGCGCAAGCGCCGCCTCGAGACGCGCGAGGAGCTCACGCCGCAGGAGACCCAGATCGCCCGGCTGGCCCGTGATGGCCTGTCGAACCCGGAGATCGGCGCGCAGCTGTTCATCAGTGCCCGCACGGTCCAGTACCACCTGGGCAAGGTCTTCACCAAGCTCGGCATCAGCTCACGCAGCCAGCTGCGCCGGGTGCTGCCCCGCGACCCGGCCACCATCGGGCCGCTGTAGCCGCCGGCCAGTCCGGCGTGCTGCCGGGCCGCGACTGGCCTCTGGACTGTTCAAAGTGGCGGACGCGAATGCCGACCGGCACCGACCAGACTCGGTGAGCCGCCGGCACCGTGTCGACACCCAATTGCAACAAAGGTTCCGGACGGCCGACGAGTGCCCATCGGTCGTCCCTGCACCGATGATCGAATGGAGGCGCCATGAGCAGCACGGTTGAGACCGCCACCGAGATTCGTCCATTCCGCGTCGACATTCCGGATGAGGCGTTGGAGGACCTTCGTCGACGCATCGCGGCCACGAACTGGCCCGAGAAAGAGACCGTCACCGATCAATCCCAAGGCGTGCCGCTCACCATGATCCAGCAGCTCGCCCGCTACTGGGCGACCGACTACGACTGGCGCCGCTGCGAGACCAGGCTGAACGCCCTCCCCCAGTTTACGACCGAGCTCGACGGGCTCGACATCCACTTCCTGCATGTTCGCTCCCAGCATGACGACGCGTTGCCGCTCATCATCAACCACGGATGGCCCGGCTCGGTCATCGAGCAGCTGAAGCTCATCGACCCCCTGACCAACCCCACGGCCCACGGTGGCGACGCAGCGGACGCCTTCCATGTGGTGATCCCGTCGATGCCGGGCTACGGGTTCTCCGGCAAGCCGACCAGCACCGGCTGGGGCCCCGAGCGCATGGCCCGGGCCTGGGCCGAGCTGATGGGTCGCCTCGGCTACCGCCGGTATGTCGCCCAGGGCGGCGACTGGGGCGCGTTCGTCGTCGACCAGATGGGCGTGCAGGCACCCGAGGGACTGCTTGGCATCCACACCAACATGGCGGCCACCGTCCCCGCCGACGTCGACCAGGCGTCCCTGGCCGGCGACCCGCCGCCATCCGGCCTCTCGGCAGAGGAACGACGCGCCTACCAGCAGCTGCTCAGGACCTACGGGCAGGTCGAGTACGCCCGGTACATGGCGGCGCGCCCGCAGACCTTGTACGGCATCGCCGATTCCCCGGTCGGCCTGGCCGCCTGGCTGCTCGACCACAACGATGCCGACGGCCAGCCGGCGGCGGCCGTCGTCTCAGCGCTGGACCGGACCACCAGCGCCACCGGCGAGCTGACCCGTGACGAGGTCCTCGACAACATCACCCTCTACTGGCTCACCAACACGGGGGTCTCGGCGTCGCGTCTCTACTGGGAATACAAGGGCGGCTTCTTCAACGCCAAGGGCGTTGCCATTCCGGTGGCCGTGAGCGTCTTTCCTGGCGAGCAGTATCAGGCGCCCCGGAGCTGGGCCGAGCAGGCCTACCCCAACCTGCTCTACTACCACCAGCTCGACAAGGGCGGCCACTTCGCCGCCTGGGAGCAGCCCCAGCTGTTCACCGAGGAACTCCGGGCGGCGTTCCGGTCCCTGCGCTGGCCGGAGCGAGGGGGACGGGCCTCGGGCACAACCTGCCGCAGGAGGCCCCGAGGCCTTCGCCGAGGCCGTCGTCGAGGTCGACGGCTACTGATCGGCACGTGCCGATGAAGGAGTGACCGATGGATCAGGATGCAAGCGGATGGAAGACCCTCCTGACCAGAGCCAACCAGCTCGTCCGCTCGGCCACCCACCCCGCGGCCCAGCTGCCCGTCGAAGGTCACCTGCCTGGGTTCGAGGGCGCTACCGAATGGCTGAACTCGCCGCCGTTCACCGCGGCCGACCTGCGCGGCCGCATCCTCCTGATCAACTTCTGGACCTATAGCTGCATCAACTGGCTGCGTCAGCTTCCCTATGTTCGCGCCTGGGCCGACCGGTACCAGGACCACGGCCTGATCGTCCTCGGCGTGCACACCCCCGAGTTCGACTTCGAACACGACCTCGACAACCTCCGCCGAGCCACCAAGGACCTGCGGGTCAACTATCCGATCGCGATCGACAACGACTACGCGATCTGGGACGCCTTCGGGAACCGATACTGGCCGGCCCTCTACCTCATCGACGGCCACGGCCACCGTCGCCACCATCTGTTCGGCGAGGGCGACTACGAGCAATCGGAGCGGATCATCCAGCGGCTACTGACCGAGACCGGCGCCAGCGATATCGACCAGGAGCTGGTGTCGGTGGATGCCGGCGGGGTGGAAGCGGCCGCCGACTGGGACAGCCTGTGGTCCCCGGAGAACTACCTCGGCTCGGCGCGGACCGAGAACTTCGCCTCTCCCAACGGCGCGGTCCGGGGGACGCGGCACGGCTATGGCGTCCCGGCGCGGCTGCGTCTCAACCACTGGGCCCTCTCGGGCGACTGGGCGGTTGAGCGGCAGGCCATCGAGCTGCATGCGGCCGAGGGGCGGATCCTGTACCGGTTCCACGCCCGCGCCCTCCACCTGGTCATGGCACCGCCAGCGCCAGGGCGTCTCATCCGATATCAGATACGCCTCGACAGCCAGCCACCAGGCGCCGCCCACGGCAGCGACGCCGACGAGGCGGGCAACGGCACCCTCACCCAGCCGCGGCTGTACCAGCTGGTCCGCCAGCCCGGCCCGATCAGCGAACGCACCTTCGAGATCACCTTCCTGGATCCCGGTGTCCACGCCTACGCCTTCACCTTCGGCTAGGGCCGTGACGACCGCACCCCGCGAAGGTGGCCTTCCACCCGTATGACGCCGATGGCCTGGCGCCGATTGACCTGTTCAGTGGCCAAGCAGATGGTGCGAGATGGATCGGCAGCTCCGCAAGCGCGCCGGCCTCATCGCTTGCTCAGGTGGGCAGTCTCACAGTCATTCCACAGGCCACAACTGAACCGAACCAGACCGGACTCAGCTATCTCCTAACAGAGGTTGGAGGTTCGAGTCCTGCCAGGTCACCAACAGCCATCGTCGCGCAGGGCTATCACCTGACACTCCAGGTTGATCGAGGCTGACCAAGGGGTGGCCCTAGGTTCACGATTTGCACTAGTGGAGACCGTCCTGGGGTGACAGGCTGTGGAGATGAGAACCTACGGGCAGTATTGCCCGATCGCGCGGGCGTCGGAGCTGTTGGCCGAGCGTTGGTCCTTGATCATCCTGCGCAACATCGTCCTCGTCGGCTGCAGGACCTTCAACGAGATCGCCGACGGCGCTCCGGGGCTGTCGCGCGGCCTGCTGTCGAAGCGGCTGCGGGACCTGGAGCGCGCCGGGGTGATCCAGATCCGTCCCAAGCCTGATGGTCCGGGCTCGACCTATGAGCCGACCCAGGCCGGCCGTGAGCTGTCGGAGGTCATGTTGGCCCTGCAGCGCTGGGGATCGCAGTGGGCGGAGCTGACACCCGAACACGCGCACCCGGGCGTGGTGCTGTGGGGATGGGTGAGCTGTCATCTGGACCGCGGCCGCCTGCCTCGCCGCCGGGTCCTGGTCCGCTTTGAGTACCCGACGCTGTCGGGGCCGGGCAGCCGTAGCTGGTTGCTGATCGAGCGTGGCGACGCTGAGATCTGCGAGAGGCATCCCGGCGGGGACGAGGACCTGGTGGTCGTGGTCAGCGATCCGGTGGCGTTCGCCCGCTGGGATCTCGGAGAGCTCGAGTGGGGCGACGCCATGCGCGGCGGGGCCATCGAGGTTCAGGGCTCACGCGCGCTGGCGCGGGCGCTTCCCACCTGGAAGCGCACGGTACTGTCATCCGTGACGAACCCGTCGCCGCCGAATCGTCAGCTGGACAACGCCGCCGAAAGGGGATCGCCGAGTTGACCGAGGCGTCATCCGCGCGACCACCGGCCAGCGCGAACTTCATCAACCCCGAGACGGTGCATCCGCCCTTCGGCTACAGCCACGTGGTCGAGGTGACGGCCGGACGGCCGGTCTACATCGCCGGGCAGGTCGCTCTGGACTCGACGGGGGCGCTCGTCGGAGCCGACGACATCCGTGCCCAGGCCCGGCAGGTGTTCGACAACCTCCGCGCCGCCCTCGAGGCGGTCGGAGCCGGCTTCGAGCAGGTCGTCAAGCTCAACTTCTACCTGGTCGACGCCGACCATCTGCCGGTGATCCGCGAGGTCCGCGACCAGTACGTCAACACCCGGCAGCCACCGGCCAGCACGGCCGTGGAGGTCCGGCGGCTGTTCCGTGAGGACGCCCTCATCGAGGTCGAGGCCGTCGCGGTGATCGCCCCGGCGTAGCCGCCGGGGAGGTGACGATGCGCGAACCGGTACCGGAACCGGACGCGGCCACACGGCAGGAGGCAGAGGACCCCGCGGTCCGGGCCGAATCGCTTTCCACCTTCGCCAAGGGCGAATGCTGAGCGGCCGCGTCGACCCCGTCCGGCGCCTGCCTGCCGCGAGGCAGGCAACCACCTCCGACTAAGCGGGCCACCAGGTCCGCGGACAGCGCACCGCCCGGGACCGGGTTCAGACATTGCACTTCTTGTGCGGTGCTGCGGGCAGCACCATCGAGGCTGCTCGTGTTCTTCACCGGACAGCGGAGTGAGGCGTGATGGTCGGAGTGCCCAGCGGGTTCCCAGTGGTCGTGGTCGGAGCGGGCCAGGCCGGCCTGGCGGTGAGCTACGAGCTGACCGCCCTCGGGATCGAGCACGTGGTGCTGGAACGGGCACAGGTTGGCCAGAGCTGGCGGGGTCTGTGGGACAGCTTCTGTTTGGTGACGCCGAACTGGACCATGAGCCTGCCCGGCGCTGCCTATGCGGGCGACGACCCGGAAGGCTTCGTCCCCCGCGACGAGATCGTCCGATACCTGCAACGGTACGCGTCGAGCTTCGGTGCACCGGTTCACGAGGGCATCGGCGTGGACAGCCTCGAACCCGGACCCGGCGGCGGGTTCCTGCTTCGCACCTCGGCCGGCGAGCTGCGGGCGGAATCGGTCGTGGTGTGCACGGGCGCCTACCAGCGGCCCCACCGCCCCGACGTCGCGGCAGGGTTCCCGGACGACGTGCTGGTGATCGATGCTCAGGACTACCGCAATCCGACGGCCCTTCCGCCGGGGAAGGTCCTCGTGGTGGGCAGCGGCCAGACCGGCTGCCAGCTCTCCGAGGAACTGCACCGAGCGGGCCGCGAGGTCTTCCTGGCCTGCGGACGGGCGCCGTGGCTGCCGCGACGCCCTGGCGGCCGCGACATCGTCACCTGGCTGGCGGAGACCAGCTTCTTCGATACCCCGCTCAGCGCCCTGCCGTCACCAGCAGCTCGGTTGGGCGCCAACCTGCTCGTGACCGGCTACCGCGGCGGCCACGACCTCCACTACCGCACCTTGCAGGCAATGGGGGTGCAGCTCCTGGGCCGCTTGACCGGCGTGGAGGGACATCGGGCATCCTTCGCCGGTGACCTGGCCGACTCGGTCGCCTTCGGCGATGCCCGCTACGCCGACATCCGGAAGCTGCTCGGCGAGCAACTTCCCACCAAGGGGATCGCGGCGCCCGAGCTGCCCGACCCTCCACCTTTTCACGCCGACCCGCCGCTCGAGCTGAACCTCAACGGGTTCGGGGTGGCGATCTTCACCTCCGGGTTCCGCCCCGACTACGCCCGCTGGGTACGGTTCCCCGCCTTCGACACCATGGGCTTCCCGCTCACCGACAACGGGGCCAGCACGGTGGTCCCGGGCCTGTTCTTCTGCGGCGTCCACTTCCTGCGCAAGCGCAAGTCCTCGGTGCTGTTCGGCGTCGGCGAGGACGCCGCCATCGTGGCCCAATCGGTTGCCCGCCACCACCGCCCCGCACCGCCAAGCGCCCGAACACGGTCGAGCGGTCATCAGGGCGGCGCCTGAAGAACGAGAGCTGCCGTATGCGCTGGTGGTCGCGAGGTGCTGCGGTCGCTTGCCGCCCCGTTAGACAAGGAGTGCTGAAGTCATGGAGGTGCTAGTTCTTCTGACGCTGCTGATCGCGCTCGACCTGGCGGCGTGGCGGTGGGGCCACGACTCCCGCGACGGCCACGACTGGAGGGTTTGAGCCGCACGGAACTCCCCGCCTGGCTGTCCACGGCATTCCCAAACAACAGGATTGGAGCGTCCGATGCTGTACCTCGTCTCCCAGGACATCAAGGCGATCGCGCGCCGGATCCTGGAGGAGATCTTTCCGCGTGGGGATGTCGCCGCGCTCGCCGAGGTCGTGCACCCCAGCGTTGTCGACCACGACGGCCCTCCCGGCGCGCCGCCGGGGCTGGAGGGCATGACCTGGTCCATGCGCATGCTCCACGCGGCGTTCTCGGACCGGCGCTGGGAGATCCACCAGGTCATCGCCGAAGGCGACACCGTCGTCCTCTACTGCACCTTCCATGGCCGCCACACCGGGGAGTTCATGGGCCTGGCCCCGACCAGCCGGTCGGTCGCCTTCCGCCAGGTCCACATCGTGCGCTTCCTGGACGGTAAGGGCATCGAGCACTGGGCCGTCCCTGACGACCTGGACCTGGCCCGCCAGCTCGGCGCGATCCCCCGCCCGCCCAGCCAACCCGTCTTTGCGGATGCCTTGGCCCGGCAGCTGTCGGACTTGCACCCATAACGTGCCGCTCGAGCTGAGAGGACAGCGACCTGCTGAATCGCCTCGTCGAGGCTGCTCGCGCCGGTGAGAGCCGGACCCTGGTCATACGGGGCGAAGTCGTCGCGGCAGTCGACCCGTAGCAGCGTGACAATCACACGTTCCTCTAGAGTTCGTACAACGGAGCGGAGCATCGTGGGACGACCACGCGTCATCGGGGCGCAACGCTGTGGCCCCATGGGAATCGGCTCGCCGGCCGCCCCGGGCCGCCCGGCCACCCACCCGTTGGGACCGAACGCCGTCGGCTGCCTGCTCCTGCAAGGGTGCCTATCGCGGACAATGCAGCGTCTGCAGCCTGCCGCCGTCGAGAGGCACGCCGCGCCAGGCCGCCTCAGCGGTCCGGGCTGGGAGGGAGCAGGCAATGTCCATGCGGTGCGGCGACTCGAGAAAGATGACTTCCACCCGGACGGTGCGATCGTCCAGCCAGCCACCCGAGGCGGCGACTGGGATGGTGTCCCCGTGCCGGTCGCGTGGGGCCGAGACCAGCCAGTCCCCGGCGCCCACGGGGAAGGTGAGGCCGTTGGCCGGCTCGGCGATGGTCGCCTCGAACCCGGAATCGGTCTGCCGCAGCTCGACCGCGGTCAGCGGCGCTGCCGCCACGCCCTCGGCGCCGGGCGCGACCGGGAACGGTCGGTCGGTCCAGTCCTCCCACCGTGGCGGGCTCGGCTTCGCCGCGCATGCTGGCAGCCGGAGGCGGCCCAGCCGATGGTCGAGTTGCTGCTGGGCACTGTCGTCCGATCTGCCGGTGCCAAGGCCTGGGAGCAAGTGCCGCCAAAGGTGGTCCAACACCCCCTGCATCGCCTCAGTGCCGCCGGTGATGGCGACCACGGCGTTCTGCTCGGGCAGGACGACGCAGAACTGCCCGAAGACGCCGTCGCCCCGGTAGCCGTGGCGGGCCATCCAGAACTGGAAGCCATAGCCCTGGCGCCAGTCGACGTTCTCCTGGTTCGGGGTGTCGATCTGGCGGGACGTCGCCTGGTCGACGTAGCGCTCGGGGAGCAACTGGGTCTCGCCCCAGCGGCCACGTTGCAGATACAGCTGACCGAGCCTGGCGACGTCCTCGGTGCGGGCGAACAGGCCGCTGAAGCCCTGCTCCCGGCCAGGCGGCCAGCTCAGCCACCCGACCTCGCCGATGCCGAGCGGGTCGAACAGTCGCGGCCGCAGGTATTCGGTCAGCCGCATCCCCGTCTTCCGCTGGATGACGGCCGCCAGCGTGTAGGTGCAGGGCTGGCTGTAGGCGAAGACGGTGCCGGGCTCGGCGTCCGGGGCCACGAGCAGGAACCCGCGGACCGGTTCCTGCGGGTCACGGGCGAGGGCTTCTTGCATCATGTCACGGTCATGGCCGCTGGCCATCGACGCCACATGCCCCAGGGTGACCGACCGGCTGCGGGGATCGGTGATCTCGGCGTCGAACTCGGGAAAGTGCGACACCACCGTGTCGTCCAGGCTGAAGCGACCCTCCTGGAGCGCGAACCCGAGCGCGGTGGAGGTGAAGCTCTTGCTGAGCGAGTACAGCAGCCTGGTCCGCTCCGGCGTGTGCGGCGCCCACCAGCCCTCCGCGACCACCTGCCCATTGCGCACCACCATCAGGCTGTGCAGCTCGATCGCCGGGTCGGCCTCGACCGCGTCGACGAACCCCAGCACGGCGGCCGGATCGACCTGCTGGGCCGCCGGCGCGCTTCTGGGAAGGTCCTTGCTCACGACCTGCAGCCTACGCGTACGGGTCCAGGAACAAGGTGGCTAGCAACCCGGTAGGCCGCAGGGTCAGGCGGCCGCATGGAACCCGGTGCTCAGGCCTGTACGTGCCGTCAAGCTCAAGTGTTACAGATGCGACGTATGGCCTCTGCCGTATGAAGACTTCGCCCCCCGCTGCCGCCGTGCTGCGCGGTCCGGCAACCGCTGCGGGGTGCCGACTGCCGTTTAGCTGACTCCAGGTCGCACGAGGCCGGACTCGTAGGTCAGCACCACGGCCTGGACGCGGTCGCGAAACTGCAGCTTGGCCAGCGCGACCAACGCGCGGCCACGACCAGGCCGAGGTAGCCCGGAGGGCAGTCGGCATCCCGGTCGGTCAGGCCACGACCGGCCAGTCGCGCTAGCCACTGGCGGATGCGAACCCCGACCGGCGCAAACCAGACTGTGAGCTCCGCGGTGCCCTCGTCAACCTGTCCTACCAGGACGGAGACCAACCAACCAATGGCCATCAGGCCTTGTGCAGAAAGGAGGGGATCATGGTCAAGCAACGCTGGACTGCGCTTAGCGGCATCGTCTTTGTCGTGCTCATGCTCGCAGGCGCGTTCTTCGTGATCGATGTTCCGGCGCCCGACGCGTCCACTCAGGAGATCGCCGGCTACCTCGCCGACAGCGAAAACCACACGCGCAACATCGTCGGCGCATATCTGTGGGTGCTCGGCGGGCTCGCGTTTCTGGGCTTCGTTGCGGGCCTGCGAGCCGTTCTCCGCCGAGCCGAGGGAGATCCGGGTACGCTCTCGAGCCTGGTCTTCGGTGCTGGCGTCGTCTTCACCGCGGTCTGGAGTGTCTCGGCCGTGGCGCTCGCGGCCGTCGCCTACTCCGTCGGGCTTGGGGACGCGCCCGTGAGCGATCCTGACCTGGTGAGGGTGCTGCCGCAGCTGGGGAGCCTGCTGCTCCTGCTTGGGGGCGGTTTCGCCGGAATTGTTCTGGTTCTGGCGACTTCTGTGCTCATCTTTCGAACGAGCGTCCTCCAGCGCTGGGTCGCATGGTTCGGGATCCTGGTCGCGATCGCTCTGGTCTTCCCGGTGACTTACATGAACATCCTTCCGCTGGTCGCGTGGGTGCTCTTGGCTTCCATCGCGCTGCTCATGCGGCACGACGAGACGGCGACCGCTGCGGCGCGGGAGAGCCGGTACGACGCGCCCAACGCGCCGGTCACGACGCAACGTTAGGCAAGCAGTCGAGGGGAGCGCCGTCCTGGCGCTCCCCTCAGTCAGGGACTGCGCGGCTTCGGATACGACGCGGCGAATACCTGCCACCACTGGTGCGGCCTGAATTAGGCACTCCAGCTTGTCGGCATCCCGGGCCAGGCTCGGCCCTCACTCCGGCCAACAGCCGCGCGTTGGCCTCCGCCACGGCGCGCATCAGCGGCGCGCGTTCCCCGTGTGGCCAGTAGCCGCCTGGCCCAGCGGGGGGGCGACGGCCGGCGGCTAACGCGGCCGGGCGGTGGTCGGGTCGCTGGGCAGCACCCGGCGGAGCTGGGCGCGGGAGCTGATGCCGAGCTTGGCGAAGACCTTGCCCAAGTGGTACTGGACCGTGCGGGCACTGATGAACAACCGGGTGCCGATCTCCGGGTTCGACAGCCCCTCGCGGGCCAGCCGGGCGATCACGGCCTCCTGGGCGGTCAGCTCGCCGCCGGTGGGGACGGTGCGTTTGCGGGCCGTCTCGCCGGTGGCCAGCAGCTCGCGCCGGGCCCGCTCGGCGAACGCCTCGACGCCCATCGCCTCCAGCAGGTCGTGGGCGGTGCGCAGCTGCTCGCGGGCATCCAGGCGGCGACGCTGGCGGCGCAGCCACTCCCCGTACAGCAGATGGGCGCGGGCCAGCTCGACGCGAACCCGGGTCCGGCCCAGATGGGCGATCGACTCGCGGTACAGCCTGTCGGCGACCTCGCCCTGGCTGAGCAGGGCGCGGACGCGGGCCTGGATGCCCAACACCCACTCCGAGGGGGTCACCCGCGTGCCCTGGGTGCGCTCGGAGAGCCAGTCCAGCGCGGCCCGCACCTGGGCTTCGTCGCCGGTCCGGGAGGCCGCCTCGGCGAGTTCGGACACGACGAAGGGCCCGAACCCGAGCTGGTCGCGCTGGAAGGCTCGCCAGGCGGCGTCGCGGGCGGCGTCGTGGCGGCCCAGGCCGTTGGCGAGCACCGAGCTCGCCGAGGTCGCGGCGTTGACCATCCTGCCCAGACCGCGTGCGGCCGCCTCCCGCGAGGTGGCCTCGATCAGCTTCGAAGCCCGTGCCTCCCGGCCCCGCCAGGCCGCGAGCGTCATCTCCGTGTAGCCGATCGGTGGGTTCCCGGTCGCCTCGCCGATCAGGCGCTCCTCTTCGAGCAGCCGGGCCGCCGTGGTCAGCTCGCCGGCGAACAGGTGGGCGGCGGCCAGGGAGTTGAGGGCGTACTGCAGCTGCACGAGCGCGCCGGTGTCGCGGGCGAAGCGTGCCTGGGCGGTGACCAGCACATGCCAGGACTCGGCGTCCCACAGCTCGAGCGCGACCAGCCATACGGTGGCGCGTCCACCGGCCAGCCACAGCCAGCGGCCAGCCTCGTCGTTGGCGAGGTCCAGGGCGCGCACCAGCCGCAACGCCCGGGTCAGGGTCGGCGCGGCCGCCGCGTACCCCTCGGTCAACCGCTGCGCGAAGCCGTCCAGGAGGACGTCGACCGCCCGGGGCGGGTCGGGGCCGGGGGGTGCGGCCCGGGCGGCCTCGGCCGCCGCCCGCAGGACGCCGGACCCGCCCGGGTCGCCGGCCCACGCCGCGGTCCCGAGCGCCTCCAGGTGCGTCTCGCGGGCCAGGTCGGCATCCAGCGGCTCCAGGCGCCGGGCCGCGCTCAGCAGCAGCCGACCGGCGTCGCCGCCGCGTCGCTGCACCAACGCGATCTGGCCGCGCAGGTGCTCCACCTCGGCGGCCGCCAGGGCGTCAAGCGGCCCGGCCTCGACCGCGACCAGCAGTTCCAGTGCCGCGTCCAGCGCACCGGCGTCCCGCTTGGCCCGGGCCGCCGCCAGCAGGCGCCGCGCCCGGCGGTCGGGGTCGGGGGTCAGGACGGCCGCGCGCTCCAGGAACGCGGCCGCCGCGGCCAGGCCCCCGCGCGCCTGGGCGCGGCCGGCCGAGCGCTCCAGCGTGGCGGCGACGTCCTCGTCGGGCCCGGGCGTGGCGTGGGCCCGGTGCCAGGCCCGGCGGTCGGGATCAAGCTCCGGATCGGTGGCCTCCGCCAGCGCGCGATGCACCGCCTGACGCTCCTGCAGCGACGCCGTCCGGTAGGCCGACGAGCGCACCAGCGGATGACGGAACCGCACCCGGGCGCCGACCTCGAGCAGGCC
>Ga0081538_10002753_pt1 | contig 16866 bp, 11 predicted proteins | sample TabmetS5T2R1_FD_71022 | JGI IMG/M metagenome (GOLD analysis project Ga0081538, IMG submission 71022) | Tabebuia heterophylla rhizosphere microbial communities from the University of Puerto Rico - S5T2R1 | ecosystem: Host-associated > Plants > Roots > Rhizosphere ... | reverse complement strand
CGCCAGCCGATTGGACGAACCCAAGCCCGGTTCCGGCCTCGGCCTGTCGATCGTGGTCGAGCTGGCCCAGCTTTATGGCGGCAAGCTGGAGCTCGGAACCGCGCCGATCGGCGGGTTGCGGGCCGAACTGGTGCTGCCGGCGGCGTGACCCCGATATGGTGGTTCTTGCCGGTGAACAGAGTTTCGCCCCAATGCTCGCGTCTTAAGTCGGCGCGGGCCATACCTGCATCGGAGGGGGATCGGGCGAGATGAAACCTGCAAAGCTGATCTGTGCGGTCCTGGTGGCTGCGAGCGTCGCGGCTTGCGCCACCGATCCCTATGCGCCGAATCAGAACACGGGCGCCGTGGCGGGGGCGATCACGGGCGGCGCGCTCGGTGCGGTGCTCGGCGGCCGGGGGGCTGGGAGCCGCCTGGCCGGCGCCGCGATTGGAGCCGCGGCCGGGGGGCTGCTCGGCAGCGCCATCGGCGCCTCGCTCGACGAGCGGGATCGCCAAGCCGCCTACGCTGCCGAGATGGAGGCGCTGGAAAGTGGCGCGCCGGGTGCGCCGGTCGGCTGGCGCAGCGACCATACCGCCTATTATGGCACGATCGTTCCCGGGCCCTATTACGAGAGACGCGGCCTGCGCTGTCGCGAGTTCAGCCATACCATCTATGTGCGCGGCCGGCCGGAGATCGCCCGCGGCACCGCCTGCCGCAATCCCGACGGGACCTGGACCCCGATCAGCTGACGGCGTCCTCGGATTCAGCCCGATCGATTCGACGCCCGGGGACCGGCGCTTCGTCCGAGTCATCGGGCAAAAGCCGAAGCGCAGTCCGATTCTTGATAGCTTGCCGGCGCGCCCGCCGGCACTCAAGGCGGCGCTCGCGCCGGCAAGCACCGCCATGATTTTGATCATTGCCGCTGCCATCCTCCGGGCTGAGGAGTGACGGGCCGGTTGCGCCACCGGTCGATCGCTCGCTGGCGCCTTGCGCCCGGCGCTCTGCGCCGGGAGTCCGTGCGACGCATGGTCACGTTTGGTGAAAGCGCTCGGCCGGCACGATCGGCTGCGCGCACCGGCTCGCGCGAGTAGGATGGCGGCATGATGCTCTGGTTGGTGTTCGCGTGCATGACGGCTGCGGCGGTCTTCGCCGTGCTGTGGCCGCTCGGCCGCAACTCCGCCCGCAAGGCCGCGGGCAGCGATCTTGCGGTGTACCAGGACCAGCTCGCCGAGATCGAGCGCGACCGGGCCGCCGGCCGCATCGCGGATCGCGAAGCCGAAGCGGCGCGGATCGAGGTTTCGCGCCGCCTGCTCGCCGCCGCCGATGCCGCACAGGCGCGCCAGTCGCCGGCTCCCGCTGCATGGCGGCGGCGTGCCGCCGCCGTCGCGTCGCTGGTCTTGATTCCGCTCGGTGCGTTCGGCCTCTACGTCATGCTCGGGTCCCCGGGGCTCCCGGGCGAGCCGCTGGCGGCCCGGGCCAAGACGCCGAACGAGCAGCGCTCGCTTGCCAGCCTCATCACCCAGGTCGAGGCGCATCTGGCGCGCAATCCGGAGGACGGTCGCGGGTGGGAAGTGCTTGCGCCGGTCTATATGCGGCTCGGGCGCTTCGACGACGCGGTGACGGCGCGGCGCAACGTGCTGCGGCTGTTGGGACAGAGCGTCACGCGCGAAGTCGACCTGGGCGAAGCGCTCGCCGCGCAGGCGAACGGGGTCATTACCGAAGCCGCCAAGGCATCGTTCGAGCGTGCGCTCGCCATCGACGGCAATGACGTCCGGGCGCGGTTCTTCATCGGCCTTGCAGCGGAGCAGGATGGGCGGCGCGCAGAGGCCGCGGCGATCTGGCGCGACCTCGTCGCCAAGGCCCCGCCCGGCGCGTCCTGGGCCGATTTCATCCGCCGGTCACTGGGCCGGGTCGAAGAGAAGGTCCCGCCCGGACCCAGTGAACAGGACGTCGCGGCAGCGGTCGAGCTCACGCCGCAACAGCGCAGCGACATGGTGCGCGGCATGGTCGAGCGGCTGGCGGAGCGTCTGAAGCGCGACGGCTCCGATGTCGACGGTTGGCTGCGGCTGGTCCGCGCCTACGCCGTGCTGGGCGAGCCCGACAAAGCGCGCCATGCCGCTTCCGAGGCGCGTCGGGCGTTGGCGGGAGAGCCCGACAAGATGCGGCGACTGGAGGAGCTGGTGAAGGGTCTAGGGCTGGAAGGCTAGTGTCGACCGGACCGCAGGCTGCTGCGCTACTTGATTTTTGTCCCCGGTTGAGCCCAGCGCATGATGCTGCCGAAATGACATGGGGTTTGAGTTGATATGACGCGCAAGCAGCGACGCCTGATCCTGATCGGCTCCGGCCTCGCGGTGCTTGCCGTGGCGGTCGTGCTGGTGCTGAGCGCGCTGAAAGACTCGATCGTATTCTTCAATTCGCCGACCGACATTGTGGAGAAGCAGGTGCAGCCCGGCGCGCGCATCCGTCTCGGCGGGCTGGTCAAGCCGGGCAGCGTGGCGCGCGGCGACAATTTGTCCGTCCGCTTCGAGGTCACCGACGGCAACCGCGTCATTCCGGTTGCCTTTACCGGAATTCTCCCCGACCTGTTCCGCGAAGGGCAGGGCGTGGTGGCGGAAGGCGCCCTCGACGGCTCCGGCCTGTTCCGCGCCGATGCCGTGCTCGCCAAGCACGACGAGACCTACATGCCCAAGGAGGTGGCTGACGCTCTGAAGAAGCAGGGGCACTGGAAGCACGACTACGACAAGAAGGCTGGCGCTTCGCCGGACGCCAACCCTTCGCCGGCCGGGAGGGCGCAGTGATTCCCGAGCTCGGCCACTATGCCCTGGTGCTCGCGCTGGGATTGGCGCTGGTCCAGGCGGTCGTGCCGCTGTGGGGCGCGCGGGCGGGCGATCCCGCGCTCATGGGCGTCGCGGCGCCCGCCGCGCTTGCGCAATTCGTCTTCGTTGCCATCGCGTTTGCGGCGCTGGTCGCTTGCTACGTCACTTCCGACTTCTCGGTTCTCAACGTGGCCGAGAATTCGCACTCGGCCATGCCCCTCGTCTACAAATTCACCAGCGCATGGGGCAATCACGAAGGCTCGATGCTGCTGTGGGTCCTCATCCTGGCGTTTTTCGGCGCCCTGGTGGCGGCTCTCGGCACCAATCTGCCGGCGACGCTGAAGGCCGATGTGCTCGCCGTGCAATCGTGGATCGCGGCGGCGTTCTTCCTGTTCATCCTGTTCACGTCCAACCCGTTCCTGCGCCTCGCCGATGCGCCGATGGAGGGCCGCGACCTCAATCCGGTGCTGCAGGATATCGGGCTCGCGGTGCATCCGCCGATGCTCTATCTCGGCTACGTCGGGCTCTCGATCACCTTCTCCTTCGCCACCGCGGCGCTGATCGACGGCCGGATCGATCCGGCCTGGGCGCGCTGGGTGCGGCCATGGACGCTCGCCGCCTGGATGTGCCTGACCGGCGGCATCGCCATGGGCTCGTATTGGGCCTATTACGAGCTCGGCTGGGGCGGATGGTGGTTCTGGGATCCGGTCGAGAACGCCTCGTTCATGCCATGGCTCGCCGCCACGGCGCTGCTGCATTCCGCGCTGGTGATGGAGAAACGCGACGCCCTCAAGGTGTGGACCATCCTGCTCGCCATCATCGCGTTTTCGCTCTCCCTCATCGGCACCTTCCTGGTGCGTTCAGGCGTGCTCACATCGGTCCATACTTTCGCCAATGATCCCACGCGCGGCGTGTTCATCCTCGCCATCCTGGTGACGTTCATCGGCGGCGGGCTGACGCTGTTCGCCTGGCGCGCGCCGCTGTTGCGCCAGGGCGGTTTGTTCGCGCCGATTTCGCGCGAGGGCGCGCTCGTGCTCAACAACCTGTTCCTTACCACCGCCTGCGCCACCGTGTTCATCGGCACGCTTTATCCGCTCGCGCTGGAGGCGCTGACGGGGGAGAAAATCTCGGTCGGGGCGCCGTTCTTCAACGCGACCTTCGGCCCGCTGATGGTGCCGCTGCTCGTCGCCGTTCCGTTCGGTCCCCTGATGGCCTGGAAGCGCGGCGACCTCCTGGGCGTAGCCCAGCGCCTGAGCGCTGCCTTTGCGGTCGGCGTGATCGGGATTGCCGCCACCTTCGCGATCGAAGGCGCCAAGCCCGTGCTCGCGCCGTTTGCGGTCGGCTTGGCGCTGTTCGTGATTGCGGGCGCGCTCACCGATCTGGTCGAGCGCACCGGCCTGTTCCGTGTTGCGCCTGGTATCGCGCGCAAGCGCGCCGCCGGGCTGCCGCGCTCGTCGTGGGGCACCGCGCTCGCCCATTGCGGGCTCGGGCTCACGCTGCTCGGCATTGTCGGCGAGACCGGCTGGAGCGCGGAGAAGATCGTCACCGTGCGACCCGGACAGGTGATCTCGCTTCGTCACTATGACTTGTCTTTCGACGGGCTCGTCCCGCGCGAAGGTCCGAACTATCGCGAGCTGACCGCCAAGTTCACCGTGCGCCGCGGCGGAGACGTGCTCGGCGTGCTCGAGCCCTCCCGGCGCGCGTTCTCGACCCGCGGCACCACGACCACGGAAGCGGCACTGATGACGCGGGGCTTGAGCCAGCTCTATCTCTCGCTCGGCGACAACAATCCGGACGGCTCGATTACCATCCGGCTCTATCACAAGCCGCTGGTGTTGCTGATCTGGCTGGGCGCGCTGGTGATGGTGACAGGCGGGGCGCTCTCGTTGTCGGATCGGCGGCTGCGCGTCGGCGCGCCGAAGCCGGCGAAGAGCCGCGCCGCGGTGCAGCCGGCGGAGTGAGCATGGCGGCGATGAGGCAGGCGAGGGGACGATTCACGGCGATCATCGCTGCGCTGTGCCTGGCCGCGCTCGTGTTCGTTGCCGCGGCGCATGCCGTCCAGCCGGACGAGGTCCTGGCCGATCCGGCGCTCGAGAGCCGCGCGCGGGCACTGTCGCGCGACCTGCGCTGCATGGTGTGCCAGAACCAGTCGATCGACGATTCCGATGCGCCGCTCGCGCGCGACCTGCGCATCCTGGTCCGCGAGCGCCTGAAGGCCGGCGACAATGACGGCCAGGTGATCGATTTCCTCGTCGCGCGCTACGGCGAATTCGTGCTGCTGAAACCGCGCTTCGCCGGACACACGGCCATCCTCTGGGCCGCGCCGGCGGCGCTGCTGATCGGCGGCGTTATCATCCTGCTCGTTTTGGCGCGCCGCGGCGGCGTCAAGGCGCGCTCCGCCGCCACGGCCACCGATTTAAGCCCCCAGGAACAAGCCCGTCTCAGCGAGTTGACGCAACAGCGCGAGCCCTAGGGTTCCCACCCAGGGCCTGTGCCGGTGACGAAAAAATCCCACCATATCAATATGACAAGCGCGGGTAGGCGGTGTTCTCGGGCCCGCCGCCGCAACCTTACGAAACTTTAATCCGGCCGACAGGATGCCGTAAGGCTGCCTACTCCATCTTTGCGCTGACGGCGCCGGCAGCCAATGCCGGCACTCCGAAATTTCTCCAACGATGGAGACCTGTCGATGCCGATGACCACTCCCACCCAGGGCCGGACCCTCTCGGTGCGCCGGCTCGTCCTTCTCGCTTCCGTCGCCAGTGTGGGGGCCGCCCTGCTGTTCGGCGGGCCGGGCGTGCAGACCAAATTCCCGTTCACGCCCCCTGCGGCCGCCCAGGTCAGCGCCGAGCAGGTGGCGCGGCCGGTCGGATTCGCCGACATCGTCGAGCGGGTGAAGCCGGCGGTGATCGGCGTGCGCGTCAAGGGCGAGGCCGTCTCGCAGCGCCAGCGCATGCAGTTCAACGAGGACGAGCTGCCGGGATCGTCGCTCGAGCAATTCCTCCGCCGCTTCGGCATGCCCGGCTTGCCGAACCTTCCCAACGCGCCGCGCGGCCGCCAGTTCGGCATGGCGCAGGGGTCCGGCTTCTTCATCTCGCCTGACGGCTATGCGGTGACCAACAACCACGTGGTCGAGCGCGGCAAGACCATCGAGATCCAGACCGACGACAACAAGACCTACAGCGCCAAGGTGATCGGCACCGATGCCAAGACCGACCTCGCCCTGCTCAAGGTCGACGGCCGCAGCGACTTTCCCTACGTGAAGCTTGCCGACAAGCAGCCCCGCATCGGTGACTGGGTGATCGCTGTGGGCAATCCGTTCGGCCTCGGCGGCACCGTGACGGCGGGCATCGTTTCGGCGCGCGGGCGCGACATCGGCGCCGGCCCCTACGACGACTTCATCCAGATCGACGCGCCGGTCAACCGGGGCAATTCGGGTGGCCCGACCTTCGACGTCGAAGGCAGCGTCATCGGCGTCAATACCGCGATCTTCTCGCCCAATGGCGGCTCGATCGGCATCGGCTTTGCCATTCCGGCCGAGACGGTGAAGACCGTGGTCGCCCAGCTCAAGGATCACGGCTCGGTGACGCGCGGCTGGATCGGCGTGCAGATCCAGCCGGTAACCGCCGACGTCGCCGACAGCCTCGGGCTCAAGAATCCTGAGGGCGCGCTGGTCGCTGAGGCGCAGCCGGATAGCCCCGCCGCCAAGGCTGGGATCGCCTCGGGCGACGTGATCACGTCGGTGAACGGCGAGGCCATCAAGGATGCGCGCGATCTCGCCAAGAAGATCGGTGCGCTTGCACCCGGCGCCACCGCCAAGCTCGGCGTGCTGCGTCAGGGGGCCGAGAAGACCGTGTCGGTGAAGCTTGCCGATTATCCGAAGGATCAGCAGGCCCGCCTCGGCAGCGGCAACCAGGGTCGCGAGACGCCGGGCAATACCGAAACGCACCTTGGCCTGACGGTTGCGCCCGCCAGCTCGGTCGCAGGAAGCGGCGACAAGGGCGTCGTTGTCACCGGCGTCGACCCCGATGGTCCGGCCGCCGAGCGCGGCTTCAAGACGGGCGACGTGATCCTGGAGGTTGCCGGCAAGCCGGTTTCGAGCCCGGCCGACGTCCGCCTCGCCCTCACTGACGCGCGCCAGGGAGGCAAGCGCACGGTGCTGTTGCGGGTGAAGTCGGGCGAGGCGACGAAGTTCGTTGCGCTGCCGCTCGGCCGCGCGTGATTGCTCCGCCGCGCGTGCCACGTCGGCGCGGCGGCCGGAGACCAGATGGGGCCGTGACGCCGGCATTCGTCGCCCCCGCCGGCGGAACGAACCCGAAGGGGACGGGTCTCGTGCCCGTCCCCAACCTTTCGCATCCCGGACCGGCCTCCCGCCCCCCTCCGTCGGATCCGGGTCGAGAGGGCGGTTGCCACCTCGGCGCCGCCCTCTCGTTGCTTGCGTGGCCCGGATGATTTAGCGCTCCATCCAGGCTAGAAATTGCGGCATGCGCCTTCTCATCATCGAAGACGATCGCGACGCGGCCGACTACCTGGTCAAGGCCTTCCGCGAGGTCGGCCACGTGGCCGATCACGGCGTCGATGGCGAGGAGGGGCTGGCGATGGCGCTCGATGGACAATATGACGTGCTCATCATCGACCGGATGTTGCCCAAGCGCGACGGCCTTTCGGTGATCGGCACGCTGCGGCAGAAGGGCATCGAGGCACCGGCGCTGATCCTGTCCGCTCTCGGCCAGGTCGACGACCGGGTCAAGGGATTGCGCGCCGGAGGGGACGATTATCTGCCCAAGCCCTATTCGTTTTCTGAGCTGCTCGCGCGGGTCGAGGTGCTGGCGCGGCGCCGCTCCGGCCGGGGTGAGGAGACGGTCTACCGCGTCGCCGATCTCGAGCTCGATCGCCTCTCCCATCGCGTCACGCGCGGGGAGTCTGAGATCGTGCTGCAGCCGCGCGAGTTCCGGCTGCTCGAATATCTGATGAAGCACGCGGGTCAGGTGGTGACCCGCACCATGCTGCTGGAGAATGTGTGGGATTACCATTTCGATCCGCAGACCAACGTGATCGACGTGCACATGTCGCGGTTGCGCTCGAAAATCGACAAGGGGTTCGCGCGGCCGTTGCTTCACACCGTGCGCGGTGCAGGATACGTGATCCGCGATGCCAAGTGATTAAGGCGGCGTCGATCCCAGGGCGATGAAAGAGATCCACGCGTGACCGCGCTCGGAAAGCTCCTTCGCACGACGGCGTTCAAGCTGTCCCTGGTCTATTTGACGGTGTTCGCGCTGTTCGCCGCCGTCCTGATCGGCTATTTCGCCTGGGCTACCAGCAGCCTCATCACCCAGCAGATCACCGAGACGATCGACGCGGAGATCAACGGCCTCACCGAGCTGTACAGCCAGGGCGGCATTCGCCGCCTGCTGCTCATCGTCGATGCCCGCTCGCGGCGGCCTGGCTCCAATCTTTATCTCGTCACTACGCCGGCCGGCGAGGGGCTTGCCGGCAACGTCGGGACGCTGCAGCCGGGCGTGCTGGAGCGGCCCGGTCTGACCGAGACGCCCTATCGACGGCTCGACGAAGCGGAGGATGCCGAGCACCACGCGCTGGTGCGCGTGGTGCGGCTTGCCGGCGGGTCCCGCCTCCTGGTCGGCCGCGACCTCGAGGAGCGCGAGCGGCTGCATGACATCATCATTGCGACGGCGCGCTGGTCGATCGCGGTCGTGGTCGTGCTTGGGCTTCTCGGCGGCTTCTTCGTCACCCGCCGCGTGCTCAAGCGCATCGACGCCATGACCGGCACCACGCGGACGATCATGGAAGGCGATCTCAGCGGGCGGCTGCCCATCGCCGGCACTGGCGATGAGCTCGACCGGCTGGCGGAAAACCTCAACGCCATGCTCGAGCGCATCGAGGCGCTGATGCACGGGCTCAAGGAGGTCTCCGACAACATCGCCCACGATCTGAGGACGCCGCTCACGCGCCTGCGCAACCGCACCGAGGAGGCGCTGCGAATCGCCAAGGGCGAGCGCGACTATCGTGCCGCGCTCGAGAACGTGCTCGAGGAATCGGATGGTCTGATCCGCACCTTCAATGCCCTGTTGATGATCGCGCGGGCCGAATCCGGCGAGGTCGGCGAGAGCATGACCGCGTTCGATGCGGCCGAGATCGTGCACGATGTCGCCGAACTGTACGAGCCGCTGGCGGATGACAAGGGGCTCGCCCTCAAGGTCGACGCGAAGGGGCCGGCGCCAGTCAAGGGCAACCGCGAGCTGATCAGCCAGGCGCTCGCCAATCTGATCGACAATGCCATCAAATATGCCGCGCCCAAGCATGAAGCGCCTGCGCTTGCGATGGCAACGGAAGATGCCGTGGCCGATGCGGCGCCGCCGAGCAGTGCAGCCGCCACGATCGTGGTTAGCGCCGCCGCTGAGGGCAATCGCGTGCTGCTCACCGTGGCGGATAGCGGACCCGGCGTCCCGGCCGCCGACCGCAGCCGCGTGGTCGAGCGCTTCGTGCGGCTCGAGCAGAGCCGCTCACAGCCGGGCGCAGGGCTGGGCTTGAGCCTCGCGGCCGCGGTGGCGCGGCTGCATCGCGGGGAGCTCAGTCTCGAGGACAACGCGCCAGGGCTCAGGGTGGTGCTGACGCTGCCAAGGGCCGGCTGAGGTTTCTCCCCGATCGAGGCCGCGATGGCACGACCGGCTAACCAGCAAACGAAAAAGCGCGCGCCGGCTGGCCGGCCGGGCGGGCGAGCGCTCGCGCAACGGATTGTTGCCGCGCCGCTGTTGTCGCAACCCGCCGAGGCGCGCGAAAAGATATCCGCTTGGCTCGCCGAGATCGCCGGCACGCCGGAGGGCAACGCCCTCAAGCGCCTGCTGGCCGGCTCGAAGGATCTGTCGTCGCTGATCGAAGGCCTCGCCGACGGCTCCCGCTATCTGTGGGAGCTGGCGCGCGCCGACCCGGCACGGCTTCTCGTCCTGCTCCAAGCCGATCCCGACGCCCATCTGGACGCCCTCGTGTCCACAACCGTTGCCGCCGTGGCGGCCGCCGACGATCAAGCCGAGGCGATGCGGCTGTTGCGCCGGATGAAGGCCGAGGCCGCGCTCATGATCGCGCTCGCCGACGTCGGCGGCGTTTGGCCGGTGATGCGCGTCACCGCGGCGCTGACGCAAGCCGCGGAGGCGGCGATCGGCGCCGCGGTTCGCTTCCTCCTCAACCAGGCGATTGCGGGCGGAAAACTTAACCCAATCGATCCGGCCCGGCCGGAACACGGCTGCGGGCTCATCGTTCTTGCCATGGGCAAGATGGGCGCCTGCGAGCTCAATTATTCCAGCGACATCGATCTCATCATCCTGTTCGACCCTAATGCCCCGGCGCTGGCGCCGGACAGCGAGGCTGCGCCGTTTTACCTGCGGCTCGCCCGCGCGCTGGTGAAGCTCCTGCAGGAGCGAACCGGCGACGGCTACGTCTTTCGCGTCGACTTGAGATTGCGCCCCGATCCCGCTTCGACGCAGATCGCCGTCTCTACCGAGTCGGCGCTCGCCTATTACGAAAGCGCCGGCCAGACCTGGGAACGCGCCGCGATGATCAAGGCGCGCCCGTGCGCCGGCGACCTCGACCGGGGCAACGCGTTTCTCAAGGACATCGCCCCGTTCGTCTGGCGCAAGTATTTCGATTTTGCCGCCGTCGCCGACGTGCACGCGATGAAGCGGCAGATCCACGTCTATCGCGGCCACGACGAGATCGCGGTCGAGGGCCACAACGTCAAGCTCGGTCGCGGCGGCATCCGCGAGATCGAATTCTTCGCGCAAACCCAGCAGTTGATCGCCGGCGGGCGCAATCCGGCGCTACGCGCCCGCGAGACGCTGGCGACACTGGCGACGCTCGCCGCCGGCGGTTGGATCAGCGCCGGCGCGCGCCGCGATCTCGACGCCGCCTATCTGTTTCTGCGCCAGGTCGAGCACCGGCTGCAGATGGTCGCGGACGAGCAAACCCACACGCTGCCCACCGAGCCGGATGAGCTTGACCGCTTCGCCCGCTTCCTCGGGTTTCCCGACCGCGACGCCTTCGCTCACGTGCTGCTCGGTCATCTGCGCAAGGTGCAAGCCCATTATGCCCGCCTGTTCGAGGATACGCCGGTGGTGGCGGCGCGTCGCCATGAGCTCGTGTTTGCGCCCGATAGCGACAGCCGCGAGACGCTCGACAAGCTGGTGGAGATGGGGTTCAACCGCCCGCTCGACGTGTCCGCCGCCGTGCGCCGCTGGCGCGGCGGCGAATACCGCGCGCTCAGGGGCGAGTTCGCGCGCAGCCATCTCGCCGAACTGATCCCGGTGCTGCTCGATGAGCTGTCGCGCTCGGAGAACCCCGATCGCGCGCTGATCGCGCTCGACCGGTTTCTCGCCGGCCTTTCCGGCGGGGCCCAGCTCATCTCGCTGCTGCGGCAGAATCCGGACTTCGTCGCGCTCCTGACGCTCATCCTCGGCACTGCGCCGCGGCTCGCCGACATCGTCGCCCAGCACCCGCAGGTCATGGACGGGCTCATCGATCCGGCTTTCTTCGCGGCCCTTCCGGACGCCGCGCAGCTCAATGCGCAGCTCGCCGCTTCCCTCGGCGACTCCGCGACTTACGAAGATTTCCTCGATCGCGTGCGGCTGTTCGGCCAGGAGCACATGTTCCTGATCGGGGCGCGCATCCTGTCCGGCACATTGACGGCCGGCCAGGCCAGCGAGGCCTTTGCCCGGTTGGCCGATGTGCTGGTGTGCGCGCTTCACCGCGCCGTGGAGCAGAATTTCGTCGTGACGCATGGCCGCCTGGTCGGCCAGGAGAGCGCCATCCTGGCCATGGGCAAGCTCGGTGGCCGCGAGATGACGGCCAATTCCGATCTCGACCTGATCATCGTCTATGATTTCGACGAGCGGCACCCGGAATCGGACGGCGCGCGCCCGCTCTACGGCGGACAATATTTCGCGCGGCTCACTCAGCGCGTCATCAATGCGCTCACGGTCCAGACCAACCACGGCTCGCTCTACCAGGTCGATATGCGGCTGCGGCCGTCGGGCCGCTCAGGCCCGCTCGCCACCAAGCTCGACAGCTTCCAGAACTACCAGGAGAACGAGGCCTGGACCTGGGAGCACATGGCGCTCACGCGCGCGCGGGTGGTCTCGGCGTCACCCGACTTCCGGACGCGGGTCGAGCGCGTGATCCACGAGACCTTGCGGCGGCGCCGCGATCCCGACCTCGTTGCCGGCGACGTGGTCGAGATGCGGCGGGCGATCGCGGTGGAGAAGGGCGACAAGCAGCGCTGGGATCTCAAGTATGCGGCCGGCGGCCTGGTCGATCTCGAGTTCATCGCCCAGTACCTGCAACTCGTCCACGCCGCCGAGCACCCCGAGGTCCTCGACACCTCCACGGCGCGCGTGCTCGATCGCGCCTGGCGGCTCGGCCTGATCGAGACGGCGGACGCCGAATGCGTGCGCGCCGCGGCGCGGCTCTATCATGATCTCACGCAGGTCCTGCGCCTGTGCCTGGCCGGGCCGTTCGATCCCAAGCAGGCGGGCCTGGGCCTGCTCAATCTGCTGGCGCGCGCTGCCGACGTTCCCGACTTCGCCACGCTCGAGGCGCACCTGGCCGACACGCAGGCGCGCGTGCGTGCGAGCTTCGTGCGGATCCTGGGAAGGGCGGCGACCTGAGGGTGGTAATTGACGATTGCCGGCCGCATATGGCGCGCGGGCTTGTCGTCGCCTTGGCGTAGGATATTGTCATCCGTTGGTGCCGGAGCAGGCAAACGGGGGAGCGCTCTTGAGCGCAGCGGAACCGCGCGTCGCCGTCCTGGCGACGATGAATACCAAGGGCAAGGAAGCGCAATTCGTCGCCGACGTGTTGGCGCGCGCGGGCGCGACGCCGTGGACCGTCGATCTGTCGTTGAAGTCGCACGACGTGGAGGCTGCCGACGTGACGGGCGCCGAGATCGCCGCGGCGGCGGGCGCATCCTGGCAAACGCTGAACCAGCGCACGCGCCAGGAGGCCGCTGCTTTGATGACCGAGGGCGGGACCAAGCTTGTGCTCGGGAAATTCATCAAGGGTGAGATCGCCGGCGTCATCGGGCTCGGCGGCGCCAACGGCACCCACCTCGTGTGCTCGATCATGCGGGCGCTGCCCTACCTCGTCCCCAAGGTCATGGTAAGCACGGTTGCCGCCACGGCCGCCGTGCAGTGGTACGTGGCCGAGAGCGACATCGCCATGTATCCCTCGATCGGTGACGTCGCGCTCAACCGCATCACCAAATCGGTGATGGAGAGCGCCGCGTTGGCGGTGGTGGCGTCGGCCAAGAACTGGGCCGCCAAGCAGGAAGCCAAGGCCGCGCATGCGCCGCTCGTCGCGGTCTCGTCGTTCGGCGGCACCGCCAATTGCGTCGAGCGCGTGAGCCAACGCCTCGAAGCCTTGGGCTACGAGGTCATCCTGTTCCACGCCTCGGGCGTCGGCGGCAAATCCCTCGAGCGCCTGGCAGCCGCGGGTGAACTCGCGGGCGTCATTGACGTCACCACGCACGAACTCACCGATCTGATCGTCGATGGCGTGTATTCTGCCGGCAACATGCGGTTGACGTGCGCGGGCGCCGCCGGCCTGCCGCAGGTGATAGCGCCGGGAGCAATCGATCACGCCAACTTCTGGGTCGGCCAGACACCGGAGCGCTACAAGGCACGCGAATTCTTCCAGTACAACGCGCAAAACCTGCTCATGCGCACGAGCGCCGAGGAGTTCGAGAAGCTGGGCCGCGAATTCGCTCGGCGGCTCAACGAGGCCAAGGGGCCGGTGCACGTTCTGGTCCCGCTCGAAGGCTTCAGCGAGCACACCAAGCACCACTCGTACGATCTCGAAGGCCACGACGTGGGCGAGTGGAAGCATGCCGAGGACTACCGGATATTCGCCGACTCGCTGAAGTCGCACCTGAAGACCGCGCGCGTCGATGAGCTGCCGCTGCACATCAACGACACGAGCTTCGCCGATGCCTGCGTGAACGCATTCGTCGAGATCACCAAGCGCTGAACGGCCAGCAATGACCAAGCCTGCTCGCTTCGACATCCCGGTCGTGCGACATTCGGTCGACGTGCTGATCGTCGGCGGCGGTGCGGCCGGCACCATGGCGGCGGTCGAATGTGCGCAAGCTGGCGTCGCCGTCACCCAGGTGACCAAGGGCCGCGCCACCAGCGGCACCACCACGGTGGCGCGCGGCGGGTTCGCGGCCGCCATGGGCCAGGATGACAGCCCCGAACTGCACCTGCAGGACATCCTCAAGTACGGCGGCGAGCTGATCGATCCCGAGCTTGCGCGCGTGTGGGTCCACGACATCGTCGACGTGGTGCATGACCTCGAGTCCTGGGGAGCGGAGTTCGTCCGCGGCGCTGACGGCCGGCTCGATCTGAAAATGTTTCCCAGCCACTCGCGAGCCAGGGCCTGCCATCACTACGACACCACCGGCAACATGATCACCAAGGTGCTGTCGAAGAAGCTGCGCGCCGACGCCCGCATCGAAAAACATTCGATTACCGCCATCGTCGATCTGATCAAACGGGATGGCCGCGTCGTCGGTGCCTGGGGCGTGGACTACCAGAACGGCGCGCTCGTCATCTACGGCGCGCAACAAATCATCCTGTGCACCGGCGGCGGCAGCGGGCTGTTCTACGTCAACGACAACCCGCCGCAGGTGACCGGCGACGGCTACGTGCTCGGCTTCCGCGCCGGCGTGCCGCTCATCGGCATTGAGATGATTGACTTCCAGGCGATGTGCTGCTCGCCCAAGGAGATGTTCGGCTTCGCGCCGCACCCGACGGGTTTCATCAACGCCGGCGCGGTGTTCCGGAATCAGGAGGGCGAGGAGTTTCTCAAGCGCTATTTCCCCGACACGGCGGAACAATCGACCCGTTCCGAAGTGATCCTCGCCATGGCCAAGGAAATCCACGCCGGGCGTGCCGGCTCCACCGGCGGCATCTTCATGGACGCCACCAAGGTTCCCATGGATGTCATCCAGAAGCAGATCCCGCACATCTACAAGACCTGCCTGCATCGCGGCATCGATCTAACCAGGACGTTGCTGGAGGTGGCGCCCGGAAGCCACACCTGGCTCGGGGGCCTCAAGGTCGACGTCGACGGCAAGACTCCGGTCGACGGCTTGTTCGCGGCCGGCGAGACGGCGGGTGGCATCCACGGCGGCAACCGCATCGGCGGCTCCGCGCTGTCAGCTTCGCTGGTGTACGGCCGGCGCGCCGGCCGAAAGGCCGCCGCGCTCGCCCGCGAGGCGCGGATCGAATTGCCAGAAGAGGCCATCCCGGAATCCGAGCGCGCGTGGCTTGCCGGCCTGATCGAACGCGATCGCGGCCCGTTGCAATCGGACGTGCGCATGAAGTGCCGCATGCTGGCGCACCACAAGCTCGGTCCGATCCGCGAACGACGAACGCTTCAAGAGGCGCTCGCCGAGTATGAGCGCATCGAACGCGAGGACGTGCCGGCCGTGCGGCTCGACGAAAAGGCGCAGAGTTCCGCCAAGGTGCTGGGCGAGGAACTGGAGAGCGCGCTTTCCGTTCGCAACCTCGCGCTGTTGGGGCGTATCCTGGCGAGCGCCAGTCTCGCGCGCACGGAAAGCCGGGGCGCCCACTTTCGGCTTGATTATCCCGACACCGACGAGGTGCGCTGGCGCGTGGTCACACGCCTTCAGTCGAGCCAGAACGGTGCGCTTGAATTCCACACCGACCCGGCGAAGGTACCTTGACATCGGCGCGCAGCGAGGCTTGAGGGCCAGCTTGCCCGGACTTGATGCGGGCGTCTGGCACGGGGAGCAACGTGCTGCCTGGTCGCGGACGAGCGCAATTTACTGTCGAAGGGGGGAGGCGGTCATGGCCAGCCCGAGCGAGCCGAGCGACCTAGTGGGTACGCTGCCGCAGGCGGTGCGTCGTGATTTTTCCGCCGTCGATTACGGCGAGGCGATGCGACGGGCGCGGGAGATCGTGCCGACCCTCCGTGCGCGCGCCCAGCAGGCCGAGGATGCCCGGATGCTCATCCGCGAGAACGAGCAACTCCTGCACGAGAGCGGGCTCTTCCGATTTCATCAACCGAAGGCCTTCGGCGGGATGGAGCTGGACTTCGTGGCCGTCGTCGATATCCCGGCGGAGCTTGCGCGCGGCTGCCCGTCCACGGCCTGGAACGTGGGCAACGTGGCCTGTCATCACTGGATTCTCGGATACTACGACCCCGAAACCCAGCGCGAAGTGTGGGACGCGAACCCGGATGCGCTGATCGCCTCGTCCATCGCGCTGGCGGCCGGCCGCGGGCGGAAGACGGAAGACGGATTCATCGTCAACGGCCGTTGGCCGTTTTCCTCGGCGGTCGACAATTCGGAATGGAACATGCTGGCCATCTCCGTCTATGACGATGACGGCAAGACGCCCATCGATTGGCGGCTGTGCCTGGTGCCCAAGTCCGACTACCAGATCATCGACACCTGGTACGCCATGGGCATGGCGGCCACGGGCAGCAAAGACATCGCGGTTACCGAGTTGTTCGTGCCCGAGCGTCGGGCCCTGCCGCTCCTGCGCTGCCGGGGCGGGCGCGACCATCCGGGGGCGGCTCTCAACGCCAGCCCTCTCTTCCGCATTCCGATCGTAGCCGCCTCCAGCCACCCGCTGGCTCCGGCGGCGCTCGGCGCGGCCGAGGGCGCCTACGAACTGTTTCTCGCCGCCATGGCAAAGCGCATGGGCACGTATACCGGCGCCCGTGTCGCGGATGTCCAGGCCGTGCAGATCAAAGTGGGGCGCGCGCGCTGTCTGGTCGACTCGGCACGCTACGTCCTGCGCCAGTCGGCCATCGCGCTCCAGGCCGCTGCCGAGCGCAACGAGGCCCCGGATCTCGAGACGAGGTTGCGGTTCCGGGCGCACTCGGCCTTCGCCGTCAACCAGGCGCGCGAGGCGGTGGAGACGCTATGGTCCTGCTATGGGGCGCAGGGCCTCTACGTCCGCGATCCGCTGCAGCGGCACCTGCGCGACGTGCTCGCCATCAATCAGCACTTCTCGTTCAACTTCGACATCGCTGGCGC
>Ga0081538_10002752_pt1 | contig 16870 bp, 17 predicted proteins | sample TabmetS5T2R1_FD_71022 | JGI IMG/M metagenome (GOLD analysis project Ga0081538, IMG submission 71022) | Tabebuia heterophylla rhizosphere microbial communities from the University of Puerto Rico - S5T2R1 | ecosystem: Host-associated > Plants > Roots > Rhizosphere ... | reverse complement strand
CCCAGATCGGCACGCCGGCCTCCTGCAGGGCCAGGATGTCGCGTTGGATGGTGCGGACGGCGACCTCGAACCGCTCGGCCAGGCGCTGGGCGCTGCGGGCCCGCGGCGCGCTCGCCCGGAGCTCCTCAACCAGGGCGTACAGGCGGTCGGTCCGGTTCATCGTGGCTGCACGCTACCGCGCAGATGTGACAGCGGCCCCGGTTTCGAGGCCGCCGATCACAACGGCTGGGCCGGCCTGGTTTGTGGCCACACCCATGGCCCGAGCAGTTTCCTGTCACAGTCGGCGTGCTGGTGGTCTCTCAACATCCGGACGGCGACCCACGCCGCCCCGACGAGAGGAGACACCGGTGGGTGAGTACCTGCAGATCTTCCGGGCCCGCGTCCCCCAGCAGTCCGTGGCCGCCCTGCTGGAGATCCGCCCGGCCGCCATCGCCGAGGCCCAGCGGCTGTGCCCGGAGCTGCTGCAGGCCCAGCTCGTCCGGCTCGACGATGGCACCTGGCTGGACATGTTGACCTGGAGCCGCCCCGACGGCGAGCAGCGACTCATGGCGCGCGCTGCCGAGTTCGACGCCATCACCAAGATGCACGACCTGCTGGTGGACGTGGAGGCGCCGCTGCGGGGCGAGATCATCCACACTTCCTCCCGATGACCAACGACGACCCGTCGCTGGACGAGCTGGCCCGGCGAGCCGCCCAGGGCGACCGCGAGGCCCTGTCGGCGCTGGTCCGTGACCTCCAGCATCCGATGTACCGCCTGGCCCTGCGGTTCCTGGGTCATCCCGACGACGCCGAGGACGCCTGCCAGGAGATCCTGGTTCGCATCGTGACCCACCTGGGCGGCTTCGAGGGGCGATCCAAGTTCACCACCTGGGCCTACACCGTCGCAGTGCGTAGCCTGCTGCGCACCCGCAAGCGGCTGGTCGAAGCCTCGGTGCAGGGCGCCGAAGCCTTCGCCGCGCTCCTGGACGCTGGCATGGGCGAGGTCGACTCGACCCTGGAGGAGGTCGAGTACCGGCTGTTGTGCGAGGAGGTCCGGATCAGCTGTACCTACGGGATGCTGTTGTGCCTGTCGCGGCCCCAGCGGGCCGCCTACCTGCTCGCCGACGTGCTCGGGCTGCCCGACCGGGAGGGGGCCGAGATCCTGGATTGTACCCGGGAGGCGTTCCGGCAGCGGGTCTCACGGGCCCGGCGCACTCTGCGGCAGGTGATCGACAACCGTTGCGGGCTCGTCGACCCGGCCAACCCGTGCCGCTGCGGCCGCCAGATCGCCAGCAGCCAGGCCGCCGGCATCCTGGACCGCGATCACCTGCCGCTGGCCCGCCATCCCCGCGAGCGGCCGCGGGGGTGGATCGAACCCGTCGCCAAGCAGCTCGACGCGGTCGTGGCCATCGGCGACCTGTACCGCTTCGACCGCTTCGCCGCCCCCGCCCGGCTGTGGGAGGAGTTGCAGGCTAGGTTCCCTGACCTGCTGACCTCCGCCTGAGGACCGCCGCGTTGAGCCAAAGCTGGATCGGGGGAGCATCCGAGGTCGGGACCAGGAAACCACCTCGGACCCTGCCAGGCGTCGTGAACCGCCCATGCATCGGTGGTATGGATGATGTCGCCGGTTCGATTCCGGCAGAGGGCTTGACACGGAACATCGCTGAGTCAATGTCTGACGCCTCTTCGGCGACGGACACCAGGGCATGGGCCGCCGTGACGATCTGAGTCGGCCACGGGTGACGCGTCACGAGCGGCCTACTCCGACCTTGAGATGTAGATGACACAAGCAAGTCCTATGTCAGCTCACAGCGAACCCTCCATCAACTGCATCGACGCCTAGCGCGTACCTCCCCCGAACCCACACCAGGCCTCGACAGCTGCGCTTGTCATAACGGATGAAGCTTCGCCGTTCGCTCTACCCTCGACCCGTATTCGTCTGAGGAGAGCAGTGCGCCCGGGCGCAGCCTCAGGGTCGAGCCAGGCAAGGGTCATCCTTACTGCCCGCGGCAACGGGCTGCCCGCCCTGCGCGAAGGTTCGTAGCGGCTGGGTGGTTTTGTGCGGCACGGATCGCGACGACTGCGGCTCCGTGACGATCGGCATGCCGGTTCCGCTGGTTCGAGCCGCGCCCTCCCTTGCAGACCAACTCCAAACGCATGATCGTCATCTGCCTGATCGGCCCGCCGCCTTCTACGCGTCCACAGCTCAACGCCGATGGCCGACAAGGGTCAGGCAGCGGCCCAGCCTTCTCCTGGTCAGGCTTCCCATCTGACACCAACCGTGAGAGGCCGCCCCTTGTGCGGCCCCCTATCCTCTGCTGAGATCAACACGTCGGGCTGGCCGCGTCAGCAGAGAGGAGGCGGCCCATGGCAGCGACGCGAAGCCCCCAGGAGGTCTTCAACCACCACGCGCAGGCGCTCGGAGCCGAGGACCTGGACGAGATCGTCGCCGACTACAGCGACGACGCCATCTTCATCACCCCGGCTGGCGTGCTCCGCGGCAAGGACGGCATCCGCCAGGCATTCACCAAGCTCCTCGGCGAGGTCCCGCAGGCCACCTGGGACCTCAAGACCACCATCTACGAGGACGACATCCTGTTCCTGGAGTGGGACGCCGAGGGCGGCGGCAACCGCATCCAGGACGCCGTCGACACCTTCGTGTTCCGCGACGGCCTGATCCGGGTCCAGACCGTCCGCTACACCCTGCAGCCAGCCCGCTGACGGAAGGGACGTGCCATGCGCGAGGACATCGAGTTCGACGCCGAGGGCGTGACGCTGCGGGGCTGGCTGTACCTGCCCGATGGGGCCACCGGCCCGGTTCCCACGGTCGTCATGGCCCACGGCTTCTCCGCCGTCAAGGAGATGCACCTGGACAGCTTCGCCGAGGCGTTCGCCGCCGGGGGGCTGGGAGCGCTGGCGTTCGACAACCGGAACTTCGGCGCCAGCGACGGCGAGCCGCGCCAGGAGATCGACCCGTGGGCGCAGGTGCGCGACTACCGCCACGCGATCACCTGGGCGCAGGCCCGCTCCGAGGTCGACGCCGACCGCATCGGGGTCTGGGGCTCCAGCTACAGCGGTGGCCATGTGCTGGTCCTGGGAGCGATCGACAAGCGCATCAAGTGCGTCGCCTGCCAGGTGCCGCTGGTCAGCGGCTTTCGCAACATCCAGCGGCTGGTGCGCCAGGACTTCCTGGCCCCCAACCGGGCGGCCATGGACCAGGACCGCGCCGCCCGCTACCGGGGCGAGCCTCCGGCCATGGTGCCGGTCGTCGACCCCGACCCACTGGCCGTCTCGGCCCTCCCGACGCCCGACTCCTGGGAGTGGTTCAGCGAGACCGGAAAGCGCCGGGCATCGGCGTGGAGCAACGAGGTGACGCTGCGCAGCGTCGAGATGCTGATGGAGTACGAGCCCAGCGCCTACCTGGAGCGGATCAGCCCCACGCCGGTGTTGATGGTCGTCGCCGCGCTCGACCATCTCACCCCGACGGACCTGGCGTTGGAGGCCTACCAGCGGGCGCGTGAGCCGAAGAAGCTGGTGCTGCTCCCGGGCGGCCACTTCGACGCCTACGTGAAGGACTTCGAGACGGCCAGCGGCGCGGCCCGCGACTGGTTCCTGGAGCACCTGGGCAGGGCGGGGTAGGGCTCTCTGTCGTCGTTGCCTGGCGAGGGACGGTGGGTTTGGAGGAGGTTGAGCCAGGATGGCGTTAGCAGATGAGCTTGCCTACATCACGGCGACGGAGCTGGCGGCCCGGATCCGGCGGCGGGAACTGTCGCCGGTCGAGGTCGTGGATGCCTTCATCGAGCGGATCGAGGCTCGGAACCCGAGTCTGAATGCCCTCGTCTGCCTCGGCTTTGATGATGCCCGCCAGCGGGCCCGCGAGGCCGAGCAGGCGTTGGTGTCCGGGGCCGAGCTTGGGGTGCTGCATGGGGTGCCCACCGCGATCAAGGACCTGTTCGACTTCCAGCCAGGCTGGCCGGCGACCTTCGGCGGCATCCGCGCGCTCAAGGACTTCACCCTGGACATCTCCTGCGCGTTTGCCGAGCGGATCCAGCGGGCCGGCGCGATCGTGGTCGGCAAGACCAACAGCCCGGTCATGGGGTTCCGGGGCACCTGCGACAACTACCTGTTCGGCCCCAGCCGCAACCCCTTCGACACCTCCAAGAACACCGGCGGGTCCTCGGGGGGCAGCGCCGCCGCGGTCACCGACGGACTGCTGCCGCTGGCGGAGGGGACCGACGGGGGCGGGTCGATCCGCATCCCGGCCGCCTGGTGCGGCGTCTACGGCTACAAGGCCTCCTTCGGTCGCATCCCCTACGTCCTTCGGCCCAATGCCTTCGGCGGCATCAACCCGTTTCTGTTCGAGGGGCCGATCACCAGGACGGTCGAGGACGCCGCGCTGGCCTTGGATGCCTTGGCTGGCTATGACTCCAGGGATCCGTTCAGCCTCGACGCCGACGAGCGCTTCACGCCGGCGGTTCGGCGGCCCATTGATGGCTGGCGGATCGCCTACAGCCCCGACTTCGACGTCTTCCCGGTCGACAAGCGGGTGGCGGAGGTGGTCGGCGGCGCCGTCCAGGCGTTCGAGCAGGCCGGCGCGCACGTCGAGGAGGTCCGGCTGGGGATCAACCGGGACCAGCGGGAGCTGAGCGACCTGTGGTGCCGGCTGATCATGCCGATCAACGTGGAGACCTTCGAGAACTTCAAGCGCAACGGGGTGGACCTGCTCGCTGACCATCGGGAGGACTTCCCGCCCGAGTATCTACGCTGGGTCGAGGAGGGCTACCGGCTGAGCGCGTTGGACCTCTCCCGCGACCAGCAGACCCGCGCGGAGATCTACGACGCGATCCAGCGGGTGCTGGACGACTACCAGCTGTTGGTGACCCCGACGTTGGCCTGTTTGCCGGTGGACAACGCCGACGACGGTAACACCGTTGGCCCCAGCCGCATCAACGACGTGGAGGTCGACCCGCTGATCGGCTGGTGCCTGACCTACTTCGTGAACTTCTCCGGCCACCCGGCCGCATCGATTCCTGCGGGCTTGGCCGAGGACCGGTTGCCGGTTGGGATGCAGCTGATCGGCCGCCGCTACGGTGACGCCGACGTGCTGGCGGCAAGCGCAACCTTCGAGCGGCTCAGGCCCTGGCAGGACACCTATCAGCTGTGTGCGGGCAGGCCACTGTAATGGCGACCTACCAATCCTCAAGAGCCCCGCTTGAAGTCCAATCCCGATCAGCCGACAGGTGAACACATAACTTCGCCGAAAGAGAACCCATAACCTTGGCCCCGACGGTCGGGCGCGAGCTGGGGAAATGACGGTCCGCACAGCGGTTCCTGGTGGTTCCATGGTCAGGATGGGGTCGCCGGTTCGATTCCGGCGGGGGGCTCCACCCCAACCCAGCAGGCCAGGCCGGGTCCAGCAGCCGGCCTCTTGCATTCCCGGACTGCCTCCAACCGCCATTTGCCAGAGATTTGCCAGAAAACACTGCCGTAGCCGTACGACCACTGAATGCAGCTCGTATGCTTCGCTGCCCGTCTGGACAGTGGAGCAGTGCCTTGGCCCGGCCAGCGTGACGACCATACGGCGGCTACGCGCTCGGCCATCTGGGCCTATCTGGGGCCTATGCCTGGAACAGGCCGATGCCCAGGGTGACCACCCCGATCGCCAGCAGGAGCGCGGCCAGATAGATCAGGTTGATGAGCCCGTTGGGCCGCTCGGCCTGGGGGGAGAGCACCGACAGGAAGAACCCGAGCGAGACCAGGATCGGGGCTATCAGCAGCGTCACCCGAACCAGCGACTTCAGGCCTTCGGACAGCGGGGTTTGGTCGACATAAAGCATGCCGACCAGGCCGAGCACCAGCCACACCCCGGGGTGGGCGTGGCCGGCGCGCCACATGTTCTGCCGCAGCGGGTTGTCCAGATAGCCGGGGATGCGGCGGGTCAGCAGGGTCAGCAGCGAACCGCCACCGAACTCAACGGCGACCAGCAACAGCAGCAGGATGGCTGCGAAGTTCCTCGAAGTCGACGTCATATGCTCCCTCCACGACTCGGGTCATGTACCTCAGAACAGGCATGCAACCGTTGTGTGGTGGGGTTAGGCCAGTCGGCGGAACTGGCGGATGGCCAGGGGCGCGAACACCACCGTGAGCGCGACGATCCAGGCGACGGTCTTGAGGACCGGGCCCAGGACCGGGCCGGCGAGCAGCAGCCCCCGCAATGCGTCGGCGGCGACGCTGATCGGGTTGATCCGGACGAAGGGCTGCAGCCAGCCCGGCATGGTCGAGGCGACCACGAACGCGCTGCTGGCGAAGGTCAGCGGAAACATCCAGATGAACCCGGCCGACTGGGCCGTCTCGGGGTTGCGGACCGACAGCCCGATCAGGGCGGCCACCCACGACAGGGCTATGCCGAAGGCGATGATCAGCACCAACCCGGCCAGGGCGGCCACCGGGCTGGTGGTGATCCGGAAGCCGAGCAGCATGCCGACGGTCAGGATCGCCACGACGGTGGCGGTGAGGCGGACGGTGTCAGACAGGATGCGGCCGGCCAGGACCGCCGAGCGGGCGATGGGCAGGGATCGGAACCGGTCGATGATGCCCTTGGCCAGGTCCTCGTTGAGGCCGATGCCGGTCACGGAGGTGACGAACACCACCGTCTGGACGATGATGCCCGGGATGACGTACTGGACGTACTGGCGGCTGGAGCCGGAGATGGCGCCGCCGAAGACGTACACGAACAGCAGCACGAACAGGATCGGCTGGATCAGCACGAAGATCACCAGCTGGGGGTTGCCGCGGACCTGGAGCAGGTTGCGGCGGGCCACGAGCAACGCGTGCCGCAACGCCAGGCCGGGGCTGATCCGCCGGAGACGCGGGTTCATGGGGCCGTCGGGCAGGGTGGAGGCGTCGGCGCTCATGCGGCGCTCCTTTCATGGCCAGCCCCGTCCTGGAGCGGCTCGGCCTCGGCGGGGCGGCCGGTCAGGGTCAGGAACACCTCGTCCAGGCTCGGCCGGCGTAACGCCAGATCAACCACGATGATGCCGGCCTCGTCCAGGCGCCGGACCGCGACCGGGAGCCAGGCCGGGTCGGGCATGGGCACACTGATCAGCCGGATGTCGCGGTCGATGGTGGCCTGGTTGCCGGTCAGCTCGACCAGCAGCCCGGCGGCGCGGTCAACGGCGGATGGGTTGGCTGGGCGGACCTCCAGGACCTGGCCGCCGATCTTGGCCTTGAGCTCATCGGGGGTGCCCGTGGCGATGACCTGGCCGTGGTCGATCACGGCGATGTGGCCGGCCAGGTGGTCGGCCTCCTCCATGTACTGGGTGGTCAACAGCAGGGTGGTCCCCTCGGCGACCAGCTCGCGGATCACCGCCCACAGGCCGTTGCGGCTGCGCGGGTCAAGGCCGGTGGTGGGCTCGTCCAGGAACAGCACCGGCGGCTGGCCGACCAGGCTGGCCGCCAGGTCCAGGCGCCGCCGCATCCCGCCCGAGTAGGTCTTGACCATCCGGCCGCCCGCCTCGGCCAGATCAAAGTGCTCCAGCAGCTCGGCCGCGCGCTGGCTGGCCTGTGCCTTGCCCAGGCCGAGCAGCCGACCCAGCATGGACAGGTTCTCGGTGCCGCTGAGGCTCTCATCCACGGCGGCGTACTGGCCGGTCAGGCCGATGAGCTGGCGGACCTGGTGGGGTTGGCGGACCACGTCGTAGCCGCCGATCTGGGCGCGGCCGGCGGTCGGGGCCAGCAGGGTGGCCAGGATCCGAACGGCGGTGGTCTTGCCGGCCCCGTTGGGCCCGAGCAGCCCGAGGACGGTGCCTGCCGCTACCTCCAGGTCGACCCCGTCCAACGCCCGGGTCGTTCCGAACGATTTGGCCAGGCTCTCGGCCTGGATCGCGACACTCATTGCTGCCTCCTCCACCTTGGTCTGGTCCTGGTTGCTACGGCACCGAGCCGGTGGCCGACGACCCGGCGCCGTCGGTCGACCCAGGGCATCCAGCTCACCGCTGCAGCAACATCCCATCGCACGTCACGACGGCGTTCTCTCGACATGCCTGCTCCTTCTGTCGAGGGGTGATCTGTCGAGGGGTGATCTCCGTGGACTGGCTGCCCGCTCATCGCGCGCTCGGCCCTGGGGTCGCGGAGGAGCTCATCAGCCGGTCGATGGCCTCCTCCCAGGTGATGGGCAGGGCCGACCCCTTGACCGTCCAGAAGTTGAACCTGGTCTGGCCCATGCGGGGGCGGAGGCTGCGGATGATGGCCAGGTGGGGCATGGCCCTGGCGAAGGCGTCGAGGTGCTCCTGGTCGGTCCAGGCCGACAGTGTCCAGAAGGTTCCCTTCATGGGCTGGGCGAGCAAGGTGTAGCCGACCAATCCGTCAGTCCGCTCCAGCTGCCGGACGACCGACAGGGTGAGACGCAGGAACCTGGGCACCGTGCGGCGTGACCGCAGCGGCAGCCGAGAGGCCATCACCAGGTAGGTCCGGTCCGGGTCGGGATGGGTCCTGGTGCGCCAGGGCAGTGGGGGCATGACCTTCTCCCTTCAGGGCCGTGCCGGCTGGGACGTCGAGCCGAGGGGATGGACCAGCCGCTGGTAGCGGGGCCGCAGGGCCAGCCGGTAGATGACCCGGAGCAGCAGCGGCTGCTCGCCCAGGAGCTCGGCCCGCTCGTCCGAGGTGGCGTGGTCCAGCACCCAGGGGGCGGCAAAGACGAACGACCGCAGGCCGACCAGCTTGAGCGCCGCCCTGTTGAGGGCGGCGTACTCGGCGGCGGTGAAGTGGGCCGAGTAGCGGGGGAAGGCTATCGCCTCCTCGTCGCGGGTGTGGGTGTCGACGATCACCTTGAGGGCGTCCGCCGCCTTGACAGCCTCCTCTCGTTCTGGTTCCCAGCGGCCGGCGGCGCCGGCCAGCCCGGTCAGGCTCTCCCTGGCTACCTGGAGCCGGTCCGCCAGTACCTGGTGCTGGCCCTCGAGCTCGCCGTCGGCCTCGGCGAAGGACGGGTCGCGCTCCAGAAGCGCCGGGTAGATGACCCACTCCTCGGCATGGTGATGGTCGTGGATCGCGGCCTCGTAGCGGGCGTACCAGCCGGCCAGCGCCTCCAGCCGGCCGGCCTGGTCCGGACGGGCGGCGCCGACCAGCTCGGTCAGCCGGGCCGCGTCGGCCCGCATCGACCGGTGCTCCAGGTAGCCGATGCGGAGATCTGGCTTGGTGGGGCCGTCCATGGCGCCTCCCTGGTAAGACCCGCGATTCGTCACCTCGGACGCTAGGCGGACCGCCACCGCAGGGCACCGGTGAAATCACCGGGTTCGCAGCCGGGATCAGTCGAGGTGGAGCTGGGCCAGCTGGGTGCGGGAGCTGAGGCCGAGCTTGGCGAAGACGTTGCGTAGGTGGAACTCGACCGTCCGGGGGCTGAGGAACAGCTGGGCGGCGACCTCCCGGGTGGGCAGCCCCCGGGCGACGAACCGCGCCACCTGGAGCTCCTGGGGAGTGAGCTGCCAGAGGGTGGACGGGTCGCGCCGGCGGGCCGTCTGGCCGCTGGCGCGCAGCTCCAGGCGGGCCCGCTCCGCCCAGGGTGCCGCCCCCAGGCGCTCGAAGGTGTCGAGGGCCGCCTCGAGGTGGGAGCGGGCGTCGACCCGGCGCCGGGCTCGGCGGAGCAGCTCGCCGTAGGCCAGCTCGGCGCGGGCCCGTTCGAAGGGCCGCCGGGCCCGGCGGTGGTGGTCGAGGGCCTCCTGGAATCGTTCCTCGGCCACGTGGCCGTCGGAGAGCAGGCCATGGGCATGGGCGGCTCTGGCCAGGGCCCATGCCGCCCCGGAGTGGGCGGCGAAGGCGTCCAGCGGACCGAGCTGCTCGAGCGCGCTGTTGCGCCGGTCGGCGTGGACGGCCGCCTCGACGCCGTCTAGGGCCGCCATATTGGCGACGACCGGATGGCGGAGCTCACCGAGCAGCGTGGCCGCTGAGGCCGGCCGGGCCGAGGCCGCCTTCTGGACCGCTCTGGCCCACTGCAACAGGTCCTGGACGGGGCTCTGAAACACGCCAAGGGGATGGGTCGCCGCGACCTGCTCGGTCTCGGCGATACGAGACCAGAAGCCGTCCTCGTCGCCGCGGAGCGCCGCCAGCAGGGTCAGCCAGGTCAGTGGGAGGGCGGAGAGGGCAGGTTGGCCGGTCTCGGTGGCCAGCCGGACGGCTTCGGCGGCACTGGCCGCCGCGGCGGTCCAGCGCCCGCTGAGCAGCTCGGCCTGGGCCACCCGGGGGAGCGTGAACAGCAGCTCGGCGGCCTTCCCGCCGGCCCGGGCCGCCGCCGCTACCCGCACGTTGAGCTGGTAGGCGGCGGTGTCGTCACCGACGTAGAAGGCATGGTGGGCGGCCAGCGACAACAGGTCGGGGTCATCCAGTCGCCCGGCCAGACCGATGGCATCGGTGAGCCGGTGGACCGCCACCGCGGTGTCGCCCTCCAGGTAGGCGAGGAACCCGGCGACGAGGTCGGCGAAGTAGCGGTCGTGTGGGCCGTCGGCCGGTCCGAGGCGAGCCGCCACGCGGCCGAGCTCGGCTCCGGCGTCACGGTCGGCCTCCAGCCAGGCCGCCTCGGCGGCGCCGGCCAGGATCCTGCGGGCCCGCTCGGGGTCGACCGGCCCGACGTCCTGGGCCGCCTGGACCAGGAGCCGATGGGCAACAGCCACCGAGCCGACGCTCATCTCCAGCCAGCCTCGCAGCCGGCCAACCTCGGCCCGGAGCAGCGGGTCGGACGCCAGCGGCCGGGCCGCCTGGAGCAGTCCAGCGGCCCGGCCGAGCTGGCCAGCCAGCCAGGCGTTCGAGGCCGCCGCGACCAGCCGCTGCCCACGGGCGGCCGGGTCGGCGGAGAGCGCGGCCGCGCGCTCCAGCGCCGCGGACGCCGACTCGAAGCCGCCCCGTCCTCGCGCCCGCTCGGCCACCGCATCCAGCTCACCGACCACGCCCTCGTCCGGCTCGACCGCCGCCGCCGCCAGATGCCAGGCCCGGCGGTCGACGTCCCCCTCCCGGCCGAGCGCCTGGGCCAGCGCCCGATGGGCCTGCCGGCGCTGGCTGCTGCTCGCCGCCTGGTAGACCGCCGACCGGACCAGGGGATGGTGGAAGACCAGCGCACCGGCCCGGACCCGGACCAGCCCGGCCGCCTCGGCGGCATCCAGTCCTGCCCCGCCGGCGCCCAAGGTCGCCGCCGCCGCGGTCACCGTCGCCAGCTCGCCGGTGTCCTCGGCCGCCGCAACCAACAACAAGGTCTGGGCGTCGGCGGGAAGTCGGCGCACCCGCACCAGGAACGAGCGCTCGACTCCATCGGTCAGTGGTAGCTGGAGGGGGAGCGGCTCGTTTCCAGACAGCTGTCCGGAGGTCAGGACCGACGGCAGCTCGGTCAAGGCCAGCGGGTTGCCACCGGTCTGCTCGACCAGCCGGTCACACACCTCCGGGCCGATCGGCACCGATGCGAGCGCGGCCAGCAGGGCAGCCACGGCGACCCGGTCCAGGCCGCCGATCTCAAGCTCGGGAAGCCCGGTGGCGCCGAACCGGCGAGGATCCTCGTCCCGCGCCGCGAACAGCAGGACCACGCCCTCGGCCTCCAGCCGCCTGGCCACGAAGACCAAGGCGTTGGCGGACGCCTCGTCGAGCCACTGCGCGTCATCGACGACACAGAGCACAGGTCGCCGCTCGGCAACCTCGGCCAGCAGGCTCAGGACGGCGACCGAGACGAGGAAGCGGGCGTCGCCGTTCCCCTCCTCGAGGCCGAAGGCGGCCCGCAGCGCCCTGGCCTGGGGCTCTGGAAGACCAGAGACCTGGTCCAGGACGGGCCGCAGCAGCTGGTGCAAGCCGGCGAAGGCCAGCTCAGCCTCCGACTCGACCCCGCGCGCCTCAAGAACCTGCAAGCCTTCGGCCTGCGCCACCGTGTCCTGGAGCAGCGCCGACTTTCCCACACCGGCCTGGCCGCGCAGGACGAGCACGCCGCTGTGGGAGTCCCGCGCAGCGTCTAGAAGTGTCGCCAACGCCGACCGCTCGGCGTCCCTGCCATAGAGCATCGCCAACCAAGGTGCCCAGGCCCATCCGGGCCTGGATCCCCGTCCCCTCTCTTATCCACGAGCCTGATTGTTTCCCATCTGGTCGCACGCCAGGGAGGCTGGGACAATCAACCGTCGCCGGGTCGCCCGTGTCCAGCCGCCAACCGCGCCGGAGCCGCTCGTGACCAAAGGTGCCCGCTACCGCCTGCTCGCCGTGGTGTACGGCAGCCAGTTCCTTCCCCTGGCCTTCTTCCTCTACGGGCTGACCGCCGTGCTCCGCGAGCGCGGGATGGCATTGGAGCGGATCGCGCTCCTCCAGCTTCTGGCACTGGTGTGGGTGGCCAAGTTCGCCTGGGCGCCTCTGGTCGACCGCTACGGCTGGCGACGGCTCGGCCACTACCGTGGCTGGCTTCTGATCGTCCAGGCACTCCTGGTCGGGACGGTGCTTGCGCTCGTCCCCGTGGACGTCGTCCAGGACCTTCCATTGGTTCTTGGACTCGTCGGGGCCATCGCCGTGCTCTCGGCCACCCATGACATTGCGGCCGACGCCACCGCTGTTCGACTGCTGGAACCGTCCGAGCGCGGCGTCGGCAACGGCATCCAGAAAGCCGGCGGCTACTTCGGCCTGATGGTCGGCGGCGGGGCCATGCTCATCGTCTATGACCGGCTCGGGTGGGTGGTTGCGCTGGCGGTCCTGGCCGTGCTCACCGCACTGCCGCTGCCGGTCCTGGTGGGCTGGCGGGAGCGCGAGACGATCCCGGCCGCCACCCTCCGGCCGAGCGGGTCGTTCCGGGCGCTGGGCAGCTTCTTTGGCCAGCCGGGCGCGGCGCGCTGGGTGCTGGTCGTCCTGCCCCTCTACTACCTCGGCATCGCCACCGCCTACTCCCTGGTCACGCCCATGCTGGTCGACGCCGGCTGGCCGCTGGAGCGGATCGGGGCCGTCTCGATCATCGGTGGCGGGACCGCGGCGGTCCTGGCTTCGCTCGGGAGCGGAGCCCTGGTGACCCGCCTGGGCCGCCGACCCGCACTGGTCGGTTTCGGCCTGCTCCAGGTCGCCGCGGTCATCCCCCTATTCCCGCTGGCCTGGGGCCAGGGTGGCACGCTACTGGGGCTGGCTTCGGTGGTGCTGCTGAACGTCGCCTACGCCAGCGCCGGCACCGCCGTCTACACCATCAGCATGGACTGGAGCCGGGCCGGCTCGGCGGGAAGCGACTTCACCGTCCAGGACAGCCTGGTCCATCTCTGCTCCCAGCTCGCCGGGGCCGCCGCCCTCGGGCTGGCGGGTGCCCTCGGCTACCCGCGCATGCTCGGCCTGTCGGTCATCCTCGGGTCAGCCGGCGTCGCCGCCGCGGCCTGGCTGTTGCACCAACCATCCGCCCCCTCGCCACGGGTCGAAGCGGTGCCGCGTTCGACGTGACCAGCCGGGTTACGCTAGCCGCCCTCAGGCAGCCCCACGCCCGTCCCGGCTACACCGTGCGGGTCCAGGGGGTCGTCCATGTGAGCTTCATGGACGTGGGGCTGCTGCCGTTGCCGGTGGAGGGTCCCGTCAAGGCGATGCTCGCCGCGACACGCATCGATCCACGGCGGATGTGGCGGGTCACCTGCGACGTGCTCCTCGCCTTGTTCGCCACCCACCTCGAACACGAACCAGCCCCACCCCTGCTCAGGGGCCCCTCGGACGACCACCCCGAACTGCGCTACGACGCACCTTGATGGAAGCTAATCAAGCCGCCGGCGCGGGGTAGAGTTCCGGCGCCACGGGAGGGCCATCCGAAGGCTGCAGTCGCCGCCGTGGAGGCCTTGGAGGATGGCCCATGGAGATCAACCGCAATGCACCAGCAACGGCAGAGGGTGAGCTGCGGATCGACGCCGACCCGTCGACGGTGTTCTCGGTCATCGCGGCCATCGACCAGTGGCCGTCCTGGAACCCCGACGTCAAGTCGGTGACCGTGGAGGGGCCCGTCCAGCCGGGCATGGCGTTCCGGTGGAAGGCCGGGCCGGGCCGAGCACCCTCACTTTGACCCTGCAGGTGGTCGACCCTCCGCGGGAGATTGCCTGGACCGGCACGACCATGGGCATCAAGGCCGTGCACGTGTTCCGGTTCCAGGCCAGTGACGGGGGCACGCTGGCGCGCTCGGAGGAGTCCTGGGAGGGCCTGCTGGCCAGCCTGCTCAAGGGCTACAGCCGCAAGACCCTGGACAAGGGGATCCACGGCGTCCTCGCCATCTCAAGACCGAGGCCGAGCGGCGCGCCGCGACGCGTAAGCACTCGCCGGGGGTCTTAATGCCTTGTGCCCCAGGTGTGAACTCGTCACTCTGCGGGTGCATGACGTTTACCGGGGCATCCCCGGGAAGGCGGAAGCCGTGTTCATCCAGGTCATCCAGGGTCGGGCCCTCGACCCGCCTGAGATCCGCCGGGAGCTGAACCGCTGGCAGCGGCAGCTCGCCACCGACGCCGACGGCTGGCTCGGCGCCACGGCCGGAGTCACCGAGGACGGCTGGAGCGTCGTGGTGATGCACTTCGACTCCGAGCAGCAGGCCCGTCGCAGCAGCGACCGGCCCGAGCACCGGGCCTGGTGGCGGGAGGCCTCCCAGCACCTCGGCGAGGTCGCCTTCCATGACGCCCCCACGGTGCGCCTGTTCGGGGATGGCCGCTCGGACCTGGCCGGCTATGTGCAGGTCATCCAGGGCCACATCGACGACCTGGAGCGCATGGCCAGCCTCGGGGGCGACCAGGAGGAGGTCCTGGCCCGGGAGGCGCCGCACATCCTGGGGGTGACGGTGGCCGAGCACGCCGACCGGTCGGGGGACTTCACCCAGATCCTGTACTTCACCTCCGAGCAGGATGCCCAGCGCTTCGAACCCGAGCCGCTGACCGACGCGGACGAGCCGGCCCAGCAGGAGCGACGCGGCCTGATGACCAACCTGCGGTCCTTCGATCTGCGTGAGCCGCAACTGCTCGTCCCGCCGGTCGTCGTGACCTACTAGCCCACCGAGCAGCTGCCAGCGAGCGGTCAGTCTGGATGGCTGGTAGGCCGTGAGCCGGTCGCTGCTCGTGGTGAGGATGGGGTCGCCGGTTCGATTCCGGCGGGGGCTCCACCACAACCCAGCAGGTCAGGCCGGGTCCGGCACCCGGGCTCTTCCATGCCTCGAGGCCTCCGGACCGCCGTTGTCCAGAAAATGCGTCCGTAGCCGTCAGAACACCTTCCGTGACGCTGGGGCCGGGTGGGCTTCCACGGCCACTTCGGCGGTTGGCGCCGGCCGCCGGATCTGCTCATCCCGCAAGCAGGCGACGACCCCGTCCACGTCGGCACCAGCTCTGCAACGACCGGAGCGGTTCGAACCGGATTTCCCTCTTGTCGGTTCCGGGTGTTGGTGCTAGGACGCTCAGGTAGCCATGCGCCTTGGCCGAGCAGCGCCGAGGCAAGGGCCTCGGACTCGACCCGCGCGCTTCCGCGACAAAAAGGAGGTCGGGACATTGAGCGAGGCGATCGGACAGCCCAGGGGGGCGGCGCTGCCCCGCCCCATGGGCATCGGCGAGATCCTGAGCACCGCCTTCCAGCTCTACCAGCGCCACTGGCGCACCTTGCTGGCCGTCGCGGCGGTGGTGGTCGTTCCCTTTACCCTGCTGCAGTACCTGTTCGGGGACCTGATCCGGACCAGGGGGGAGGAGACCGCCAACGGGGTGGTGATCGAGACCGCGAGCTGGGCCGTGGGGGTCGCGGGGCTGGTGACAGCGCTGGCCGCGCTGCTGAGTTTCCTGGTCCTGACCGGCGCGATCACCAGGGCGGTGGCGGCCGAGGTGGCCGGTGAGGACCCCACCCTGGAGCAGAGCTACCGCTTCGGGTTCCACCGGATCTGGTCGGTGCTGCTGGTCAGCGTCCTGGTCGGGCTGGCCACCGTCGGTGGGCTGCTCCTGCTGGTCATCCCTGGGATCTACATCGGGGTGCGGCTGGTGGTCAGCATCGAGGCCCTGGTGGTGGAGGGCCGCCGGGGGACCCAGGCGATGGGTCGGTCCTGGGCGTTGGTCGGCGGGCACTGGTGGCACGCCTTCGGCACGCTGGTGGTGGCGTGGCTGCTCATCGGGGTTGTCGACTCGGTGCTGACGTTGCCGTTCGGCGACACCGGCTGGGTGGTGCAGGGGTTGGTGTCGGCGGTGGCCACGACGGTCACCATGCCCTATGGGGTGCTGGTGGGGGTGCTGTTGTATCTGGATCTGCGGGCCCGCAAGGAGAGCCTGACGCTGGAGGCCCTACGAGCCGACCTACAGACCTCAGCCACTTGACCAGGGAGTGGAACCCCTAGCTTCCTCCGCGCCAGTGGGGAGCAGCTCACCCGCTGTGCCCCTACGCCTGATCTGTACAGGACGGCGCAAGGTTGAGTAGCTGTCGCAGAAACGCTCGCGGTCTCAGACAGGTCATTGGCTTCGGACGCGACCGTGGAGGCGAGGCCCCAGGTGACCTCCTCCGTGGCAGCAAACAACGGGCCACACTTGCACCGCAGAGCAGGTCCAGCACCAGACGGGCCCTGCCCGGGAGCAGCGGTCATGGCTCGCCCCAGGCGTCGGCGCGCAGGAAGCAGCTCACGGCGAAGAGCCAGATGGCGGACAGGATCGCCACCAGCAGCAACGCGAGCAGCCAGGGCGCCGGTCGCAGCCAGCCGACGAGCAGGGCCGCGGCCGCGCCGCTGGACAAGGCCAGGCGCAGTGAATTGAACACCAGGGCCAGGCGCTCGGCGTCGACCAGCGCCTGCGCGGTGAGGACCAGGGCCGCCAGGCCCGTGGCCACGGCGCCGGCCAGCAGCCAACTCGTCCCCGCCGGCGTCCTCGCGTCATGGGCATGTCCGATCAAGCTGACCATCCCAGCCCCGGCGGCCGTGATCGCCAGC
>Ga0081538_10002751_pt1 | contig 16871 bp, 15 predicted proteins | sample TabmetS5T2R1_FD_71022 | JGI IMG/M metagenome (GOLD analysis project Ga0081538, IMG submission 71022) | Tabebuia heterophylla rhizosphere microbial communities from the University of Puerto Rico - S5T2R1 | ecosystem: Host-associated > Plants > Roots > Rhizosphere ... | reverse complement strand
CGTCTGCTGGACGAGCCGACCGCCTCGCTGGGCGTCGCGGAAACGCTGCGGGTGCAGGGCGTGATCCGGCAGTGCCGCGATGCCGGGGCCGGCATCCTGCTGGTGACCCACGACCTCGACCAGGTGTTCGCGCTGGCCGACCGGGTGGTCGTCCTCCGCGACGGCCGCGTGGTGGCCGACGTCCCGCCGCTCGAGGTGCGCCGCGACGACATCGTGGCGTTGATGTCGGGCATCGAGATGGACTCGATGGCCCGCCGGCAGCTCCAGCGGCTCCGGAGCCTGGTCGACCAGCTATCCGACGTGGAGCCCGCGGCGTCGTTGCCGCTGATCGTGTCCGCGATGTCGGCCGCGCTCGATCAGGAGATGCTCTGCGTGCACCTCCTCGAGTCGCCCGGCGGCGCCGATCCGATCCTGCGTCGCAGCGCCGCCGTCGGACTGCGCGCCCCCCTCCTCGCGGTCAACGACCACCTGCCGCTGGGCGTGGCGGGAGGATGCGCCGGGCTGGCCGCCGCCGAGGCCGAGGCCGTCGTGGTCGAGGACCTCGCAGCGCACCCGGCTCCGGAGGTCTACCGGCGAGCGGCCGCGGCATCGGGCATCCGCAGCGAGTGGGCTGCACCGATCGTCGGCACGCACGGCGTGCTCGGCACGGTGACCGGCTTCGCCACGTCGGTCGGCCGACCCGAGCCGGCGCAGCTCGAGTTGGCGCGGCTCTACCTCGGCTACGTGGCGTCCGCAATCGAGCGCGAACGGCTGCTCACCGAGGTTTCGCGTCGCAACCGGGTCCTGGAGTCGCTGCGGACCATGCTCGAGACCGTGGTGGCAACCCCCGATCGGGTGGTCGGCGGGCTGGGCGCCTCGCTGCTCGCGCTGAGCCGGGCGCTGGGGGCGGGCGGCGTGGCAGTGCTGATCGAGAAGGACGGGGCGCTGGAGCCACGGGTGATGCACGACGGCGGGGCCGCCGATCCCGCGGCGGTGCGCGTCCGCTTCCGGGACGCCGCCCGGCGCGTTCTGGCCGGTGGCGCCGACAGCCGGGCGCAGTTCGTGGAAACCGACCTGGCGGCCGTCGCGCTCCGCCATCCCGAGGGCCGGGCGGTGCTCGTCGCCCACCTACCGGCCGGGGGCACGGGGGCGGGCGACACGCTCGAGCTGCTGGACGACGCCACCCGGTCTCTGGCCCTGGCCATGGAGGGCGAGGCTCTCGAACACACCCGGCGGGAGGCCGCCGCCCTGCGCCGTTCACAGGCGATCCAGCGGGAGCTCCTGTCGTCGCTCAGCCACGAGCTCCGCACGCCGCTCACCGCCATCCAGGGCTACGCCTCGACGCTGCTCCAGCCCGACCTCACGTGGGACGCGGCGTCGACCGACCGCTTCCTGCGCTCGATCGCCAGCGAGGGGGCACGGCTCGGGCGGCTCGTGGGGGACCTGCTCGACTCGACGGCGATCGAGTCCGGCGTCCTGCGCCTGCAGCGGCACTGGTGCGACCTCCGGCTGGTGGTGGAGGCCGCGGTGCGCCTCGTGGCCAACGGCTCGACGATCCGGGTGCACACCGACGCCGACCTCGAGCCGGTGTGGGCCGACCACGACCGGTTGGAGCAGGTGTTCGTCAACCTGCTCGAGAACGCCGTCGCCCACGGCGGCTCGCCCGACGGCATCGACGTCACCCTGCGGCGCGGGGTGGGCCGCGGCACGATCGAGGCCGAGGTCGCCGATCAGGGTCCCGGCATCCCGCCCGCCCTCGTGGACCGCATCTTCGAGCCCCGCGTGCAGGGCCGCGCCGATCGTGCCGGCGCCGGCCTGGGCCTGTCGATCGCCAAGGGCATCGTCGAGGCCCACGGCGGGAGCCTGGATGCGGTGCCGGTCGACCATGCGCCCCGCTCCCACGGCCGCTCGGGCCGCGGCGCCCGCTTTGTCGTCACGCTCCCGTGTGAGCCGCCCATCGACTCATCGGACGCCCGGCCGGATGCGTCGTGGAGCCTGGTGGACGCGGCCAGGGGACCCGATGGGAGCTGATCGGACGACGGTGCTGCTGGTCGAGGACGACCAGAACATCGTCGACCTCGTCCGGTCCAACCTCATCGCCCGGGCGCACGACGTCGTGGTGTCGAAGGACGGCCTGGACGCCGTCGCCATGCTCGAGGCCAACGAGCCCGATGCCGTGCTGCTCGACCTCATGTTGCCGGGCATCGACGGCTTCGAGCTGTGCCGCGAGCTGCGCGAGCGCTCGTCCGTGGGGATCATCGTGCTGTCGGCCCGGCGGGCGGAGACCGACAAGGTGCGGGCGCTCAACCTCGGCGCCGATGACTACATGACCAAGCCGTTCGGCATCGAGGAGCTGCTCGCCCGCATCAACGCCACGCTTCGCCGCAGTCGGCCCGCCCCGCTGGCGCCGACCGCGCCGACGCTGGTGCGGGCCGGCGACGTCGAGATCGACGTGGCGGCGAGCAAGGTGACGAAGGCGGGGAGCCTCGTCCATCTCACGCCCACGGAGTTCGCCCTGCTGCGCGAGTTCGCCACCAACCCCGGCGTGCTGCTGACCCACGCGACGCTCCTGCGTCGGGTGTGGGGGCACGGATACGAGACGCAGACCGAGTACACGCGCGTCTACATGGCGCGACTGCGCGCCAAGCTCGAGGATCCCGAGGGACCGCCGCTGTTCGTCACGGAGCCGCGCTCGGGCTACCGGTTCGTCGCGGACTGACCGATGCCGGCGATCCTTCACAGTTCGTTCACGCCGACGGCGCAACGTTCGCGTTCTGTTCGCGGTCGCCGTCGTACTTTCACGCGTTGGAGGGCGACATGAGGGGGAACATATGTCCGTGAAGAAGCGCACCTGGCGGGTGTTCGCGACGCTGGCCGTCCTGGGCCTGATCGCCGCCGCCTGTGGTGACGACGACGATGACGGCGGCGAAGCCGCGACCGATGGCGGCGGCGACGGGGGCAGCATCTGGGTGCTGCTGCCGGACACGGCGTCGTCGGACCGGTGGGAGCAGGAGGACGCGCCGTTCTTCACCGAGGCGTTCGAGGCCGCCGGGCTCTCGGAGGGCGACGACTTCACGGTCGTCAACGCCGAGGGCGATGCCGCCACGCAGCAGTCACAGGCCGAGCAGGCCATCGCCGATGGCGCCAGCGTGATCGTCCTCACCAGCCTCGACACCGGTTCCGGCGCCACGATCATCGACCAGGCGAAGGATGAAGGGATCGCGGTGGTCGAGTACGACCGGTTCAACACCGGTGGCTCCGGTGGCGACGCCTACGTGAGCTTCGACAACGTGGCGGTGGGTGCGGCCATGGCCGAGGCCGTCGAGCCCGCCATCGACGCGCTCAACCTGAATCCCGCCAGGGTCGTCGAGCTCAACGGAGGCGAGGAGGACAACAACTCGTTCCTGTTCAAGCAGGGCTACGACGAGACCGTCCAGGAGCGGGTCGAGGCCGGCGACTGGGAGCTGGTCGCAGACCAGTTCGTCCCCGGCTGGGACAACGCCGAGGCCCAGACGCTGATGGAGCAGATCCTGGTCGACAACAACAACGACGTCGACGCCGTGTTCGCGGCCAACGACGGCCTGGCCAACTCGGTGATCAACGCGCTCGAGGCCGCGGGTATCGGTCCCGTCCCCCTGAGCGGGCAGGACGCCACCCAGGCCGGCATCCAGAACGTGCTGCTCGGGAAGCAGACGGTGAGCGTCTACAAGCCGATCCAGGACGAGGCCGGCGTCGCCGCGGCGATCGCGCTGGCGCTCCGGTCCGGCGACGACATCATCGACGCCGCCGAGTCGTACGAGTCGCAGCTGGCGTCCGGAGGTTCCGACGTGTCGGTCATCGGCATCGAGGCCGAGTCCGGCGAGCCGACCGACTCAGCCGAGGGCGATGGGGTCGTGCCCTACGTCGCCCTGGTGCCGATCGGCGTGACTATCGACAACGTGGCCGACACCGTGATCGCGGACGAGTTCCGCACGGTCGAGGAGCTCTGCACGGGCGAGGTGGCCAGCACCGACTTCTGCCAGCAGAACTCGTGACGGACAGCCCTCTCCTCGAGTGCGAGGGGGTCTCGAAGGCATTCGGCGCGGTACAGGCCCTGTACCGCGTCGACTTCGAGGTCAACGCGGGGGAGGTGATGGCGCTCGTCGGCGACAATGGGGCCGGCAAGTCGACGCTGGTCAAGTGCATCGTCGGGATCTACCCGTTCGACGAGGGGAAGGTGCGATTCCAGGGCGAGCCGGTCGACATCCACGGCCCGCGGGACGCCGCCCGGCTGGGCATCGAGGTCGTCTACCAGGACCTGGCGCTGGCGGACAACCTCGATGTGACGGCCAACATGTTTCTCGGGCGCGAGCGCACGCGCAGCGGTTTCGTGCTTGACGAGCCGAGCATGGAGCACGCCGCAGAGGAGACGCTCGAGGGCCTGTCGGTGACCACGCTGGGGTCGGTGCGCCAGACGGTCGCCGGCCTGTCGGGCGGGCAGCGGCAGGCGGTGGCCGTCGCCAAGTCGGTCATGTGGAACTCCAAGATGCTGATCCTCGACGAGCCCACGGCCGCGCTCGGCGTGGCCCAGACCCGCCAGGTGCTCGACCTCGTGCGCCGCCTGGCCGACCGGGACCTGGGGGTCGTGGTCATCTCGCACAACCTCCACGACGTGTTCGAGGTCGCCGACCGGATCACCGTGCTGCGGCTGGGTCAGCGCGTGGCGGTGCTCGAGCGGGCCGAGACGACCCAGGAGGAGGTGGTCCACGCGATCACGGCCGGCACGCTCGACCACGTGCCGGGCATGGCCGACGCCGGAGTCACCGAGTCATGACGATCGATCCAGGCACCGAGCCGCAGGCCCGCGCGGAACCGGGCGGCCCGACCGAGCCGACCGCCGAGGAGCCGCTGCCGGCCGCCACCGAGATCCCGCTCGAAACCCGGGCGGACACGCTCGGCGCGTACGTGCGCCGCTGGTGGCAGGGGGTGCGCGCGGGCGAGCTGGGCGCGCTGCCGATCGTCGTTGGGTTGATCGTCATCGGCATCGTCTTCGGCACGCTCGACGACACGTTCTTCACCGAGCGCAACTTCACCAACCTGCTCCTGCAGATGGCCCACATCGCGACGATCGCCATCGGTGTCGTGTTCGTGCTGCTGATCGGAGAGATCGACCTGTCGGTGGCGTTCGTCAGCGCCGTGGGCGGCGTCACGATGACGCTGCTCTTGCGGCCCGACGCGTCCGACTGGCCCTGGTGGGCCGCCGTCACCGTGGGGGTGGTCGTGACCACCCTGATCGGCCTGCTGCAGGCGTTGGTGATCACCAAGGCGGGCGTGCCGTCGTTCGTGGTCACGCTGGCGGGGCTGCTGATCTGGTCGGGGGTCGTCCTGATCATGACGACGGAGTACTCGACCTCCGGCACCATCCGGATCCAGGACGACACGGTCATCGGCATCGCCAACGACTTCCTCAGCGACGCTGCGGGCTGGGTCGTAGGCGCCGTCGCCGTGGCCGCCTACGCCCTGTCGCAGGCGCTGACGGCGCGCTCGCGCCGGGCCCGCGGCCTCGACGCCAAGCCGGGCATCGTGATCGTGCTCCAGGTGGTGGGCCTCGCCGCGGTCGCGTTCGCCGCCATCTGGTACGCCAACCGCGACCGGGGCGTGCCCCAGGTCACCGTGCTGGTGCTGCTGCTGTTCGTCTTCTGGTCGTTCGTGGCGTCGCGCACGCGCTTCGGCCGGCACGTCTACGCGGTGGGCGGCAGCGCCGAGGCCGCCCGCCGCGCCGGCATCAACGTCGACCGCGTCCGGATCGCGGTGTTCATGATCGCCGGCTTCATGGCGGGCCTGGGCGGCATCATCCTCGCCTCCCGCCTCCGTTCGGTGGCCACCAACACCGGCGGGGGCAACCTGCTGCTTCAGGTGATCGCGGCCGCGGTCATCGGTGGCACCAGCCTGTTCGGCGGGCGGGGGCGTGTCGTTTCGGCCCTCCTCGGCGCAGTGGTGATCATCGCCATCGACAACGGCATGGGGTTGCTGAACCTCGCCACCGGCACCAGGTTCGTGATCACGGGCCTGGTCCTGCTGGCAGCCGTGCTGGTCGACGCCCTGTCGAAGCGTCGGCGGGCGGCGCGCGGCGTCGTGTGAGCGCCCACCGGCCGAGCGCGCACGGTTCGCCTCCTTGACCGGGCAGTCAATACAGTCGTCCCGATGGAGCTGAACGGGACCTCTGCCATCGTCACCGGCGGCGCCTCGGGACTGGGCGCCGCCACCGCGCAGGCGCTCGCCGGGCGCGGCGTCAGGGTCGTGATCGCCGACCTCGACCGCCAGCAGGACAAGGGCGAGGCCCTCGCCAAGGAGATCGACGGCCTGTTCGTTCCCTGCGACGTCACGCAGACCGACCAGATCATCGTCGCCGTCGATGCGGCCAGGGAGCTCGGGCCGCTCCGGGCGCTGGTCACCGCCGCCGGCATCGGCTGGGCGACCCGCACCATCGGCAAGGACGGGCGGTACGAGTCGGCCCACGACCTCGGCCTGTTCCGCAAGGTCGTGGACATCAACCTCATCGGCACCTTCGACTGCATGCGGCTGGCTGCGACCGCAATGTCGCAGACCGAGCCGCTGGCCGACGGCGAGCGGGGCGCCATCGTCACGGTCGCCTCCGTGGCCGCCTTCGACGGACAGATCGGCCAGGCCAGCTACTCGGCCTCGAAGGGCGGCGTCGTGGGCCTGACTCTGCCCGTCGCCCGCGACCTGTCGGTGGTCGGCATCCGGGTCAACTGCATCGCGCCGGGGCTCATCGACACCCCGATCTACGGCCAGGGCGAGGCCAGCGAGCAGTTCAAGGAGAGGCTCAAGCGCGACGTCTTGTTCCCCGACCGGCTGGGCAGCGCCGGCGAGTTCGCCAGCATGGCGCTCGAGCTGATCACCAACAGCTACATGAACGCCGAGGTGATCAGGGTCGACGGCGGGGTGCGCATGCAGCCGAAGTGAGAACGCCCGGCTAGCCCCACCGGGTCGGCTTGGTACCGCGACGGACCCAGGTGGGGTGGTCGGCGATCGCCAGCAGCTCGGCGTCGCCCGACGAGTCGCCGTACGCCCACAGCTCGACGTCGGCACCGGGCCCGAAGCGGGCATCGAGCCACGCTTCGAGTCGTGCCACCTTCTCCGGGCCCCGGTTGTTGAGGCCGCCCACCACCTCGCCGGTGAGCGTGCCGGCGGCGTCCGCGACCAGCTCCACTGCCAGGGCGTCGTCGACACCGAGGCGGTCGGCGAGCGGGCGGAGATAGGCGCCGAGCGAGGCGGAAACGATCACGACGGCGTGCCCCCGACGCCGGTGCCACTCCAGACGTTCCCGAGATTCGGCGCGCAGCGCGCCGAGCAGCGTGGGCACGTAGGCGCGCCCCAGTGCTTCGAGGCGCGTCGCCGGCCAGCCCCGGAACAGCCGGCCGACGAGCGCAACCTTGAACGCGTCGCGACCCCGGGCGTCGTGTGCTGCGACTGCCGCCCGCACGATCGCCCAGTGGCCGCGGGCCCGGCGGAGGAACGGCACCAGCGTGTCGCGCCGGGTCAGGGTGCCGTCGAAGTCGAAGGCGGCCACCCCGGGCCGGCCGCCTGCCGTCGGCCGACCGGGTCCGTTCACCGCCGATCGCCGACCTGGGCCCGCAGGGCGGTCGCGACGTCGGGGTGGATGAACCGGTAGCCGGCGGCGGTGAGCGCGGCGGGTTCCGCCCGCTGGCTGACGAACAGGAGCGCGTCGGCCATCTCCCGACCGAGGACCAGGCGGGGCCCGAAGGCCGGTACCGGCACGACGGTGGGACGGTGAAGGGTCGCCCCCAGGGCCTTGGTGAACTGGGCGTTGGTGGTCGGGGCGGGGCCGGTCACGTTCACCGGCCCCGAGGTGTCGGCGTGGTCGAACAGGAACCGGATGACACCCACCTCGTCGTCGATCGACACCCAGCTCAGCCACTGGCGCCCCGAGCCCAGCCGCCCGCCGACGAAGAGCCGGAACAGGGTCACGAGGCGGGGCAGCATGCCACCGTCGGCGGCCAGGACGACCCCGTTGCGCAGGAATAGGGTGCGGATCCCGGCGTCCACCGCCGGCTGGGCCGCCGCCTCCCACGCCTGCACCACCCCGGCCAGGAAATCCGTTCCCGGTGTGGACCGCTCGGTGAGCAGCTCGTCCCCCCGGTCGCCGTAGAAGCCCACGGCCGAGCCGGATACGAACACGGCCGGCGGGCGGGACAGCCCGGCCAGCGTGCGGGCCAACAGATCGGTGCCCCGTACCCGGCTGTCGCGGATCTCGCGCTTGCGCGCCGGCGACCAGCGCCTGTCGCCGATCCCGGCGCCGGCGAGGTGGACGACGGCGTCGATCCCCTCGAGAGCGTCCGACTCGATGGTGCCCGCCGCCGGGTCCCAGCGGATCGCGGCCTCGGTCGGGGCGGCGCTCGACGTCGGGCGGACGAGGGGCCGCACCAGGTGACCGTCGGCCCGGAGCGAGCGGGCCAGTGCGGACCCGATCAGCCCGCTGGCACCCGTTATCGCGACCTCCATCGAGCCCTCCCTGCCGTGTCCGGTGGGTACGGTACGGCGTCCACTACGAGCCACCCACGTGAGGGGGACGAGCTGTGGCGAACGTGTACAAGGAGTTCAAGGAGTTCATCTCGCGCGGCAACGTCATCGACCTCGCCGTCGCCGTCGTCATCGGCCTCGCTGTCGTCGCCATCGTCAACGCCATCGTTGCGGGGCTGATCACGCCGCTGATCGGCATGATCGGCGGCAAGGACTTCAGCGACCTCGACTTCACGATCAACGACAGCACCTTCGAGTACGGCGAGGTGATCAACGCGGTCATCCAGTTCCTGTTCATCGCGGCCGCGGTCTTCTTCTTCATCGTGAAGCCCATCAACATGCTCAACGAGCGCCGGCGCCGGGGCGAGGAGCCCGAGCCGGAGGAGCTGTCCGACGAGGCCGCGCTGCTCATGGAGATCCGCGACCTGTTGCGTGACCGGTCAGGTGTGTAGCTGCTCGCTGAGGTAGAGCTGCTCGCCCAGCGACTCGACGAGGCCGAGCTGCGTCTCGAGCCAGTCGACGTGTTCCTCCTCGGACGCGAGCATCTGCTCCAGGAGGTGGCGGGTGCCGTTGTCAGCGTGTTCGACGGCCAGGGCGATCCCCCGGTTGAAGCGCGCCAGGGCCTCACGTTCGAGCTCGAGGTCGAGGCGCAGCTGCTCGACGGGGTCCTCCCCGAGGCGCACCGAGCCGAGGCGCTGCAGGTTCGGCACGCCCTCCAGGTAGAGGATGCGCTCGATCAGCTCGTCGGCGTGGCGCATCTCGTCCATCGACTCGTTCTGGGTGCGCTCGGCGAGGCGGCGGTAGCCCCAGTTGTCCTGCATCTTGGCGTGCCCGAAGTACTGGTTGACCGCCGTGAGCTCGGCGGTCAGCACGTCGTTGAGCAGCTCGATGATCTCGGGGGGCGCATGCATCTCGGGGTGTGCCTCCGGACGGCGACGACAGCCCGGGAGGCTACTGGGCGCTCGCGCGCACTAGTGGACCCGTGCCGAGCTAGGCCGCGGGTTGTGCGGGCTCGGTCGCCGGGAACGGTGCGTGGAGGGCGAGGAGCGCCCCGATGGTGGGCCGGCAGCCGCCGCAGCACGTGCCGGCCCCGCAGCGGCGGGCAAGGTCGCCCACGGTGTAGGCACCGGCCTCGATCTCGGCCCGGATCGTCTTGTCGGACACGACGTGGCAGTGGCAGACGATCATCGGGCGGTCGTGTCCTCCTGCTCCGGCTCAGAAACACCGCTACGCATCGGCCGGTAAGCATGCCTTACAACGGTGCGGTGTGGCAAGCGCCACAACCGCCAACTGGTTGTAGCTGTGCGGCGTATGACCGCACGGCTACAACCAGAATGAGTTCTGGGGCTAGTTTCGCCGGCCGTGCACGTGGTGATCGTGGGCTGTGGGCGGGTCGGCTCGGGGCTCGCCCGCATCATCGAGGACAAGGGCCACTCGGTCGCGATCGTGGACAAGGATCCCCGGGCGTTCAGGCGGCTGCACAGCGGCTTCGGGGGCAAGCAGGTCGTCGGTGTCGGCTTCGATCGTGAGCGGCTGGAGGAAGCGGGCATCCACGACGCCGATGCCGTGGCGGCGGTGACCAGCGGCGACAACTCCAACATCCTCATCGCCCGCGTGGCCCGCGAGACCTTCGGCATCGAGCGGGTCGTCGCCCGCATCTACGACCCCAGGCGGGCGATCATCTACGAGCGCCTGGGGATCCCCACGATCGCCACCGTCCAGTGGACCATCGACCGCGTGCTGCGGCGGTTGATCCCCGAGGCCGAGGACAGTGACTGGATCGATCCGAGCGCCGGGGTCGTGCTGGTGGAGCGGGAGGTGGTTGCGAGCTGGGCCGGACGCCCGTTGGGTGCGATCGAGATCCCGGGCGTCGCCCGAGCGGTGGCGGTGGCCCGCATGGGCACGGCCCAGATCGCCACGCCGGACCTCGTCACCCAGGACGGCGACCTCGTCTACCTCGCCGTCGCCATCGGGCACCTGTCCGACATCGACGAGCACCTGGGCGGCGAGCACGCCAACGGGGGCGTCAGTCAGTGAAGGTCGTTATCGCCGGTGGCGGCGCTGTCGGCAGCTTCATCGCCGACGAGCTGCAGCGGGCCGGCCACGAGGTGCACATCATCGAGCAGGACGGCGACTACGTCAGCCGCATGAGCTCGACCGGGTACCCGGCCGGGGCCACCTGGCACGTGGCCGACGCCTGCGAGGTGGAGAGCCTCCGCAGCATCGGGCTGTCCGACGCCGATGTGGTGGCCGCGGTCACCGGGGACGACGAGGACAACCTCGTCATCAGCCTGCTGGCCAAGCAGGAGTTCGCCGTGCCGCGGGTCGTGGCCCGGGTCAACAACCCCAAGAACGAGTGGCTGTTCAACGAGAACTGGGGGGTCGACGTGGCGGTCTCGACCCCGCACCTGCTGACCGCGCTGGTGGAGGAGGCCGTCAGCGTCGGCTCGCTGGTGCGCCTGCTGTCGTTCGAGGGCGGCCGGGCCAGCCTCATCGAGGTGACGCTGGCCAGCGAGAGCCCGGCGGCCAACCGCGAGGTCGTGGGCCTCGACTTTCCCCGGGACTCCACGGTGGTGGCGGTGCTGCGCAACGACCGCGTGGTGGTCCCCCGGGGTGACACGCGCCTGCTTCCCGGCGACGAAGTGCTGGTGCTGGTGACCGCCGACAGCATCGACGAGGTGCAGTCGATCCTCACCGGCGCGTGACGCAGCGGCGGCCGTGGTCGCCCCTAGTCGGCGCGGCGGTGGAGGCGGCCATCGATGTAGACGCCGGAGGCGTCGGCGTCCGTGTCGCTGTCGGTGTCGCGGGGCCCCGCGAACACGACGACCTCGTCGACGCCGGTCCGGGGGTCGAGCGCCAGGAAGGCACCCGCCTCGGGATCCAGGGGGCGGAGCTCGAGGCGCATCGGCCCCACGCCGAGGGTCCCGAGCACCCCCGAGGGCTCGGCGTCGGCGACGAGTTCGCCGCTGTCGGGGTCGGCGCTGACCTCCACCCGCTGGTGCAGCCGCTCGTAGGCACCGCGGAGGCGTTCGGGGTCCGGCGGCGATGCCGCAGTCGGGGCGGCCACGGGCGACGCGTCGACGTCGAGGAGGTCGGCCGCGACGCGAGTGATCAGGTCCCGCGCCAGCGCCGCGCCCGGGGGGCTGTTGGTCAGGACGCACAGCGCGAAGCGCCGCTCGGGCACCACCCTGAGGAACGCCCTCTGGCCGATGGTGTCGGCATCCTGGCCCAGGCAGACGAACGGGCCCCAACGGCGAACCGTCCACCCCAGCGCCTGGTCCTCGCCGGGAAGCGGGGTCTCGACCTGGGCCTCCTGCATCTCGGCGATGGCCGCCGGCACCAACAGGTCGCTGCCGTCGGGTCCCCGCCCGTGCTCGACGTGCAGCCGGGCGAAGGCGAGCACGTCGCCGGCGGGCGCCATGATGCCCCCCATCGGGCCGTTGGAACGGGCGAGGGACCAGCGCTGCTGGCGGGTTGCGGCGCCGCCCGGCGCGTGCACGTGGCCGACGGCCACCCGGTGCATCAGCATGTGCTGCGGCAGCGTCAGCGTCGCGTGGCAGCCGAGCGGCCGCGCCAGCCGGCGCCGGAGGACCCGATCGAACTGGTCGCCGGTCGCCACCTCGAGCAGGCGGCCCGCCACGCCGAAGCCCGTGTTGCAGAAGCTGTAGGTCTCCTCGGGGGGATGGATCTGCCCGAGGCCGGCGAGGGTCACCACGTAGCGCTGCAGGGCGTCGTCGTTCCAGCCCGTGTCGATCAGGTGGTCGCCCTCGATGCCGCTCGTGTGGGTGACGAGGTGCCGCAGCGTGATCTCGATGGTGGCGCCCGGGTCCGCCACCGAGAACTCCTGCAGCTGGGCGCGCACGGGCTCGTCGAGCGAAACCAGCCCCGCGGCCTGCGCCTGCAGCAGCAGCGTCGTCGTGTACAGCTTGCTCAGCGAGCCGAGCTGGAAGAGCGTGTCGGCGGTGACCTCGACTCCCGTGGCCGCGTTGGCCACACCCCACGTGGCGACCGCCGTTTGGCCGGCCGACAGCACGCCGCACACCGCCCCCGGGACCCCATACCTGCGGCCCAGCTCGGCGAGCAGGTCCTCGAGGCGGCGCGCGTAGGCGTCCGTGAGTTGTGCGGGCGCGGGCATGCGGCGCGCACCGTAGCCCGCGAGGCGTCAGCGCCGAGGCTGCGAACCTGCGTCACGCGCGGTGCCTTGGCCGCGGGATCCGCCCCGGGTTCGCGGGTGGGCGTAGCGTTTGGGCTCAGGGATGAGCACCCGGCGCCTGATCATCGCGGCCCTGATCTGTGGCCTCGCCATCCTGGTGGCGTTCGCCGTCCAGCTGGCCCTCGTGCTCTGAACGGCTCGACGCGCGGCGCCCCGGCGCCCCGTCAACGGGCGGGATCCGGCCGGTAGAGTCACGGCGTACGGCCCACCACTCGATCCTGGAGGTGGTCCCCACGGCCGATCATTTCGATGTCGTCGTCATCGGCGGCGGTCCCGGTGGCTACGCAGCTGCCCTGTACGGCGCAAGTGCCGGGCTCAACATGGCACTGGTCGAGAAGCGCTGGATCGGCGGCACCTGCCTCAACGTCGGCTGCATCCCCGCCAAGGAGCTGCTCGAGACCGCGCACGTCTACCGGACCGTGCGCGAGGCAGCCGCGTTCGGCGTCAACGCCGGCGAGCCCCAGGTGGATTGGTCGGTCACCATGCAGCGCAAGCAGGCGGTCGTCGACGAGCTCGTGGGCGGCGTCACGACGCTGCTCAAGGGCCGCAAGGTCACGATGTACAACGGCCACGGCCGGCTACACGAGGGTCGACGGGTCTCGATCTCCGGGGGCGAGTCGGGTGAGGTCGAGGTCACCGGCGACGCCGTGATCATCGCCGCCGGGTCGGAGGTCCGCACCATCCCGGGGTTCGACGTCGACGGCAAGATCGTCATGACGTCCGACGAGGTGCTGTCGATACCGGAGGTGCCGGGAACGGCCGTCATCATCGGCGGCGGGGCGATCGGCTGTGAGTTCGCCTCGATGCTGTCCGACATGGGCAGCCAGGTGACCCTGCTCGAGATCCTGCCGAAGATCTTGCCCGGCGTGGACAAGGACGCGGCGCAGGTCGTCGAGCGCTCGTTCAAGAAGCGGGGGATGGAGGTCCGCACGGGCGTCACGGTGACGGGCCACGAGCCGAGCGACGGCGGCACGGTCGTGAACATCGAGGGCGGCGATCCGATCAAGACCGACGTGGTGGTCGTATCGGTCGGCCGCAAGCCCGCCACCGCCGACCTCGGCCTCGACGGTACCGGGGTCCAGACGGACGACCGCGGGTTCGTCGTGGTCGACGAGCTGTGCCGGACGGGCGAGGAGCGGGTCTGGGCGATCGGTGACTGCATCGACACGCCCCAGCTGGCACACGTCGGCTTCGCCGAGGCGATCGTCGCCATCACCGACATCCTGGGCGAGCCGGCGGTGCCCATCGACTACGGGCGGGTCCCGTGGGGTATCTACTGCCAGCCCGAGGTGGCATTTGCCGGGCACACCGAGGAGTCGGCCAAGGAGGCCGGATTCGATGTGGTCACCTCCAAGCACCGCTACAGCGCCAACAGCCGGGCCAAGATCATCGGCGAGCAGGAGGGCCTGGTGAAGGTCATCGCCGCCAAGGGCCCCGACGGGCGGGCGGGACAGGTCCTCGGCGTGCACATGGTCGGGCCCTGGGTGACCGAGCAGCTGGGCCAGGGATACCTGGCGGTCAACTGGGAGGCGACCATCGACGAGGTCGCCCAGTTCATCCAGCCGCACCCCACGCTGTCGGAGGCGTTCGGCGACACCGTGCTCGACATGACCGGCCGCCGGCTGCATTGAACCCTGATTTCGCGGAGGACCCATGACACAGCCCACGATTCCGTCGTTATGGCCCGCAGCCGGCGGAATCAGGGTTCATTGAGAGGACTGATGGCCGACATACAGATGCCGCAACTCGGTGAGACGGTCACCGAGGGCACGATCACCAAGTGGTTCAAGCAGGTCGGCGAGCAGGTAGCCGAGGACGAGCCGCTGTTCGAGGTGTCGACCGACAAGGTCGACTCCGAGGTGCCGTCGCCGGTCACCGGCGTGCTGTCCGAGATCCTGGTGCCGGAGGGCGAGACCGTCGACGTCGGCGCGGTGTTGGCCCGCATCGGCGACGCCCCCGCTGGCGGAGGCGAGGCCACCGACCAAGCCCCTGCCGCCGAGGAGGCGCCGGCCGAACAGGCCGCCGAGGCGCCCGCGGAGGAGACCCAGGAGGCGCCGGCCGCAGAGCCGGAGTCGCCTGCGGAGCAGTCCCAGGAGGCGCCGGCCGCGGAGCCGGAGGCGCCCGCCGAGCCCGAGGCGCCCGCCGCGGCCGAGCCGCAGCCCGTTCCTGGCGCAGAATCGGTTGCCGAGCAACCAGAACGGCGCCAGGAACCTCCCGAGGCCCCGGCCGCCGCGGCGCCGGCACCCCCGGCGGCGGCGCCCACCCCGGCCGCGCAGGGCGCGCCGGCGACCAACGGGCGGCTGCTGTCGCCGGTCGTGCGCCGCCTCATCTCCGAGAACAACCTCGACCCCGCCGCCATCGCGGGCACGGGACCGGGCGGGCGCATCACCCGCAACGACGTGCTGTCGGTCCTGGACCAGGGTGGTGGCGTCGCGGCGGCGCGGGCACCGGCGGCGCCCCCGCAGCAGGCACCCGCCGCACCCGTCCAGCCGGCACCGGCGCAGCCCGCAGCCGCCGCCGCCCAGCCGGCGGCACAGGCGGGGGAGCGCGACACCGCCATCGCCCACACCAACATCCGGCGGCGCACCGCCGAGCACATGATCCGCTCGAAGCAGACCTCGGCGCACGTCTACGCGTCGATCGAGGTGGATTTCGAGGGCATCGAGCGGGTGCGGTCGGCCGAGCGCCAGGCGTTCAAGGCGGCCGAGGGCTTCAGCCTCACGTACCTCCCGTTCATCAGCCGGGCGGTGATCGACGCCATCCGGGAGTATCCCGAGGTGAATGCCAGCTTCGGCGAGAACGAGCTGATCGTGCACAACTACGTCAACCTCGGCATCGCCGTCGACCTCGACTTCAAGGGGCTGATGGTGCCGGTCATCCACGACGCCGACGGCAAGCGGATGCGGGCCCTGGCCCGGGAGATCAGCGACCTGGCGCGCCGGGCGCGGGCCAAGCAGCTCGGGCCGGACGACATCGCCGGCGGCACGTTCACCATCACCAACCCCGGGCCGTTCGGCACCACGATGACGTTGCCGATCATCAACCAGCCGCAGGTCGCGATCGTGTCGACGGACGGGGTGAAGCGACGCCCGGTCGTGATCGACCTGCCCGACGGCAGCGAGGGCATCGCCATCCACTCCGTGGGCAACGTCACCCTCACCTGGGATCACCGGGCGTTCGACGGGGCATACGCCGCCTCGTTCCTGCGGGAGATCAAGGAGATCATCGAGACCCGCGACTGGGCGCCCGAGCTCGCCTGATGACGCTGCGGATCCGTTGGCTCGGTCGGGTGCCCTACCGGGAGGCGTGGGCGCTGCAGCGGGCCATGCACGCGTCATCACCCGACGACCACCTGCTCCTGCTCGAGCATCCGCACGTCTACACGCTCGGCAAGCGGGCCGACCTGCGCCACGTCCTCGTGCCCGCGGCCGACGTGGGCGCCGAGCTGGTTCGCAGCGACCGGGGCGGCGACGTCACCTACCACGGTCCGGGTCAACTCGTCGGCTATCCGATCGTCTCGCTGCCGGCCAAGCGCGGCGGCACGAAGCACGGGATGGCGGACACCGTCGCGTACGTGCGGTCGGTCGAGCAGCTGTTGATCGACACGCTGACGGACCTCGGGCTGCCCAACGTCGGCCGGCTGCGGGAGTACCCCGGCGTCTGGGTCGATCCCGACGGCGCCGACCCCCGCAAGATCGCCGCCATCGGCGTGCGGCTCAGGCGTGGCCGCTCGATGCACGGCTTTGCCCTCAACGTGGCGCCCGACATGCGCTACTGGGGCTACATCGTGCCGTGCGGGATCCCCGACAAGCGGGTGACATCGCTGGCTGACGAGGGCATCGACGTCGGGATGCGCGAGGTCGTCGACGTCGTGGCGGCGCGGGCGGCGGCGCTCTGGGGCGAGGGCGCCGACGCCGATCGCCAGGACGTCGTCTGGCGTCACTCACCCGCCGACCTGTCGGCCTTCAGCCGGGGCGAGGGGCCCGGCGAGGCGGTTCCCGTCCGGCTCCAGGGCCGGCTGACGGAGGCGGGCGTCACCGAGGGGCTCCAGATCGCCACCCGAAAGCCACCCTGGCTGCGCTCGACCTTCCGCACGGCCCCCGGCTACCTGCGCCTCAAGCACACGATGCGCGAC
>Ga0081538_10002750_pt1 | contig 16873 bp, 11 predicted proteins | sample TabmetS5T2R1_FD_71022 | JGI IMG/M metagenome (GOLD analysis project Ga0081538, IMG submission 71022) | Tabebuia heterophylla rhizosphere microbial communities from the University of Puerto Rico - S5T2R1 | ecosystem: Host-associated > Plants > Roots > Rhizosphere ... | reverse complement strand
AGGCATCGACCGCGGCCATCAGCTCGAGCACCGACTTCTTGCCCAGGGCGCCGTCATCCCGGCCCTCGAGCGCAAACAAGGCCGAGCCCTTGACCATCGGGATGTCGTCGCCCGGAAACTCGTACTGCGAGAGCAGCTCGCGCACCTCGAGCTCGACCAGCTCCAACAGCTCCGGATCGTCCACCTGGTCGCACTTGTTCAGGTACACCACCAGCGCTGGCACACCCACCTGGCGCGCCAAGAGAATGTGCTCGCGCGTCTGCGGCATCGGCCCGTCCGCCGCCGAGACCACCAGGATCGCGCCGTCCATCTGCGCCGCCCCGGTGATCATGTTCTTGACGTAGTCCGCGTGCCCCGGGCAGTCGACGTGCGCGTAGTGGCGCTTCTCGGTCTGGTACTCGACGTGCGCGGTGTTGATCGTGATGCCGCGCGCCTTCTCCTCCGGCGCCTTGTCGATCTGGTCGTAGCTGACGTAGGTCGCACCCCCGGTCTCCGCCAGAATCCTGGTGATCGCCGCGGTCAAGGTCGTCTTGCCGTGGTCCACATGCCCGATCGTCCCCACGTTCGCATGCGGCTTCGTCCGCTCGAATTTCGCCTTCGACATCTTGCTTGGGTCTCCGCTGCTGGGCGATCCGACGCGCTCAGGCGTACTTCGCCTGGATCTCCTGGGCCACCATCTGGGGCACCGGCTCGTAGTGGTCGAACGTCATGGTGAACTGGGCGCGCCCCTGGGACAGGGAGCGCAGGGTGTTGACGTAGCCGAACATGGTCGCAAGCGGCACCGCCGCATTGATCACCTGGGCGTTCGCCCGCGCCTCCATGCTGGTGATGTGGCCGCGCCGGCTGTTCAGGTCGCCGATGATGTCGCCCATGTACTCTTCGGGCGTCACCACCTCGACCGCCATCACCGGCTCGAGCAGCACCGGGCCCGCCCTGGCCGCGCCTTCGCGGAAGGCGGCCCGCGCCGCGATCTCGAACGCCATGACCGAGCTGTCGACCTCGTGGTAGGCGCCATCGACCAGCTGGATCGCCAGGTCGACCATCGGGAACCCGGCGAGCACGCCCGACTCCATGGCCGACTTCAGCCCCTTCTCCACACCGGGCACGTATTCGCGCGGCACTGCGCCGCCGACCACCTTGTTCGCGAAGATGAAGCCCGAACCGCGCTCGCCTGGCGCCATGACCAGCTTGACGCGGGCGAACTGACCGGCGCCGCCGGTCTGCTTGCGATGGATGTAGTCGACATCGCTCTGGCGCGAGATGGTCTCGCGATAGGCGACCTGCGGCGCGCCGACGTTGGCGTCGACCTTGAACTCGCGCTTCAGGCGATCGACGATGATCTCGAGGTGCAGCTCGCCCATGCCCTTGATCACCGTCTGCGCGGTCTCGGCGTCGATGCCGACGCGGAACGACGGGTCCTCGGCGGCGAGCTTGCCGAGCGCCACCGACAGCTTTTCCTGGTCCGCCCTGGTCCTCGGTTCGACCGCGACCTCGATCACCGGCTCGGGGAACTCCATGCGCTCGAGGACGACCTGCCGGTTGGGGTCCGAGAGCGTGTCGCCGGTGGTGGTCGCCTTCAGCCCGACCAGGGCCACGATGTCGCCGGCGCGCGCTTCCCTGACCTCTTCGCGCGTGTTGGCGTGCATCTGCAGGATGCGCCCGATCCGCTCGCGACCGCCCTTGACCGTGTTGATCACCGAGGAGCCGCTCTCGACCACCCCGGAATACACCCGGATGAAGGTGAGCGTGCCGACGAACGGGTCGGTCATGATCTTGAAGGCGAGCGCGGCGAACGGCTCGTCGTCGTCGGAGCGCCGTTCGACCGGCTCGTCGGTACCGGCCCTGATCCCCTGGATCGGCGGCACCTCGGTCGGCGCGGGCAGAAAATCGACCACCGCATCGAGCAGCGGCTGCACGCCTTTGTTCTTGAACGCCGAGCCGCACAGCACCGGGACCAGCTTGCGTTCGACCGTGCCCAGGCGGATGCACCGCTTGAGCGTCGCCGCGTCGGGCTCCTCGCCGCCGAGGTAACGCTCGAGCACCTCGTCGTCCATCTCGACCGCCGCCTCGATCAGCGCGGCCCGATAGCGCGCCACCTGGTCGGCCAGCTCCGGCGGGACCGCGCGATACTCGAACTCGGCGCCGAGGGTATCGTCCTTCCAGATGATCGCGCGGTTCTCGATCAGGTCGACGTTGCCGACGTAGTCGGCTTCCTCGCCGACCGGCAACGTCAGCACTACGGGCGTCGCGCCGAGCCGGTCGCGGATCATCTGGACGCAGCGGAAATAGTCGGCGCCGACGCGATCCATCTTGTTGACGAAACAGATCCGCGGCACCCGGTACTTGTCCGCCTGGCGCCACACCGTCTCCGACTGGGGCTCGACCCCGGCGACCGAATCGAACACCGCGATCGCGCCGTCCAGCACGCGCAAGGACCGCTCGACCTCGATCGTGAAGTCGACGTGGCCCGGCGTGTCGATGATGTTGATCCGGTGGTCCTTCCAGGACGCGGTGGTCGCGGCCGAGGTGATCGTGATGCCGCGCTCCTGCTCCTGCTCCATCCAGTCCATCACGGCGGTGCCCTCGTGCACCTCGCCGATCTTGTACGACCGGCCGGTGTAAAAGAGGATGCGCTCCGTGGTGGTGGTCTTGCCGGCATCGATGTGCGCCATGATGCCGATGTTGCGATAGCGTCCGAGGGGAGTGGTTCGAGCCATAATCAATCCATAGTCAATGTGCCGCCGGTCACCAGCGGTAATGAGAGAAAGCGCGGTTGGCTTCGGCCATCCGCAAAGTGTCCTCGCGCTTCTTGAACGCCGCGCCCCGGGCGTTCGCCGCGTCCATCAACTCGGCCGCGAGCCGGTCGACCATGCTCTTCTCCGAGCGCTTGCGCGCGACGTCGATGATCCAGCGGATCGCGAGCGTCAGGCGCCGCGAGGGCCGCACCTCGACCGGCACCTGATAGGTGGCGCCGCCGACCCGGCGCGAGCGCACCTCGAGCGTCGGCTTGACGTTGTCGAGCGCAGCGTGGAACATCTCCACGGGGTCGCGCGCGGTGCGCGCCTGCATCTTGTCCATGGCGCCGTAGACGATCCGCTCGGCGACCGACTTCTTGCCGTCGAGCATGACCGCGTTCATGAAACGGGTCAGTACCGGGTCGCCATACTTGGCGTCCGGCAAGACCTCGCGCTTCTCGGCTGCGCGCCGACGTGCCATGTCCGTCCTTCCTTACTTGGGCCGCTTGGCGCCGTACTTGGAGCGCCGCTGCTTGCGCCCGGAGACGCCCTGGGTATCGAGCGTGCCGCGGATCACGTGGTAGCGCACCCCGGGCAGGTCCTTGACGCGACCGCCCCGGATCAGCACCACCGAATGTTCCTGGAGGTTGTGCCCTTCGCCCGGGATATAGCTGGTGACTTCGAAGCCGTTGGTCAAGCGCACGCGCGCCACCTTGCGCAGCGCCGAGTTCGGCTTCTTGGGCGTGGTGGTATAGACGCGCGTGCACACGCCGCGCCGCTGCGGACACTCCTGCAGCGCCGGCACCTTGTTGCGCGCCGGCTCGGCCTTGCGCGGCTTGCGCACCAGCTGGTTGATGGTCGGCATAACTCACTCCTTCGGTCTTTCGACCACCAAAGCGCCGAGCCGCCATCCTGCGGCCCCTCGGCCGGGATGGGCTCAGGCGGATCATGTTGTTGTCGTCCTAGATCTGGATGCTGCGTCTGAACTGAACGTTCACCACCAGCAACCCAAACGAACGGTGCCGCTGCTTTTAGAGACCCGCCAAAGCAGCGTCAACCCCCGAGGCAGCCCCGCGCGGCACCGGAATCGCGCCGGCACCGCGCGGTTGCGGCCTGGCCCTGCGCGCCGTTATTCGGCCGGCGGCAGCTCGCTCATCTCGGGCAAGGTCATCACCGTCTCTTCGGGCGCCATCTCGCGCGGCGCCGCGAACCGCTCGCTGGTCGCGGCGAGGCGCTTCAGGCGGTTCATGACCCCGCCGCTGCCGGCCGGGATCAGCCGGCCGACGATCACGTTCTCCTTGAGGCCGCTCAGGCGATCGACCTTGCCGGCGAACGCGGCGTCGGTGAGCACCCGCGTGGTCTCCTGGAACGAGGCCGCCGAGATGAACGACTGGGTCTGCAGCGACGCCTTGGTGATGCCCTGGAACACCGGCAGCGCCACCGCCGGCGCGCGATCCTCCTTGGTCGCGCGTTCGTTGACCGCATCGAACTCGAGCTTGTCGACCTGCTCGCCGACCAGATAGGTGGTATCGCCCGGATCGGCGACTTCGACCTTCTGCAGCATCTGGCGGACGATCACTTCGACGTGCTTGTCGTTGATCCGCACGCCCTGCAGCCGGTACACCTCCTGGATTTCGTTGACCAGGAAGTTGGCAAGCGCCTCGACTCCCTTGATGCGCAGGATGTCGTGCGGCACCGGATTGCCGTCGACCAGCAGATCGCCCGGCTCGACGATGTCGCCCTCCTGCGCGATCACGTGGCGGCCCTTCGGGATCAGGTACTCCACCGGGTCGCCGTCGCCCTCGAGCGGGACGATGCGCAGGCGGCGCTTGGCCTTGTAGTCCTTGCCGTACTCCACCCGGCCGGCGACCTCGGCCATGAGCGCCGGATCCTTCGGCCGGCGCGCCTCGAACAGCTCCGCCACGCGCGGCAGACCACCGGTGATGTCGCGGGTCTTGCTCGCCTCCTTGGGCAGGCGCGCGAGCACGTCGCCGGCATGGATCTGGACGCCGCTCTCGATGTTGAGGATCGCGCCGACCGGCAGGTAGTACCGGACCTCGGCGCCGCTCGCGAGCTTGACCGGCTGCCCCTTCTGGTCCTGCAGCACGATCGAGGGCCGCAGGTTGGCGGCGCGGGTCTGCTGGCGCCAGTCCACCACCTCCTTGCTCGCGCGGCCGGTCGCCTCGTCGACCACCTCGCGGAAGGTGACGCCCTCGACCATGTCCATGAACACCGCCTGGCCCGAGGCTTCGGCGATGATCGGCAGGGTGTGCGGGTCCCACTCGGCGAGCCGCGCGCCCTTCTCGACCCGAGCGTCCGGCGCGACCAGCAGGCGCGCGCCATAGGGCAGCCGGTGGCGCGCCTTCTCCCGCCCGCTCTCGTCGTGCAGGACGAGCTCGGTGGTGCGTCCCAGCGCCACCAGGCGCTGCTTGCTGTCGGTCACCAGGTTGGGATTGACCAGCTGCACGGTGCCGTCGATGGTCGCCTCGACGTGGGAGCGCTCGGCCTGCGACTGCGCCGCACCGCCGATGTGGAAGGTGCGCATGGTCAGCTGGGTGCCGGGCTCGCCGATGCTCTGCGCGGCGATCACGCCGACCGCCTCGCCGACATTGACCGGCGTGCCGCGGGCCAGATCGCGGCCATAGCACATGCTGCACACGCCGCCCACGCTGTCGCAGGTGAGCACGGAGCGCACCTGCACGCTCTCGACCACCGCCTCGTCCAGGACGCGGACCATCTCCTCGTCGAGCAGCTCGTTGCGCCCGACCAGGACCTCGCCGGTGGTCGGGTGCACGACCTCCGCCGCCGTGGTCCGCCCGAGGATGCGCTCCGACAGCTCCTCGATCACCTCGCCGCCCTGGATCACCGAGGCGAGCGTGATGTGGCGATCCGTACCGCAGTCGTCCTCGACCACGATGCAGTCCTGCGCCACATCCACCAGGCGCCGGGTCAGATAGCCGGAGTTGGCGGTCTTGAGCGCGGTGTCGGCGAGGCCCTTGCGCGCGCCGTGCGTCGAGTTGAAGTACTCGAGCACCGACAGCCCCTCCTTGAAGTTGGAGATGATCGGGGTCTCGATGATCTCGCCGGACGGCTTGGCCATGAGGCCGCGCATGCCCGCCAGCTGCTTGATCTGCGCCGCCGAGCCGCGGGCGCCGGAATCCGCCATCATGTAGATCGAGTTGGGCTGGTTCATGCGCCCGGTCTCGGGATTGCGGATCCTGGCGGTCGCCCGGATCTGGTCCATCATCTCCTCGGCGACCCGGTCGGTGCACTGCGCCCAGGCGTCGACCACCTTGTTGTACTTCTCGCCCTTGGTGATCAGGCCGTCGGCGTACTGCTGCTCGTACTGCTTGACCAGCTCGCGCGTCTCGTGGACCAGGCGCGCCTTGGTCTCCGGCACCACCATGTCGTCCTTGCCGAACGAGATGCCGGCCTTGGCGGCGTACGAGAAGCCGAGCGTCATCAGACGGTCGGCGAACACCACCGTCTCCTTCTGGCCGCAGTGGCGGTACACCTCGTCGACCACCTGGGTGATCTCGCGCTTGGTCAAGAGCGTGTTGAGCAGCCGGTCGAAGCTGACCGCCGGATGCTGGGGCAGGATCTCGTACAGCATCATCCGCCCGGGCGTGGTCTCGATCCGGCGCGTCCTGATCTCGCCGTCGCCGGCGGCGCCGTTCGTGGACACCTCCGGGATGCGGCACACGATCTTGCTGTGCAGCGAGAGCACGCCGGCGTCCAGCGCCTGCTTCACCTCGTCGAGATTGGCGAACACCATGCCCTCGCCCGGCTCGCCGTCCAGCGCCAGCGAGACGTAGTACAGGCCGAGCACGATGTCCTGGGTCGGCACGATGATCGGCTTGCCGTTGGCCGGGCTCAGGATGTTGTTGGTCGACATCATGAGCACGCGCGCCTCCAGCTGGCTCTCCAGCGAGAGCGGCACGTGCACCGCCATCTGGTCGCCGTCGAAGTCGGCGTTGAACGCGGTGCACACCAGCGGGTGCAGCTGGATCGCCTTGCCCTCGATCAGGATCGGCTCGAACGCCTGGATGCCGAGGCGGTGCAGGGTCGGCGCGCGGTTGAGCAGCACCGGGTGCTCGCGGATCACCTGCTCGAGGATGTCCCAGACCTCGGGCCGCTCCTTCTCGACCATGCGCTTGGCGGCCTTGATGGTCTGCGCCATGCCGTACAGCTCGAGCTTGGAGTAGACGAACGGCTTGAACAGCTCGAGCGCCATCTTCTTGGGGATGCCGCACTGGTGCAGCTTGAGCTCGGGACCGACCACGATCACCGAGCGGCCGGAGTAGTCGACCCGCTTGCCGAGCAGGTTCTGGCGGAACCGGCCCTGCTTGCCCTTGAGCATGTCCGAGAGCGACTTGAGCGGGCGCTTGTTGGCGCCGGTGATCACCCGGCCGCGCCGGCCGTTGTCGAACAGGGCGTCGACCGACTCCTGCAGCATGCGCTTCTCGTTGCGCACGATGATGTCGGGCGCGCGCAGCTCGATCAGCCGCTTCAGCCGATTGTTGCGGTTGATCACCCGGCGGTACAGGTCGTTCAGATCGGACGTGGCGAAGCGGCCGCCATCCAGCGGCACGAGCGGCCGCAGCTCGGGCGGAATCACCGGGATGATGGTCAGGATCAGCCACTCCGGGCGATTGCCGGACTCGATGAACGTCTCGATCATCTTGAGCCGCTTGACGATCTTCTTGCGCTTGGCCTCGGAGGTGGTCTCCGCCAGCTCGAGGCGCAGCGCGTCCCGCTCCTCCGGCAGGTCGAGCTGGGCGAGCATCTCGCGCACCGCCTCGGCGCCGATGCCGACGGTGAACGACTCGTCGCCGTATTCCTCGCGGTAGCGCATGACCTGCTCTTCGGACAGCAGCTCGTGGCGCTTGAGCGGCGTGAGGCCGGGCTCGACCACCACGAACGCTTCGAAGTACAGCACGCGCTCGAGGTCGCGCAGCGTCATGTCGAGGATGACCCCGATGCGCGACGGCACCGACTTCAAGAGCCAGATGTGCGCCACCGGCGCGGCCAGCTCGATGTGGCCCATGCGCTCGCGCCGCACCTTGCTCTGGATCACCTCGACGCCGCACTTCTCGCACACGATGCCGCGGTACTTCATCCGCTTGTACTTGCCGCACAGGCACTCGTAGTCCTTGATCGGCCCGAAGATCCGCGCGCAGAACAAGCCGTCCCGCTCCGGCTTGAACGTGCGGTAATTGATCGTCTCCGGCTTCTTGACCTCGCCGTAGGACCACGCGCGGATCTGATCCGGGCTGGCGATCGAGATCTTGATCTGATCGAACTTCAGCGTGCCGCTGGGCTGTCCGAAAAAGTACATCAACTCGTTCATCTTACGCTCCTCATGATCGACCGCGGGGGTGTGCCGCCGGGGGCCGGCGCGGCGGCCCGCCCCGCGCTCAATCGTCGCCCGCCTGCTCGAGCTCGACGTTCAGGCCGAGCGCCTGCAACTCCTTGACCAGGACGTTGAACGACTCGGGAATGCCCGCCTCGAAGGTGTCCTCGCCGCGGACGATCGCCTCGTAGATCTTGGTCCGCCCGGAGACGTCGTCGGACTTGACCGTCAGCATCTCCTGCAAGGTGTACGCCGCGCCGTAGGCCTGCAACGCCCAGCACTCCATCTCGCCGAAGCGCTGGCCGCCGAACTGGGCCTTGCCGCCGAGCGGCTGCTGGGTGACCAGACTGTACGGACCGACCGAGCGGGCGTGGATCTTGTCATCGACCAGGTGCCCGAGCTTCAGCATGTAGATGTAGCCGACCGTCACCTTGCGATCGAACGGCTCGCCGGTGCGGCCGTCGATCAGGGTCACCTGCCCGGACACGTCGCACCCGCCCTCCTCGAGCAGACGCACGATATCGCTCTCGTGGGCGCCGTCGAACACCGGCGTGGCCACCGGAATACCGCTGCGCAGATTGGCCGCGAGCTCGAGGATCTGGTGGTCGTCGAACTCGGCGAGACCATCGCCATCGCCATAGATTGCGCCCAGCCTGCGGCGCAGCTCGGCCACCTGTCGGCCGGCCGCCTGATCGATCAGCGCGCCGATCTGCCGGCCGAGGTTGTTGCACGCCCAGCCGAGATGGGTCTCCAGGATCTGGCCGACGTTCATGCGCGAGGGCACGCCCAGCGGATTGAGCACGACGTCGACCGGCGTGCCGTCGTCGAGATGCGGCATGTCCTCGATCGGCGCGATCTTCGAGATCACGCCCTTGTTGCCGTGCCGTCCGGCCATCTTGTCGCCCGGCTGCAGCTTGCGCTTCACCGCGACGAACACCTTGACCATCTTGAGCACGCCCGGCGGCAGCTCGTCGCCGCGCTGGACCTTGTCGACCTTGTTGTCGAACCGCTCCTGCAGGCGCCTGAGCCCCTCGTCGAGCTGGCGCTTGAGCTGCTCCACCTCGACCATGTGCTGGGCGTCGTCGACCCCGATCTCCCACCACTGACGCCGCGCCAGCTGGCGCAGCGCCTCGGCGGTGATCGGTTTGCCCACCGGCAGCCCGCCCGGCCCGCTGGTCGCTTTCTGCCCCTCGAGCAGCTCGCGCAGGCGGCCGTAGATGTTGCGCTCGAGGATCGCGCGCTCGTCGTCGCGGTCCTTGGCCAGGCGCTCGATCTCGGCGCGCTCGATCGCGGTGGCGCGCTCGTCCTTGTCGATGCCGCGGCGCGAGAACACCCGCACCTCGACCACCGTGCCGGTGACGCCCGGCGGCACCTTGAGCGAGGTGTCGCGCACATCCGCCGCCTTCTCGCCGAAGATCGCCCGCAGCAGCTTCTCCTCGGGCGTCATCGGGGTCTCGCCCTTGGGCGTGACCTTGCCGACCAGGATGTCGCCGGCCTGGACCTCGGCGCCGATGTACACGATGCCGGCCTCGTCCAGATTGCGCAGGCTCTCCTCGCCAACGTTCGGGATGTCGCGGGTGATCGATTCCGGGCCGAGCTTGGTGTCGCGCGCCATCACCTCGAATTCTTCGATGTGGATCGAGGTGAACACGTCGTCGCGCACGATGCGCTCGGAGATCAGGATCGAGTCCTCGAAGTTGTAGCCGTTCCAGGGCATGAACGCGACCAGCGCGTTGCGCCCCAGCGCCAGCTCGCCGAGGTTGGTGCTCGGGCCGTCGGCGACGATGTCGCCGGCGCGCACCCGATCGCCGACCTTCACCACCGGCCGCTGATTGATGCAGGTGTTCTGGTTCGACCGCTGGAACTTGCGCAGATTGTAGATGTCGACCACGGAATCGGCGCGCTCGGTCTCGTCGGTCACGCGGATCACGATGCGCGAGGCGTCGACCTGGTCGACCACGCCGCCGCGCCGCGCGACCACCGCCGCGCCCGAGTCCTGGGCGACCACCGCCTCCATGCCGGTGCCGACCAGCGGCGCCTCGCTCTGGATCAGCGGCACCGCCTGGCGCTGCATGTTGGAGCCCATCAGCGCGCGATTGGCGTCGTCGTTCTCGAGGAACGGGATCAGCGCCGCGGCCACCGACACCAGCTGCTTGGGCGACACGTCGATGAACTCGATCGTCTCCGGCCGGGCCAGGACGAAGTCGCCGTTCTGCCGGCAGCTCACCAGATCCTGGACGAAGCGCCGGTCCTCCGACAGCTCCGCGTTGGCCTGCGCGATCGTGTAGCGGCCCTCCTCCATCGCCGAGAGGTAGACCACCTCGTCGCTCACCTGGCCGTCGACCACCCGGCGATAGGGGCTCTCGATGAAGCCGTACTTGTTGATCCGCGCGTAGGTCGCGAGGCTGTTGATCAGGCCGATGTTGGGCCCCTCGGGCGTCTCGATCGGGCAGATCCGGCCGTAGTGGGTGGGGTGCACGTCGCGCACCTCGAAGCCCGCCCGCTCGCGCGTCAGCCCGCCCGGGCCGAGCGCCGACAGGCGCCGCTTGTGCGTGATCTCCGACAGCGGATTGGTCTGGTCCATGAACTGGGACAGCTGCGAGCTGCCGAAGAACTCGCGCACCGCCGCGGCGACCGGCTTGGCGTTGATCAGGTCGTGCGGCATGGCCGCGTCGATCTCGACCGAGCTCATGCGCTCGCGCACCGCCCGCTCCATGCGCAGCAGGCCGACCCGGAACTGATTCTCCATCAGCTCGCCGACCGAGCGCACCCGGCGGTTGCCGAGGTGGTCAATGTCGTCGATCTCGCCGCGGCCGTCCTTGATCTCGATCAGCTGACGGACCACGCCGATCATGTCGACCGCGCGCAGCACGCGCAGCGTGTCCTCGGTCTCGAAGCCGAGGCGCGCGTTCATCTTGACCCGGCCGACCGGCGACAGGTCGTAGCGCTCGGGATCGAAGAACAGGCCGTGGAACAGGTTCTCCGCGGTGTCCAGGTTCGGCGGCTCGCCCGGACGCAGCACCCGGTAGATGTCGAGCAGCGCGTCCTCCCGGTTGGTGCACCGGTCCGCCGCGAGGGTGTTGCGCACGTACGGCCCGACCGTGACATGGTCGATGTCGAGCACCGGCAGCGCGTCGATCTTGGCTTCGACCAGCTTGGCCAGCAGGTCGGGCGTCAGCTCGGCGCCGGCCTCGGCGTGGACCAGACCGGTCGCCTCGTCGACCAAGTCGACCGCGACGTAGCGCCCGACCAGCTCTTCGGACGACACGTACATCTCGCGCAGGCCCTGCTCCTCCAGGCGCTTGAGCAGGCGCGGCGTGAGCTTGGTGCCGGCCTCCGCGAGCACGTCGCCGCTCGATGCGTCGACCAGGTCGGAGGTCAGCTTCTGACCGCGCAGACGATCCGGGCGGAAGGGCTGCTTCCAGCCCTGGCCAGTGCGCACGTACGCCACGTGGCCGTAGAACAGCTTGAGCACGCCTTCCGGCAGCAGCGCGTAGGTCCGGCGCTTCTTCTCCTCGTCGTAAGCGAGCAGGCGGACGTCGGTCTCGGCGAGGCCGAGCGCCGCCAGATCGTCCCGGCGCGGCTCCGCCGCATCTGCGTCGTCCTGCTCCAGCACCAGCGCCAGCAGCAACGTGGTCAGCGGCATCTTGCGCCGGCGGTCGATGCGCACGTGCAGCAGGTCCTTGGCGTCGAACTCGAAGTCGAGCCAGGAGCCGCGGTAAGGGATGATGCGCGCGGCGAACAGCAGCTTGCCCGAGCTGTGCGTCTTGCCCCGGTCGTGGTCGTAGAACACGCCCGGGGACCGGTGCATCTGCGACACGATCACCCGCTCGGTGCCGTTGATCACGAAGGTGCCGTTGTCGGTCATCAGCGGCAGGTCGCCCATGTAGACGTCCTGCTCCTTGATGTCGCGCACGCTCTTCGAGCCGGTGTCGTCGTCGACGTCCCACACGATCAGGCGCAGCGTCACGCGCAGCGGCGCGGCGTAGGTCATGCCGCGCTGATGGCATTCCTCGACGTCGTACTTCGGCTCCTCGAGCTCGTACTGCACGAAGTCGAGCGCCGCCCGCTCGGCGAAGTCGCGGATCGGAAACACCGACTTGAACACCTCCTGCAGGCCGACGTGCGCCCGCTCCTCCGGTCGCAGGTTCATCTGCAGGAAGTTCTCGTACGAGGTGCGCTGCACCTCGATCAGGTTAGGCATCACCGTGACCTCGGGAATATGCCCGAAGCTCTTGCGAATTCGCTTGCGACCGGTGAAAGAGTATGCCATCGCGGTTCCTAGTCTGGATGCCTACATGCCCGCGACGACGCGAGGAACGACAGCGGGCGGCCGCCGTTCCACGCCGCGGGCATTGGACGATCGAAGGCTCGTGCGCCGGTCGGGCGAACACACGCCCGCCGGAGCCGATGTAGCGCCTCGCCGCCGGACGTCGGCCCGGCCGGGCGGGGTGCGTCCGTGACGATGCGCAAAGCGAGCAGCGCTGCTCAGAGCTACTTGACCTCCACGGTCGCCCCGGCGCCCTCGAGTTGCTCCTTGAGCTTGGCCGCTTCCTCCTTGGACACGCCCTCCTTGACCGGCTTGGGCGCGCCCTCGACCAAGTCCTTGGCCTCCTTGAGGCCGAGTCCCGTGATCGCCCGCACTTCCTTGATCACGTTGATCTTCTTGTCGCCGGTCGCGGCCAGGATCACGTCGAACTCGGTCTTCTCCTCGGCCTCCTCCTCGGCCACGGCGGCAGCGCCGCCGGCGGCCGCGACCGCGACCGGCGCCGCGGCCGAGACGCCCCACTTCTCCTCGAGCATCCTCGACAGCTCGGCCGCCTCGAGCACGGTCAGCGCCGAAAGATCCTCGACCATCTGTTGCAGGTTAGCCATCTCGAACATTCTCCTTGGTGTCGTCTCGGCACGCCGCGCCCGGCGCCCCTGTAGCCAAATTCCTCAGCTCTGCTCGGCGTGCGCCGCGAGCACCCGCGCTACCTGGGCGCCCGGCGCCTGCAGCACCCCGATCAGGCGCGCCGCCGGGGTGGTCAGCAGGCCGACCAGCCGGGCGCGCAACTCGTCGATCCCGGGCAGCTCGGCCAGGGCGCGTACCTGGTCCGGCGTCAGCAGATTGCCGGGGAGCGCGCCGCCAACGATCGCCAGCTTGTCGTTACGCTTGGCGAAGCCCACCGCAGCCTTCGGCGCCGCGATCGGGTCCGCCGACCAGGCGATCGCCGTGGGTCCGCTGAACAGGCCCTCCAGATTCGCATAAGGCGTCTTCGCGAGCGCGATCTTGGCCAGCGTGTTCTTGGTCACCCGAAACGCGGCGCCCGCCTCGCGCATGCCGCGCCGCAGCTCGCTCACCTCGGCCACCGACAAGCCCTTGTAGTGCGCGACCACGACCACGCCGGCGTCGCTGAACACGCCGCGCAGACCATCGACGATGTCGGCCTTTTTAGCTCTCAGCAAGATGGCCTCCACGGACGACCGGCGCCGCCCCGCCCCAGGCAGAAGCTGCAGGCCGTGACGCGACCCTCATCTCGGATATGGGTTCGATATGTACCTTGATCCGCCGCGCTGCCAGCCCCGCGCAAAAACGCCGCACGACCCGCAGGGGCCGTCGCTCCAGCAGCGGCACATATATCGCTCTTGCGCATGAACCAGGCTCGCTAAACATAGTGTCCAGATTGCGGAATGCAAGGCCCTTTTCGCGCGGCGTGAGCGTCGTCCTCGCCTAGCCGGACAGGGTCGCCACGTCGATGCGCACCCCCGGTCCCATGGTCGAGCTCAGCGCCACCCGCTTCAGGTACGTCCCCTTGGCGCCGCTCGGCTTGGCCCGCACGACCGCATCGACGAACGCGCGGACGTTGTCGCGCAGCAGGTCGGGCGCGAAGCTCGCCTTGCCCACGCCGGCGTGCACGATGCCCGCCTTCTCGACCCGGAACTGCACCTGACCGGCCTTGGCCGCCTTGACCGCCTGGGCGAGGTTCGGCGTCACCGTGCCGAGCTTGGGATTGGGCATCAGCCCGCGCGGCCCGAGGATCCGGCCGAGCCGTCCGACCACCGGCATCATGTCGGGGGTGGCGATGCAGCGATCGAAATTGAGCTCGCCTTCCTGCACGGCCTGGGCGAGATCCTCCGCGCCGACCAGATCCGCGCCGGCGGCGCGCGCTTCCTCAGCCTTGTCGCCCCGGGCGAACACCGCGATGCGCACGGACTTGCCGGTGCCGTGCGGCAGATCGGCGGTGCCGCGCACCATCTGGTCGGCATGGCGCGGGTCGACGCCGAGATTGAGCGCGACCTCGATGCTCTCGTCGAACTTCGCCGTGGCGCCGCTCTTGATCAGGGCGATCGCCTCGTCGAGCGGATACGCCTTCTCCGGATCGATCTTGGCGCGCAGCTCGCGCAACCGCTTGCCCTGCTTCGCCATCGCCCTACTCCACCACCTCGATGCCCATCGACTGCGCCGAGCCCTTGACCATGCTGATCGCCGCGTCGATGCCATTGGCATTCAGATCCTTCATCTTCTGCTCGGCGATCTCGCGCACCTGGGCAATGGTAACCTTGCCGGTGGTGCTGCGGCCCGGGGTCGCGCTACCCTTCTCCAGGCCGGCCGCCCGCTTCAGGAAGTAGCTCGCCGGCGGCGTCTTGGTCGCGAAGGTGAAGGTGCGGTCGGCGAACGCGGTGATCACCACCGGGATCGGCATGCCGGGCTCGAGGCCCTGGGTCGCGGCGTTGAACTGCTTGCAGAACTCCATGATGTTGAGGCCGCGCTGGCCGAGCGCCGGGCCGATCGGCGGCGACGGGTTGGCCTTGCCGGCCGGCACCTGCAGCTTGATGTAACCGACGATCTTCTTGGCCATGCATCCGGCTCCTCGACTGGTGCGGTGCCAGCGCGGCGCTCTCAGGCGGCCGCTCCCGCACGGTGACGCTACAGTTTCTCGACCTGCGAGTACTCGAGCTCGACCGGCGTCGCCCGACCGAAGATCGAGACCGACACCTTGAGGCGGCCCTTGCCTTCGTCGACCTCCTCGACCACGCCGTTGAACGAGCTGAACGGGCCGTCGACGACGCGCACCTGATCGCCGGACATGAAGGTGACCAGCGGGCGCGGGTGCTCGATGCCTTCCTGCATCTGGCGCAGGATGCGCTCGGCTTCGGCATCCGGGATCGGCACCGGCCGGCCGCCGGAGCTGAGAAATCCGGTCACCTTGGCGGTGTTGCGCACGAGATGCCAGGTCTCGTCGGTCAGCTCCATCTTGACCAGCACGTAGCCGGGGAAGAACTTGCGCTCGGCGCTGACCTTCTTGCCGCGCTTGACCTCGACCACCTCTTCCATCGGCACCAGGATTTCCTCGAACAGGTGGGCAAAGCCCTGCTGAATCGCCTGTTCGCGAATCGAGTGCATGACCTTCTTCTCGAAGCCGGAATAGACGTGAATGATGTACCAGCGCACCGCCATCAGCTACCGATTCCCAGGATCAGTTGCACCACCCAGGCGATGATCTGATCGACCAGGAAGAAGAACAGCGCCGCGGCGATCGCCATCGCGAACACGCTCGCGGTGGTCACGACCAGTTCCTTGCGCGTCGGCCAGGTCACCTTGGAGAGTTCCTGGCGAACCTCGCGAACGAACTGCGCGGGCGATGTCCTCGCCATGATATTACCGATCTGCCTTGGGTTCATTCGTTCGGACGTCGGCCCCGTCGGCTCAATCATCAGGGGCCGGGTCCCTGGCAGGAGTGGAGGGACTCGAACCCCCAACCCCCGGTTTTGGAGACCGGTGCTCTGCCAGTTGAGCTACACTCCTACGCTTACACCAAACGACAGCGCCGCTCGCCGCCCGGGGGCTGGCCGCGGTGCCGTCGACGCTCTAGCTACGCGCTTTGCCGCCTCGCTACAAGGGGTCCGCAGCTATTCGATGATGGCGGCGACGACGCCGGCGCCGACCGTGCGCCCGCCCTCGCGGATGGCAAAGCGCAGCCCCTCCTCCATCGCGATCGGCGCGATCAGCTTGACCTTCATGGTCACGTTGTCGCCCGGCATCACCATCTCGGTGCCCTCGGGCAGCTCGATCGTCCCGGTCACGTCCGTGGTGCGGAAGAAGAACTGCGGCCGGTAATTGCTGAAGAACGGCGTGTGCCGCCCGCCCTCCTCCTTGGTCAACACGTACGTCTCCGCGCTGAACTGGGTGTGCGGCGTGATCGAGCCCGGCTTGCACAGCACCTGGCCGCGCTCCACCTCCTCGCGCTTGACCCCGCGCAACAGCACCCCGACGTTGTCCCCGGGCTCGCCCCGATCCAAGAGCTTCCTGAACATCTCGACCCCGGTGCACACCGTCTTGTGGGTCGGCCGGATGCCCACGATCTCGATCTCGTCGCCGACGTTGATGATGCCGCGCTCGACCCGGCCGGTGACCACCGTGCCGCGCCCGCTGATCGAGAACACGTCCTCGATCGGCATCAAAAACGGCCGGTCCATCGCGCGCTGCGGCTGCGGGATGTAGGCATCGACCGCGGCCATCAGCTCGAGCACCGACTTCTTGCCCAGGCCGCCGTCATCCCGGCCCTCGAGCGCAAACAGCGCCGAGCCCTTGACCATCGGAATGTCGTCGCCCGGAAACTCGTACTGCGAGAGCAGCTCGCGCACCTCGAGCTCGACCAGCTCCAACAGCTCCGGATCGTCCACCTGGTCGCACTTGTTGAGATACACCACGAGTGCCGGCACCCCGACCTGGCGCGCCAACAGAATGTGCTCGCGCGTCTGCGGCATCGGCCCGTCCGCCGCCGAGACCACCAGGATCGCG
>Ga0081538_10002749_pt1 | contig 16874 bp, 21 predicted proteins | sample TabmetS5T2R1_FD_71022 | JGI IMG/M metagenome (GOLD analysis project Ga0081538, IMG submission 71022) | Tabebuia heterophylla rhizosphere microbial communities from the University of Puerto Rico - S5T2R1 | ecosystem: Host-associated > Plants > Roots > Rhizosphere ... | reverse complement strand
ATCGCGCCGCCGCCGAAGATGATCGACAACGCCTTGGCCAGGTCGGCCGACGGTACCAGCCGCAGCGCCAGCGAGGCCGACAAGCCCCAAAAGCCGCCGACTGCGATCCCCAGCACGAGCCGGGCCACCATCAACGGCAGAAAGCTCGGCGCTAGCGCCACGGCCAGGTTGGATGCCACCTGCGCCGCCGCCAGCACCAGCAGCACCCGTCGACGATCCGTGCCGCGGATCAGCGGGGCGATGAACAAACTGGTCAGCACGGCCACGATCGCCGACGCCGACACCGCCTGCCCCGCCACACCCTCAGTGACGGCCAGGTCGGCGGCCATCGGCGTCAGCACGCTCATCGGCAGCATCTCCGCGGTCATCAGCGAGCCGACACCCAACGACAGCGCCCAGACTGCGGGCCAGGCCGCCCGGACACCGCCGGCTGGGCTCGTCTTCGTGTCGTTCTGGATAGTTAGCGTCATGTTCGCCTTTTGCAGTAAGAGGAATCCGGGTCCAACCCACTCATAAGTGGATTCGGCGTATCCGGATAATGAAAAGATATCACATGATCCGGATACTGTCTATCCGGATCAGCTAAAGTAGTGTCGTGACCAAGACCGAGACCGCACCCGTCAAGCCCCGGGCTCTCCGCCGCGACGCCGTACAGAACAAGGAACGGCTGCTGGCAGCGGCGCGGGAGCTGTTCGCCGAACGCGGGCTCGACGTCACACTCAACGACATCGCCCACCACGCCGGCGTCGGGGTAGGCACCGCCTACCGGCGGTTCGCGAACAAGGGCGAGGTGCTCGACGCGATCTTCATTGAACAGACCGCCGAGGTCGCGGCCGTGGCCGACGCGGCACTGGCCGATCCGGACCCCTGGCACGGACTGGTCGCCTACCTCGAGGGAGCCCTCGCGTTGCAGGCTACGGACAAGGGGCTGGCGCAGATCCTCAGCGGCGATCGGATTCGGGTCGAGCAGCACGACTGGAACAAAGAGATCATGGCCCCGAAGGTCAACGCGATCGCCGCCCGGGCCCGCCAGGCCGGTGTGCTCCGCGATGACATCGAAGGCACCGATCTGATCTTCCTCCAGGTGGGCTTGAACGCGATCATGAACCGCACCCGCGACGCCACCCACCCGGACCTGTACCGGCGCTACCTGCAGCTGGCGCTCGACAGCCTCCGCGCCGAACCTGTCACAACCTCGCCACTGCTCGTTCCAGCCCTCACCACCGAGCAAACCCACGCCGTCATGGGCCCCACCTCACACAACACAGGCAATCGCTCAGCCGGTCTGGACAGTGCTAGGTGATGTGCTCCGAAGCTGATGCTGCCGTGTCCCCTACGTGTTCCCACCGAACACGATGCCGGTAGTCCGTATTGATCAACTGCTTGGGCCCACGCTGTCCAGCTCCAGTAAGGCACCAAACGGGTCCGCAACGGCATGTCTGAGGCCGAAACGCCACCTGGCTAGTGGGTTCCCCGGTTTCTTAAGCTGACAATGGCAGCTCCCAGATCGCCGGGTCGGTTCAAGACATGAGGGGCAAACTGAGGGGCTCCGGGTCCGCACGGACGTGGGGGCGGCTGCACGGTCCTGCACTCCGTTACCGCTCGCAGCCCGTCGACTGCGGTTCCCCGGCCACCATGGCATGGAAGAGGTCAGGGGTTCGAGTCCCCTAAGCTCCACTCATCAAATCCCTGGTCAGGCCGCCCTTCATCGTCGTGCTCGAGGCCTTCTGGTTGGTCGGCCTGGCTTTTGCTTACCAATCTGCTTACCAATGTGTGCGCACCCTCATCGTCGGGGAAGAGCACATCCATCGCGACGGCTCCACGGGTCAGCACAGGACGTAGCTCCTTGCGATACACGAGTTCGGTGACTCGGGTGTTGGCGTGGCCGACGAGGTGGGCGATGTCCTCGATCGGCATCCCTGAGCTGGACAGCAGCGAGACGAAGCTGTGCCGCAGCTCTCTTGGCGTCCAGGACATCGGGTCCATCCCAGCCGCGGCGACGACGCGTCGGGAGGCTCTGCGGACGTTTGCGGGATCAAGCTGGGTGCCGGTGGTCGTCGTGAACACGAGATCGAACTCTTCGGGCTGACGTCCGCTTTCGGCACTTTGCTTCTCGACCAGATCGCGGTGCTTTGTCAGGGCTTCGACGCAGCGGGCTGGCAACTCGAGTGTGCGGCGCGACTTGGTCGTCTTGGTGTCGCCGTGGGCTCGGACCGATCTCCAGAGGTCGATCGTCGGCGGGTTGCCGTCGAGATTGACCCTTGACCAGGTCAACGCCCGCAGTTCCTCGGTTCGGGCACCAATGAGCAGGGAAACGACCACGTAGGCATTCATGGTGGGGTTGTCGCTCGCTGCCCTGAGCAGCCGTTCGGCCTGCTCACGCGTCAAGGATTTGGATGGCCGGCCAGGTTGTCCCTTCGGTAGGTCGCATAACAACGCAACGTTGCGCTTGACAAGATCGCGCGCCTGCGCTCGACGGATTGATTGCCGCAGGATGGAGAGAAGACGGCGCACGGTGTCGGTGCTTAGCGTCGCGGCTTTGTTTGTGAGCCAGTGGTCGACTTCTTCAGCGGTCAGCTCCGTGAGTCGGCGCTTGCCGAGTCCTGCGATGATATGGGTCCTGGCCAGGCTGGTCCGGTTTGCCACCGTGTTCGGGTCGCGGCCCACGAGCCCGTGCGCTAGCCAGACCTCAACGGCGTCGCCGACGGTATAGGCGCGCTGCGTTGGTAGACCGTCGTCATGATCGCGCAGAAGCGCTCGCAGCTTGTTCTTGGCTTCTGTCTTGGTTCGCGCGCTGACGGTGCCGATTCGTCGCTTGCCGTCGGCGTTGTAACCAAGAGAGGCTCGGCCGACCCAGCGCTGACGTCGCGGGTCAACGCCGACGATCTCCCGGATCGGCCGCTTCGCCGGGTCGGTGCCGGGCCGTTCGGCGAACCGCAGCCCTAACGTGTCACGGAGGTGCTGCTCAAGCGCAGTGTTGTAGGCCTCCGAGGCGGCCACGTTGGCCTTAAACAGCACCCGCCCATCGATCGACAGCCACCGCCCATCGAGGGTCTGAACCTTGTTCGCCACCGCAATATGCGTGTGTAGGTCCGGATCGCCGGCTCGGCTGTCCCGGTGCGTGAACGCGGTCGCGACCAGGCCTCGGACGTTGACCTGCCGAATGCCTTGCGGCCCTGACCGGGTGAACAAGGCATGATCCTCAATGAATGCCAACGCGTCGTTGACCGCGGCCTGATGGGCCCGTTCGATCACCGCCGCCACCGCCGGGTCGGCGACCGCCCACAACGTCGAGACCGACTTCACCGGCGAGAACGTCAAGTCGTAACCCGCCACAGTCTGGGTTCGTGGCCGCGAGTCTTTCGCGATCTGACCGGCCAGCTCCCGCGCATTGACTGGTTCCCGACCATGCTCGGCCAGAAAGAATTCCCGGGCCACCTGAGTCCGCACCCGCGCCCGGTCAGCCGCCGCGATCGAGGCGTCGGCCGGCGATCCAATGGCGGCGTTGAGCGCCGCGATGCGCTTGGCCACCTCGACCCGGAACGGCATTAAATCGTTGTCGACAATCTTGAACGGCACCCCCAGCCGCGCCACATTCTGAAAGTCCCGCAGGGTGAGGTCGGGTCCTTCCAGCTGCTGCTGCCCGCAGGTCAGCCAGTGGGTGCAAACCGCAGCCGAACAAGGCTCGCATCTGCTCCGCGGTTACCGGGTCGCCTGCCGCCAGGCCGTCGATCCCGTCCATCCCAGAGCCGATCCACACCCCAGGTGATTCACCGCGTTCACTGTAGTAGGACGCCAAGCCGGTGTGACCTTTGTCGGTTGCATCCAAGGCCGCCACCTGTCGGGTCAGGTAGTCGTACCCAGACCCCGCTGTGAGCTTGTGGATGCTCATCGTCACACTCACCCGAAGGGGGTACATACGCCCGTGCGGTCAGGTCGACCCGAGTTATTTCCGGCGGTGCATGGGGTGTGTTCGACTCGAATCGTGGAGAGTTCGACGGGGTACGTGAGCCGGACGTGCGGCGGTCCGAGATATCAGGGGGTTTAGAGGCGGGCATAGACAAGGTCGTGTATATGGCGGGTGACTTAGAGTCGATCTGGCAAGCGCGGCGTTAAAGATGAGTCTCAGCGGAAAGGGCCGGACAGGCGCGCCGACCGTAAGCCGACCCCCTAACCGCGCACGGCCATGCTCATGTCCGCTGTCGCCATTTCGGCCGTCACTAAGTTTCTGCGCAGCTCGCGGTCGACCAGGCAACCATGCCGTAGCAGCATTCACGGTGCAGACCGACGAGATCGGCAAGTGGCATCGCTGGTCATCGAACGGCGCGCGCGACTCGACGGAATCAGTCGCTAGGCGACACACTCGAATAGGCGCTGCAGAGGATGGTGAGCTCCTATCATCCGCCAGAGGGACATGTCGCAGCGCGCGATGGACGCCGTCGAGGATGCGAGGAGACAGCATGCCTGAAGCAGCGGTTGCTGCCAGCGCGGCCATCTGCGTTGCCGTGTTGGGCGCATTGCTGTCGTATCTCTACGCTCGCCGCCTGGAACGGAGAAAGTCACGGCCGGAGCGGCTCAACGCTCAGCTACGGGAGTTCTATGGCCCCCTGTACGCAATCTTTGAGGCGACCCGTATCGCCCACCTTCGATTCGTAAATACCCTGCGACCAGGGAGCACGACGCTCTTCGCCCCAGATGTTCCGCCCCTCAACATCGGTGAACTTCGACTCTGGCGCCTATGGGCCATGAGCACTCATCAGCACCGATCCACCCCGACCGACGATGTGATCATCAACAAGGCACACCTGTTGATCGAGGATGAGATGCCTCAATGCCTACTGGATTTCCGCGCGCACAAGGCCGGGTACGACGTTGTGATCGAACGCTGGAAGCAGGGCGACTACACAGAGCACCTGTCCGTGGTCAGACACCCCGGCGACGCCATCCTTGACTACCTCGAGCGGTCCTTCATCGAGCTGAAGCGCAAACAGGCCGAAGAAATCGACGCAAGGAAAGACGGCCAGGCGATGAGTCGTTCGAGGACCTAAATTGCGGCGGTGTAACCGCTCCACAAGTGCCAAGCGAGGAACTCCACTGACTCTGATCTGCAGCTGATCCCCGCTGCGCCGGGGTTTCTGTGCAGTTACCGACCGGCTTGAGGACTGCTGGTCGGTGGCCGCCGCCTTCGGGCTGGGTGGTTGTGTCATGGACCCGGATGCCGAGCTATATGACACAAGGCGGCGACCCTGTCTGTCCGACAGGCGGTCGGCTAGCGCGTAGATTAACGCTGGCCTTAATTAACAGGAGGTGGACGAACATGTCACGAATCCATGTCGTCAAGCGGAATGATGACGACTCCGACCCTCGGGTAGTTGGATGGTTCGATTCGGAGGATGCTCAGGTCTTCACCGAAGCCACGCCGCCACAGACGGTGACTTCGTGGGGGTTCGGGACTCGCAGCGAGGCGTCCAGAGCCGCACAGAGGCTGCTCCGGACAGCCGAGGGCCGCTGGGTGCTGGCGTTAGAGTTCGGCCCACCTCTGGGAACGGAGTATCAGTTCGTCGCCGAGGCTGAGGCCTCCGCGTGGCTGAGTAAGAACGGGTACGCCCAGGCTGCGCTGGACCTCATCGACGACTCGCCCGAACGTGGCCCGGGCCGTCCGGAGATCGGCGGTCGGGTCGAGGTCCGGCTTGGAGATCTACTGGACCCTGTAGACAAGTTCGCGCGACGCCAGGGGATCAACCGGGCCGAGGCTGTTCGACGGCTAGTGGGCCAAGCCCTGCAACGCATGGACGGCTAGTTCCCGGCGGCAGAGCTGGTTCCGCAAGCCGACCCTCTTACGGGCACGGGCCCTCCATCAGCCTGGGCATTCATCGGGAGAACTCGCTCACAGCCTCGCCAACTGATCAATGGAGCGGCCGCCGCTGTTCGCGAGGATGATGGCGTCGCCTCGATTACCGAGCTGGATTGTTCCGTCTACGGCAACCTGCGCAACGTGCGCTTTGTCGAGGAGCACCGATCCGGTGAACGCGGCGAGAGGTCGCCGGTCGATGGGACCCAGCCACCGGCGAAGGTCTAGGTTAAGCCCCTTTTCGCCAACCGAGCTCAACGAAGAGCGGCACGTGCTCGTCGTTGACGAAGAGGCGGTCCTCGATGTTCGCAATTTCGATATAGCGGTGCGGCGGGAGTGCCGGCGGGGATGTCTATGACCCATCGGTCGGGTCCGGGGCGGCTCGGGTTGGGGCCGTTCGTGGTGCGCGCTAGGTATCGGAGCTCGAAGGGGAGCAGCCGCAGCCGATTGCCGGCGGCGAAGATCCCTAGCTGGTTTTGCCGGGCGGACGCGACGGCGTTACTGGCCGCTTCGAGGTGGATGCCTCGGATCGGAACGCCTGGTTGGGGGACACGGCGATCACGAACGAAGGGGGCAACGTTGGGCCAGATGAAGTAGGGCGCGGCGACGCCGGCTGCGAGCAGTTGTTCGTTGTAGGGGCGCGGTTTGGCCGTTGGGTCGTTGCGATGGAGGAAGGTGAGGAACCGTCCGTAGCGGTCGAGGACCTCATGTGCGAAAGCGAGAATAGGCCGAACTGATCGGCTGGAATGCCGGTGGCGGCGATGTCGGCCTCGACTAGATCCTGGAATTTGGCCTCGGCGGCCCTTGCGAGCGCGTGGTGGTTCTCTGCGCAGCCGGGTCCCACGGCGGCGTCAAGATGAGCCCGCAGGGCACCTGGCAAGGCCGGGGAGAACGACGGCAGCGTCGGGGCAAATGGATCACTGAGGAACGCCTTCCAGCGGTCGCCTCCGATCGAGGGGAATGTTCGCTCGCCCGGCAGGGAAAAGCTGATCTCTGGCATGTCGATACCCAGCAGCCTCGTATTGAGGAAACTGTTTGGTGAGATTGAGACCGTGTCGCCATCGTGGACGGCCTGATTCGGACTCGCCCTCGAGCCATTCGAAGGTGGCCGTGGCCTCTCCTGGCCACGGTTCGCCGCCGGCCGGTGTCGCCGTCTGGCTCCACTCACCGACCAGCACCTCCATCTCCCTCAGCGCCTGCTCCGCGGTCGGCTGATCCACGGTTATCCCGTTTCCGGCCTATTTCCCGGGCTTATAGATCTGGACAGTCACGCCATCATCGCCGACGGTCTTTACCTCGGTCAGCTAGAGGGCTTACGTGTTGATGCCCTCGAAGAGGAGTTTGCCCGCTCCCGTCACGACCGGGAAGATCATCAACCGGAGCTCGTCGACCAGACCCAGATCGAGCAGGGTCCGCGCGAGCTGCTGGACGTTCGCGCGGGAACGTTTCAGGGTGAGCTTGCTTGAGCGACGCGGAACCAGCCGGGCAACACGATGTGGCCACCGTCTGCGGTGAACCGATCAAGCGCATTGGAGAGCGCCTGCTCCACTGCAGGTTGGCCGGAGTGGCGAACGGCCAAAGCCGTCGCCCCTGCGCTGAGGAATGCCACTACCCCAGCGGCGGCATTGGGAAACACAACGGGCGCCTCAACTGTCTCATCAGACCGCAAGCTCAGATGGGCGGTGGCGAGCGCCTGCTCCAGCCTTCCCGGCGCGGATAGCGCATACATTCCACTGCGCTTGAGGCTTTCCCGCGCCTGGGCTGGCAGTAGGGCCGGCAGAACCGAGAACACTTGTGGGATTCCGGAGTCAGCCAGCCGACTCGGTACAACTACCCAGACCTGGTCGCGGGAGACGCGTCGGGCCTCAGCGAGCGCGGCTGCGTGGTCATCGGCGAATTGAAAGGCGCTAAAGCCCGTCACGATGTCGAAGGCGCTGTCTGGCCAAGGCAAAGACTCCATATCTCCGACCCGCAGGTCGGCCTCGGGAGAATGCTCGGTGGCGATCGCTACCAACTCCGGGGATGCATCGAGGCCGGCCACGCGCGCTCCGCGTTCGGCGGCCAGGCCGATGAATCGCCCAGCGCCGCATCCGCAGTCGAGGATCGTCGTGCCCGATCCGATGCGCGCACGGTCCAGCACGTACGCGTAAACGGATGTGCCCCAGCCCTCAGGCCCCTCCCACGTTTCCGCCCAGTTCGCCGCGCTGGCGCCGAAGAGCGGACCCCACCGCTTCGCGCTGCCCTTTGAATGCCGTTGCATGTGTCCACCCTGGCCGGTCTCAGTCCGTCAGAGTAGGACAAAATCTGCTCTAGCTTGGCCGAGATGGTGAGGCCAGACTGCAGATATGCGAACCTACGGGCAGTACTGTCCGATCGCTCGGGCTGCCGAGTTGTTCGCCGAGCGTTGGACGCCACTGATCGTTCGGAATATCCACGCCGGCTGGGACACCTATGGCGAGATTCTCGCCGGTGCACCTGGCCTATCCCACACATTGCTCACGCTGCGGCTGCGCCATCTGGTGAAGGCGGGAATCATCACAACCGCGCCGAAGGCGAGTGGCCCCGGAGTCCGGTACAGGCTCACCGACGCCGGCAAAGACCTTTGGCCGGTGCTCTTGGAGCTGGGTGCTTGGGGTGAACGCTGGGTCGAGCTGCGCGACGAGCACACCAATCCCCGGTTCCTACTCTGGACCTGGGCCACCACCTACTTGGCCCATGCCAACCTGCCCGATCGGCGCGTCGTGGTCCGCTTCGAGCTCGCCGATCGGCCTCCTAATGAACGCGTCATTTGGCTGGTCGTGTACCCGACTGAGGCTGAGGTGTGTACGACATCTCCAGGTGATCAGGACGATCTCGTGGTCCAGACCACCACCATGACGCTGGCCCGATGGCACACCCGTCAGCTCGACTGGGCAGCCGCCCTGCGCGCTGGAGAGATCCGCGTCACCGGTCCTCGGGCACTCGCCAGGATGCTTCCGACGTGGAATCTGCGGGCAGCCAGACCATGGGCCGAAGCCGTCGTGCAACGAGGCTAGCCGCCACGTTCACAGGGGCCGCAGAGGCCGACTGACCAGCAGGCCGCGGGCCCGTTGGCCGACCGCTCAGCGGGACCGCCTGTCCGGCAACGGAGCGTTTTCCGGAAGCTTGGCGTCGGCTCCCGGACCGCAGTCTCGGCCTGGGCCGACGAGCGCGGACTCCTACGATAGCGGCGTACGCGATTCGGACCATGGGCCGCAGTCGCCTCCGGTCGATGCGCCTCGTGGGCGGCGTTCCTGGCGCGGGTCGTGTCTGAGACGACTGCGCCCGGCGGCAGCCGAGGAGGACGAGATGACCACACTGGGTGAGGGAGAAACCGCACTCGACGAGGCCGCGCTGGATGCGTTCGCAGACCGCATGATCGGCGTGCTCAACAACGCGTGCACCGCGCTAATGACCAGCATCGGCCATCAGTCCGGGCTGTTCGGCACGCTGGCCACGACCGGCTCGGCGACGTCGGCCCAGGTCGCGGAGGCCAGCGGACTGAACGAGCGCTACGTGCGGGAGTGGCTGAACGCGATGACCACCGCGCGGTTCATCCGGTACGAGCCGGAATCGCGCAGCTACACCCTGCCGCGCGAGCACGCCGCGTGGCTGGTCGACGGCGCTGGCCCAGATAACCTTGCCCGACCTATGAGGTTCCTGCCGATGCTGGCTGAGGTTGAGCAGGGCATCGTCCGGTGCTTCCGCGAGGGCGGCGGCCTCTCCTACGCCGATTATCCAAGGTTTCACGCGGTGATGGCCGAAGATAGCGCAGCGGTGGTCGACGCTACGCTGCTGGATCGGACCGTGCCCCTCGTCGACGGTCTGGATGCGCGGCTGAGGGCGGGTGTCGACGTCGCCGACATCGGCTGCGGCAGCGGGCACGCGATCAATGTGCTGGCGCGGGCGTACCCGGCGAGCAGGTTCACCGGGTTCGACTTCTCGGAGGAGGCGATCGCCGCTGGCCGCGCCGAGGCGGAGGCGTGGGGACTGACCAACGCCACATTTGAGCTATGCGATGTCGCTATGCTCGACCGCCCGGACGCCTTCGACGTGATCACCGCGTTCGACACGATCCATGATCAAGCACACCCGGCGCGGGTGCTTGCTGCGATCGCTCGGGCATTGCGGCTCGGCGGCACCTTCCTGATGGTTGACATCCGCGCTGCCAGCGCAGTCGAGGACAACCTCGACCTGCCGTGGGCGACATTCCTCTACACGGTCTCGATCATGCACTGCATGACCGTGTCACTAGGTCTCGATGGAGTCGGCCTCGGCACGGTATGGGGCGAGCAGGTGGCGACTCGGATGCTGCGCGAGGCCGGGTTCACCGGTGTCGCGGTCCACACGGTCGAGGGCGATCTGCTCAACAACTACTACGTTGCGCGCAGAATGGCTGTCGGCTGACGAATCAAACTCCTCGCGCACCGTTGCCGTTGCCGTATGGGCGGCCGCCTTGGGCTGGCGGTCGCAGGTGAAAGACACCCTTTCTTGTTCCCACCGATTCTTGTTTCCGCCGACCCATGGATTCCGGGGGTGGTGGTGAAGTCGGCGAAGTTCCACAGCCCAGTACTGCACCTACGACGACATCGACACCCTCACCGCGGCGGTCAAGACGGCAAAGGCTCGCCGAAGCTCGACGAGCGGTATCGTCCCGGTCAGGTCGACGACAATCAAGCTGACGCCGCGGTTCCGCCTGCTTGGAGCCCTGAGCGGACGTTGCGCGGGCCGACCGTCATACGATCCAAGCGCCTGTGACTCCTGACCGTCGCAAGCATTACTCGACTCACGGTTGTAGCACTGGCGCTGGTGCGACTCATGCCGCGAGGCTGAGGGCATGGACGTGACGATGCATTGGTGGTTGGCTGGTTGCTCCCGACGACGGCGGACCGCCCGCTTGGAGTTGGCGGATGCTCGACTGACGAAAAGCGGCCACACGTGCTAGCGGTGGAGATCCTGGGTTGGGTCGGATCAGCTCTGCTGGTCTATTCGGTGCTGCAGACCCGGCTTTTGCGTTTGCGGCTGTTCAACGGCGTCGCGTCGGCGCTGCTGGTGATCTTCAACGCGGCCATCGCGGTCTGGCCGATGGTCGCGCTGAACGTCACGCTCACCGCGATCAACGTCTTCTACATCGTGCGGCTGCTGCGTGGCAGGCATGACTCACGAACTTTCGAGGTGGTCGAAATCTCTGCGAACGAGGCCTACCTGAAGCACCTCCTCCACGAGTTCGACGCTGACATTCAGCACTTCAATCCCGGATTCTCTGGCGTCGATGCCGCTCGCACCGATCTCGGCTTCCTCATCCTCACCGGAGCGGAGACGGTAGGCCTGGTGCTGGCAAGAAACGCAGGTGACGGGTCAGCGCAGGTCGACCTCGACTACGTGGTGCCGAGATATCAGGGCTTTACCTTGGGCGAATTCATCTACCGTCCAGGTGGTCCGCTCGCTGCGCGGGGCTACCGAAGAGTGATCGCGCCACCCAGGATGCAAAACGCCGGCGACTACCTAACCGACGTCGGCTTCCGCCCCGAAGGCAACGCCATGGTCCGCGACCTCGCCTAAGCCTCAGGACACAGCGCTAGCGGGCTGCAACTGTGCGGACATCCTGGTGTACCGGCTGTGTCGTTCACCTACCAGCTTGCGGGCCGTCGCAGGGGAAGGCGCGATGGGCGTCGCCGGTCGGCGGCATCGTAGGTCATCCGCTGCCAGGTGGAGCTTGGTCATTCGACGTCCGGCGGCGGCCAGGCCTCGGCTGCGGGATGGCTGAGATGTCGTCACGGCTCTCCCGGACTTGGAGCCGGATCCGAGGCGGCGGTGTGCCGTCGGCATTGCGCAGCTCGCGATCGAAGAACCGCCGTGTCAGCTGGACGCAACGGTGCCAAGCGGGCCGGAACTTCGGCGTTACCTGCCGGGCTTTACCGGGGTTGCTTCCGCGCGAGCCTGACGCGCGGCGCGTCTCTCCTCGAACCGGCCCGCTTGCCGATCCAGCTCCTCGAAGTAGCTGCCGAGCTGCTCGCGAGCCTGCTCCCCCTCGCCGGACAGCCCGACCCGATCCCAGACGTCCCAGGAGCGCAGGATCGGAGCCAGCACCTCATCTCGGTGAATCCGCAGGTCGTAGATGCCGGCCATGGCAATCTGCACCGAGCGGCGAGTGAAGCCCTCAATGGTGTTACCGGGCATCTGGAATGTGCTGACGACGTCATAAATCGCCCGCATCGTCTCATCGGGAGCCAGCTCGAGCGCCGCCTGGAGCACGTTCCGATAGAAGACCATGTGCAGGTTCTCATCCTGCGCGATTCGCGCGAGCAGCTGCTCACACACCGGATCCTGTGTGTAGCGGCCGGTGTTGCGATGGGAGATACGGGTCGCCAGCTCCTGGAAGGAGACATACGCCACGGTGTGCAGCATGTCCAGGTCGTACGAGCTGGCAAAGCCCTGCGTCATGTGCACCATGCGTTCGCGTTCCAGGGCCACCGGGTCGATGGCGCGCGTGGTCAGCAAATAGTCGCGGATCGCGATACCGTGCCGACCCTCCTCGGCGGTCCAGCGACCGATCCAGGTGCCCCAGGCGCCGTCGGTGCCGAACGACTCGTAGATGTCGCGGTGATAGCTCGGCAGGTTGTCCTCGGTGAGCAGGTTGACCACGAGCGCGGTGCGGGCGACCTCACTCACTTGAGATTGCGATGGATCCCACCCATCGCCGCCCAGCACACCGTCGAAATTGCGGCCATCGCTCCACGGCACATACTCGTGGGGAAACCACTCCCGGGCCGCCCTTAGGTGGCGATCCAATTCCCGACCGACGACCGGCTCCAGCTCAGTCAGCAGCTCGAGCTGCCTCCACGGTGGCATCGATCGCTCCTTAGGCCCGCATAGGTTACGTCATCGTAGCTTCGCCAGGTCGTGAACCGCGCCTCGTCGGCTCACTGGCCGGTTCACCGGCCCAAGAGCTCCGTCTGGATCGCATCCGTCACTTCAAGCCCGGCCGGCGGGCAGGGTATGAACCTTGCCATCGGCGATGCGTTCAACCTTGGCTGGGAGCGGGCCGTGGTGGCGGCTGGCCAGGCGCACGAGGAGCTGCTCGACTCCTACGAGGCGGAGCGCTATCCGGTCGCCTAAGGCCCTTCGTGCCTGGGTGGTCTCAAACTCCATCGACCGGTGCACCATCCCTGAGGCAGACAGATGCATCTGCGCAGTGCGGGATACTGAGCCGGTGCTGCAGTGCCAAGTACTCCGGTGCCAGGAGCGGGCCACGCGAAACTTCGTGATTGATCAAGGTGAGCTGGGCCTCTTTGAGACAATCGTCTGCGAGATGCACGCAGCCGCACTGAAGGCGGGTGAGCGATACGTTTATAACAGCGTCGAGAATGTGATCTACATGGGGCAGGACGCGCCCCATTCCGAATGATCGGCGCTACGGGCGCTGACGAGGATGACGGCCGCTTTGCTCGTCTCGGGGTCCACCGTTGGATCGTGCCCGCTAGGGGCCATTCATCCTGATCACAACAATCGATCTTGCTAACATCACCGTCCTAAGGTAAGCGCGGTGCGCCGAACCAGCGATCACCTGCCACCCGATGCCAGATCCGTAAACCGACCGATATACGGGCACTTGGCGACAGAAGGAGCCGAACGACAGATGAGAGGCGGCCTTGCGTTGCCGGCTGACGACAGCGGCCAGGTCGACGAGTGTTAATTAGCGACGGCCGGGACTATGGTTTGGGTGATCAGTTTTCCGGGTGTGCTTCCTTTCTCAGGGTCGCAGGTAACGACGGTTACTAGGTCCAGGTCGGGGACCACGTAAATAAACTGCCCGCCGCGACCGCGCGCGAAGAAGCTGCGGTGCTCACCGTCGGTGTCGACCCACCAATGCCAGCCATACCCGTTGTCGAGGTTGGGTGAGGAGCCCTTTGGCGAGGTCGCGGCGGCCACGTAGGCGGCCGGGATCAGCTGCTTGTCGTCCCATCGGCCGCCGTTGAGGTACAAATGGCCGAATTTGGCTAGGTCCCGCGCAGGCAGCCGCAGCTCGCTAGCGCCGTAGTGGTAGCCCTGCGGATCGACCGGCCAGGCCGCGCTGGACCGCTCGTAGGCTTCCACCGTCGCTGCGTCGATGTGGTCGCTCAGCACCGGCTCAAACGCCCCGTCAGTGCGAATTCCGAGGGGATTGAACAGCTTGGCGCGGGCGAACTCCAGTGTGGACTGACCGGACACGTTGGCCACGATCGCCGACAGCAAGTGAGAGCTTGCGTTGCTGTAGGCCCACTGGGTACCTGGCTCCCAAACCAGCCGCCGGCTCAAAATGTGCCGAACCCAATCGGAGCTGGTCCACATGGCGTCCTCTATACGGGAGTCGCCGCCCAGAGAGCCATCGTCGCCGGCCAGCCCGGAGGTCATGGTCAGCAACTGCTTGACCGTGACACCGGCGAAGCGGGGATCGGCGTCCTTGGGAAGCTGGGCGGGCAGCAGCTCGCCGACGGTCTGATCCAGGCTCTTGATCTGCCCCTCGGCGAGGGCAATGCCGACCAGTGCGCCGATAACACTCTTGGTGACCGACCGGACGTCATGACCATCGGCCTGATCCAGACCCTGCCAATAGTGTTCATAGACCAGATAACCACCTCGCACGATCAAGACGCTGCGAACATGGAGATAGGGCCCATTGGCCACCTGATCCTCGACCATTGCCAGTGCCGCCGGATCGACTCCGTGGTTGCTCGGCGGCGCGGTGCGCCAGCCGTCCGTCGGCCAGTAGTCACCTGCGACCGCGGACGACGGCGGGCTCGTCTCCTGCGTTGCGGCGCCCGAACCTAAGCCGGAGCAAGCGGTCAGCAGCAAGCAGACCAAAGCAACCATCGCCAGCCGACCCGCACCACGTCTGCGACCCACGCCGGCACGAGGGCTCTGATTCACGACACCTCCTTCGGCCAGACCAACAAGTAGCCACAGCCGTGGCAGATACACCCTGCCTGCAGCACGGCAGCACGGCAGCACGGCAGCACGGCCAGCCCGCCAGGTCGTCCCGCCCCCGTAAGTCGACCCTAGAGACCGGCGTCGGAGTCCAGACAACGCTGACCGACACTCCCATGATCACCCCAGACGGGTGGTTTCAGGGATCCAGAAAGGGAACCTCGTGCGAAGCCGATTATCGGCTCGTCAATTAACACACGCACTTGTGGTGACAGTCGTGACCTCAGCTACAGCGCCACGTCGCTGGTTGATGTTTGATGAAGTAGTCGCCATCGAGCTGACGGCTTGCGCAGCCGGAGCGCCGGCTGCGCGTGAACCAATTTCTCAACGTCCTGGACAAGATCAGCGTGGTGAGTCGTTGACGCAATCAGATCCATGACGGCTTCGCGCCAACATATGATCATTGCCTTTGACGTAGCCCCCGACCGATAGCGGACCGCCCATCGGCACGCTTCCAGCGGAACCTTTGGCACTCTTAGAAGCGAATGAGCAGCCAAACTCCGGTGATCCGTAGGGGACCCGGAAGCCCAGCGGTGACGCAGGGCGAAGCCCAACGGGCGGTCGGTGACTTACGTTCCGTATGACCCGTCCTTTGAAACGTCCGATGAGGGTGGCCCTAGCGGACTCAGATGCGCCTTCGATACAGCGTTGAGACACAGCGTCTGCTGCCTTATTGCTGCCAAGAATGGTCGAAGGGCCACTATGGGTCTGATAGCCATTTGACCACCATTTCGATTCGTCCACCGAGAGACGCCTAAGTGCAAAACGCTATTTTCAAGGGAGTTGGACGCTAAGGACGTCAGTGAACAGGCTGCCATGTCTGGAAGGTGCGACCCAACGGGTCGATCGTCTGACAATGACGCTGATTACCAAACTGCTTACCAATCAGCTCGCACAGTCGCGGTCAACGGCGGATGCGGGTGACCAATCGCCAGCCTAAAGGCCGGTTCACCACACAGGCAGACTGTCGATGGCATGGAAGAGGTCAGGGGTTCGAGTCCCCTAAGCTCCACAGCAAAAGTGCTAGTCAAAGCATTTTGATCTTGAAAGACGCATGATCGTCCTATGCGACCGAGGGGCTAAGGGGCGCGTTTGGCCTCGATCAGCCGGCCTCTCTAGTCACCGTCGCCGGGCGGTAGGCGAGCTGCCAACGTCTCGACATAGCTGCATTCGACCTCGACCCCCATGGCCTCCGGCCTGCCAACTGGTGACACCAGGCTCGTCATGTAAGCGCGGGCGTCTGAGAGCCCAGAGCGATGCGCATCCAGCGGTCCGGATCGCGTCGGTGAGCAAGACTTACCAGGCCAGCGAGCTGCCGGATTGAAGTTTCCGCGATGCCACGGCTCCCGTGCTCGTTGACAAACACCAACCCGTCCGGGCCATCGATCGAGTAGGTGTCCAGGTGGTGCTGGAGTTCGGGCAGATGGCCGCCGGGAAGGAGACCACGCGGATTCCGGCCTTTGACTTCGGCGGTCATGGTGAAGAAGATTTCGCATCTGGGATCGAACGGAGACGAGGCGGCTCCATTATTCGACCTAGCCAGAGGCACCTTTCACCTGACCCACCCCGAATTTTCGTCGATAGGAGCCGGGATGGAGACGGGTCGTGCGTTGGAACAGGCGCCGGAAGAACGCCGTGTTCTCATAGCCAACGACGAACCCGATCTCATCGATCGGCATCGTCGTGCGCTCCAGGAGACGGCGAGCCTCACGGATGCGCAACTGTTGTACATAGGAGATGGGCGAGCGCCCCGTCGCCTTTCGGAATCGGCGCTCCAGTGTTCGGCGGCTCAGGCCCGAACCCGTCGTCATTTCCTCGACCGGATTGGCGATCATGTAGTGCCGCTGCAGCCATCTCTGCCGCTCGGCAACCAAGCCGTCGCCGTGACCGAGCTCGGGTGTGAACTCGATGTAGGGGGCCTGACCTGCGCCGTGCCACTCCAGCATCAGCATCCGCGCCATTGCCTGCGCGGCAACCGGACCCACGTACCGGGCGATCAGGTAGAGAGCCAGGTCGTGCCAGGACATGACGCCACCTG
>Ga0081538_10002748_pt1 | contig 16875 bp, 16 predicted proteins | sample TabmetS5T2R1_FD_71022 | JGI IMG/M metagenome (GOLD analysis project Ga0081538, IMG submission 71022) | Tabebuia heterophylla rhizosphere microbial communities from the University of Puerto Rico - S5T2R1 | ecosystem: Host-associated > Plants > Roots > Rhizosphere ... | reverse complement strand
GCGTGCGACCGTCGTACATCGTCGGGAGGATGCCGCGGATCTCGCCCGTCGGGTTGAGGTTCTCGCGGATCATCGAGAGCGTGTTCTCGAGCTGGACGAGGCCGCGGAGTGAAAGGTACTCGCACTGTACGGGCACGATCACGCTGTCCGCGGCGGTCAAGGCATTGATCGTCAGGAGCCCGAGCGAGGGCGGCGTATCGACGAGGATGTAGTCGTAGCGGCTCCGCACGGGGAGCAGGGCCTTCTGCAGCGCGCGCTCCCGCCCGATCATGCTCGAAAGCGCGAGCTCCGCGCCCGCGAGGTCGATCGACGAGACGGCGAGATCGATCTCGGTCCGGTGGATGACCTCGTCGACCGGGAGGCTGTGCACCAGGACGTCGAACATGGAGCGCTCGACCGTGTCCGGGTCCATGCCCTGGCTCATGGTCAGGTTGCCCTGGGGGTCGAGATCGACCCCGAGGACTTTGAACCCCTTCTCCTGAAAGGCGACGGCGAGGTTGAGCGCCGTGGTCGTCTTCGCCACGCCGCCCTTCTGATTGGCCAGCGCGATGACCTGACCCAGCTTGACTCCCTGCGAAGTAGGCGTCCGCCTGAGCGGACGCGTGAAGATTCCGGAAAGGCCCATCAAGGGCTCCTGTTTCGTGCCAGGGTAGCACAATCCTTCCCCGCCCCCGAAGCCGCAATCCGGCTTGGCAAGCGGCTCTGCGGGCTCCTCTCGGAACGGCCCGGACGGATCCGGCACCGCCGGGCTCAGCGGCGGAGAGCGAGGAGCGAGAGCATCTCGAAGCAGGCGTTCGCGGCCACCAGGGCGGTAACCCCGGCAGGGTCGAACGGCGGCGAGACCTCGACGCAGTCGAAGCCGCGGAAGTCGAGGCCCGCGAGCGAGCGGAGAAACGTGAGCGCCTCCCTACTCGAGGGCCCGCCCACCTCCGGCGTGCCCGTCCCCGGCGCAAAGGCCGGGTCGACGAAGTCGATGTCGAAGGAGAGAAAGCAGGCGGCCGAGCCCACGCGGTTTCGGACCCGCTCCGAGAACGCGCCGGGCCCGAGCGCCGCGAGCTCCTCATAGGTGAGCGCGTCGATCCCGAACTGCTCAGGAAGGCGCGCATCCCCAGCCTCGTTCAGCGAGCCGCGTAGCCCGGCTTGGATCGACCGTGCCGGGTCGACGAGACCCTCTTCCACCGCCCGGCGGACCACGCTTCCGTGGAAGAGCTTCTGACCGAAGTACTCGTCCCAGAGGTCGTGATGGGAGTCGAACTGGATCAGCGCCAGCGGCCCGTGTATGGCGGCGAGCGCGCGGAGCTCCGCGAGGAGCACCGTGTGGTCTCCGCCCAGGCAGACGGTCGGGACGCCTGCACGGGCGATCTCCTCCAGGGCCGCGGCCGAGCGCTCCAGCGAGTCGGTGGTCGAGCCGGGCACGGTGGGCACGTCGCCGTAGTCGACGAGCGAGAGCCTCTCGACCACGTCCACCCCCAGCATGCGGTTGTAGTTGCGGAGGGTGACCGACACGCTTCGGATGCTCTCGGGGCCGAAGCGAGCTCCCGAGCGGTACACGACCGCCCAGTCCGTGGGGATGCCGACGATCGCCACGTCGACGTCCTCGAGGTCGCGGACATGCGGGAGCCGCATGAAGGTCCGCGGGCCCGAGAACCGTGGCGTCTCGAACGCATCCGGCGGGCCGTAGCGCGGCATAGGGCCGCGATTATAGGAGTGGTGATTCGGCGGTCTTTCGGCTCACCTCCTCGTTCGCGGCTAGGGTCGCGCGACACCCCTCGAGGGCGGCGGCCGCCGCGGCCGTCTCGCGTGCGCGCACCTCCGTCCACCCATTTCCGCCGTGTCCTCGGGGTCCGCCTCGCTCCGCCGCGAGCCAGGCTTCGCCCTCGGCGAGGAGCTGCTTCACCTCAACCAGGAGCTCCTCTGCGGGGGCCTGAATGTGCCGGAGCGTCTCGATCCGCTCGAGCCGCCGGATGACGTTGCGTGCCTCGTCCACGCCCCCGAGGCTACGCCCCGGGGCCGCGCGAGTGTGTGTCGTCGTGTGTCGACTTCTGCGCAGAAGCGCCCGAACATTCACGCCGGTAGACGAGCAGCAGCACCGCGATGCCGCCGAGCGCGATCGCCAGGGTGATCCAGCTCCACTGAAAGACAGGGAGGAGCGCGCCGAGCACCATGCCGACGACGAGCAGCCGGCAGCGGCGGCGGCGCATCAGCTCCGCCCGGCTGGGAAGAGTCATCCGGCGGCCAGCACCCGGGACGTGGAGCTCACCTGCGGGCGTGGGCGCAGGCCGAGCAGTGCCTCGTCGAGAGAGGCAACGAGCTGCTCCCGGGAGCCCTCGAGCAGGGTCTCGACGAGCGCGCGCCGGACCGCGTCCTCCGCGCGGGCTCCCGGGCCGTCCCCGTCGAGAAGCGCGCGGAGCGCGATCAGAAGATCCTCGCGTTCGCGGGCGGTCTCGCCGAGGAGAACGGCGGCCCTCATCGCGGCCGCCCACGGCCCCTCCTCGCAGCCGAGAAGCGCCTCGAGCGCCTCGCGGAGCTCGTCCGAGCGGTGCGCGCCGGCGTGGAAGAGCGCAAGCTCCCAGCGGTCGAGCGCCTCCAGCATGTCCTCCGGCGCGTCGGCCAGGCGGGTTTGCAGCTCCATCACGAGCGGCGCGCGAAAGACGTCGAGGCGAGTCGCCTGACCGGGTGGCACCTGAGCGGCTGTCGCCGGCATCGGCCTGACGCCGTAGGGACGGAAGTCGAGCCGCTCGAAGACGACCGGGCCCGCGGCGATAGCGCCCGGAGTCGCCAGCCGCAGGGCGCTGACCGCACGTCCGAACTCGCCGGGCGCGTCCGGGACGCGGCAGGCCTGGGAGTCGAGCTCGCCCTCGAGCTCGAGCACGAGCGTCCGGTCGACCTCCCGGCCCCAGCCACGCGGGAGCAGCCGCCCGGCGTCGGGCCAAGAGGCCGTCAGCTCGTTCGCGGCGGCAGTGCGCACCCGGACGCCCCTTCCGAGCTCGGTCGCGCCGCCGGCGGTCAGGCCGACGACTGGTGCGAGCGCCGAGTAGGAGCGCCGGTCGCCGAAGAGCGTGCGCTCGAGCTCGGCGTAGGAGCGCTCGAATCCGGTGTCGTCCCAGTCGAAGCCGCCGCAGGCCTCGGCGGTCGCGACGAGGAGCGGGATGAGAATCGTCCGTCGGAGCGCCTCGTCCTCACCGACGCGCTCGTCCGCATGGGCGCTCGCGAAAATTCCGGCCGCGGGTTCGTCCTTCAGGGCCGCGAGCGCCTCGCGGGCATCCTCGCGGAGCGCGAGGCGGCCGGCGCGCTGCTCGATGAAGGAGCCGACGAGCGGCCGGTACTCGTACAGAGTCGGCCGGTTCGGCCCCGCATGCTCCTCGAGCGCTATGGGAAGATCGGCGCCGCCTTCGAGCTCGCTGCCGAGGTCGAAGAAGGCGCCGAGACAAAAGCCCCGGAGCGCGTTGAAGAGCCTGGGTGAGCGGGGAGCCCTGCCTGCTCCCCTGCGCGCAGATCGATTCTCGCGGGCCCGGTCGGACACGCGGAACGGTTACGCCCCCGCCGGGCCCGTTCCTGCCTGGCACACGGGGCACCAGTAGGCCGTACGGGCCTGTTCGCCCTGCGCGTACGAGCGAACGAGCGCCCCACAGCGGCGACACGGACGTCCGGCGCGACGGTAGACGCCATGCCGCCTTCGACCCGCTTGCATGAGGCGCGCGGTCTCCTCCAGCACCAGTCGAAGACGGGTGTCGTCAAGCTGTGAGAGCCGCGTCCATGGCGAGATTGCCGTCTCGTAGAGTGCCTCGGCCTTCCACATGTTTCCGATCCCGGAGACAAGGCGCTGGTCGAGGAGAGCCTCGCCGACCTCCCTGGATTGCCCAGCGGCGCGGAGGCGCACGATCATCGCGTCGAGATCAGGCGGGCTCGCCATGATGTCTGGCCCGAGACGCGCTGCCGCCGGCGAGCGCCCGCGCGTCAGCTCGAGCACCGAGCCGTTCCAGAGGACAGCCTGTCGAAGGCGGCCCCGGAGCACCAACCAGGGCCTTCCGAACGGCTTGCTTCCCGCTGCTTCGACCCGCCAGCGGCCGTGCATGCGCAGGTGGCTGCGGAGGACGAGATCTCCCTCGAACTCGAACAGCAGGTTCTTGCCGACGGCCCGTACGCGCTCGAGTCGACGACCGTCGAGGCGCTCGCCCAGTTGGAGGACGGCCGCGCGCGGGTGAGGCGTCTCGACGGAGATGATCTCGCCCTCCAGGACGCGCAGCCGCTCGGCGGCCCGATGCAGCGCGTCGCCTTCAGGCACCTCCCGCGCCCTCGTTGGTCACGCCCTGAGCACGGCGCGACGAGGGCCGGCGACGAAGCCCGCTTCGACGAGGAGGGCCATCGCGTCGGTCTCGCCGACCGGCTCTCCGTCGAACCGCTCGACCGCGAGCCGCCTCACGCCCGTCTGTCGAACATGGTCGACCAGTGCAGCGAGCGCCGTTCGGAGCCAGCCCTCATCGGGGTCGCGGAGAGGCACCAGGGAACGTCCTCCGCGCTCCGCGAAGAGCGCCGCCTCGCCTCCAAGGAGGACGACGTGAGCGCCCGCCACCCGCGCGGCGCGGGCACCCGAGCGCCTGGGCCAGGGAAGGGCGGCGCCGTAGGGTTGGGCCGGATCGGCCGCTGCGAGCACAAGTGCGGCCTCCTCCTCCGGCCGCTCCCGGAGCCGCTCGACGGCGCCGGGCAGAGCGAACTGCGCGCCGCCGAGGCCCTCCACGAAGTAGCCGCGGCGGCAGACTCCGAGCGTCTCCAGCCTGCGCAGCTCCCGATAGACCGGCGCGTAGCCGCCCGGGATGCCCTCGGCGCGGACTCCGTCCCGCGTGACGACGCCGTGCCGCTCGAGCAGGAGCTCCGCCAGCGCACGGGGATCCGCGTCGCCTGCGAAGAGACCTGCGGCCGAGGACCAGCGGCCCTGGGTCGCCGTAATCGCGTTCGCCCGGCTGCGCGAGAAGCGCCGCGGCCGCTTCTCCGTGCGCGGCGATTGGAAGCGGCGGCTTGCGCGGAGCGGCTGCCAAGCGTCGTTCGTCACCTCGCCCGACCAGACGAGGTCCCAGAGAGCGGGAAGGGCGACCTCGCCTTCGAGGCCGGTCGCTCGCAAGAGGTCGAACCAGAAGAGCGCTCCGCCGGCCAGCGCGGCGCGAATCGCCTCGGCCGCGTCAGCCTCGGGCGGCGGCAGCGCCCCGGGACGTCCCAGCACGCTCGCGTCCTCGCGGAAGTAGAGGGCGACGCGCTCAAGGCCGGCGCCGACCCACACGAGCTCACCCGAGGCCGTCAGTTGGTCGAGCCATGCCGGCTGATAGCCCGGCACGCGGCGCGGCAGGACGTCGGTCTCCCAGAGCGCGACCGGGAGTGAGAGACCCTGGAGCGGCACGAGCGCCTCGCGCAGGGTCGCGCGCCGGTCGACCCCTTGCCACCCGGGCAGAAAGCGCCCCAGAGCAGCCGGCTCGACGGGCTCGACTTCCTTGCGCAGGCGAGCCAGGCTGGCGCGGCGAAGCCGTCGCAGGACGTCGGGGTCGCACCATTCGCGCTCCGACCCGCCGGGACGCAGCTCACCGCGGACGAGGTCGAGCCGCGCCAGCACCTCCTCGATCCGCTCCGGTTCGAGCCCGAACCGGCGGGCCGCATCTTCGGTCGTGAAAGGCCCGCGCGCCCGGGCGAAGCGACGGAGGATCCAGCCCAGCGGGTCGTCGCCGCCCTCGAGGTAGGCATCCGGCAGGCCTGACGGCGGCATGGCGCCGAGCGCGTCGCGGTAGCGCCCGGCGTCCTCGACCGCGATCAGGCGCTCGGAACCGGCGACGCGAACGCGCACCGCCCTGCGCTCGTCCTCCAGGACGGCGGCGAGATCCCCGTCGAACTCGCCCTGGGCGAGGTCGCCGCGTCTCAGCAGGAGGTCGTGAAGCGCGTCGCTGCTGCCCGCCGCCCCCCGGAGCTCGCCTTCCACCTGCTCGAGCGCCGCCGGGTCGATGAGCTCGCGAAGCTCCTCCTGGCCGAGCAGCTCCTTCAGGAGGTCACGGTCGAGCGCGAGCGCCTGTGCGCGCCGCTCCGCCAAGGGGGTGTCGTCCTCGTACATGTACGTGGCGACGTAGTCGAAGAGGAGCGAGGCGGCGAACGGCGACGCGCTGGGCGTCTCCACCTCGACGAGATCGATGCGGCGCTGCTGCAGCGAGCCGAGGAGCGCGCGGAGCGCCGGCAGGTCGAAGACGTCCTGGAGCACCTCCCGGTAGGTCTCGAGCACGACCGGGAAGTCGGGATAGCGGCGCGCTACCTGGAGCAGCCCCTGCGCCTTGAGGCGCTGCTGCCAGAGCGGCGTGCGCTGGCCCGGGCGGCGGCGCGGGATCAAGAGCGCCCGGGCTGCGTTCTCGCGGAAGCGCGCGCCAAAGAGCGCCGTGCCGCCGAGCTCGGCGACGACGAGGTCCTCGAGCTCGTCCGGACCGACAAGCAGGTCGTCCAGCGGGGGCGGGGCGTCGGCGTCGGGAAGATGGAGCGCCACCCCGTCGTCCGACCAGATGAAGTTCACCTCGAGCCCGAGCGCCTCGCGGAGGCGAGCAGCGAGCGCCAGCGCCCAGGGGGCGTGGACGCGTGCCCCGAAGGGAGTGAGGATGCAGAGGCGCCAGTCGCCGATCTCGTCGCGGAATCGCTCGACGACGACCGCACGGTCGGAGGGGAGCACGCCCGTGGCCTGCTCCTGCTCGCGCAGAAACGTGAGCAGGTTTTCGGCCGCACGCTCGTCGAGCTCGTGCTCCTTCACGAGCCGCTCACGGGCGGGGGCGTCGGCGAGCGCGACCAGCTCCCGGCCTGCCCGTCCGATCGCCTCGCCCAGCTCGTAGGGTCGGCCGACGCCCTCGCCCTTCCAGAACGGCACCAGGCCCGGAACGCCCGGCGCCGGCGAGACGAGAACGCGGTCGCGGGTGATCTCCTCGATGCGCCACGTGGACGCGCCGAGCAGGAACGTCTGGCCCGCGCGGGCCTCGTAGACCATCTCCTCGTCCAGCTCACCGACGCGCCCGCCGCCGTCCACGAGATGAACTCCGAACAGGCCCCGGTCGGGGATCGTGCCGGCGTTCGTGACCGCCAGGCGCCGGGCTCCCTCGCGGCCTCGTAGGGCCCCGGCGACCCGATCCCAGGTGATACGCGGCCGGAGCTCCGCGAACTCCTCCGAGGGGTAGCGCCCGGCGAGCATGTCGAGGACGTTCTCGAGCTGCTGGCGCGAGAGATCGCGGAACGGCCAGGCGCGCCTGACGACATCGTGGAGATCGTCGACGGAGATCTCCTCCTGCGCGCAGACGGCGACAATCTGCTGGGCGAGGACGTCGAGCGGGTTACGCGGAATGCGCGTCTCCTCGATCAGTCCCTCCTTCATGCGCCCCACGACGACCGCCGACTCCAGCAGGTCGGCACGGAACTTGGGAAAGATCCGGCCCTTCGAGGGCTCGTCGAGGCGATGACCCGCGCGGCCGACCCGCTGGAGCCCGCGCGCGACCGACTTCGGCGATTCGACCTGCACGACGAGGTCGACGGCGCCCATGTCGATTCCCAGCTCGAGGGACGAGGTCGCGACGAGACAGGGGATCCTGCCCTTCTTCAGGAGCTCCTCGACCTCGATCCGCTGCTCGCGCGCGAGCGAACCGTGGTGGGCGCGTGCGATCTCCTCCCCCGCCAGGTCGTTGAGACGCAGGGCGAGCCGCTCCGCGAGGCGTCGGTTGTTGACGAAGACGATCGTGGAGCGGTGCTCCTGCACGAGCTCGAGCAGCGCCGGGTAGATGGACGGCCAGATGGAGTTGCCTTCGCCGGGCTCGCGCATGTCCTCGAGCGGCACGACGACGCGCAGGTCGAGCTCCTTCCGCGTCCCCGCGTCGACGAGCTCGATCGGGCGGCCGCCCGCGATGAAGCGACCGATCTCCTTGAGCGGACGCTGCGTGGCGGAGAGCCCGATGCGCGGGACGGGCTCGCCGACGAGGCGCTCGAGCCGCTCGAGGCTGAGCGCCAGGTGCGCACCGCGCTTGGAGCCCGCGACGGCATGCACCTCGTCGACGATGACGGTCCGAACGCCGCGGAGGATCTCGCGGGCGCGCGAGGTGAGCATGAGGAAGAGCGACTCCGGCGTCGTGATCAGGATGTCCGGCGGTGTCCGGAGCATCGCCGCCCGCTCCTTCGGCGGCGTGTCTCCGGTGCGGACGGCGACGGTCAGCTCGGAGCCGATCCCGGCGAGCGGCCCACGCAGGTTCCGCTCGACGTCGTAGTTCAGCGCCTTCAGCGGGCTGACGTAGAGCACCTGGGTGCCCGCACCGGGCCGCGCGCGGTCGAGCGCCCAGAGGAAGGCGGCAAGCGTCTTCCCTGAGCCGGTCGGCGCCTGGATGAGGACGTTGCCGCCCGAGGCAATCGCCGGCCAGCCCAGCTCCTGGGCGGGGGTCGGGCCGTCGAACGTCCGCTCGAACCAGCCGCGGACGCCCGGGCTGAAGGGCGCGAGCGCGCTCACCCATCCAGCGTACCGCCTGCCGACGGGGCCGCCGCTGGGACGGGCCCCTCTCACTTCCATTGGGGCACCCCGGCCCACCACCCGCTTCCGAGCCTACCGTCCGAAGGCGCGCACTTGGTTCGCAGATCGTGCCGAGAGCGTGACGAGCTGTGGCGGTGCGGAGACGCGACAAGGCGTTCAGCCGCGCATGACTAGAATCGACCCATGGTCGCAACGCGGCCCACGCACCTGTACTTCACGGGCGACGACGAGGCTGACCGGTTCCTCGCCGAGGAGCCGCTGGCCCTCCTCGTCGGCTTCGTCCTCGACCAGCAGGTCACGGTGCAGAAGGCCTTCTCCGGCCCGCTCGAGATCCGGCGCCGGCTCGGCAGCTTCGACGCCGCCACGATCGCCGGCGCCGACCCGGGCGAGCTCGAGGAGCTGTTCCGCCGGCGGCCCGCGATCCACCGCTTCCCGCGCAACATGGCGAGGCGCGTCCAGGAGCTGTGCGCCGCTGTTGCGGAGGACTACGGCGGGGCGGCGGAGCGCGTCTGGCTCGAGGCCGAAAGCGGCGAGGACCTCGAGCGCCGCCTGCTCGCCCTGCCGGGCATCGGGAAGATGAAGGCTCGATCGCTCGTGGCGATCCTCAGCAAGCGCTACGGCGTTCGCCCTCCCGGCTGGGAGGACGTCGCTCCCGAGCACCCGACGCTCGGGGACGTCGACTCCTACGAGGCGCTCGAGGACTACCAGGCGAAGAAACGCGCGTACAAGGCCGCGCGCCGTACTGCCACCGGCTAGCCGACGCCGGCGAGAAGCGAGCTCCGCGCCTCCCGCACCATCTCGCGCGCGATCACGATTCGCTGGATCTCCTGCGTGCCCTCGTAGATCTGGGTGATCTTCGCGTCGCGCATCATGCGCTCGACCGGATACTCCTTCATGTAGCCGTAGCCACCGAGGACCTGGACGGCTTCCGTCGTGACCTCCATGGCCGTGTCCCCGCAGAAGAGCTTCGCCATCGCGGAGTGCTTCGTGAGCGGCTCGACGCCCTCGTCGATCGCCATGCCCACCTTGTAGAGGAGACCGCGCGCCGCCTCGCACTTCGTCTCCATCTCCGCGAGCTTCGCGGCGATCAGCTGGTGCTCCGCGATCGGCTTTCCCATCGTCTCGCGCGACTTTGCGTACTCGAGCGCGTAGTCGGTGGCGCCCTGCGCGATCCCGAGCGCCTGGGCCGCGATGCCGGGGCGCGATCGGTCGAGGACACGCATGGCGACCCTGAAGCCCTCCCCTTCCTCGCCGATCCGGTTGGCGGCGGGGACGCGGCACTCGTTGAAGAAGACTTCGCCCGTCGTCGAGCCCTTGATGCCCATCTTCGGCTCGATCCGGCCGACCTCGAAGCCAGGCGCATCGGCCTCCACGATGAACGCGGAGATGCCGTTGTGGCCGGGGCCCGGGTCGGTCTTGGCGAAGACGACGTAGACGCCGGCGACGCCCGCGTTGGTGATGAACCGCTTCGAGCCGTTGAGGACGTACTCGTCGTCCTCGAGCCTGGCTTCGGAGCGCATGGCCGCTGCGTCTGAGCCCGAGCCCGGCTCGGTCAGTGCGTACGCCGGCAGCCACTCGCCGCTCGCGAGTCGTGGCAGATAGCGCTCCTTCTGCTCCTCCGTGCCGTCGTTCTTGATCGCGAGCGCGCCCAGCTCCTGGAGGGCGAGGATCAGCCCGGTCGTCGCGCAGACCTTCGAGATCTCCTCGATGGCGACGAGGACCATGAGCGTTCCGGTGCCGGTGCCTCCGAACCGCTCCTCGAACGGGAGGCCGAGGATCTCGTGCTCGCGCAGCAGCTCGACCATGTCCCACGGGAATTCGCCCAAGGCGTCGATCTCGGCGGCACGTGGCGCGATGCGCTCACGGGCAAGGGTTCGGACGAGATCGCGGATCTCCCGCTGCTCGTCGGAGAGCGGCTCGTACCCCACGCCGCGGATTCTAGTGTCGCCTCCTGCCATGTCCGGCTGCCTTCCGTGTCGTCATGCCCGCGACTCGTGACAGAGTCGGCACGTTCCGCGCGCCCCGCGTGCGGATCTCGGCTGTATGCTCGGAAGCGGGTGGTGGGACGGGGTGCCCCTGGAGAGTTAAGGCGAGCTCGAGTCCTCTGCCGAGCTCCAGTCGAGGTCGCGGACCGCGAGCGGGATGCGGACGACGGGAGCTCGAGTCTCGCTGCGAAAGACGTAGACACTCGCGCGGGTTGCCAGCGCCGTCCAGCGGTCGTCGGGCGACCAGGCGACTGCCCGCGCCGGCGGTAGCCCGTCCGGGACCCCGACCTCGCGGCCGTCGCTCGTGAACAGCGGCAGGTCACGGCCCAGCAGGGCGTAGTACCGGCCCGTCGAGCTGGGGCGAATCGCGCGGGATTCTTCGACCCACCATCCAGGATGGACGTAGACCGCTTGCTCTCCGTCGAAGGCGGCGAGCACGCGGTCACGCGGTACGTCCGTCGACTCCGCTAGGACCACGTACCGCCCGTCGTCGAGCCCGACGGCCTGGACGGCCCTGAACCCGATCTCCGCGTCGGCCGCAATGCCGGAAGCGGGTCGTAGGGCCCGCGACAGCGCCTCTTGCGAGAGAACGACTTGAGCGGTCCGGTAGCCGAGACCCGCCCACACGACCTTGCCGTCGATCGCCGTTAGCCCCCGGGTGGGCGTCGCCGGGCGGCACATCAAAAACGACGGCGCCCGTATTCGCTCGAGCTCCGGGAGCGCGAGCGCTCGCAGCCGGCAGTCTTCATCGGAGTACGTCAAGACGCCGCTGACTCCCGCATCTCGCAGCCGGCGCGCGGCCGCCTCCGTCCCACCCGACGGCGACGGAGAGTCCGTCGCCGGCGTCCTGGCTCGGCTGACCCGCTCCGGCTCCTCCCTGAACGCATCCAGGGCCGCGGCGAGACCGAGGGCTGCGACGGCCCCGATCAGGAGCCAGGTAGCGGTTCGACGCACGCTCCGCCTCAGAACACCTCACCCGGTGCCGGCGCCGATCCGGACGTGGAGGTGGTTGTCGTGGTTCCAAAGCATGCGAACGACCCCTCGCGGTCCCGTGAACCCGGTGTTTGGCCCCACGTAGACGAGCGTCGCCCCCGCGGCCACGAACCGATCGACGAGATCCTGGGCGAGCTTCCGGTCGATCTGCGAGACGTGCGCCGGCGGACGCTCCTTGCCGTCGCGCCGCGGGTAGTAGACGTCGACGTCGCGCCCGTTCTGGTGGGTTGCGTGCATGGGGAAGAACGAGCCGCCTCGTCGCCGGCTGAGGTCGCCGATCCCGACACGCGGCGCCGCCGGATGCGCGGCTGCGTATTCGCGGATCACCTCGAGGACCACACGCACGAGCCGATCGGTTCCCCACCGGCGCCCGTCGCGGTTCGGGACGCGGTCGAGCGCGGGGTCCCAGGTGAAGAAGTCCGCGCCTTCCCAGGGCAGCCTGACGCCGTGCACCAGGCGCCCACCCGAAGGTCGTCCGCGCGAGCGCGAATCACGCCACTCGATCGCCGCCTCGGAGGTCGCGGGCTCCCACGCGCGAGGCTCGCCGGCTCCCGGGTCCGGGAACGCCGACGCCGCCGCGGCGACGACGAGGGCGAGCACCAGCGTGGCGAGGACAGTTCGCACCAACGAAGGACTACGACGCCAGATCTGGCCGGGTCCCGGACCCCGGCTCGATCCCGTACCGTATCGGTTCCGTGAGCGCAGCCTGGCTCACAGCAGCCTTCCTCGCCGCGATCGCCCCCGTGCAGGCTCCCCAGGAATGGCACGGCGTAGTCGGGTACTCCGAGCGAGGGCGGGCGATTCGGGCGCACCGCTACGGCGACTTCTCGAGCTCGGAGACGATGCTCGTCGTCGGCTGCATCCATGGGAACGAGTGCGAGGGCGTCGAGATCACGCGGCGACTGGCGCGGGGGCCACGTCCGACGGGGCTCGACCTCTGGATCGTCCACAGCCTGAACCCGGACGGGCGCCGCCTCGGCCTCCGCGTGAACGGCCGCGGCGTCGACCTCAACCGGAACTTCGGCTCCGAATGGAGCGAGAGCGGGCTCCCGGGGGATCCGGAGCACTCGGGCCCGCGGCCCTGGTCCGAGCGAGAAACTCGGCTCGCCCGCCGGCTGGTGCTCCGGATCCGGCCGGACGTGACGATCTGGTATCACCAGCCACAGGACGTCGTCCGCGCCTGGGGCGGCAGCCGGGCGACGGCGTGGCGCTACGCGCGTCTCGCCGGCGAGGAGTACCGCTCCATCCGCTGGCCGAACGGAACGGCGCCCAACTGGCAGAACCACCGGTTCCCCGGCGCCGCATCCTTCGTCGTGGAGCTTCCCGCGGGGACCCTCGACGGCAACAGGGCGGCGCGCCACGCCAGAGCTGTCCGCGGCCTCCTCAGCCGAGAGTCGGCTGTCCCGGCCGCCGCGCCGTGTCGCCGAGGAAGCGCGCCATACGCTCGGCTTCCTCGTCGCTGAGCGAGACTGCCGCCTCGGCCTGCGGCGGCCGCCCGCTCCAGATGCTGAAGCGGACGTGACGGCTCTCCTCGGCGTCGGCGAGATACCGTGAGACGCGGAGAGCCTTCTCGGGATCGTCTTCGACGAGCGCGTGCGCGGCGAAGAACTCGACGATCTTGACGCGCTGCGCGGCGCCGCACCAAGGGCAGAAGCGAAAGCGCTCCTCGACCTCCCCGCGGCAGCTCGCGCACGCAGGCATCTCCCGGCAAGGGTACGACGACGCCGGGACCTCCGCAAGACGCGCGAACGTAGTTCTCGGCGATGGACCGGACGGCGACGCGCGCTCGTATAGTCGGCACGCGATGGCGGGCGCGGGCCGTGACGAGCGTGCCTGGGTGCGCGGCGCTCAGGCTGGGTCGGCCTCTGATTTCGAGGCCCTCTTCCGCGCCCACTGGCCGCGCGCGTACCGGGCCGCTTACCTGGTCGTGCACGACGCGTCTGCGGCCGAGGATCTCGCCCAGGAGGGTTTCCTCGCCGCGGTGCGCGCTCTCGACCGCTTCGACGCTACCCGACCTTTCGGCCCCTGGCTGCACCGCATCGTGGTCAACCGGGCGATCGACTGGGCCCGAGCCCGGGCCCTGCGGCGCGAGGTGGGCGCGGGCGAGACCATCGAGGGGTTCGCGGCCGAGGAGCGGGGAGCTCCCGCCGCCCCGCTCCCGGACGACGTCGTCGCCGCGCTCGCCTCGCTCTCGCCCGACCACCGCGCCGTGGTCGTCCTCCGCTATGTCCTCGAGTACACCCCGGGCGAGATCGCGCGCATGCTCGAGCTCCCCCGGGGCACCGTGAACTCCCGTCTGCGGCGCGGGCTCGACGCCCTCCAGGACGTCGTCGGCCGTACGGAGGAGCGATGAAGCCAAGCCCCGTCCGCGATGCGCTGCTCGCAGTGCGGGTTCCGGCCGAGCTCGAGGCCCAGCGCCGAGCCTGGGCGGTTGTGCGCGGCGCCTATGCCGAGCGAGAGCCGGGACCGCGGCACGGTCGGCGGCTACGGCTCCTGGTGGCGGTCGCCGTGCTCGCCGCGCTCGTCGCCGCCGCGCTTTCTCCCCCGGGACGCTCGGTCGGAGGCTGGATCGCCGACCGTGTGGCGGGCGAGGAGCCGACCGAGCCGGCGCTCGTCCGGCTGCCCACCGCGGGTCAGCTCCTCGTTCTGTCCGAGCAAGGCCCTTGGCTCGTCCGGCCCGATGGGTCGAAGCGCCTGTTGGGAAGCTACGAGGGCACGTCCTTCTCTCCGAGGGCGCGCTACCTCGTCGCGACCGAGGAGCGGGAGGTCGTCGCGGTCGAGCCCGACGGAACCGTGCGCTGGACGGTTACGCGGCCGACGCCGGTGGCAGACGCCCGCTGGGCGCCGGTCCCCGGCTTCCACGTCGCGTACCGAGAAGGGGAGACGTTGCGTGTCGTCGAGGGCAACGGCAAGGGCGATCGGCTCCTCGCCGAGAACGTTGCTCCGGTGGCGCCTGCCTGGCGACCCGGGGAGGGTCGCACGGTGCTCGCCTATGCCTCCACCGACGGGCGGGTCCACGTCGTCGAAGCCGACGGACAGCAGCTCTGGGCGACAGACCCCGGCGCGAAGCCCGAGCAGCTCGTCTGGTCGGACGACGCCGGCCGGCTGCTCGTCGTCACCACCGGCCGGCGCCATCCGCTCTACACCGCTGGGGGAAGGGCGGCCGGCGCCCTCGAAACGCCGGAGGGTCAGGACGTGCTCGACGTGTCGTTCGCGCCGGGAACACGTGAGATCGGCTACTCGCTGTACGCCCCGAAGAGCGGCCAGAGCTCGATCGTTCTCGCCGGCGAGCGGCTTCAGCAAGGCGAGGGCCGTTTCGAGGACATCGTCTTCTCCCCGAACGGGCGCTGGCTCCTCACGGGCTGGCCGGAGGCGGATCAGCTGCTGTTCATCGGCCTTCCCGGGGTGAGGCGCCTCGTCACCGTCCCGGGCATCAGAGACGAGTTCGACCCGGGCGGCGTCGGCGCGACGTCGTTCCCGCGCGTCCTCGAGTGGTGCTGCCGGGCGCCCCGCTAGAGCCTAGTACCTGTAGCCCGAGTCGTCGTCGTCGTTCGTCGTCGTCTCGTCGGTGGTCGTGCCGCCCCCTCCGCCGCCGACCGTGATCGTCCCCTCCATACCCCGGTCGCGATGGTCGCCGACCGGGCAGTACATCTCGTACTCACCGTCCTCGAGGTCGACGTTCAGCTCGGCTGACTCGCCCGCCGCCAGCTCGGTGGTCTCGACCTCACCGGACGGACCTTCGATCTCGAGGGCGTGCAGGGCCGCGCCGTCGTTCGTCACCCGGAAGGTGTAGGAGCCGGGGTCGGCCGTGATCGCGGCGGGCTCGATCGCGAAGTCGGTCAAGGAGACGTCGACGGCGCCGCCGCCCGACGCAGCGTCGTCGCCGGTCTCCTCCTCCCCACCGCAAGCTGGGAGGAGTGTGAGAGCGAGCGCAGCGAGGAGGAGGAGACGACGCATCGCAGATCCATACGCAGAGCGGGGTCGACCGGTTTCAACGAACCGCGCTCGGCGGTTGGGCGAACTAGGCGTGGCCAGATGACACCGACACAGGGAGACACGATGAGAGTCAGAACGCTCCTCGCGCTCCTCGCCGTCAGCGCGTGCGCCGCCCTCGGGCTCGCCGCCTGCGGCGGGGACGACGACGATTCCGCCTCCGCGACGCCGGCGCCCGCCCAGACGAGCGGATCGGGCAACATGGCCATGAGCGAGGCGGACACGATGACCCCCGCGGCCGACCTCCGCGTGGCGCTGGACACGCTCCTCGGTGAGCACGCGCTCCTCGCCGTCGCCGCGACCCAGAAGGGCCTCGACGGCGCCGAGGACTTCGAGGCCGCCGCCGCGGCACTCGATGCGAACTCGGTCGAGGTATCCGAGGCCATTGCCTCGGTCTACGGCGACGAGGCCGCCGAGCAGTTCCTCGACGCCCCTAGCCTCTGGCGCGACCACATCCGGTTCTTCGTGGATTACACGGTCGCCCTCGCCGGCGACGACAAGGCCGGCCAGCAGGAGGCGGTCGACAACCTGATCGGCTACACCGGCGCGTTCTCCGGGTTCCTCGCCCAGGCGACCGGGCTCCCCCAGGACGCCCTCCAGGAGGGTGTGACCACCCACGTCATGCAGCTGAAGGGCGCCCTCGACGCCTACGCGAAGGGCAACTACGAGAAGGCCCAGTCCCTCGCACGCGAGGCCTACAAGCACATGATCGCGACCGGCGACACGCTCGCCGAAGGCATCGTCGCGCAGAACCCCGACATGTTCGCTCGCTAGAGAAACGAACCGCTCCCCGCCCGGCTGCGAATCAGCTGCAGCCCGGTGATGAGCCAACCCGGCTCCGCCAGACGCCCCCGGTGACCCCCCTGCCGTCCCGGGGGCGTCGGCGCTTCGAGTCCAGAACTCGAGCCAGAATGACGCTTCGTCGCGCCGGCACAAGGCTTCGTTCTGGTTCGAGTTCCTACTATTCACCACGTGATCCTCGAGAACGGCGTCGTGCGCACCGTCGACCCGTCCCTGCCGAAGGCCGCTGCCCTGGCGATCGCCGGGGAGCGGATCGCCGGCGGAGTCGGCACTCACGAGACGGCGCTCCCGAGCCCGGAGCGCGTCGACCTGGGCGGGCGCTGCGTGCTCCCGGGGTTCACGGACTCGCACGTCCACTTCCCGACGTGGGCGCTCGCGCAGCGCCAGGTTCGCCTTGAAGGCACGGCCTCGCTCGACGAGGCCCTCGCCCGGATCGCCGCCGCGGCCGGAGACGTGCCGCGCGGGCGCTGGCTTCGCGGGCTCGGCTGGCGGAGCGGCGAATGGGCGCCGGCGAGCGAGCCGACGAAAGAGGCCCTCGACGCCGTCCCGGGGGGGGGGCCCGTGGCGGCCCTGTCCAAGGGCTAC
>Ga0081538_10002747_pt1 | contig 16889 bp, 14 predicted proteins | sample TabmetS5T2R1_FD_71022 | JGI IMG/M metagenome (GOLD analysis project Ga0081538, IMG submission 71022) | Tabebuia heterophylla rhizosphere microbial communities from the University of Puerto Rico - S5T2R1 | ecosystem: Host-associated > Plants > Roots > Rhizosphere ... | reverse complement strand
GTGCCGGGCGTCCACGGCGTTGCAGGTCAGGTCGACGACCAGCAGGTCGGGGTGGGACTCGACGATGTCGACCGCCACCACCGTGCCCGCCGACTCGCCGACCGCGGTGGTGATGCGGCCGATGCCCAGCGGGTCGGCGCCGAGGTGCACCCGCATGGTGATCGAGTAGGAGGCGCTGGGGATGCCCATGGGAGCTCCTTGGAAGGTGGCAGCCGGGGATGGGCATGAGCCTACTCCAGAGCAAGCCCGCGGCTACCCTTGGCCGGTGACCGAGCCCGGCCGTCGCCTCCCGGCGCCGCTGGCCGTTCCCGACCCGGGGCGGCTCGACCCGGCGCGCCCCGACTACCAGGCCGTGCTGGCCGCCCACGGGCGGGCCCTGGAGGCCGGCGAGGACGGCTACCCCGACCCGGCCACCGGGCTGTGGTGCTTCACCGCCGCCTACCTGTGGGACCGGGGCACCTGCTGCGACAGCGGCTGCCGCCACTGCCCGTATGTCGACCAGGCCCGCCGGCTGGCCGGGCCGGGGCCGTAACGGTCCCGTACCGCAGGCCCCGCTATCTTCGCCCCATGGGAGCGCGCACCCGGACCCTGCTCGCCTGGTCGCTGTGGCTGGCCACCTTCGCCTGCCTGCTCGGCGGGCTGGTGGTCACCCTGCTCCTGACCCGGCCGCTGACCGCCGACGTGCTCGCCACCGGCGCCGTCAACGGCGCCTGCTGGCTGCTGTTCGCCACCATCGGGCTGGTGCTGACGCTGCGGCGGCCCGAGAACCCGATCGGCTGGCTGTACGCCGCCGGCGGCCTCGTCTGGTCGCTGTACGTCCCCTTCGATCCCTGGGTCGACGCCCTCCAGGTCGCCGACCGGCCCCTGCCCCTGGGCGCCGAGCTGGCCGCCGCCATCATCGGCGACAGCCTCTGGGCGGCCGGCATCGCCCTGGCCATCACCCTGCCCCTGCTGCTGCTGCCCGACGGGCGGCTGCGGTCGCGCCGCTGGCGGGTCGTCGTGGTCGCCACCGTGGCCGGGACGGCCATGAACGTGATCGGCTGGTGGTTCTCGCCGCAGCCGATGACCCAGACCCTGGAGCCGGTGGCCAAGCCGTTCGCCCTGGCCGGCGGGGCCGGCTCGGCCGCCACCGTGGTCCACTGGGCCGGCTTCGCCCTGACCTTCGCCACCATCCCGGCCGCCGCCCTGTCGGTGGTCCTGCGCTTCCGGGCCTCGCGCGGGGTCGAGCGCCAGCAGCTCCGCTGGGTCGCCGCCGGGGCCGCCGTGGCCGTGGTCGGGCCGGCGCTGCTGGTCCCGCTGGACACCCTCGGGCTGGCCCCGGCCGACTCCTTCTCCTGGCCGCTGCTGCTGTCGGTCCCCCTGGCCATCGCCGTGGCGGTGTTGCGCTACCGGCTCTGGGACCTGGACCGGCTGGTCAGCCGGACGGTGGCCTACGTGCTGGTCACGGCCCTGCTGCTGGTCCCCTACCTGGTGGTCGTGCCGGCCGCCGGGGGGCTGTTCCAGGGGTCGGGGAGCCTGGCCGTGGCCGCGGCCACCCTGGCCGTGGCGGCGGCGTTCCAGCCGCTGCGCCGCCGGGTCCAGGACCTGGTCGACCGGCGCTTCAACCGGCGCCGCTACGACGCCGCCCGGACGGTGGAGGGGTTCGCGGCCCGGCTGCGCGACCAGGTCGACCTCGACGCCCTCCACGGCGAGCTCCTGGCCGTGGTCGAGGGGACCATGCAGCCGACCACGGCCTCCCTGTGGCTCCGTTCCACGCCTCGCTGACCTGCTCCGATAGGCCTAACCTATCGACGAGATAGCAACAAGCAATTGGATCGATACCTTCGGGGCGGCTACAGTCGGCCCAGGTGCCGGCCGGCCGACCACGCAATCTCCCAGCGCCGGGAGTCGCTCCCCGGAAGGTGGTGCCGCCATGCCCGCAACCGCTCCCGAACGCCTGCCCGAGGACTGGTCGACGAGCCCGCGCTGGCGCGGCGTCCGCCGGGAGTACACGGCCGACGACGTGCACCGGCTGCGGCCGCGGGTGCTGGTCGAGCACACCCTGGCCCGGGTGGGGGCCGAGCGGCTGTGGCGGCTGCTGGCCGAGCGGGACCACGTGCCCGCCCTGGGGGCGCTGACCGGCGGGCAGGCGGTCCAGATGGTCAAGGCCGGGCTGGAGGCGATCTACCTGTCGGGCTGGCAGGTCGCCGCCGACGCCAACCTGGCCGAGCAGGTCTACCCCGACCAGAGCCTGTACCCGGCCAACAGCGTGCCCGCGGTCGTCCGCCGGATCAACAACGCCCTGCTCCGGGCCGAGCAGGTCGCCAAGGCCGAGGGCGCCGAGCGGTCCTATGTGGTGCCGATCGTGGCCGACGCCGAGGCCGGGTTCGGGGGGCCGCTCAACGCCTACGAGCTGACCGGGGCGCTGATCGCCGCCGGGGCGGCCGGGGTCCACTTCGAGGACCAGCTGGCCAGCGAGAAGAAGTGCGGGCACCTGGGCGGCAAGGTCCTGGTCCCCACCGGGGCGTTCATCCGCACCCTGCAGGCGGCCCGGCTGGCCGCCGACGTCGCCGGCGTGCCAACGGTCCTGGTGGCCAGGACCGACGCCCTGGCCGCGACCCTGCTCACCAGCGACGTGGACGAGCGCGACCGGCGCTTCCTGACCGGCGAGCGCACCGCCGAGGGCTACTTCCGGGTCACGGCCGGCCTCGACGCCCCGATCGCCCGCGCCCTGGCCTACGCCCCCTACGCCGACCTGCTGTGGTGCGAGACCTCCACCCCCGACCTCGACCAGGCGCGGGCGTTCGCCGAGGCCGTCCACGCCGAGTTCCCCGGCAAGCCGCTGGCCTACAACTGCTCGCCGTCGTTCAACTGGCGGGCCCAGCTGGACGACCAGACGATCGCCCGGTTCCAGAAGGAGCTGGCCGCGATGGGCTACCGGTTCCAGTTCATCACCCTGGCCGGGTTCCACAGCCTCAACGCGGGCATGTTCGAGCTCGCCCGCGGCTACGCCGCCGAGGGCATGCCCGCCTACGTGCGGCTCCAGCAGCAGGAGCTCGCCCTCGAGGCCAGCGGCTACACCGCCACCCGCCACCAGCGCGAGGTCGGCACCGGCGTGTTCGACCTGGTCGCCCAGGCCGTCACGGCCGGCCAGGCCTCGACCCTGGCCCTGGCCGACTCCACCGAGCGCCAGCAGTTCTAGCAGGGTTTTCGCCCATCTGGCGTACGGAATCTGTGGGGTGTAAATCCGGCAGAATGGGATACGATGCCCGCGGACCGGTCGATTGGGGGCGACGATGTCCAAGGGTGGTGGGGCGACCTTGCGCGTAGCCCGGCATGCCCCGCTCGCCCTGCTCCTGGCCCTGCTCCTCGCCCTCGCCGGCGGCACCGCGGTCGGCGCCACCCCGGCCGACCCGAAGGCCCCCAACGCCGCCCTGGCCGCCAAGGCCAAGGCCCTCCAGGCCAAGCTCGACGCCCAGCACGCCGAGGTCGAGCGCCTGGCCGAGCGGCTGAACGCCACCGACGACCGCCGCCAGGCCCTGCAGAAGCGCCTGGCCCGCCTGCGGGCCCGCCAGACGGCCGCCCAGCGGCAGCTCGACGAGGCCCAGCGCCAGCTCGACGAGCAGGCGCGGGCCACCTACATGAACGGCCCCCAGTGGCTGCTCGGGGAGATGGTCGGCGGGACCAACCCGCCCGACGCCATGCGCCGGCTGCCGATGCAGAAGGCGGCCCTGGAGGCGCGGGCCGCGGTCCTGGCCGAGGTGCGGATCCGCAAGGCCGAGGTCGACACCCTCAACGAGCGGGTCGCCACCGACCTGGCCGAGGCCGACCTCGTCCACAAGCGCCAGGACGACGAGCGCCGCCAGGTCCAGCGGCTGGTCGAGCAGCTCCAGCAGACCCTGGACAAGATCGACGAGCAGCTCTCCGGCTACCTGGAGGCCGAGCAGGCCCGGTCCGAGGCGGCCCGGCGGGCCGCCTGGTCCGGCTACATGTCCGGGGTCGGGACGGTCCAGTCCTGGCTCCAGGCCGGTCCGGTGGCCCGGGCGGCCGTCCGCTGGGCGCTGGCCCAGCTCGGCGACCCCTACCGCTGGGGGGCGACCGGGCCCGACATGTTCGACTGCTCGGGGCTGACCAGCTCGGCCTACCGGGCCGCCGGGGTCGGCATCCCGCGCGTGTCGCGGGCCCAGTGGGGCGCGGGCCCGCACGTCGCGGTGGCCAACCTGCTCCCCGGCGACCTCGTCTTCTACGCCGACAACCCCCGGGACCCGTCCACCATCCACCACGTCGGCATGTACATCGGCAACGGCCTGATGGTCCACGCCCCCCACACCGGCGACGTCGTCCGGGTCGCCTCGATCTGGCGCGAGAGCTACGCCGGCGCCACCCGGATCGTGCCCGGGGTCGTGGGGCCGGGCCTGCCCGGGCCGCCGCCGACGGCGCCGCCGCCGACCAGCCCGACCCCGCCGACGCCGCCGCCCATGACGACGGCCCCCCCGACCACGGCCAAGCCGGCCCCGGCGCCGCCCACCACCCGGCCGCCGACCACGACCAAGCCGGGGTCGCCCGGCACCACGGCGCCGCCGACGACCACGACCGCGCCGCCGACGACCACCGAGCCCCCGACGACCACGGCCCCGCCGACCACCACGGCCGAGTCGCCGACGACCACCGCCGAGGACCCGACGACCTCGGATCCGCCGACCACCACCTGACGCCCGGGCGCCCGGGCGGACCGCGGCTGCTCTATCATCGGCCGGTCCGCGCCACCCCTCGTCCCCCGGGAGCCCCGCCGTGCCCGAGCCCGAGCGCCTCTGGTCGCCCTGGCGGATGGAGTACATCCGGCGCGGGGAGGACGGCGAGGCCCGCGGCTGCGTCTTCTGTGACGTCCCGGCCGCCGACGCCGCCGACGACGAGGCCAACCACCTCCTGGCCCGCGGCGAGGTCAGCTTCGTGCTGCTCAACGCCTTCCCCTACAACCCCGGGCACCTGATGGCGGCCCCCTACCGGCACGTCGGCGACTACGAGGAGCTGACCGCCGGGGAGCTGGCCGAGATGACCGCCTTCACCGGCCGGGCCATCCGGGCCATGCGCGAGGAGTCCGGTCCCCACGGCTTCAACCTCGGCATGAACCTGGGCCAGGTGGCCGGGGCCGGCATCGCCGACCATCTCCACCTGCACCTGGTGCCACGCTGGGGCGGCGACACCAACTTCATGCCGGTCGTCGGCCGGACCAAGGTCCTGCCCGAGCTGCTGGCCGAGACCTACCAGCGCCTACGTCCGCATTTCGCGTCGCCGTAGAAATTACGTACCCGTATCTAGTCCAGAGCGATTGGTGACGATGCTCAATCCGACGGAGGAAAGGTAGACGGCGAACCGATAGCGTGGGACGCGGGAGGAGAGCGTCCGCCGCGGTCGGGGCGAGCCACCTCCGGGGGGCCCGAACGTACCAGGACAAAGGCGGTCGATGCGGTGAGTGCAGAGCCGACGCCGAGCGGATCGGTGGAGCTTCGCGACTATCTGTCGGTGTTCAAGCGGCAGCTCGTGCTGATCCTGGCCATCACCCTGCTGGGCGCCGCGGCCGCGGCCGCCTACACCTTCCGCCGTACACCCGTCTACGAATCGACCGCCTCGGTGCTGGTCCGGGCCATCACCACCAACGCCTTCGACCCCGGGTCGCGGGTCGACCAGCAGCTCAACATGTTCAACCAGCGCCAGCTGGCCCAGTCGGAGCCGGTGGCCGCGGTCGCGGCCAAGGAGCTCAAGACCACCGCCACCCCGGCCCAGCTGCTGGAGCACGTCAACGTCGAGGTGCCCGCCAACTCGCAGATCCTGCGCATCAAGTACCAGGACACGGTGCCGGAGACGGCCCAGAAGGGCGCCGACGCCTTCGCCGCGGCCTACCTGGCCTCGCGCGAGGCCGACGCCCGCGCCCAGGCCACGACCAGCCAGAAGAGCCTGCAGACGGACATCAACCGGTTCCAGAAGCAGGCCACGGCGGCCGAGAAGGTGATCGCCGACCCCAACGCCGACTCCGCCACCCGCCAGGCCGCCCAGGCCAAGCTGGCCGCGGCCAACAACCGCCTCGACCAGCTCCTCACCCAGCTCAGCGGCTTCCAGTCGCTCGACTTCACCCCGGGCACGGTGATCGCCGCCGCCGACCTGCCCTCCACCCCGGCCAGCCCCAACAACCGCCTCGACATCGGCATCGGCCTGCTCGTCGGGCTGTTCCTCGGGGTCGTGCTGGCCTTCGTCCGCGACCGCACCGACGACCGCCTGCGGGGTCGCGAGGACCTGGCCGAGCGCCTCGACCGGCCGGTCCTGGCCAGCATCCCGCCCCTGTCCAAGCGGGTCCGCCCGGAGGGCTCGCTGCGCTGGAAGCGGCGGCACAGGAACAGCCTGGTCACCCTGGAGCAGCCCAACAGCCCGGCCGCCGAGTCCTACCGGACCCTGCGGACCCGGATGGCCCGCCTGGCCAGCCAGCTCGACATCAACTCGGTGATGGTCGTCTCCGCCGGGGTGGGGGAGGGCAAGAGCACCACCGCGGCCAACCTGGCCGTGGTCCTGGCCGAGACCGGCAAGGACGTGCTCCTGGTCTCGGCCGACCTGCGCCGGCCGCGGGTCCACCAGTTCTTCGGCCTGTCCAACAAGACGGGCCTGTCCAACCTGCTCACCGACGGCACCCCGCCCGACAAGCGCAAGCGCCCGGTGGCCGACGGCCGGCAGATGGCCTCCGAGCTGTGGTCGGTGGCGCCCAACCTGTGGGTGATCCTGTCGGGGCCGCTGCCGCCGCACCCGTCGGCGCTGATGGACTCCGACGCCATGCGCCAGTTCCTGAAGGAGCAGCGCGACCTGTTCGACTTCATCATCCTCGACTGCCCGCCGGCCCTGGTGGTCGCCGACGCCCTGGCCCTGGCCCCGCTGGCCGACGCGGTCCTGGTCGTGGCCGACGCCAAGGAGAGCGACCGCGAGCTGGTCAGCCGGCTCAAGGAGGAGATCGAGCAGGTCGGCGGCAAGATCGTCGGCGCCGTCCTCAACCGTTCCAAGCAGGCCGGCAAGAGCACCTATTACTACGACACCCAGGAAGACTAGGGCCAGCCGGTCTACCCATCCGTACGTAGTGCGCCCCCTGGTGGGGCGCACTACCCGTTTAGGCGCTTGTCATGGCTACTTCAGATGCGTGACGAGATTACTTCAACCACCGCATGTGTCCAGGTCCCGACCACGAGATGCTCGGCCTGGTGCTGATGCACCAGCAGAGCTGGAGTCGGGAGTCGTGACCGGTGCCGCCGCCGCCTGAGCAACACACCCGGATAGGCCTTCCGGCCCGCTCTGCCATCCCGACGGACTACGGCAGACCGGAAAGGACGGGCGACGTGCGGCGGGCCTTGACCGAGACGGTAGGGCTGGAACCACCGTTCCACAGCAGCCTGCTGATGTCCCCGCGGCTGGCCGGCGTCCGCTCCGACATCAGCCGCCAGTACCGCAGCCACTACGTCCTGATGGGCGTCACCGACACCCTGGCGGTGTTCTTCGCCCTGCTGCTGGCCTACCAGCTCCGCTTCGACCAGCTGCTGCCGACCCTCGACTTCTGGCTGCTGCTGCTGACCGTGCCCCTGACCACCCCGGTGGTCTACCTGACCATGCGGCTGTACCGGGTCCACCAGTACTCCACCGCCGAGGAGTTCCGCCGCATCATCGTGGCCATCAGCCTGATCATCTCGGCCACGGTGATGGTGTCGTTCTGGTCCAAGGCGTCCTTCTCCCGCGGCTGGATGCTGCTGTCCTGGGGCCTGGGGCTGGTCATGGCCCTGTCGGTGCGGCGGCTGTGGCACTGGCGGGTCCGGCGGACCCGCCTCGAGGGCAGGCTCACCTTCCGGACCCTGATCGTCGGCTCCAACATGGAGGCCGAGCGGCTGGCCGCCACCATGCAGACCAGGGAGCTCGGCTTCCAGCCGGTCGGGTTCGTGACCGGCGCCATGGACGAGGTCCGCCTGGAGGACCCGCGGGTGGTCGGGCCGGTGAGCCGCATCCGCGAGCTGATCCGCGAGACCAAGGCCGACTGCCTGTTCGTCGCCTCCAGCTCCGTCTCCCCCGAGGACGTCGTCCAGATCATGAAGGCCCGGCGGCTGGAGAACGTCGAGGTCCGCTTCACCGCCAACCTGCCGACGGTGCTGTCCAGCCGGCTCGCCCCCCAGACCATCGGCGGGGTGATGACCCTGTCGGTCAACGTGCTCCAGCTGACCCGCTTCCAGGCGGCGGCCAAGCGGGCCTGCGACGTGATCGTCTCCGCCCTCGGCCTGCTGACCCTGCTGCCGCTGTTCGCGGTCGTGGCCGTGGCCATCAAGGCCACCTCCAAGGGCCCGGTGGTGTTCCGCCAGGAGCGGATCGGGCTGCGGGGGCGTCCCTTCACCCTGCTCAAGTTCCGCACCATGGTCGCCGGGGCCGACCTGCTGCTGGACGGCCTGCGCGACCAGAACGAGGCCGACGGGCCCCTGTTCAAGCTCCGCCAGGACCCGCGGGTGACCAGGGTCGGGGCCGTCCTGCGCCGCTACTCGATCGACGAGCTGCCCCAGCTCTGGAACGTCCTCAAGGGCGAGATGAGCCTGGTCGGGCCGCGGCCGCCGCTGGCCGGCGAGGTCGCCCGGTACGAGGAGTGGCAGCACGACCGGCTCGAGGTCCGGCCCGGCATCACCGGCCTGTGGCAGGTCAGCGGGCGCAGCGAGCTCTCCTTCGAGGACTACGTGCGGCTCGACCTGTTCTACGTCGAGAACTGGTCGATCGCCTACGACCTGTTCATCCTGTCCAAGACCGTCCCGCTCCTGGTCTCGGCCAGGGGCGCGTACTGAGGCCGCCGCCATGCGCGCCCTCCTCGTCTGCTCCTCCGGCGGCCACCTCATCCAGCTCCACAACCTCAAGCCATGGTGGGAACGGCACGATCGTCTATGGGTGACCTTCGAGAAGCTGGACAGCACCTCGCTGCTCGCCGGTGAGCGGGTCGCCTGGGCCTACCACCCGACGACCCGCAACCTGGCCAACCTGCTCCGCAACACCCGCCTGGCCTGGAAGCTGCTGCGCTCCTACCGGCCCGACGTGGTCGTCTCCAGCGGCGCCGGGGTCGCCTTCCCGTTCTTCCTGCTGGCCAAGCTGCTGGGCAAGCGGACGGTGTACGTCGAGGTCTACGACCGGATCGACTCGCCGACCATGACCGGCCGGCTCTGCTACCCCTTCAGCGACCTGTTCCTGCTCCAGTGGGAGGAGCAGCGCCGCAACTATCCCAAGGGCAAAGTCATCGGGAGCCTGCTGTGACGGTCCCCGACGAGCAGCCGCTGCTGCTGGTCACCGTCGGCACCGACCACCACCCGTTCGACCGCCTGGTCCGCTGGGCCGGGGCCTGGCTGGACGGCCACCCCGGCCAGCTGCGCTGCCTGATGCAGACCGGCACCTCGACCCCGCCCACCGCCGCCGCCGACTGCCAGGCCTACCTCGAGTTCGACGCCCTCCAGGCGGCCATGGCCGGCGCGGCCGCGGTCGTCTGCCACGGCGGGCCCGGGACCATCCTGGGGGCGCGGCACATGGGCGCCGTGCCGATCGTCGTCCCCCGCCAGCACCGGCTGGGCGAGCACGTCGACGACCACCAGGTCGCCTTCTCGCGCCGCCTGGCCGCCGAGGGCGGCGGCATCCACCTGGCCGAGACCGAGGCCGACCTGCACCGCCTGCTCGACCGGGTGGCCGGCGAGCCGGCCGCGTTCCGGGCCGGGCCAGAAGACCGGGCCACGGCCACCGCCGTGCGCGAGTTCGGCCGCCTGGTCGACGGGCTGGTCGGCGACCGGCCGGGCCCCCGGGCCGGTGCACGGTGAGCACGGTCCTGTTCATCGGCGGCCTCGGGCGCAGCGGCAGCACGCTGCTGGAGCGCATGCTGGGCCGCCTCGACGACGTCTGCTCGGTGGGGGAGCTGGTCCACCTCTGGGAGCGCGGCCTCAAGGAGAACAACCGCTGCGGCTGCGGCGAGCGGTTCCGGGAGTGCGCCTTCTGGGGCCGGGTCGGGGAGGTCGCCTACGGCGGCTGGGACCGCCTGGACGTCGGGGAGGTGCTGGCCCTCAAGGCCTCGGTGGACCGCAACCGGTTCGTGCCCCTGATGGTCGCGCCGGCCCTCTCGCCCGCCTACCGGGCCCGCATGGGCCGCTACCTGGAGCTGCTGGAGCGGCTGTACGACGCCGTCCGGGAGGTCAGCGGGCGGCCGCTGGTGGTCGACGCCAGCAAGCACGCCTCGCACGCCTTCCTGGTCCGGCGGATGCGCGGGGTCGACCTGCGCCTGGTCCACCTGGTCCGCGACAGCCGCGGGGTGGCGTTCTCCTGGACCAAGCGGATGCGGCGGGCCGAGGTGGTCGAGGGCGACGCCCTCATGGCCACCGACACCCCGCTGCGCATGAGCGCCCGCTACCTCGGCTACAACCTGCTGTTCCACCTCCTCCAGGCGACCGGGGTGCGCGGCATCCTGCTCCGCTACGAGTCGCTGGTCCGCGACCCGGCGGCCGAGCTCGCCCGCGTGCTCGCGCTGGCCAGCCGGCCCGCGGCCGCCGGCGAGCTCGGCTTCGTCGGCGACGGCTGGGTCGAGCTCGGCCCCAGCCACGCCCTGGCCGGCAACCCGATGCGCTTCCGCAGCGGGCGGGTCCCGCTCAAGGTCGACGAGGAGTGGCGCGGCCAGCTGCGCCGCCGCCACCGCCTGCTGACCTCGGTGTCGACCTGGCCGCTGCTGCTGGCCTACGGCTACCTGGCCAAGGGGGCCGGCCGTGGCCGCTGAGCCCCTGGTCAGCGTCGTCGTCCCCACCCGGGACCGGCCGGAGCTGCTGCGCCGGGCCGTGACGGCCATCCTCGGCCAGACCTACCGCGGCCCGATCGAGTGTGTGGTCGTGTTCGACCAGAGCGACCCCGACCTGCCCTGGGCCGAGCCGCCGCCTGGCCGCCGCCTGGTGCTGGTCCGCAACCAGCGCACCCCGGGCCTGGCCGGGGCCCGCAACAGCGGCATCCTGGCCGCCACCGGCGAGCTGGTCGCCTTCTGCGACGACGACGACGAGTGGCTCCCCGAGAAGCTCGCCCGGCAGGTCGCGCGCCTGCTGGCGACGCCGTCGGCGGCCGTCTCCACCACCGGCATCCTGGTCCGCTACAAGGACCGCACCACCACCCGGCTGGCCCCGACCGTGCTCGTCACCCACCGCCAGCTGCTGCGCTCGCGCCTCACCGAGCTGCACCCCTCGACCGTGCTGGCCCGCCGCCGCCAGCTGCTCGACGACATCGGCCTGGTCGACGAGGAGATCCCCGGCAGCTACGCCGAGGACTACGAGTGGCTGCTGCGGGCCTCCCGGCTCGGGCCCGTGCTGGCCGTGGCCGAGCCGCTGGCCGTCATCCACTGGCACCAGTCGTCGTTCTTCGCCGACCGCTGGCGCACCATCATCTCCGCCCTGACCTACCTGGTCGACAAGCACCAGGACCTCAAGGCGGAGCCGTCGGGGCTGGCCCGCATCTACGGCCAGATCGCCTTCGCCCACGCGGCCCTGGGGGAGCGCCGCCCGGCCCGGAGCTGGGCCCGCCGGACGCTGTCGCTGGACCGGCGCGAGCGCCGCGCCTACCTGGCCATCGCCATCAGCCTGGGCCTGATCAGCGCCAAGAACGTGGTGCGGATGGCCCATGCGGCCGGTAAGGGCATCTAGCGCCCGTTCCCGACGATGCCCGACAGCGCGGTAGAGCACAATCAAGCAACGATTTGACCGACGAATCGTGATCTTGGTTAGATCGCGCCGCACGTCCCCCACGTCAGCGGGCCTTCCCCCCGGGCCCGAAGTACCGCCGCTCCACTCCCGTCCATGGTGAGATCGTCACCAAGGAGGAGCTGTATTGCGCCACGCCCCGCGTCACACCAGCCCGTCCGCCCCGCGTGGCGGCCGGTCCCGTGTCGTCACCGCCCTGGTCCTGCTGGCCGCGCTGGTCGGCGCCCTCGCCGTGTCGGCGCGGGCCTTCCCCCCGACCGGCGCCCAGGGCGACGAGACCCTGACCCCGAGGGCGGCCTGGCTCGGCGCCTACGTGCAGCCGTCGGGGTCCTTCGGCAAGGCCGCCCAGCAGCGGGCCGTGCTGGAGCTGGAGCGACGCATCGGCCGCCGCCTGGCCATCGACCACACCTATGTGCCCTTCGGCGCCCAGCTCGGCTGGCGCCCGGCCTGGGACGTCGAGATGGGGCGGATCCCGCTGCTGACGATCGGGAACGGGGCCAGCACGACCGAGGTCGCCCAGGGCCGCCACGACGTCTACCTGCGCCAGCTGGCCGAGGGCGTGCGCGAGCTGGGCAAGCCGGTGTTCCTCCGCTACGCCCACCGCATGGACGACCCCGCCAACCGCGGCTGGGTCGGCTCGCCCGAGTCCTTCCGGGCCGCCTGGGCCCACGTCCGGGGGATCTTCGCCGGCCTGCCGGCGTCGTTCGTGTGGGCCCCGACGGCGGCCGCCTTCGCCAGCGACTCCGCCGACCGCTTCTACCCCGGTGACGACCAGGTCGACTGGATCGCCGCCGACGGCTACAACGGCCCCGGCTGCCGCCCGGGGAGCGGCTGGCGGGAGCTCTCGGACATCTTCGGCGACTTCTACGTGTGGGGCAGCTCCCACGGCAAGCCGCTGATGATCGGCGAGACGGGCTCGGTCGAGGACGCCGCCGACCCGGCCGCCAAGGCCGCCTGGTTCGACAACGCGGCCCGCGACCTGGCCACCGAGATGCCGAACGTCCAGGCCCTCGTCTACTTCGACGCCAAGAAGGCCTGCGACTACCGGGTCGCCTCCTCGGCCCGCTCGGCCGAGGCGTTCCGGCGCCTCGCCCTCGACCCGCACTTCCAGACCTCGCCGCTCCCGCCGACCTCCACCACCAAGCCGACCGCCACCTCCAAGCCGACCGCCACCACCAAGCCGCCGAAGCCCACGCCGACGACCGCGCCCGGCTCCGGCGGCGGGTCGCCCGGGCCGGCCGGCTTCAGCGCCAGCATGGTCCCGAACTCGGGCGCCCTCTGGGGCACCAGCAAGTTCGACAAGGGCTGGGAAGGCCAGATGGGCCGGAAGTTCGACATCGTCCACGTCTACAAGCAGTGGAGCCAGAGCTTCCCGAACGACGAGGAGCGCGCCCTGGCCGCCGAGGGCCGGCTGCTGCTGATCAACTGGAAGTCGCCCGGGTCCTGGCCGGCGGTGGCCAGCGGCAGCCAGGACGCCCAGATCGCCACCACCGCCAACCGGCTCAAGGCGTTCGGCCGCAAGGTCTTCCTGGCCTTCCACCACGAGCCCGAGAACGACATCGGCGCCGCCGGCCAGCCGGCCGACTACGCCCGCGCCTTCCGCCGCGTGGTCGACGGGTTCAACAAGGCCGGGGCGAACAACGTCATCTTCGTCTGGAACATGATGGGCTTCGTCGGCGGCCACGGCGACATCTACCCGACCCTGTACCCGGGCGACGCCTACGTCGACTGGATCGCCTACGACCCCTACAACTGGTACGGCTGCGAGGCGGGCAAGAAGCCACGGTCGTTCGCCGAGATCACCAAGCCGTTCTACGACTGGACGGCCGCCAACGCCCCCGGCAAGCCGCTGATGCTGGCCGAGTACGGGCTGCGCGAGCAGCCGGCGGGCGAGCCCAGCAAGGCGGCGTGGCTGCGGGACTCGCTGGTCCAGCTCAAGACGTCCCGGACCCGGATCAAGGCGCTCGTCTACTTCAACAACCTGCACCGGTGCGACTGGCGCATCACCAGCTCGAGCTCCTCGGTGGCCGCCTACCGCGACATCGGGCGTGACCCGTTCCTCAACCGTTTGCACTAGCTTGCAGTAGCCATTGTTGACGTACCGCCAGGGCACCCGGGCGCTTATCCTGCTCGGGTGCCCGACCCTCTCGCCGACCTGAGCGCGACCAACGGGGCGCCGCCGGCCCCGGCGGCGCGGCGCTCCGGCCTGCCCGAGGGCTGGCCGGTGCTGGCCCTGTTCGGCGCCTTCCCCCTCTGGTGGGCCCTCGGGCTGTCCTCGGTCATCTGGATCCTGCTGGCCGTGCCCATGCTGGCCTGGCTGCTGGCCAGGGGCCGGGTGCGGGTCCCCAAGGGGTTCGGGCTGTGGCTGGCCTTCCTGTTCTGGATGCTGCTGTCGGCCACCCAGCTCGACGAGGCCCGGCGCTGGTACGCCTTCTCCTACCGGGCCGTGCTGTACCTGTCCATGACGGTGATGTTCGTCTACGTCTACAACCTGCCCCGCTCGGCCGTCCCGGCCCGGCGGATCATCCTGGCCCTGACGCTGTTCTGGGCGACGGTGATCTGCTTCGGCTTCGCCGCCCTGGCCTCGCCGACCTTCCGGCTCACCACCCCGGCGTCGCTGCTGCTGCCCGAGACGCTGGCCGCCAACCCGTTCGCCCAGGACCTGTTCAGCGCCCGCCTGGCCCAGGTCCAGACCTTCATCGGCTACGCCCTGCCCCGGCCGGCGGCCCCGTTCACCTACACCAACGAGTGGGGCGGCGCGGTCGGGCTGCTCACCCCCATGGCCCTGGCCGGGCTGGGCATGCTCCGCTCCTACCTGACCCGCAACGTGGTCCGGCTGCTGCTCGTCGCCTCCCTGGTCCCGATCGTCATCTCGGCCAACCGCGGCCTCTGGGTCGGGCTCGGGGCCGGCCTGGTGTACGCGGCCGTCCGGGTGGCCCTGCGCGGCAACGCCCGGGCCCTGGTGGCCATCCTGGCCTTCCTGGCCGTGGTCACCGCCCTGGTCACCTTCACCCCGCTGGAGCGCTACGTCAGCGACCGCCTGGCCCACCAGCACAGCAACGAGCGGCGGGAGAGCCTCAGCTCCCAGGCCCTGGAGGGGGCGCTGGAGCGGCCGCTGCTCGGCTACGGGGGGCCGCGGGAGTCGCCCGACCTGGTCAACGCCCCCGAGATCGGCACCCACGGCCAGCTCTACCTGGTCGTGTTCTCCCAGGGCATCGTCGGCCTGGCCTTCTTCCTCGGCTGGTGGCTGTGGGTCCTGTGGGTGTCGCACCGGGGCGCCACCGGGCCGCCCCTGTGGTGCCACGTGATGCTGCTGATCGGGGTCCTCGAGTTCGCCTACTACGACATGATGCCCACCCAGCTGCACCTGATGATGGTGGTGGCGGCCGTGGCCTGGCGGGAGCGGGAGGCCGCTCAAGCCGCCGCCACCGAACGCCGATCCTTGACCAAGACCCAGGAGAGCCTGCAGACCACATGACCCAAGCCAACGGCGCCACCAAGCTGGCCAGGAGAGCGGCGCGCTGGAGCGCCCAGGCGTACGCACGCCCCACGGCCGGGCTGCGGCTGCTGCCCGACTACCTCATCATCGGCGCCCAGCGGGCCGGCACGACCTCGCTGCACCGCTACCTGATCCAGCATCCCGGGGTCCGGACCACGCTGCGCACCAAAGGGGTGCACTTCTTCGACGTCGCCTACGGCCGCGGGATGGGCTGGTACGCCTCGCGCTTCCCGACCCGGCTGACCGCCTGGTGGGTGGCCAGGCGCCACGGGGTCGAGCTGCGCACCGGCGAGGCCAGCCCCTACTACCTGTTCCACCCGCTGGTGCCCCAGCGGGTGGCCGACCACCTGCCCCAGGTCAAGCTGATCGTCCTGCTGCGCGACCCGGTCGGGCGGGCCTACTCGCACTACCAGCACGAGGTCGCCCGCGGCTTCGAGACGCTGTCGTTCGAGGAGGCGATCGGGGCCGAGCCGGCCCGGCTGGCCGGCGAGACCGAGCGCATGCTGGCCGAGCCGCTCTACAACAGCTTCGCCCACCAGCACCACTCCTACCTGGCCAGGGGCCGCTACCTCGAGCAGCTGGAGCGGTGGCGGGCGCGGTTCGACGACCGGCAGCTGCTGGTGCTGTCCAGCGAGCGCTTCTTCGCCGAGCCGGAGCGCACCTTCCGCCAGGTCCTCGACTTCCTCGAGCTGCCGGCCTTCATCCCCGACGCCTTCGAGAAGCACAACGGCTACGACTACCGGAAGATGGGCACCGACGTCCACCGGCGCCTGGCCGACCACTTCCGGGAGCCCAACCAGCGGCTGTACGCGTCGCTCGGCGACGACTTCGGCTGGAGTGCCTAGCCCCGATGGAGACCGCCGCTCCCGCGCCGGCCACCGGCGAGGAGACCCGGCAGGACCTGACCACCCTGGCCAGGGGGGGCGCCCTCAACCTGGCCGGCGCCGTGGCCACCGGGCTGCTCCACTTCGTGCTGCTGGTGATCGTCACCAGGGGCCTCGGGGCCCAGGGCACCGGCGCCTTCTACGAGGCGGTTGCCCTGTTCCTGATCCTGTCCAGCGCGGCCGCCCTCGGCTCCGACGCCGGGCTGCCGCGGATGGTGCCGCGCCTGCGGGCCCTGGGCCGGGTGCGCGACCTGCGCCGCGGCCTGGCCGTCAGCCTCTGGCCGGTGGCCGCCGCCGGCTGCCTGCTCGGCCTCCTGGTCTGGATCTACGCGGCCGAGCTGGCCGACGTCTTCTCCCGCCACGGCGCGGCCGAGACGGCCCAGCTGGCCGACTTCATCCGCACCTTCGCCCTGTTCGTGCCCGTGGCCGCGCTGTCGCTGGCGGTGTTCGCGGCCACCCGCGGCTTCGCCACCATGCGGCCGACGGTGTACCTGGACAAGCTCGCCCGCCCCGCCCTCCAGCCCCTGCTGATGCTGCCGGTGATCCTGGCCGGGGCGGGCAGCACCGCGATCGCCCTCGCCTACCTGGGCCCGTACCTGCCGGCGCTGGCCGCGGGCCTGGTCTGGATGGGGCTGCTGCTGCGCCGGGCCGAGCGCCGCCGCGAGGGCACCCCGGCGCTGCAGCGGATCCGGTCGCTGGAGGGGCTGTGGGGGGAGTACTGGCGCTTCACCGGCCCCCGCGGGCTGGCCGCGATCTTCCAGA
>Ga0081538_10002746_pt1 | contig 16890 bp, 18 predicted proteins | sample TabmetS5T2R1_FD_71022 | JGI IMG/M metagenome (GOLD analysis project Ga0081538, IMG submission 71022) | Tabebuia heterophylla rhizosphere microbial communities from the University of Puerto Rico - S5T2R1 | ecosystem: Host-associated > Plants > Roots > Rhizosphere ... | reverse complement strand
CAGGCGCGCGGCGGGGACGCGCGCGACCACGAGCGGCCAGGCGGCGAGCAGCAGCTCCACGCCCTTCGAGACGATGAGCTTGCCCACGTAGCTGACGATCCGGTCGCGGCCGGGATGAAGGTCATCGAGGGCGCGAGCCGCACCGGCCTCCCCGCCCCACTCCGCGGCCTGCCCGGACGCGAGCCGGGCCGCCAACCGGCTCAGGCCCTGCGCGGCCTCCTCGGCCGGGCGGGGGCGGAACGAGTGCACGTCGACCCCGGGCGGCCCGAGCCTGGTACGCTCCGGCAGGTCGGGCTCGGCGGCGAGAACCTCCCACAGGCTGCGGGCCGTGTGGCCCGACCCCACGAGCACCCCGGAGGCGCCCCTGACCCCCTCGAGGGCGTACGGAACGAAGCGCTCCGGGTTGGGCCGTACCGTGTACTCGAGCGCGCTGCCGTGCACCTTGACCGCGTATGGCGCGCGCCCGGCCAGCGCCCGCCCCACGATGACCGGGCCCATCACCAGGTGGTTGGCCAGGGCCGCGTCCGGAACGGGCACGGAGCGCACCGCGGCCACGTTGGCGTCGAGGTAGTGCCCCAGGGCGTCGTCGTCCAGCTCCGCGAACGTCACGGCGTCGAACCCCTCGTAGCGGTCGGCCACGTACACCGGGAGCACCCTTCCGATGTCCGGGACGTGGCGAATGACCGCCTCCGGCACGTCCGGGTCCCGGTCCTGGCTCACCAGGTGCACCTCGTGGCCCAGCCGAACCAGGGCCCGGACCAAGCTGGCCGTGTAGATGTTGCTGCCGGTGCCGCGCAGCAGATAACCGTGGAAGATCAGGATCCGCATGATGTGACGGGTATTCTTCCCGCCTCATGTCGCCGCGGCGCCAGAAGTACCGCCTGCGGGCCCGCTCCGACCGGGAGGTCGTGCGCGAGGTCGAGCCGGGGGTAACCTACGTCGACCACGACTCGGGCGAGGAGCTGAGGGTGGTCGGCGCGCTCCTGCCGCTCGCCCCGTCGCCCAGCGACCTGCCCTACGCGGTGGAGAACCTGCGGCTGTGCGGGTGCTCGCTCGAGCAGCTCGTCCAGAAGGACCTGAACGACTGCCCCCACTGCGGCCGGCGCCTCCCTGCCCTCGAGCGCTAGATGGTTGAGTCCGAATCCGCGTGCTCCTGGGGGCGCGCCAGACCAAGCTGGGCGGCAACCGCGGACGAAGCCGATAGTGGATGAACTATCGGCGAGGACGTGGGGCCGATCCAGCGATGGTATGGCGCGTCATCCAGGAGTGCGGGGATTTGGAATCAGCCATCTAGGGCGCTAGGCCAGGCCGGCGAGCGCCTTCTCACGCGAGTCGAAGATCGTCAGGTGTCCGGCCAACCCGGCGATCTGAAACGGCCTGAGGATCCGCTCGGTCGGACAAACCAGCACCAGGCGGGCACGCCGCAGCGAGAAGTGCCGCAGCGCGTTGACGAGGACCCCGATGCCGGTCGAGTCCATGAACGTGACGTCCGACAGGTCCACGATGACCCCGGTCTTTCCCTCCTCGGCGAGTCCGAACAGGCGGCTGCCGATCTTGGGGGCGGTGTGGGCGTCGATCTCGCCCTGAAGGTGGACGACGTGCTTGGCGGCGCCGACGGCCTCATCCACCAACCCGAAGTCCATCATCCCCCCCATGAAGGGGGGCAACCTATCACCCCTGCAATCGGTGCGTGGGGACCGGGGAGCGCGGCTTGCGCACCCGCGAGGGGAGCGGGCCGGGCACCCGGGGCTCCGCGCCCCGGCGACGCGTGGGGCGCCGCGGTGAGCCGTGGCCGCGGTCGCGACCGCGGCCGAGCTTCCAGCGGCCGAGCGGCAACCGGATCCCGTCGCCGCCGGGACCGTCGTTCCCGGGCCGCGGCTCCGGCCCTTCGCCGCCGCCGCCGCCGTCGTCGTTGGAGTCGTCGTCGTCGTCGCGGAGCCGGAAGAACCAGATCAGCCACACGATCAACAGGCCGACGTCGAACACCCGGAACCCGACCATGAAGATCCACCCCTCCGTGGTCACGCCCCGATGCTAGCGCGACGCCCTGGCCGGCGAAAGAGCCGCGCGCGCCGATCCGCCGCCCCAGACGCGCGCGGGGGGTTCTGAGGCAGCCTCTTAGCCGTCGGAGGTGGGCCGGTTGTCCGGGACGTAGGTGGCGGTGTAGAGCAGGCGCGCCGTGCGGTAGGTACAGCCGAACACGTCCACCTCGCCGAGCGTCTCCATCGCGAACTGGGTCGTCCGCGGCTGGTCGCAGCTGCGCCTGTCGCGCGAGGCCCGCCACCAGTCCTGCCGCGTCAGGTCGTGGGCGAACATCGGTGCCCAGGTGTCGACGGTTACGCCGACCCAGTTGCCCCGCTGCACCCGCAGCGGCTCGTCCAGGACGAACGTCGGGCTGGAGCCGAAGTAACGGCCAAGGGCGAAGTTCTCCGACTGGGCGACGAGGCGGTAGGTCAGCCGCGTTCGGCGGGTGTCGCCCCGGCGCAGCACCGCCAGGCGCACCTGCGGCGGACTGCCGAACCGGTCGGCGAAGAACTCGATCTGCTGGGCGCTGGGGCGGCCCAGCGTCACCGTGAACGCCACGAGCATTCCGCTGCGCCGGATGTAGTACGGGTTCTCGCGTCCGCCGGCGGCCCGGCCCTGCAAGCCCGTGACCCGCACGGCCCCCTGACACTCCTCGGGACAGCTGGGGTTGACGGCCGTGGCGCCGGCGCCGAGCTCGACGATCCGGCCCGAAGCGCCCGCCGGCAGGGCGAGGGAAGCCAAGACCGGCGCGATCAGCAGCAGCAGTCGCTTCATGACGCGCTATCCAACACCGGACCCGCGCCCGAGTTGCGCCCAGCCTTGGGGCCTATCCCGGTTGGCGTGCGTCCGGGGCGTTCCAGGACCGAGCTGGGCGCCGCGCGCGGCGCAGCCGATGGCAGCGCCATCGGCAATGCCGCGGGTGGCGATCCAGCGACGGTACTGGGACGCATCCGGGCGTGCGGCCAAGCGGGATGGGCCCTTACTTGTACCGGTACGTGATGCGCCCCCGGTCGAGGTCGTACGGCGAGAGCTCGATCTTTACCCGGTCACCGGGCAGGATGCGGATGTAGTGCCTCCGCATCTTGCCCGAGATGTGCCCGAGGACCTCGTGCCCGTTGTCGAGCTGGACCTTGAACATCGTGTTCGGGAGGGCCTCGACGATCTCGCCCTCCATCTCGATCTTCTCTTCCTTGGGCACGACCGGACCGGCCTAGAGGAGGCGGACGTTCACCGCCTTCGGCCCCTTCTCCCCGGTCTCCTCCTCGTACTGCACCTTTGCGTTCTCGGCGAGGGACTTGAAGCCCTGGCCGTCGATCCCCGAGTAGTGGACGAACAGGTCCCGGTCACCATCGTCGGGCGTGATGAACCCGTAGCCCTTCTCGTCGTTGAACCACTTCACGGTTCCCGTAGGCACGTCGATGCCCCTTCCTGCGTGTGCTCCGGTCGGTCGTGCGAAGCGAGCCCGAACGTCGGCACCTGCATTGCAACTACGCCGGCCACACCGACCGGCCCTACAGGCGGGGAACCTACCAGGGGCGGCCGTCGAGGCGCGCGCCGCCGCACGCTAGCCCCGGAGCTCGGCCGCCACCCGCGCCAGCTCCTCCTGCTCGGCCGGGCGTGGGCGGACCGGCAGCGCGAGCGGGTCGTCGTCGTAGCGCGGGATCACGTGCATGTGGAAATGGAAGACGCTCTGCCACGCCGCCGGCTCGGAGCACTGAAGGAGGTTGACGCCGTCGCACCCCAGCGTCTCGCGCATGCGGGTCGCGAGGCGACCCGCGCTCGAGGCGGTCCGGTGCAGGTCGCCCTCCGGGACGTCGTAGACGTTGCGCGAGTGGTTGCGCGGGATCACCAGCGCGTGGCCGCGCGTCCAGGGGTTGATGTCCATGAAGGCGAGCGTGTGCTCGTCCTCCTGGACGACCTCCGCCGGCAGCTCGCCGGCCACGATCTTGCAGAAGATGCAGTCCTCGGCCATGAGCGGGCAATCTACGCGCTCGCCCGAGCGGCTACCCGAACGCGATGGGCAGGTCCGGGCTCCGGATCCCGGGCCGCGCGCGAACGTACCAGGACGGCCTCGGCGCCGGCAAGCCCCTAGATCGCGCAGTCCCCGATCACGGGCGCGAATTCTCGCGCAGCCGCCGAGCCTCGCGAAGCGCGTCCTCGCGGGTCGACGCCTCGCCGGCGTACGCGGCCTCCTCCAGCCCCGCCAAGAGTCGCCCGAGCTCGGGGCCGGGGCGGAGGCCGAGCGCGCGCGCGAGCTCGTCCCCGCGCAGCGGCGGGCGCGGGGGGCCGCACTCGCGCCAGTCCAGCGCCGCTCGCATCACCTCGCGGGCCAGGTCGAGGTGGGCGCGGGTGGCGCGCTCGGCGTGCCGGCCGCGGGTGGCCATGCGGTCGGCGCAGGACAGGAGCGTCACCTCCACCTCCACCGGCGCGGCGGCCTTCAGGTAACGATAGACCGCGCGCCGGTCGAGCGGCCGCTCGTGCACGAGGAAGCCCAGTCGCAGGTGATGGCGGGTGAGGCCCTCGAGGAAGCGGCTCAGGCGGTCGCTGGTTCGCAGCCGCCGGCACACGGCGCGCACCATGCCCGCGCCGAGGCGATCGTGCCCGATGAAGGTGATCCGCCCATCGGGGCGGACCGCCCGGGTGGCCGGCTTTCCGATGTCGTGAAGCAGCGCGCCGAAGCGGATCGCCTGCAGGCGCGTCAGCTCATCCGCGAGCGGCTCGGCCAGCGCGGCGCCCAGCCGCGGATCGAAATCGTCCAGCCGGGCCTCCAGCTCGATCTGGCGCTCCAGCACCTCGATCGTGTGCCCGTAGACGTCGCGGTGGTGGTAGCGGCTCTGCTCGATCCCGTGGAGGGCGGCCACCTCGGGCAGCACCGAGCGCACCAGCCCGAGGCGGTCCGCCAGCTCCACGCCGGCGAGCGCACCGGGGGCGAGCACCAGACGGCGCAGCTCCGCGAACACGCGCTCGGCCGCGGCCTGCGGCACCCGCCCCGCGGCCTCGGCCGTGAGGCGTTCGGTCTCCGCGTCGGCGGTGAAGCCGAGCTCCGCCACGAAGCGGGCCAGCCGCAGGGCGCGCAGCGGATCGCGCTGGTAGGCGTGGCGGCCGAGCACGCGCAGCGTGCGCCCGGCGAGGTCATGCCGGCCGCCGAACGGGTCGATCAGCTCGCCGCCGCCCAGCGGCCGGGCCATGGCGTTCACCGTGAAGTCGCGCAGGCCGAGGTCCTGCCCGATCGTCTCGCCCTGAAGCGGCGAAAAGTCGTAGACCCTCCCGCTCGCCCGCTCGATCACCCGCCACGCCCCGAACGCCTCGGAGAGGCGGAACACCGGGCCGCCGACGACGGCGGCGACCGCGCGGGCCGCGCGCTCGGGGTCGCCGACGACGGCCACGTCGACGTCGGTCGTGGTGCGGCCGAGCAGGTCGTCTCGCACGGTCCCGCCCACCACCCAGGCGTCGGTCCCGGCGAGGATCTGAGCCAACCTCACCGGACGTGCAGGCGCCGCACCCGCGGGGTGAGTGCGCAGGCCACCTCGTAGTTGATCGTGCCGAGACGGCGCGCGACCTCCTCGGCGAGGATGCGGTCGCCGCCCTGCCGGCCGATCAGCACGACCTCATCGCCCACGGTCACACCGGTGTCGCTCCCAAGGTCGACCGTGACGTTGTCCATGCTGACCGTCCCCGCCAGCGGGTGGCGGCGGCCGCCGATCAAGACGTCGCAGTTGTTCGTGAGCGCGCGGCGCCAGCCGTCGCCGTAGCCGATCGGGACGGCCGCGATCCAGGTCGGCTCGGAGGCCCTCCAGCGGCGGCCATAGCCGGCGCTCTCGCCCGGCTGGAAGCGCTTGACGGCGGCGACGTACGACGTGAGCGAGAGCGCCGGCTCGAGGTCGGAGCGCGCGGGGTCGTCTCCGAACGGGTCCATCCCGTAGATGGCGATGCCGCAGCGGACCATGTCGAAGTGGGCGGCGGGGTCGCGAAGCGTGGCGGCGCTGTTGGCGGCGTGCACGAGCACGTCGTCGCGGCCCACGGCCGCCACGAACTCCCGAAACCGCTCCAGCTGGCGGGCGAAGAGGTCGTCGCCGGGCTCGTCGGCGGTGGCGAAGTGCGTCATGAGCCCTACCACCGAATCGCTCTGGGCGAGGCGAACGGCCGCGTCGAAGTCCTTCGTGCCCAGCCGCCCCATGCCGGTGTCGAGCTTGACGTGCAGGCGCTCGCCCTTCACCTCGGGCGTCCAGGCGACCATGTCGGCCCGGGCCTCGCGAGCCGTCCGCTGGTCCTCGCGCGTCAGTGCCCCCATCACGAGGAGGCGCTCGCTCACCCCGTGGCGACGCAGGTCCTCGGCCTCGGCCGCGGTCGCGACGGCGAGCCAGGTGGCGCCGCCCGCCAGCGCGGCCCGGGCGGCCCACACCGCACCGTGCCCGTAGCCGTCCGCCTTCACGACCGCGCACAGCTCGGTCCGTCCCTTGAGGCGCGACCGCAGCCGGGCGCAGTTGCGCTCGATGGCGCCCAGGTCGATGCGAGCGACGGCGCGCTCGGGGGCGTGGGTCACCGCGCCAGGGCGCCGAGCAGGTCCAGCCGCGTGACGACCCCGACCAGCCGCCCGCCCTCGACCACGGGGAGCCGGTTGTGGCCGGACTCGTGAACCAGCCGCGCGGCCTCGTGCACGGTGGTGTCGGGGGTCACCGTGTCGGGATCCGAGGTCATCATGTCCGCCGCCTTCGAGGCGAACGCCTTGCGCAGGCGTTGCTCGAAGCGGCCGAGCGGCTCCAGGAAGACGGTGCCGCCGAACAGGTTGATGTAGTGCGGAATGTGGAGGTCGCCCTGGTCGTCGGGCAGCACCAGGTCGGCCTCGGTCACGATCCCCCGCAGGCGCCCGTCCCCGTCCACCACCGGCACCCCGGGCAGCTCGTGCTCGCGGAGGGTGCGCACCACCTCCTCGACCGACGTGTCCTCGGTCACGGTCGCCGGCTCCGGGTCCATGATCTCGCGTACCAGCTCCGCCATCGGCCGCCGACCTTATCGGAGCGGGCGGCGCGTCAGGCCCTGTGGCAGCGCGTCGATCACGTCGCCGGCCATCACGTGGTCCACGCCCAGGCGCTCGCCCGCCGCGCGGCCGGCGAGCCCGTGGGCCAGCGCCCCCAGCGCCGCCGCGGCGAAGGCCTCAACGCCCTTCGCCAGCAGCGCGCCGATCAACCCCGAAAGCACGTCGCCGGTCCCCGCCGTGGCGAGCGCCGGCGTACCGGCGGGGCTGACCGCCACGGGGCCGCCGGGAGCGGCCACGATCGTGTCGTCGCCCTTCAGCAGCACCACCGCCCCGCTGAGCTCCGCGGCCTCGCGCGCGCGGGCCAGGCGGTGTGCCGCCACCTCCTCCGAGTCGATCTCGAGCAGCCGCCCGAGCTCGCCCTCATGGGGGGTCAGGACGGTGGGCGCCCGGCGGCGCGAGAACCGCTCGAGCTGCCCGGCGTGCGCGTTGAGGCCGTCGGCGTCGACCAGCAGGGGTACGTCGACCGCCTCCGCGACGCCACGCGCGAACTCCACGGCGCTCTCGGCGCGGCCTATGCCCGGACCGAGCACCACCGCGCCGGCGCGCGCGGCCATCGCCCGCACCGCGTCCACCCCCGCGGGCGTATGGAACCCGTCCTCGTCGGGGAGCCCGCGGCTCATCTGCTCGAGCAGGCGCAGGTCGACCGCCGGCTGCACCGGCCCCGGAACCGCCACCTGCACGTACCCGGCGCCCGCCCGCTGCGCGGAGCGGGCGGCCATGGTGGGCGCGCCGGTCAGGCCCAGGGATCCGCCCGCGACCACCACCACGCCCGAGGTGAACTTCGAGCCGCTGCGCGGCCGCCGGGGGTAGAGGCCGAGCACGCGCTCGGAGATGAGCCCGCCGGCCGCGGCGCCGGGCGCGCCGCGCGGGATACCGATCTCCACCACCTCGACGCGGCCGGCATGCGACTTCCCCGGCTCGACGTGCAGCCCGAGCTTGGAGGCGTGAAACGTGGCGGTCGCCACGGCGTGCACCGCCTCGCCCTCGACCTCGCCGCTCGAGGCGTTGACGCCCGAGGGGACGTCGCAGGCGACGGTGGGCCCCTCCTGCGCGTTCATCGCCACGATCGCGGACCGCAGCGGCTCGCGCGGTGAGCCCTCGAAGCCGGTGCCGAGCAGCGCGTCGATCACCGCGCCCGACCCCTCCAGCCGCTCCGGCGCGAACGCCTCCGGCGGCGCGCCCGGCAGCCGCTCCAGGTTCACGCGCGCGTCGCCCCGTAGCTCCTCGGGCGGCGCCGCGGCGAGCACGTCCACGGTTTGCCCGTCGCCGCGGAGCATTCGGGCCGCCACCAGCCCGTCTCCGCCGTTGTTGCCCTTTCCGATCACCACCCGCACGGGCCCCGGTCGCGCCACGGCCGCGGCCACGCGGGCCAGCCCGGCGCCCGCCCGCTCCATCAGATCCAGCGACGGCACTCCCTGCTCCTCGATCGCCCACGCATCGACGGCTCGCATCTCGCCCGCCTCGAACAGGGGGTCGAGCCAGGCGGGCAGCGTCACGAGCGCTGCAGGACCGCCACGGCGCCGGCGACGGTGTCCGTGTGGGTGAGCGAGATCACCGGCTCGGCGTCCAGCTGGCGCGCGCGGGCGGCCACCGAGCCGCTCAGGCGCAGTCCGGGAGGGCCGTCGGTGGCCACCACCTCCACGTCGCGGAAGCTCCACCCGGTGAGCCCGAGCGCCTTGGCCACCGCCTCCTTCGCGCAGAAGCGGGCCGCCAGGTGCCGGCCCGGGCGGGGCCGCGCCGCCGCGTACTCGCGCTCGGTGTCGGTGAACAGGCGCTCGGCCAGCCGCGGGCGCCGCCGCAGCGCGCGCTCCAGACGCTCGATGTCCAGGAGGTCGAGCCCGACCCCGGTCACTCGACCGTGACGGTCTTTGCGAGGTTGCGCGGCTGGTCCACGTTGAGCCCGCGGGCCCGCGCGATGTAGTAGGCCAGAAGCTGCAACGGGATGACCGCGAGCAGCGGCTGCAGCAGCCAATCCGTGGGCGGCACCGCCACGATCTCCTCGGCGTGCTCCGCCACGCGGCCGTCGCCCTCCGTGGCCACCGCGATGACGTGCGCGCCGCGCGCTCGGACCTCGGCGATGTTCGACAGCACCTTCTCGAGCACCGGCGAGTCGGTGGCCACGCACACCACGGGCGTGTTCTCGTCGAGCAGCGCGATCGGCCCGTGCTTCATCTCGCCGGCCGCGTAGGCGTCCGTCGGGATGTAGGAGATCTCCTTCAGCTTGAGGGCGCCCTCGAGGCACACCGACAGCCCCACGTGGCGGCCGAGGTAGAGGAAGAACTCCGCGTCCTTCCAGTGCTGGGCGATCCGCTCCACCGGCCCCTCGGCCCGCTCCACCAGCGTGGTGACGAGGTGCCGCATCTCGCGCAGCTCGTGGCACAGCCGGCGGACCACGTCCGGGTCGAGGGTTCCGCGCACCTGGGCGAGCTTGAGGCCGAACAGGTACATCACGGCCACTTGGGCGACGAAGGTCTTGGTCGCCGCCACGCCGATCTCAAGGCCGGCGCGGGTGAAGAGCACGCCGTCCGCGTCACGCGTGGCCTGACTGCCCATGATGTTGGTGACGGCCAGCACCTTCGCCCCGCGCTCGCGGGCCAGGCGCATGGCCGCCAGCGTGTCGGCGGTCTCGCCCGACTGGGAGATCCCGATAACGAGGTCGCGTTCGCTCAGCACGGGGTTGCGGTAGCGAAACTCCGAGGCCACGTCCATCTCCACCGGCACCCGTGACCACGATTCGATGGCGTAGCGACCAACCAGCCCGGCGTGGTAGGAGGTCCCGCAGGCGACGATCACGATCCGGCGGATGTCGCTCAAGAACTCGTCTGCGATGCCGAAGTCGCCCAGCACGACGCGATTCGCGGTCACCCGGTCGGCCACGGTCTCGGCGACGGCGTTCGCCTGCTCGTGGATCTCCTTGAGCATGAACGTTTCGTAGCCGCCCTTCTCGGCGGCGTCGTCGTCCCAGTCGACCTCATCGACCTCGCGCCGCAGCGCGGAGCCATCGGGCGCCAGGAAGCGGGTGCCGGCGGGGGTGACGGCCACGATCTCGCCGTCGTGCACCAGCTGGATGCGCCGTGTCTCGGCGAGGAACGCGGGGATGGCCGAGGCGATGAAGCCCTCACCCTCACCGAGGCCGACGACCAGCGGACACTCCTTGCGCGCCCCCACGAGCACGCCCGGCTGGTCGGCCCACATCGCGACGAACGCGTAGTGGCCGCGCAGCTCTCCGTAGGTGAGCCGCACGGCCTCCACCAGGTCGTCCTCGAGGTGGTGGGCGATCAGGTGGGCCACGACCTCCGCGTCCGTCTGCGAGGTGAACTCCGCGCCCTCCGCGACGAGCCGGTCCCGCAGCTCCGTCCAGTTCTCGACGATCCCGTTGAGGACGATGTGAACGCGCCCGGAGGTGTCCCAGTGCGGATGCGCGTTCTCCTCGGTAACGCGGCCGTGGGTGGCCCAGCGCGTGTGCCCGATGCCGGTGCAGCCGTGCAGCGTGCCGTTGTGGCGCCCGACCGCCTCGTGGAGCTTGTCGAGGTTACCGACGGCGTGCACGCTGCCGATCGAGCCGTTCGTCACGAGCGACAGCCCGGCGGAGTCGTAGCCGCGGTACTCGAGCCGGCGCAGGCCCCCGAGCAGCAGGTCGCGACATTCGCGCGGCCCGACGTATCCGATGATTCCGCACATGTGAGGAAGTGTCCGTCTTTGGGGCTGTCAGCCTAGCTTCGCCTCGACCAGGTTCGCCAACCGACCAACAATCTCCTCGCACTCTTCCTCACGCGGCGCCTCCACCATCACGCGCACGAGGGGCTCGGTCCCGGAGGCGCGGATGAGCACCCGTCCCCGGCCCCGGAGGCGGTCCGACTCCTCGCGGGCGGCCCGCCAGACCTCGTCGGCGCCCTCGATCGCGTCGCGGTCGGCCACCCGCACGTTCACGAGCCGCTGGGGCAGCTTCTCCATCGCCCCCCGATCGGCGAGGTCCCCTGTGCCGAGCGCCTCCAGCGTGAGCAGCGCGGCCGCGATGCCGTCGCCGGCGGGAACGAAGGCGGTCTCGATGATGTGTCCGGACTGCTCGCCTCCCAGCGCCCAGCCGCGGCGCAGCAGCTCGGCCAGCACGTGCCGGTCGCCCACCGGCGTGGTCGCGACCGCGATGCCGGCCGCCTCCATCGCGCGGTGGAAGCCATAGTTCGTCATCACGGTCACGGCCACGCCGTCGCCCGGGAGCCGCCCGCGCCGCCGCAGGTGCAGGGCGGCCAGCGCCATCAGCTCGTCCCCGTCTACCACCGCGCCGGCGCGGTCGACCGCGAGCACGCGGTCGCCGTCACCGTCGAAGGCAAAGCCCACGTCCTGCCCGGCCATGCGCTCCGCCAGGCGCTCGACGTGGGTGGAGCCGCAGTCGCGGTTGATGTTGCGCCCATCCGGCTCGACCGCGATGGCGTCGACGTCCGCGCCGAGGCGCCGGAAGATCTCCGGCGCGACCCGGTAGGTGGCGCCGTTCGCGCAGTCGAGCAAGACGCGCCGGCCGGATAGGTCGAGGTCGCGAAAGCGCAGCTCGAGCTCGCGCAGGTAGTCGCCGCCCGCCCCGTGCAGCTCCCGCACTCGTCCGATCCGAGCGCTGCCGGGCTCGTGCAACCGCTCGATCTCCGCCTCTTGCTCGTCGTCGATCTTCGTTCCCTCCGGGCCGAAGAACTTGATGCCGTTGTCCCGGTAGGGGTTGTGCGAGGCGGAAACGACCGCGGCGAGATCGAAGCCGTGCCGGCGCACCAGGACCGCCGCGCCGGGCGTGGGGAGCACGCCACCGAGCAGCGCGTGGCCACCGCCCGCCGCGATGCCGGCGGCGAGCGCCGCCTCCAGCATCTCCCCCGATTCGCGGGTGTCGCGGACGATCAGGACCTGCGGGGCGTCGGCCGGCGAGGTGAGCGCCGCGGCCCGGCCGAGCGCGAGGGCGAGGTCGGCGGTGAGGTACTCGCCGGCGACCCCGCGGACCCCGTCGGTCCCGAACAGGGCCATGCGGTGGTCAGCGCTTGGAGAACTGCGGCCGCTTGCGGGCCTTCTTGAGGCCGGCCTTCTTGCGCTCCTTGACGCGCGGGTCGCGTGTGAGGTAGCCCCGGCGCTTGAGCTCCCCGCGCAGCGCGGGGTCGGCCTCGACCAGCGCGCGGGCCACGCCGTGACGCAGCGCGCCCGCCTGGGCCGACACGCCGCCGCCGTGAATGCGGGCGACCACGTCCATCCGGGTGTGGTAGCCGGCGGCCTCGAGCGGCTGGCGGGCCATCCGCTGGAGGCGGACGCGCGGGAAGTACTCGTCGAGGTGACGGCCGTTGATCTGGAAGCTGCCCTCGCCCGGCCGCAGGATCACCCGGGCCACGGCGCTCTTGCGCTTGCCGGTGGCGTGGTAGCGGGCGTCGGCGGCGAGATCGAGCGGCTGATGGGGGACCGGCTCGGCCTCGGCGGGCGCCTCCTCGAAGTCCTCGATCACCTCGGCGCCTTCGGCGGGGACCTCCACCTCGGGCGCCTCGGCCTCGGCGTACTCGCCGTACTGGGCGTACTCGCCCTCGGCCTCGACCGGCTCCTCCTCGAGCACCAGGTCCGGCTCGAGGTGGGCGCCCGGGATCACCTCCTCGGCCGGCGCATCATCACGCCGGCGGCGGCGACCGGGGCGCGGCCGCTCGGCGCGGGCGGCCTCCTCCTCGGCGGGGGCCGGCTCCCCGGCCTCCGGCGCGGCGGCCTCGGCCTCCTCCGCGGGGGTCGGCTCCCCGGCCTCCGGCGCGGCGCTCTCGGGCTGGGCCTCCTTTGGCGGCTCTGCGGGCGCCTCGGGGGCCTGTGGCCCCCCGCCCTCCGGCGCCTCCTCGGGCGCGGCCGCCTCCTCTCCCTCGGCCGACTCGGGCGCCACCGCGCTCGCGAGCTCCTCGACCCCCTCGATCTCTGGCCCGGGCGCGTCGCCGCCGGGCTCCGGCGCCTCCGCGTCGGTCTCGGGCGTCTCCGGGGCCTCTTCGTCGCCGGGCCGCCGTGGATCCTCGGTCATCAGGCGTCCACCTCCATCGGCTCGGGCTTCTGGGCGGCGTGGGGATGCTCGGGACCGGCGTACACCTTCAGCTTGCGCAGCTGAGCGCGGCCCAGCCGCGTGCGGGGGAGCATTCCCTTGACGGCGCGGCGAACCACCTCCTCGGGCCGGCGCCTAAGCATCTCCTCGAGCGTCCGGCTGCGGAGGCCGCTGGGGTAGCCGGAGTGACGGTAGTAGCGCTTCTCCTTGCGCTTGTTGCCGGTCACCGAGACCTTCTCGGCGTTCACGACGATCACGAAGTCCCCCACGTCGACGTGCGGCGTGTACTCCGGCTTGCGCTTGCCGCGCAGGGTGTCCGCGACCTGGGTCGCGAGCCGGCCGAGCGTCTTGCCGGTCGCGTCGACCACGAGCCAGTTGCGCTCGCGGGTAGCCGGTGTCGCCACATACGTCCTCATCGCGAGTGGGCCGCCCGCGGGCGGCCGGTCCCGTAGTGTGGCAGACGCGGTTGCAGCGACCCGTGCAGGCGTTCCCCAATCCGGTGGCGCTGGATATACTGCCGCGCCAATCTAGTGCCTGCCGAATCCCCGGCCGTGCCGACGCGGGGCCGGGGAGCGGGGGAACCGATCGGAGGCCGCAGCATGCGGTTCTCCGAGGGGCGAATCGACCGGAATGCCGCGGTCGTAGCGCTGCTCTTCAGGCGCGAGCCCGTCAGCTAACCCCGTAGGCCGGAAAGAAGAGAGGCCGGAGGAGTTGGGAGACAGCGGTGTTCGGGCTGGACGTTGCGTTGGCGCGCTGGCGCTCGGCATGCTCGCGCTCGCCCCGTCCGCCGCGGCCCAGTCCGTGCCCGCGCCGGGTGAGACCACCTACGCGACCACGCCCGCGATCGCGAAGGCGAGCTGTCTGCGCAACTGCGCCTCCGCCAGGCGCGCCCGCGGCGGCAGCACGCTGAAGATCGTGGGGGCCGGCCTCGCCGCGGCGACCGAGGTCGTCTTCATGGGCGCCTACGGGCGGCGCGACAACGTCAGGGTTCCGGTGCGCGCGGGGAGCGACACCCGCCTCCACCTGCAGGTGCCCACGGGGGCCGTCAGCGGTCCGCTCGTCGTGGTCACCGGTCAGGGCACGCGCTCACGAGCGAGCGCGCCGCTGTCGCTCCTGCCGCCCGTCGCCCCCCCGCCGAACGTGGCGCTCAGCGCGGTGCCGGGGCCGAGCGAGCCGGGTGCGCCCCAGCTCGAGACCGGCACGAGCACCACGAAGGCCTACGTCGACGCGCGGCCGGCGGTGCGGTTCTCGTTCCGCCTGTCCGGCGCGGCGCCGACCACGCTGCGGATCGAGCTGGTCAGCGCTACGACCGGCGCGACCGTGAAGACCTGGTCGCCGGCGGCCGTCGCTCCCGGCGAGGTCCGGAGCGTGTCCTGGAGCGGACGCATCGGGTCCGTGGCCGCCCCCGCCGGCCGCTACTCCTTCCGCCTCATCGCGGCCGGCGCCAGCGGGGCCACGGCCCGCAGCGCCCAGGCCGGGGTCGTCGACCGTGACTCCTTCGACCTCTACGACCACGTCTTCCCGATCCGCGGGCGCCACGACTACGGCGAGGTGGGCGCCGCATTCGGCTCCGGACGCGGAGGTCGCTCGCATCAGGGCCACGACGTCTTCGCGACCTGCGGCACCCGCCTGGTGGCGGCCCGCGGCGGACGGGTGCAGTACGAGGGCTACCACGGCGCGGCGGGCAACTACCTGGTGATCGACGGCGCCGGCACCGACGTCGACTACGCGTACATGCACATGACCGCCCCGACACCGTTCGCCGCCGGCGACCGGGTCTACACCGGCCAGCAGGTCGGCACCGTGGGCGCGACCGGCAACGCCCGCGGCTGCCACCTCCACTTCGAGATGTGGGGCGCCCCCGGCTGGTACGACGGCGGTAGCGCGTTCGACCCGCTGCCGTCGCTTCAGTCCTGGGACTCCTGGTCGTAGCCCTGGTCGGGAGCTAATGTCCGCTCGTGACCGAGAGCGGACGAAGCGAGGCGGCGGCCGTCGCCTTCAAGGCGTTCGAATCCGGTGCCTGGAGTGCTCGGGCGGCGGTCTATGACCGCGTAACCGGGGCGATCACCCGCCGGTTCGAGCCCGCACTGCTCGACGCGGCCGGCGTCGGGCTGAGGACCCGCCTGCTCGACGTGGCGTCGGGCACTGGCCACGCGGCCGCGGCGGCCGCGGCGCGTGGCGCGGTCGTGACCGGGGTCGATCTGGCGGAGGGCATGGTCGCCGGCGCCCGCGAGCGACATCCGGAGATCGAGTTCCGGCGCGCGGACGCCGAGTCGCTTCCGTTCGGCGCGGATTCGTTCGACGCCGTGGTCGCGGGCTTTCTGTTCAATCACCTGCCGCGCCCGGAGCGCGCGGCGGCCGAGATCGCGCGAGTGCTCTCGCCGGGCGGCCGCCTGGCGGCGACGGTATGGGCCGGTCCGACACGGGCGCGACTCATGAGCATGCTGGCCGAGTCGGTGCGGGCGGCGAATGTCCCGACCGCCGCTGTGCCGCCCGGCCCGGACCCGTTCCGCTTCGCGGAGGACGACCAGTTCAGGAGCCTCCTGCTGGAAGTGGGCCTGGTGGACGTGGACGTCGAGCAGCTCGCGCACGTGCACCAGGCCGGCGACGCCGACGAGCTGTGGGAGGGCCTGCTGGGGGGAAGCGTGCGAGGCTCCACGCTCGTGCAGAGCCAGGACCGAGGGTCCCGGCGGCGCATCCGCGCGGAGTTCGACCGCATCCTCGCCGAGTACCGCCACGGTGAGGGCTACGCCATCCCGGCGGCCGCGGCGCTGGCGAGGGGGAGCCGGCCCTCGTGAGCAGGGCCCCGGCGGCACTCGCCGATCGGCTGCGCGAGGGTCTCGAGCGCGGTGAGCTCTCCCCGCTTGGGCCCGCCTACGCCGACGACGCTCTGCTCGACGCATCGCTGCCGGGCGGCCGGCGACGAGTCGTCGGTCCGCGGCGCATCCTGCAGGCGCTCGCGGCCTGCTTCCCGGGCCCCGGACGGCTCGTGGAGTGGACCCCGACCGTCCATCCGGACGGGATAGCCGTATGGGTCGAGCGGGTGGACGAGGAGGGCCACGCGGTCCGCCAGCGCCATTACCTGCACCTGCGCGACGGTCGGATCGTGCGGCACTGGGTCTACGCCGCCCGGCCCCACGCCGCGCCCGTTCTCCCCGTGCCCGAGTCCGCGGAGGACCTGTTCGGCGAGCTCGAGGTGGCCGAGCGCGCCACCCTGGCATCGAGCGGCTGGTCGGGCAACCGCCTCGACCGGCTGGTGCTCGAGGACGGCCGCCGATTGATAGCGAAGCGCATCGTGCCCGGATCCGATTGGCTCGGGCGGGCCAGCCGCGATCGCGGCAGGGAGGCCCTGCTCTTCGCGGACGGCACGTTCGCGAGGCTTCCCGGGGTGATCGATCCGGCCGTGATTGTCGCCCGGCGCGATGGCGACGCCTGGTGGATCGTGATGCGCGACGTGTCGGATGTCCTGCTGGACGGCGCGTCGCCGCTGTCGCGCGAGCAGAGCCGCTTCGTGCTGCGCGCCGCCGCCGCGATGTGGGAGGAGTTCTGGGGCGAGGAGACAGCTCACGCCGGTGCGCTGCTCGACCGCCTGGCCTTCGCCTCACCCGCCGTCGCCGATCGCGAGCGGGACGAGATCGACGTCCTGCCCAAGCAGCTCGAGGCGGCCTGGGAGGCTTTCGGCGAGGCGGTGGACCATGACGTCGCGGAGGCCGTCCTCGGCCTGGTGGTCGACCCGGCCCCGCTCGCCGCGGCGCTCGAGCGCCACGGGTCCACGCTGATCCACGGCGACCTT
>Ga0081538_10002745_pt1 | contig 16892 bp, 18 predicted proteins | sample TabmetS5T2R1_FD_71022 | JGI IMG/M metagenome (GOLD analysis project Ga0081538, IMG submission 71022) | Tabebuia heterophylla rhizosphere microbial communities from the University of Puerto Rico - S5T2R1 | ecosystem: Host-associated > Plants > Roots > Rhizosphere ... | reverse complement strand
GGCTCACCACCGGCAACAACCTGCGCTTCCTGCTCGAGGGGTTCCTCGTGAACCTCCAGATCGCGGCCATCGCGATCGTCTTCTCGCTCATCTTCGGCCTTCTGCTCGCCCTCGCCCGCCTGGCGCGGCTGCGGCCGCTCAGCATCGCGGCGGGCGCCTGGATCGACGTGTGGCGCAACCTGCCGCTGATCTTCATCATCCTCTACTTGGCGCTGGCGCTGCCGGCGCCGTGGAAGGACTTCTACGAGAGCAACGTCCCCGGCTTCTTCCCCGAGGCGCTGCAGTCCGGGCGCGTGTTCGCCGGCATCCTCGGGCTCGTGCTCTACAACTCGGCCGTGATCGCCGAGATCATGCGGGCGGGCATCCTGTCGCTCGACCGCGGGCAGGGTGAGGCCGCGGCCTCGCTGGGCCTGACCTATCCGCAGCAACTCCGCTACGTGATCCTGCCGCAGGGCCTGCGCCGGATGGTGCCCGCCACCGTCTCGCAGCTGATCACGCTCAACAAGGACACCACGCTCGTGAGCATCATCGCGATCCAGGAGGTGATGCGCCACGGCCGCATCCTCTCGAGCGGCTTCGCGGTGTTCACGGGCGCGGACGTGCAGGCGCCCCTGCTGCAGGTGTTCATCTTCATCGGGGCGCTGTTCGTGGTCACGAACTACGCGCTGTCGCGGGTCTCACGACGGCTCGAGATCCGTGAGCGCAAGCGAACCGGCGGAACCGCGGGGCCGGTGATAGGCCTGGAGGACCAGACGGCCCTGGCCGCGGAGGCCCGCTGACCCCTCCGTTGCACCCGCTAGCGCGGCGCGTACATGATGATCGCCACGCCGCCGAGCGCGACCGCCGCGCCGGTCAGGTCGTAGCGGTCGGGCCTGAAGCCGTCGAAGATGATTCCCCACAGGAGCGAGCCGGCGATGAAGACGCCGCCGTAGGCCGCCAGCACGCGGCCGAAGTGCGCTTCGGGTTGCAGCGCGGCGACTACGCCGTAGCCGATCAGCGCGGCCGCTCCGGCCAGCGCGAACCAGAGCCCGCGCCCTTCCTTGACGGCCTGCCACATCAGGTACGCGCCGCCGATCTCGCAGATCGCCGCCGCGACGAACAGCGCGATCGACCTGCCGGTCATGCCCTGATCCTGCCAGCGCGGGATGACGGCATACCGGACGCGACCGCCCCACGGAGGGCGGCCGCGTCACAGTAGGGATGCCTATGGGGTGATCTTCACCAGCGACCCGCCGGCGCCCCGGAACGGGCTCCGCTTGGGGGTCTTGCCGGGGAGCGTGCTGAAGTTCGACACGTAGACCGCGCCCGTCGAGTCGACGGCGGCGCCGGTCGGGAACATCAGCTCCTTCGCGCCGAGGAACGTGCGCGTGCCGTCAGGGGTAACGCGCACGACGCGGCCGCGGAAGTCCTCCTTGCGGGGGTTGCGGGCGAACTCCGTAACGAACATGTCGCCGACGGGGCTAAAGGCCACGCCGGTGATGGCCGTGAAGCCGGTAGCGTGAACGACCGGCGTTCCGCCGCCCGCCGGGATCCGCCACACGCGAGCCTTGCCCTTGCCGGCGCCCTCGGCGAGCTCGCCGACGTAGAAGTCGCCGTCCGGGCCGAGCGCGATCGAGGTCGGCACGGCTTGAGCCCTGCCGTTGCGCGGGATCACTGCCAACACGCTGAGCTTGCCGTCGCGGACCTGCAGCACCGCGTTGGCGCCGGCGTCGACCACGATCTGGCGGTCGGCCAGGGCGAGCACGGCGTACGGGTTCGAGTTGCGGTCGCCCTTGACCTTGTCGATGTTCTGGCGCCATTCGATGGCGGAGATGTTCGCCACGGGCGACAGCTGGCCGCCGCTGACGTCGAACAGACGGCCCGCCTGGCTGCGGATGGGCGGCGGGAAGCTCTTGACCTGTCCGGGCGTACCGGAGGTCATAACGCCGAAGACCTTGCCGTCGGGCGCCACCGAGACGCCGTCGACACCGGTGGCGAAGACGCCGCCCGGTCCGCCTACGGAGAGGAAGCCCTTTGCGACGGTGCTCTTGGCGCCGCCGGCAACACGCACGATCTTTCCTGTGAAGCCCACGCACATGCGGGCCTCGCCCTTGCCCTGGCACTGACGGCCGGCCTTGCCGGCGTTCGCCACGTAGACGGCGCCATCGGGGCCGACGGCGACGCCGCGCGGGTTGTCGAGCCCGCGCGCGACGGTCTCGACGGTCTCAGCGAGGGCGGTTGGGGCAGTGGCCAGCGCGGCAGCCGCCGCGGCTACGAGCCCGGCGGCAGTCCGCCGCGCGGGTCGGGTGAAACGCGAATCCATGCAGTCCTTTCGGGTGAGCCCCACCCAGGTGGGGTCTTAAATGGCAATCGGACGACGCTAATTCAGGATTCGCGTTTTCGCCAGCCTCAGTGCTTCGCGGGGTCGATCAGGTTGGTCTCGGCGACCGGCTTCTCGGTCCTCTGCTCGCGTGCGCCGATATCGACGTAGCTCAGCTCGCGCGCGCCGGTGTAGATCTGGCGCGGCCGGGCGATCTTCGTCTCCTCGTCGGTGACCATCTCGAGCCACTGCGCGATCCAGCCCGACGTGCGCGGGATGGCGAACATCACCGTGAACATGTCGGGCGGTAGGTTGAGGGCCTCGTAGATGAGACCCGAGTAGAAGTCGACGTTCGGGTAGAGCTTGCGCTCGACGAAGTAGTCGTCCTCGAGCGCGTGCTTCTCGAGCTCGGTCGCGATGTCGAGCTTCGGGTTCTTTCCCGTGACCTCGAAGACCTCGTCGACGTGCTGCTTGATGATCCGCGCCCGCGGGTCGTAGTTCTTGTAGACCCGGTGGCCGAAGCCCATCAGGCGCTCCTCGCGGTTCTTCACGCCGTCGAGGAAGGCTGGCACGTTGTCGACCGACTCGATCCGCTCCAGCATCCGCAGCACGGCCTCGTTGGCGCCGCCGTGCAGCGGCCCGTAGAGGGCGGCCACGCCGGCAGCCGCGGCCGAGTAGGGATCGACCTGGGAGGAGCCGACGCCGCGCACGGCGTTCGTCGAGCAGTTCTGCTCGTGGTCCGCGTGCAGGATCCAGAGGACGTCGAGCGCGCGCGTGAGCCGCGGGTCGGGCTCGTACTTGACCTCCGTCATCTTGAACATCATCGAGAGGAAGTTGCCGGGGTAGGACAGGTCGTTGTCCGGATAGACGTACGGCAGCCCCAGGTTGTGCCGGTAGGCGAAGGCGGCCAGCGTCGGCACCTTGGCGATCAGACGCACCGCGGCCATGTGCCGCTCGAGCCGGTCGTCGATGTTCTTCGCGTCCGGATAGAAAGTCGAGAGCGCGCCGACGGTGGCGAGCAGCATGCCCATCGGGTGGGCGTCGTAGCGGAAGCCCTCGACGAACTTCTTGATGTTCTCGTGGACGAAGGTGTGGTGCGTGATCTCGAAGATCCACTCGTCCAGCTGCGCCTGCGTCGGCAGCTCGCCGTAGATCAGGAGATAAGCGACCTCGAGGTAAGTGGAGCGCTCGCACAGCTCCTCGATCGGATAGCCGCGGTATTCGAGGATGCCGGCGTCACCGTCGATGTAACAGACCGAGCTGCGACACGAGGCGGTGTTGGTGAAGGCAGGGTCGTAGGTCATCAGGCCGAAGTCGTCCTCGTCGACCTTGATCTGGCGAAAGTCCATCGCCTTGACCGTGCCGTCGCTGATCTCGACGTCGTATGTCTCGCCCGTGCGGTTGTCGGTGACGGTGAGGGAGTCCTTGGCCGTGGCTACGCCACCACCGTCCTCGCGCTCAGTCTGTTCCTCGGCCATCTCTCTCCTCAAAGCTCTGGTCGTTCTCCATTCCCGATTTTGACGGAAAGGCATACTCCGACGCGTGCCGAGCTTCGAAAGCATCGAGGCGGATTTCCTGAGGATCACCTCGGAGGTCGCTTGGGCCACCGTCGCGACCGTGGACGGCGAGGGCCGCCCGCGCACGCGCATCCTCCACCCGTACTGGGAGGTGATCGATGGCCGGCCGGTCGGCTGGGTCGGGACGAGCCGCTCGGCACTCAAGACGAAGCACCTCGCCGCGAACCCGCACGTGTCGCTCGCCTACTGGTCTCCCAAGCAGGAGACCGCCCACGCGGAGTGCCGCGCGTCGTGGGCCGACGACGAGCGCGAGCGCGTCTGGAACCTGTACCTGGACGCGGAGCCCCCGCTCGGCTACGACCCGGGCAAGCTCGCGCCCTGGAAGGACGGCCCGCTCGGCGGCGTCTTCTCCGTGCTGCGCCTCGACCCCTGGCGCGTGATGGTGCTGACCAACGAGGACGCGGCGGCGGGCCGCTTCTACCAGCGTTACTGGCGGGACGGTGAGTAGGCGACTAGCGACGCTCGCGCTGGTCGCCGCTGTCGCGCTCGGCGCCGGTTGCGGCTCGGACGAGCCGAAGACCTTCGACGAGGACGGCTTCGCGATCACGTTCGAGTATCCCGGCAACTTCGAGCGGACGACCGACGTCAGGACGAACCGCGGTGTGGGCGACGCCGAGGAGTCGGTCGCGCTCGCGATGTCCGAGGACAACGCGATCTTCGTCCAGCGCTACGGCCTCAACCGCACGGTCACCCCGGAGCTCGCGGACGCCGTCAAGACCGAGCTTGACAAGGTGCTGAGCCGGCTTGCCGGCACCGAGGTGAGCGGGCGGCGAATCGACGTCGACGGCGCGATCGCGTTCCGATACGAGATCGACCGGCTCCAGGAGCCCGAGGACGGGCGCAGCACGATCGTGGCCGTCTTCGACGGCGACAAGGAGTACTTCATCAACTGCCAATCGGTCCCGGACGGGCGCGAGGAGCTCGATGAGGCCTGCGCCGAGGCGATCGACACGCTCGCGCTCAAGAGCTAGCGGTCGGCGAAGCTGACCTCGCGCGCCGGGCTCACCGACCAGCGCCCGCGCTCCCAGGCGATGCGCGTACCGTCGGCGAGCCGCACCGCGGTCCGCCCCAGCGGCGGCGTGCCCCACAGCGTCGCCTCGAGCGGGCGCTCGCGCTCCGGCGTGTCGCCGAGACCGGCCGCGACATGCTCGGCCGGATAGGTCACGACGATCGAGCCGGCGCGCACGTACACCGGGATTCGGTCGAGCGACGCCGGCGCCAGGATCTCGCCGCCGCCCGCCACGCGCTCGCCGGTCCAGAAGTCGACCCATTCGCCGCGCGGCAGCGACACCTCGCGCTCGCGCGCGCCGCGCTCCAGCACCGGTGCGACCCAGAGCGCCGGGCCGTAGCCGTACTGGTCGGCGAGCGCCCAGCCCCGCTCGTCGGCGGGCTCTGAGATCAGCAGCGGCCGCACGATCGGGAGGCCGGCACGCGCCGCCGTTGCCGCGGCGGCGCGCACGTAGGGCACGAGCCGCTCGTGCAGAAGCACGTACTCGCGGTAGACGCGCAGCGTCTCGTCGTCGTAGGTCCAGGCCTCCTGCGGGAAGCGACCGTGTGCCTGCATCAGCGGCGTGAAGCAGCCGAACTGCACCCACCGGAGCAGCAGCTCCTTCGGGCAGCGCGCCATGAGCCGCTCGCCGAGGTAGCCGCCGACATCGTGCGACCAGTTCGAGAAGCCGCTCGCCGCGGCGGTGATCGTCGCCGCCACGAGCGTCTCGAGCGACCAGAAGTCGGACGGCTGGTCGCCTCCCCAGGTGACACCGACCGCCTGCTGACCCGTCCAGCCGGGTCGCCCGAAGAGGACTCCGCGGCCGGGGTGGACCTCGTCGAGCGCGCGCTGCATGGAGCGCCGGTAGAGCAGGCCGAGCGCCCACGCCGCCTGCGCGCCGCTGCGGCCGTCGGCGAACGACACGTCCGGCGGGTAGTACCAGCCTTCGCCGTCGTCGGCCTTGATGCCCTCGACCCCCATGCGCAGCACCCGCTTGGCCTGCTCGCGCCACCAGCTCTCGGCGGCGGCCGAGGTGAAGTCGACAGGCGATCCCGTGCCCATCCACCAGCGGGCAACGTGCGGCGCGCCGTCCGCGCCCGTCACGAAGTGGCCCGCCTCGGCGGCGGGCTCGTAGTTGGACGCGGGCGCGGCGTGCAGGCGCTCGGAGTCCGGATCGGGCGGGTGCTGGCCGTCGCGTGACTCGATGTTCACCCAGGGCGTGACCCAGACGACCGTGCGCACGCCGTCGTCGCGGAAGCGCGCGACCATGCCCTCGAAGTCAGGAAACTGGTGCCGGTTCGGCTGCCATGTGTTGTATTGCGTCTCCCAGGGCGAGTCGAGCACGAGCGCATCGAGCGGCAGCCCGCTCCTGCGGTAGCCGTCGAAGTCGTCCTCGACGTCGCGCTGATGCTCGTACACGTCGCGCGACTTCCAGTGGCCGTAGCCCCACTCCGGCAGCACGGGCGGCAGGCCCGTGAGCCGCAGAAAGCGGCGCAGCCGCGCGGCCGGCGTGGGGTCGCAGATCACGTGCAGGCGAAACGGCCCCGCGGCCGCGCGCGCCGAGACGCCCACGCGGTGGCCGAGGTCGAACTCCGCGCCGTCGCCGTCCGTCTCCAGCCAGAGCGCGTAGCCGCGGCTCGCGATCAGCCACGGCACCGGCGCGTAGTCGCCCTGCGGAATGCCGCCCACGTCGAGCATGTCAGGCGGGCAATCGGGACCGGTGTACCGGCGGTCGGCCCCGAGTCGCACGTGTCGACCGGTCTGTTCGACCTGCTCGCCGTGGCGCGCCCCGAGGCCGCTGAAGCGCTCACCCGAGCGCGCCTCCCACTCTGCCCCGATCCGGAAGGCCCCGGCGACCGGCTCGAACTCGATCAGGACGCGCTCAGCCGCGAGCTCGACGCGGACCTCGCCGAGCTCACCGCTGAACGAGCCGCCGCGCAGCTGGGCCCGGCCGAACAGCACCGGCTGCTCGAGCTCCTCGGCGGCGAGCACGCCCTCGGTCAGCTGCACGAACTGATCGCGCGACTCGCCGCCGGCAGCCCACAGCCGCAGCTCTCTGATCAGCCGCCGCCCGCGCCGGATCTCGATTGCCAGAGGATCGAGGCCGACCGTCACGCGCAGGGGCCCACGCTCCAGCACGAGCGGGCCGGACATGCCCCCTCTTGTGTCAGAGGCGAGTCTCCGGCCTGTTGAAATCGAGTGAAAGCTCACCCGAGCCGGAGCCGGTACTCCACGAGCTCCATGCCGCCGAGCGTCTCCTCGGCGAATGCGTCGCCGACGCTGCGCCAGCCCTCACGCTCGTAGAAGCCGCGGGCGCGCAACTGACCCGCGGGCGTGTAGAGACGGAATGTCGTGTAGCCGCGGCCGCGCGCCTCCTCGACCACCGCGGCGTGGAGAGTCGTCGCGATGCCGCTCCCCCAGTGCTCGCGGCGGACGAACATCTGCCACAGGTGCGCGAGGGTCGGGTCGTCGATTGGGTAGCTCGAGTGCAGCGACGCCGGGATCAGGGCGACATGGCCCACGAGCTCGCGGTCGGCCTCTGCCACCTGGCACCAGACGGCCGGGTTGCGCAGCCGCACTCTGATCGGGTCCTCTTCCACCGGCGGCGGCGCCCAGCCGGGTGGAGCGATGTCGCGATAGCCGTCGAAGGCGAGCTCGAGCGTGTGCGCGATCTCGCCGGCGTCCTCGGGCGTCGAAGTCCTGAAGCTCACGGCGGCCACGCGAGCGAGGCTAACGGTTCACAGGGCCGTTACGCGAGGTTCGCCCGTCGGTAACCGAAACCCGCTCCTTGCAGGCGAATCTTGTCCTCAGATGATCCCGACGCCGGTCACCAAAGCGGACCTTCACTGCCACTCCTCCGCCTCCCAGGAGTCGCGGCTTGGCGTGCAGCGTGCGCTCGGGCTGCCGGAGTGCGCGACGCCGCCGGAGGAGGTCTATTCGCTGGCCCGCCGGCGCGGCATGGACTTCGTGACGATCACCGACCACGACACGATCTCCGGCGTACTCGAGATCGCCGACCGTCCGGACGTGTTCATCTCGGAGGAGCTCACCGCCGGGTTCCGTGGCGAGCCGCAGGCGGTCCACATCCTCTGCTGGGGCATCACGCCGGACGACCACGACTGGCTGCAGGCGCACGCAGGGGACGTCGACGTCGTCGCCGAGTACCTGCACGGCAACGGGATCGCCTGCGCCCTTGCCCATCCGTTCTACGCGGTCGCCGCGCCACTCACGGCGCGCCACCGCCGCCGGCTCGCGCGCCTGTTCCCCGTCTGGGAGACCCGCAACGGCTCCCGGGCGCGCGAGCTGAACATGCCGGCCGCCATCTACATCGAGACCCACGGTGGCGCCGGTGTCGGCGGGTCGGACGATCACGCCGGAGTCGACATCGGGCGGACATGGACCGAGACGCCGCCGGCTTCGACTCCGGAAGAGTTTCTACGCCGGCTGCGCCGCGGTGACGCGGTCGCTCGCGGCGAGCAGGGCAGCGCCGCCAAGTGGGCGCACGCCGCGATGGCGCTGGCGGTCCGGGCGCTCGGCCGCAGCGACGGCTGCGAGGCGCCCGACCCGCGCGTCGTGCTGCGCATAGTCGAGCGCGTGATGAGCCAAGGCGATTCACGCTCCGGTGCAATCGCGGCTGACCTCTGCCCCGGCGACGCGCGCGCCCTGCTGTGCGCCTGGCTCGACTCGCTCGGGCTCGAGACCTCGGAGGCCGAGCTGCTCGCCTGGATGCAGGAGGACGGCTTCGCGCACGCGGACCTGTTCCGGCGCGCCTGCCGCGTGCACGAGCGCAGGCTGCGCGCTGCGGTTGAGCAGGTCGTGGAGGCGGCCGGCGACCTCGATGCCGGCGCGCCGGCGGCCGCCGAAGCGGTCTTCTCGGCCTGCATCCCGGCCATCCCGTACGTGCCGGCCGCCGCCTTCCTGGGCCGTGAGAAGGGCAAGCTGCTGGGGCGCGAGCAGGAGCCGCTCCGCGTCGCGCTCGTCGCCGACGGCGTCAGCTCGATGCACGGCGTGACCCACACGCTCGACGAGCTGCGCGAGCGCGGCGTGCCCGGCTTCGAGGTCGAGGTGATCGGCACTGACCCGAAGGTCGACCGGCGCCTGCCCGCCGTGGCCGAGGTGGACGTCCCGTTCTACGAAGGCTTGCGCGTCGGGGTTCCGAGCCTCCACGCCGCCGTCGAGGCGCTCGCGGAGGGTCGCTACGACCTCGTGCATCTTTGCTCCCCCGGCCCGGCTGGGGTCGCTGCCGCACTCATCGCTCGGATCATGGACCTGCCGCTGGCGGCGTCCCACCACACGGAGCTCGGTGCCTATGCCGGGCTGCGCTCCGGCGACGCGCGGCTGCGGGCGGGGATGGACATGGCGCTGGCTGCGCTCTACGGCCAGTGTCAGATCGTCCTCTCGCCGAGCGAGGCGGCAGACGAGTCGCTGCGTGCGCTGGGCGTTCCGGACGAGCGCATCGGGCGCTGGGAGCGCGGCGTCGATCTGAGGCGCTTCGATCCGGCGCTCCGCGACCCGGGCTCGCTCCCCGGCGAGCTGAGCGTCCTCTACGCGGGGAGGCTCACGACCGAGAAGGGCGTCGGCCTGCTGGCGGACTCGTTCCTCGCCGCGCGCGCCGCCGACCCGCGCCTGCACTTGGTGCTCGCCGGCGGGGGCCCCGAGGAGGAGGCGCTGCGCGAGCGGCTCGGCCCCCACGCGACCTTCCTCGGCTGGCTCGAGGACGACGACCTCGCGCGCGCCTACGCGAGCGCTGACATCTTCCTGTTCGCGAGCCGCACCGACACCTTCGGCCAGGTCGTGATCGAGGCGCAGGTCAGTGGGCTTCCGGTCGTCGCGGTGGCCGAGGGCGGGCCGCTGTCGCTGATCGAGGACGGTCGCACCGGCCGCCTCTGCCCCCCGGACGCGGAGTCGCTCGCCGCCACGGTCGCCGAGCTCGCGCGCTTCCCGGAGCTCCGCCGCCGGCTAGGCGAGGAGGCAGTCGCCTCCGTCGGCTCTCGCACCTGGGAGCACGCGCTCGACCAACTCGCCGGGGGCTACCGGCGCGCGCTCGGCGCGGGTGCGCTCAGCGGCGCCGAAACCCGCCGAACAGCCGCTTGACCGAGCCGCTCACGCCCGAGCCTTCCTCGGGTGGGCCGAGCTCGGCTACCTGAGCGGCCGTGATGTTGAGGGTCACGGCGCGCTCCGCGGTACGCGTGACCTCGGGGGCGTCAACGAAGCGCTCGACACCGTCGGATCCGCGGATGACGAGTCCGTCGAAGATGTGCTCGCGGTAGTTGTCGAGCACGCGCACGACCTTGCCGACCTCCTGGCCGTCCGAACTGATCACCGGCGTGCCAGGCTGAACCGCGGTGTAATGGACAGCGACACCGTCGTCTTCGATCGGGGCCATGCCCTCAGCGTGGCAGAATCAGCGCGGACTCTTCCCCCTCGCCCTCTTCCTCCTCGGTCGCGGCGGTGTAGATGCCGCTCCCGATCGCCGCGACCGTGAGCAGGATCGAGATCGCCGCAACGCCCCGCGCGGCGCCGTCGGTGGAGGGGAAGTCCTCACGTGTGACGCCGATGAAGGTCACCAGCAGGGCCCAGACGGCGAAGATGATCCCGCACACGTGAAAGGCGTTCACGGCGGCGAAAGCTACCGGAACATGAGGAGGTTCACGGCCTTGTCACGGGAGGACGCGAATCGCGCCCGAACCTGTACGGAGATGGCTCCGCTCCTCGACAGCATCATCAGCGTGATGGGGTCCCCGCGAGGCCGCAGGCCAGTCTGTCTCGTCTGCGGTCGCGGCATCGGGCCGGGCGAGGAGTTGATGCGCCTGCGCGGTGAGACGCTCGTCCACCGGCGCTGCGCGACCTATGAGATGCGCCGGCGCCCAACCGGCGCCGAGCGGCTCGGCTACCCGCGCTCGCGCTGAGACCGGCGCTACTTGTGGCCGCTCGGCACGCGCTGGCGGCTGCGGATCATGCGCACGCGGGCGGGCGAGGACGGACGCGTGCGAGCGTGCTGTCCGCGTCGCGGCGGCTGAGGCAGCGGTCCGCGCGGGTGCGGCCACGGGTCGCGGTCTGAGCCGCCGTCGTCCCTGTCATCGGCTTCTGCGAGGGGCGGGTCCTTCACCGCCCACCAGACGATGTAGAGCAGCATGAAGATCGGGATCTTCAGCACCACGGCGAGCCAGAAGACGGCCCAGAAGCCTTCCATCAGACGGATCGTACCCGGAATCGGGGCGGCCAACTACCCGGCCCTCCGTGTCCGCTGACCCTTCGGCAGCATTTGACAAATTTATCTGTCTAATGGAGACTTGCGCACGTGCAGGCCGCCGTCGACGTCTCGCGCGCCAGGCTGTCGCCGCTGCGCCGGCGGGTGCTCGCCGAGCTGCGTGAGCCCGCCTCCGCGACGGCGCTCGCCGCCCGCCTGGGCGAGAGCCGCCAGAGCGTCAACTACCACGTGCGCGAGCTCGAGCGGGCCGGGCTCGTCGAGCTCGTGGAGGAGCGCCGCCGCCGCGGCTTCACCGAGCGCGTCGTGCAGGTGGCAGAGAGGCAGGATCGCTTCGCGGCGGACGCGCTGCTGGCCCTGAGCGCACGCGCACTGGGCGATGTGGCGGAGATGCGCGAGCGGGCGAGTGACCAGGGCCGGCGGCTCGTGACGTTCGCGATCGAGGCCGACGTCGGCTTCGAGCGCCCCGCCGACATCGAGCGCTTCGCCGACGCCCTCGCCGATCGGATCGCCGAGCTCGCGGCCGAGTTTGACTCGGGCCGGTCGCGCCGTCGCTTCCGGCTGATCGTGGGGGGCTACCCGAAACCGAAGGAGGACGCATGACAGAGCAGCGGCCGTTCCGCGTCGAGGTGGTGGTCGAGGCGCCGCGCGAAGAGGTCTGGCGCGCCCTGACCGAGCCCGAGCGCGTGGCGCGCTGGTTCGGCTGGGACTACGACGGCCTCGAGGGAGAGATCAGGTACATCTTCGTCGACCACGCGCGTCAGGAGCCGCCGGCACGGCTCGTGCTCGACGACGGCGAGGACAACCAGACCATCGAGCTCGTCGGCGAGGGGCCGCGCACGCGCGTGATCTGCGTTCGCCCCGGCTCGCTCCAGGGCGCTGACTGGGACGACCTATATGAGGACGTGCGCGAGGGCTGGATCACCTTCTTCAACCAGCTGCGCCACTCGGTCGAGCGCCACCCCGACGAGGACCGCCGCACGATCAGGCTGACCGGCGATGCCGTCCCGGCGGAAGTCGTCGAGGCTCTGGAGCGCGAGGTGCGTGGTCGCGTCTGGCACCGAGGGCGCTTCCAGCATGCGGTCGCGGCAGGAGGGGACGGCGACCTGCTCGTCGGCGTCCACCCAAAACTGCCAATCGACTCGCGCGAGACGGGCGCGATCGCGGTAACGGTCACGAGCTACGGCCTGGATGACCAGGCGTTCGCCGCGCAGCACGAGCGGTGGCAGTCCTGGTGGACGGCTGTCACGTGACGGACCCGTCCTTCGCTGCCGACCACGCAGGCCTCGAGGCGGCGCTCGGTTTGCTGCTGCGCGAGCTGACACAGCCATCCGGCGGGGCGCTCGAGCTGCCGCTCGAGCTGCCGGACGGAGGGACCGGCGAGCTGCCGGCACTCGAGCGACTCGCTCCTGCAGTCGTGGGCGGCGCGCGCCGGCTCGGCGATCCCGGCTTCCTCGCCCACATGGATCCGCCGACGCCATGGGTTGCCTGGGCGGGCGCGCAGTGGGCCGCCGCGCTCAACCAGAACCTGCTGTTCACCGACTCGGCGCCGGTGGCCCGCGAGCTCGAGCAACGCGTGATCGCGTGGCTCGCGCCCGTCTTCGGCATGTCGGGCGGGCACCTCGTGCCCGGCTCGTCCGTGGCGAACCTGACCGCGCTCTGGGCGGCGCGCGAGCTGCGCGGAGTCGAGGAGGTGGTCGCCTCGGACGCGGCGCATCTGAGCGTACGCAAGGCCGCGTTGCTGCTCGGGCTCGGCTACCGGACGGACGCCCTTCGTGAGCCGGGTGACCTGTCGCGGGCGGCGCTCGTCCTGACCGCCGGCACGACCGTAACGGGCGCCGTCGAGCCGCTGCGCGCCGGGGAGGAGGCAGCCTGGCGGCACGTCGATGCGGCCTGGGCCGGCCCGCTACGCCTCAGTGAGCGCTACGCGGACCTGCTCGACGGGATCGAGACCGCCGACTCGGTCGCAGTGTCAGGGCACAAATGGCTCTTTCAGCCGAAGGAGTCGGCACTCGTCCTGTTCGCCGACTCGGCGCGGGCGCACGAGGCGATCTCGTTCGTCAGCGGCTATCTCGCTGAACCGAACGTCGGCCTGCTCGGCTCCCACGGCGCCTCCGCGCTGCCGCTGGCGGCCACTCTGCTCGCCTGGGGGCGTTCCGGGACGGCGCAGCGCATCGACCGCTGCATGGAGATCGCCGCGCGGCTGTGCGAGCTGATCGAGGCCGACGAGCGGCTCGAGCTGTGCTCGGGCCCGGAGACGGGGATAGCCGTGTGGCGCCCGCTCGGCGACGTCGACCTCGATGCGCTGCGCGGACGCATGCGGCATGCCTTCGTCTCGCTCACGGAGCTCGACGGCCAGCGCCGGCTGCGCTCGGTGTCGGCGAACCCGATGGCCGACCCGGAGCTGGTGGTCGGCGAGGTGTTGCGCGCGGCTAAGCGGTCGGGACGGACTCGATCGTCGTGATGCTGCGGAACTGCTCGTAGCGCTCGTCGATCTCCTCGCGCGTCAGCCGCTGGCCGCGCTCCGCGCCGAACTCCTCGACCCAAAAGGAGGCGAGCGTCGAGCCGTACGTCATGGCGCGGCGCAGCGTGCTTTCGTCGAGCGAGCGTCCGGCGGCGTCGAGGTACCCGAGGAACCCACCGGCGAACGAGTCGCCCGCGCCGGTCGGGTCCACGACCGTCTCGAGCGGGAACGCAGGCAGCGCGAAGAAGCCGTCCTCGGTGAAGAGGGCAGCCCCGTACTCGCCCTGCTTCGCGACGATCACGCGCGGCCCCAGCTCCATCACCTTGCGGGTGGCACGCACCAGGTTCGGCTCCTCGGTGAGCATGCGCAGCTCGGCGTCGTTAAGGAACAGGATGTCGACCATCCCGATGGTGCGGACGAGCGAGTCGCGAGCCGACTTGATCCAGTAGTTCATCGAGTCGAGTCCGGCCAGCTGGGCGCCCCTGCACTGCTCGCGAACCTGGCGCTGCAGGTCGGGTTGGATGTTCGCGAGGAACAGGAGCTCGGCGTTACGCGACCCGTCCGAGAGCTTCGGCTGGAAGTCGCCGAACACGTTGAGCTGGGTGTCGAGCGTCTTCGCCATGTTGAAGTCCCACTCGTACTCGCCGGCCCAGAAGAAGGTCTTGCCGCCCTCGACATGCTCGATGTCTTCAGTGTTGACGCCGTGGTCCCGCAGCACCGCGTATTGCTCGTCACCGAAGTCGTCGCCCACCGGCCCGACCACGCGCACGTCGGTGAAGAAGCTGGCGGCGAGCGAGAAATGGGTCGCCGCACCGCCGAGGATGCGCTCGCGTTCCCCAAAGGGCGTCTTGATCGCGTCGAACGCGATCGATCCGACAACCGTGACGGTCATGCGGCCGGAGAGGCTAGTGCACGCTCACGGCAATAGGCTGCGCCGATGCGCGCGGTTCAGATACAGGAGTTCGGTGGCCCGGAGGTCCTCCAGGTGGTGGACCTCCCGAAGCCCGAGCCGGGTGAGGGCCAGGTGCTGATCGAAGTCTCCCGGGCCGGGATGAACTTCGCAGACACCCATCAGCGCGAGAACTCGTACCTGTCCCGCTACGAGGTGCCGCTCGTGCTCGGCGGCGAAGTGGCCGGCACGACGCCGGACGGTCGGCGCGTGGTTGCGCTTCTGGCCAGCGGCGGCTACGCGGAGTACGCGGTGGCCCACGAGGCGACGGTGTTCCCGATCCCGGAAGGGCTGGATGACGGGGCGGCGCTGGCGCTCCTGATCCAGGGGCTGACCGCGTGGCACCTGTTTCGTACGTCCGCGAAGTTGACTGCCGGTGAGTCCGTGGTGGTGGTATCGGGCGCCGGTGGTGTGGGGTCGCTCGCACTGCAGCTCGCGAAGCCTTTCGGGGCGGGGCGGGTGATCGCGACGGCGTCGACTGAGGAGAAGCGGTCGCTCTGCCTGTCACTCGGGGCGGATGCGGCGGTCGACACCGCGGTCGACGACCTCAAGGCCGCGCTTCTCGAGGCGAACGATGGCAAACAGGTGGACGTGGTGTTGGAGATGTCCGGCGGGGCGGTGTTCTCCGCGTGCTTTGAGGCGCTAGCGCCGTTCGGTCGGATCGTTGCTTATGGGATCGCCGGGCGGGAGCAGAACTCTGTGGAGACCGGACGGCTGATGCGAAAGAGCCGCGCCGTTGTCGGCTTCTGGCTGATGCACTGCCTCGGCCGCCGCGACATGATGGAGGAGCCGCTCGCCGATCTGTTCGAACGGGCGGCCCGCGGCGAGCTGCAGCCGCAGGTGGGCACCACCTACGGGTTGTCCGAGGTGCGCCAGGCCCACGAGGACCTTCAGGGGCGGCGGACGATGGGCAAGCTGCTGCTGGATCCGTCGGGGTAGAGGAGAATCCGTAGCTCGGCGACGGTCGGGGCCGGCTCCTCGACGACGTCGCGCCAGGTGTAGCGGCGGAACTCGTCGCCACGGGCGCGGGCAGCACGCTCCCGTTCGCGGTCCTGCTCCCATGCGTGCCGCGAGCGGTGGAAGCGGTAGGAGTCGAGCTCGACGGTGAGCCGGTGCTGCGGCCAGCGGCAGTCGACGTAGTGGGCGCCGTGTTTCCGGTTCGTCTGCGGTAGCTCGAGGGCGTTCGTCCTGAGCAGCGCGCGGAAGTACCGCTCGAGCTTGCTGAGGAGGGTGGGCTGGTCGCCGAGCGCTATCGCTCGGAGCGTGGCGGCTCCCTTGGCGTTCGGATAGCGCGACAACACCGCCTCGATGTGCTCCGGGCGCGTGTGGTGGCGAACATCGGCCTCGTGGACCGCGGTCGTCAGGTCGTCGAACGACAGCACCGAAGGGAGATCGACGAGGGTGCGGGAGACGGTCGTGATCGGGATGCGCTTCCACCGGGTGGTTTCGCGCGGATCGAGCCGGCGGGAGCGCCGGGTCCGGATGCCGCTGATCCGCCTCTCCGTCGGACACGTCACGTCCGGTAGCGGCGGCCCCGTGCGGATCAAGCCCCACGCCCATGCCGCCGCGAGACCGCTCAGCACTCCTCCTTCCCCAGCCGCCTTCACTGCGGCCATGTAGTGCGCTTCCGGGCTTGGCGCGCGGTGTCCGACGCGGTAGACGCCCGGAAAGACGGCGATGAGGGAGCCCGTCCCGAGTCGGTACTCGACCTCGTTCCTGGTAACGCCAGCCTCGAGCAGCTCCACCCGCGTGACGACCCCGTGGGCTCGCCCCGATACGAGGCCCGCTTTCTGCTCCACCGTCCTGTTCTGTACGGCCACTGGCCGTATAAGTCAGGAAGGTGGCGAGGTTCGCCCCCGCGCCGCCCCCAGCAGCCGCCCGCTCCCGGCCGAGTAGTCTCAATCGCCGCATGACGACGTTCGCCGACCTCGGCCTGTCCGAGTACACCCTCGAGGCGCTCGCCCACCTGGGCTACGAGCATCCGACCCCGATTCAGGAGCAGACGATTCCGCTGCTGCTGCAGGGGCGTGACGTGATCGGCCAGGCGCAGACCGGTACCGGCAAGACGGCCGCCTTCGGGCTGCCGATGATCGAGTACGCGGATCCGGGCGATCCGGATGTCCAAGCGATCGTCCTGACGCCGACGCGCGAGCTCTGCATCCAGGTGACCCAGGCGCTGCGGGCCTACGGGGCGAAGAAGGGCGTCGAGGTCGTGGCGGTTTTCGGCGGCGCGCCGATCCGCGACCAGGCGACCAGGCTCAAGGACGCGCAGATCGTGGTTGGCACGGTGGGCCGCGTGATGGACATGATCGGGCGGCATCACCTGTTCCTCGACCAGGCCCGTTACGTCGTGCTGGACGAGGCCGACGAGATGCTCGACCTCGGCTTCCTCGAGGACGTCGAGGAG
>Ga0081538_10002744_pt1 | contig 16903 bp, 13 predicted proteins | sample TabmetS5T2R1_FD_71022 | JGI IMG/M metagenome (GOLD analysis project Ga0081538, IMG submission 71022) | Tabebuia heterophylla rhizosphere microbial communities from the University of Puerto Rico - S5T2R1 | ecosystem: Host-associated > Plants > Roots > Rhizosphere ... | reverse complement strand
GCACGGGCGATTGTATGAACGCCCCTCGCAGCAGAGCATAAGCCAACTCCTCGTAGCCGACCTCATCACCGGCGAGACGTAACACCGCCTCATCCGGCACATCCGAGGTTCTTTGCCAGACGACTTGCAGACGCAGCGCAAGTGCCCCCAGCATCAGCGCGCTGAGGGCCAAAGCGATCCATGTCCGGAGACCGGCGTGTGCGGGTGACGTACACATCTCGTATTCATCTCGTGTGGGTAGCTCGATCGGGCGATGGACCTTCACTGAAAATAGGGCCCCCAAGGCCTTGGGCGCCGTCAGATAAGAGGAATTCAAGGCCGCGCTTCAAGGCCTTCGCCCAGTTCGGGGGATCACATACGCGCGACGGGGTCCCACTAGCCCTTCCCGGTGGCCCGCCGTTCCGGTGAGCAGAGCCGCGAGAATCCCCTTATTGCCGGTTACCCCCAGCGCCGTCTTTTTCCACAACATAGAGGCGGTTAAGGCCAAACACGAAAGGGATGGTCGCCGTGAGCCGTAGACGGCTCTCGGCCAAAAGCTCCCTCACCTCCTTCTCCCAGAGCCCCTTCGCTTCCTCCTCCCCTATGCCTCGCTCGAGCTGATCGAGGTCATAGCGCCGCCGGATGGCGTGCACGACAATGCCGACCAGGGGGTTGATCATGGTGATCAGCAGTTGCCCCTCGTCCTTGAGGACCCTCCTGGCCTCCTGCAATACCTGGCTCCGCTTCGACCGCTGGACGTGGTTCAAGCAGGCGAGCATGACCACGGTGTCGAAGCGGTTATTTTGGAACGGCAGCTTCGTCGTATCACACACCACATCCACCCCCGGCCATGGCCAGACATCCACCCCGATAGCCATGCCCTGTCGCGACCTGTAGCTTCGCGCGAGTTCGTTCGTCCCACAACCGATATCGAGCAACAAGCCGTGGCAGCGCCCCAACGCAATTGCCACGCGTTCCTCATCAATAGGGGTGAAGCCGAGGGCCCGGGCGTGTTCCGATGACAGGAAAGCGAGGAGCGGAAAGCACAAACGGTCTTTGATCTTTTGCCATCTCGCCACGAAGCTGCCTCCTGCACTAGCTCTGGGCATTGTCTATTGGCCGCGGTTCGAACTCGAATGGACCGACTCCGGCAGGTGTTCTAACGCAATCGCTCTGACAACCTTCGTGATCGCCTGTTCAAGGCGGGCGAGCGCCAGATAGAGCCGAAAAATGAGGTAGAAGCTGATGAGCAGGCTCGTATAAATGATCAGGTCGGCGCCCCGGCCGATGCCAAGGAGGTGAGCGAGCAAGGAGGTGGCCTCGGGGAAGAGGATCACGGAGGCGGTACCGATCCACACCAGGCTCCAAAAGACGAAGTCAGGCATGGGCATACGCCGCTGATGGTGCGAGTGGATCACTTTCGCCAAGGCAGCTAGGACAAAAGGCAGCAGGAGAAGCTGAGCGGGTTTCATAGCATTGACCTCTGAACCTTCGCGAGGATGAGCTTCATTAACGTCTGCAGTCCGACCGAAAAGCTCTGCCCTTTGGACAGGGAGTAATCGGTGTAGATGGCCTTCACGGGTACCTCCTTCCATTGCAGACGGTTTTTCACCGTTTCCGCGATGATCTCCGAGCTGACCTCCATGCCTGTGGTGATGATGTGCATGCGAGCCGCGGCCCGGCTTGAGAAAGCCCGTAGACCGGATTGGGAATCGGTCGTCCAGGCGCCGAAGAGCAGGTAGGTGACCACGTTGGCGATCCAATTCGCCATGCGGCGCCGGTAGGGCATGCCCTGCGGATCCAACATCCGACTCCCGATGACCACCTCCGCCTCCTCCACTTCGATCGGCGCAAGGAGCTTCATGATATCGTTCGGATCATGCTGGCCGTCCGCATCGAAGGTGACGATGACCTCCGCCCCGAGACGCAGGGCGGCGTCGATCCCCGTTCCCAATGCACCACCGAGCCCCCGGTTCAGGATATGGCGGAGCCGAATGACCCCCTCTCGGGAGGCTAGCTCACCAGTGCGGTCGCTGCTGCCGTCGTCGATGACAATGAGGGTTGTAAAGCCGTGCTGCTTGAGCCCTCGGATGACCTCGACGATGGTCCGCTCCTCATTGTAGGCGGGGATGACGACGACCACTCGCTTCTCCGTCATGGGCATTCCCTCCTCTGCGGTCAGCCGTCGGGCCTGACCGCCTCGTCAGAAACGAGCGGCCTTAGGATAGGTGGCTTGGTCTCGTCGTATTCGTACAAAAAGAACTTCCGCCCCGGATACTGCCCGATGAGGAGATGATTCATACCCTCTAAGTCATGGACGTACAACACTTTCCCCCGAAAATCGGGCGGATTCCTCGTCAGATTCCAGGGCTGAAAATCGCCGCCGATGTACCGAATGAATATGACAGCGTTGGCGAGCTGCATGCGCTCGACCATCTCATAGAGAGTCTGGCGCGCGACGATGGAACGATGAGCATCGGCGAGCTTGACCGGGAACACCCAGAAGAGGCTCAGGGCTGAACAGATCCCCAACGCGGCTGCGCCCAGGCCTAGCCCCTCGCCGGCCGGCCAGCGCCGCTTGAGGCGATCGAGCAGGGCGATTGCGCCCCGGGCCCCCAACAGGGCGAGCGCAAAAAAGCTCGCATAGTAGTAGCGCGGGCCATAGCCGGCCCAGTGATGAAACGGCACAAAGGCGTACCCCAGCACATTGGACAGGAACATCAGGAGCAAGAGCGCATCCCACCGCCGTTCCGACGGGCTCTTGGCCCATGTCTCCCCCAGCCAGACACTGTACAGGAGAGCGAGGGGTGGCATGAGCGGAAAGGCCCAGACGAGGAGATGAAGGAAATACTCGGCGATGAAGTGGCGGCCCGGAAGGTGGAGTTCGAAAAGGGATTGGCCAGAGCCCACGTGGTAGCCCATCGTCAGTGGATGACCGGTCTGTAAGAAGTTATATCCGAGCAGCAATATGACTCCGAGCCCATGGCCGATGGCAAACCATGCTAACTGCCGCACCGCCAGACGTCCCCGCAGCGCGAGGAGCAGAAGGTAAGCCCCCAGAGGGCAGAACGCTACCATCTGGTCGAAGGGGCGGATCAGGAAGGACATCGAGCCACACAGTCCTGCCCAGAGCAAATCACGATGGGCGTTCCGTTCGATCCCCCTGGCACAGAAGAAGACAAAAAGGCTGATGAACAGGAGGCTGCTGGAATGGGCGAAATAGGAAGCCGAGTGTAAAAGGAAAAACGGCGAGAGAAGCATGAAGAAGACGGCCAGGAGCGCTACTGGCGCGTTGTAAACCAGTCTCCCTAGACGGTAGACGCTCAAGAGGGTCAGCGCACCAATGACCGGGTTCACAAGCCACGGAACCTGGAGTAAGATCCCCGATGTCAGGAGAAGAGGCCAGCCAGGAGGAGCCCAGGCGTAGAACTTCCCATTATTGACCATTCCCCACACGTCAAAGAACCGCGGATGCGCGGGGGAATCGGTGTGGAGGCGGCCCTGGCTGAAAATCTTTGCCTGCAAGAGATAGGACCATTCGTCCCCCGAGTAGGGATAGTCATCAAAGATGAACTGCCCAATGAGTATGGCGCAAAACCCGCCGGTGAACACAAGGGCAGCCACGACGAACCGCTCACCGCATCGGAGCATTTGCGAAACGAGATGGCTTCTCCGGGAGCCGATGGCACTGAACCAGCTTATTCGCCGTCCGGCGACCCTCTGAAAGCCGACCAGGCTACCCGCGACCATCGCCACTAACGCCGCTAGCTGTACTGCCAACGTATGCCAATCAATCGGTAGCACTTGCGTCGTTCCCTTGACCCCTATTGGTCGCTACGGCACTGCGGCAGGCTATTCTAAGGGCGCGGCCAGGGTGCCATGATCGGAACCGCCCCGGTTCGTGTGATCCAGAGCATTGCTAGACGCCCGCAAGGAGGTCCCGAATAGTCGACACATGGTTCCACTCGAAGGCCATGTCCCTCCGCGCCACTAAGAGACCTCGACCTCAAGTTCTGATCGATTGAGAGCTGCATCTTGACCGTCTAACAAAGCTAAGCCGAAATGTCGGGACAATGGCCGGTAGGGGACCTGCTGTGGGGGGCCTCCCGGGGAGGGCATGTCACATTCAAGGAGGGTTTAAGCCGCCACCTATCCGCTCTAACGCGTGCTGTAACTATACTAGTTGAGGTATGCTAGCTTCGTCCACTCTTAAATGAGGGCGGTGCGCAAGGCTGATCTTCTTGAATCAACCTAGAGCCTAAGGACTCTCTCCACAAGACTCCTTGAGGCTTGCTCAATGCGGCATGGATGTCCGGGGAAGGTCAACTGGACTCACCACCGGTATTGGGGGCATCCTCCAGGTCCTGGAGCCCGTTCTGCAAGCGGGAGTCAAGGGATCCGTGCGGTATCCCTACAAACACCCTCCGATCGTCAGGGCGCTCCGTCCAAGCCGCCAGCTCTTCCATGGGATAAGTTTCGCAGCCGGTGAGAAGTCCATTGAAGGCCGGTGGGCTCGGCGATTGGGGCACGATACCGCTCACGCTTGTCCCCGGTGGACCAAAAGCTAGTCACCTCCGAGACTCAGCAAATCAGAAATATTGATATAAATTTAACAAGTTATATCTGATTCGAAGAGAACTTGCGGAGGCTTTTACGAACACAGCCGATGGGTCGGCACGGTAGCTCGTTATCCAGCTTCGGAATCAGTGAGGTAGCTTGAGCGGTATGATTGGTGCAACCACAGGAGTCGTGCCGCGAGGACCATCGTGATGGCTGACGGGAGGACACCCAGTTGGTAGACCGATCTGGCCGCTGAGGCGACCGTCTCTGGAGTGATGCCCATCCCCAGCCCGGCCGTATTAGCCACCAGACCGGCTGTAGCGGCGCCAAAAGCGATTCCCAGCGACTGGATGGTCGGGATCGAAGAGGCGGCTAGGGCGCCCTCTCCCGCCTGCGCTGCTGCCATGGTCCAGCTGCTGATATGAGCAAAGCAAAGACCGATGCCGGCCCCAATCAGGGCGACGAAGACGCCAAGCATGAGTAGCGGCCCATCGACCACGCAAACCTTTAAGCCTACGACGCCAACAAGCATGAGCAGCGGGCCGAGCCCAACCGCCTGGCGTATCTGACGGTCGTGCAGACTCGCACTGCACAGCGCTAGTGCCGTCCAGGTGAGGGAAAGTAGGGCATTAATGTAGCCGGCACTCAGCAGCGAAACGCCGTGCAGCACGTGCAAGACCAGCGGCATGAACACGGTGACCACGCTGGTCGTGATGCCAAACAAGAAAAATATCCAGGAGGTGGTCCCACCTAAGGTCCTGAGCGACAGCGGCCGCAAAGGGAAAAGGCGGGTAGTGGCACGGCCATCGAGGTGGAAGGCATACCCAACCAGCACCACGGCGCTGCTCATGAGTGCCAAGCGCCATCCGACGGGGGTGACATGCCCACTTGCGGCCACGCACAGCACCCCCAACCCTAGCAGGGTCAGCCGGGCGGCGGGGAACGACCCCCTCCCCGCTACCCCTTTGACAGCGAGGCGTGGCAAGGTTCGCCAAGCCAGACCGGCCAGCAGGATGAGAACCGGAATCGCCGCCCAGAACGCCCCGCGCCACCACCCACTGGCGGCGAACACACCTCCCACCATGGGGCCGAGTAAGGCGGCCACTCCCCAGATGCCTGAGATGGCCGATAACGCGCGTGCGCGGAGGGCTTCGGCGTAAAACTCGTTGACCATACCGTAGGCCAACGCCACCAGCAAGCCGCTGCCGAACCCCTGGAACGCTCGCGCCAGCAGGAGCACCGCCATGTGCGGCGCCGCCGCACATCCAGTAGTGCCGGCGAGCACGACCAGCACCCCCATCAGATAGCCTCGACGCAAATCCAGCCTCGCTTGGATCAGCCCGCCGCAAGCCGTGCCCATAATGGAGGCCATTATAAACAGCATCGTGGCCCAGGCGTAAAATGCGGTACCACCGATATCGGCGACCACAGACGGGAGAACCGTCGCGACCAGGTGAATACCGAAGGCATGTACACCGACTCCAAGGGTGAGAAGGGCCGTATAGGCAAGGTGACGGCCATGAAACAAGGCCGACCATGATGCCGCAGTCGCGGTCATGCACGGGCCCTCCTGCAGCGGGAACACAACGCCGAACGGCGCCCCGAGGTCGTGCGCATGGCCTCAGCGATGCCTCATGCCGTGGCCTGCAGCGTTTGGCGCGCCTCAAAAAGCTCCGGGGCCCGGGGGTGGAGCCTTACCTCCGCCGCTCTGCTGATGAGCTGTTGACAGATCTGGTGCTGGTGCGACGTCTGGCCAGTCCGGCCGTATGCCCACGCCAGGGCGGCCAGCGACGGGATGTGGCGTGGGTTGGCGCGCAGACGTTCCTGGGCTAACTCAATGACCTGATCCGGGCGATCGAGACGGCGTTGGAGCTCTAGGAAAACATCCTTAAAGATGTCTTTCTGTTCGCGGCTGCCCCCGCCCATCGCATGGATCTGTCGCACCGCCGGGGCCATGAACCGCTCGGCCGCGGCATAATCCCCTCGCATGAACGCCAACTCGCCCTCGAGTAGGTCGGCTCCCAGGGTGGACCAATGGCCACTGGCTTTGCCCTCGGGGAGCTGTCGCAGGTAGGCGATCTGCCGACGCGCCTTCCCGACATCGCCAGCGCGCGCCAGGGCCAGCCCGATCCAATGATGCATCCAGATGGTCAAGTACTCCGGGTGCACCAGCAGACGCTCGCCCTGCTCGGCCAGGTCCTTCCAGGTCGCCACATCCACCGGCAGATGGCGCAGCACTTCCAGACGCCAGAGCAGTTCAATGCGTTCGAACAGCGGCAGCGCCGGGGACGTGTGAGCCCAGTAATCGCGTGTGAACTGTTCGTACCCGAGGATCGCCCGCGCCTCCCCTAAATGCCAGAGGATATGCGGATAGTGCTCGAGCGATGCGGCGCGTTCGAAAGTCTCCAGCGCTTCTCGGTAATCGCCACGCGAGATGTAGGCGTGGCCGACAGCGTGATAGGCGTAGAGATTGCCAGGGTCGCTAGCCAGGGCGCGTGAGCTATAAGCGAAGCCCTCGGAGTTATGCCCCGATTGCTCCAGGAAGAAGCCCTTCATGGTCTGAAACTGGATGTCGTCCGGACAGGCATCCAAGCTGCGATTGGCGATTTCTAGTCCCGCCTGATAATCGCCGCGGGCGATGCAGATGAAGCCGAGCAGGCGGACGGCCAGGCGGTCGGTGGGATAGTGCGCACCGATCTGTGCCAGCAGTTCATCCGCCGCCAGCGGCTCACCCCGATGCATGGCGTCGACGGCCTGCACGTGCAGCTGTTCGCGCTCACTGTGCAGATCGTTGACTGCCGCCATGGCCCCGCGATGGCCATCGAGCGCCACGTTGACGTTGCCCATGCGCCAGCCCATAAACGCTTTGGTGCAGTGCGCCAGGGCGAAACGGGGATCATGGTTCGTCGCCGCGTTCAGGGCTTCCAGCGCCCCACCGCGCCAGCGCAGAAAGAGGTCCACCCCGCGCTCATAGGCCGCCAGCGCCTCGGACGACGTGGTGGAAACGGGCAGACCGCGCACATCGGTGTAAGCCATAGGTCCCTTCCTCCTTTGCCTCGTGTACCTGAACCGCTCCGATCATTCTCCACCCTCTCCTTTCTCGCTGGGATAGGTGTTTCGTCCCCGCTCCCAGTGGGCGAAGGTTTGGTGAGGGGTGGAGGGATGCGTGGTGGCATTGCGCAAGAGCCCTCACGGCAGGCTCTCGGCCACCCCTTTGATCAATCGATAACAGACCTCGACGGTGGGCAACGACACCCCGAGCTCCGCTCCCTTGCGCACGGCAAACCCGAACATCGCGTCGTATTCCAAACGGCGGCCGCGTTCGAGATCTTGCAGGATCGAGACTTTATGCGCTGTGGCCCCTTGGGCCTCCATCTGGGCCCCGACCTGCCGGAAGTTTTCCGCAGCTTCGTCGAACGGCGCCTCACTGAGGGTCTTGGCGCTGAATGCGCCTTTATCCAGCAGGGGAATCCCAAGCCTGACCGGGAGGTGAGCGACCTCTCGCGTCAGTTTCGCAGCCATCCAGGCCAGGTCAGGATGCTTGAAAATCCTGTAGGTCTCCATGCGGCTTAAGGCGGAGAGCGCCATCCAGCTGATGTTCACGACATACTTGGTCCACTCGACACTGGCAATCTGCCCTGACGCCTCAGCGCGAATCCCCGACCGCCCCAGCGCGCTGACTAATGCCTCGACGCGTGCAGACCTCCCCTCGGGGAGCTCGCCAATGCTCAACCACTCATTGGCCGTAAAGCGCACGGTTCCGGTGGGGAGCAGCTCAGCACTGATGTGGGCTGCCGCGCCGAGCGTCTGCTCCCAGCCGAACCGCCGCGCCAGTTGTTCGTCCTTCACGAGTCCGTTCTGCACCGACAGGACGCTGCCAACTTGCAGGTGAGCGACGCTGTCCAGAGCGGTTTCCATGTCATAGGTCTTGACCGTCACCAGCAAGGCGTCCGCGTGCTGCAGCTCCTGTGGGCGCGCCGTTACGGGCACCGGCACCGTGAAGTCGGCCAAGCCGGTGACCCTCACGCCGTGTTCCTGGATCGCTTTGGCGCGAGCTTCTCTGGCGATCAGGGTGACGTCCTCTCCAGACTTGGCCAGGTGCGCGCCGATGAGCGACCCCAACGCTCCCGCCCCCAGAATCACGATCTTCATGGCTCTCCCTACCTGTACTCCCTATCCCCTGCCAAAGGCCTTCGCCACGGCGCGGAAGCCGTCCATGGCGCGTTCGATGGTCTGATCCTCGACGCAGTAGGCGATGCGGAAGTGACCGGGGGTCCCGAAACCGCGTCCGGGCACGGTGAGGATGTGTTTTGCTTGCAGCGCCTTCACGAAGGCGACATCGTCCTCGCCGGGCGCCTTGGGGAAGATGTAGAAGGCCCCCTGTGGCTTCACCAGCTGGTAACCCATCGCCGTCAGGTTGTCGCACAAGAAGTTGCGCTTACGCTCGTACTGGCTCATATCGACCGTCACGCCCTGCAAGTGCACGAGGGCACGCTGCATCAGCGCTGGCGCATTCACGAAGCCCAGCGTACGCGTGGTGAAGCTCATGCCGCCGAGCAGATCTTCTAGGTCAGCACACTGAGGGTTAACGGCGATATAGCCGATGCGTTCGGCCGGCAAGGCCAGGTCCTTGGCGTGCGAGGTCACTGAAATGGTGTTGGAGTAGTGCGGGTAGATCTCCGGATAGGTCAATCCGCCATAGATCAATTTTTTGTAGGGTTCGTCGCTCAACAGATAGATCGTGGTGTTGAACTGGCGCTCCTTGCGCTGCAGCAGCTCCCCCAGTTGCTTGAGCGTGGTAGCCGGATAGATCACCCCGGTAGGATTATTCGGGGAGTTAATCAACACGACCTTGGAACGTGGGGTGAGCGCACCTTCCAGGGCCGCAAGGTCGAGGTCGAAATGGGCATCAGTCGGCACAACCTTGGCCACCCCACCGTGATAGTCGGCGTAGAAATGATACTCCACAAAATAGGGGGCGAAGAAGAGGACTTCGTCGCCAGGGTCCAGGAGCGTTTTCAGGACGACGTTGATCCCCGCCGCGGCCCCCACACACATGACGATGTGCTCGGCCGTGAACGCCACGCCGGATTCTTTCGCTAACTGCCTTGCCACCGCCGCACGCGTCTCTGCATAGCCGGCATTCGGCATGTAGCGGTGCATGCCCGGTGGCGGGTTCTGCAGCAATTGGCGCAGCGTGGCATAGAAGGCCGGCGGCGGTTCCATCACCGGATTTCCCAGCGAAAAATCGAAGATGTTGTCCTCCCCATACTGCTGCTTGAGGCGGATGCCCTCCTCAAACATGTCGCGAATCCACGACGCACTCTCCATATAGTGCTTAATCTGTTGCGCAATCGGCATAGGTGCCCCCTTCTCGATTCCATCCAGTGCCGTGCCAACAACTGGGCAAGATGTTTCTAACAGAATGCCTTGGAAACGGTCAAGTGTTTCCCATGTTGGCAAAAGGGTAGAGCTGTGGGAGGGAGCGAGTGCAGCAGGGTGGGGGAGCGGAAATCCGGGCAGTCGCCTTGACGTGAGCGTGGTGCGGCGCTACCATCCTCAGCATGATTCGCAGCTCGCCGGCTCCTGAGACAACGCACCTGTTTCAGCGGCCGCCTTGGCGATGGCTACCACCCAGCATCTAGCGGCGGGCATTGCAGAAGTCACCAACCATGGTGGTTATGAGCTCCAGAAACCCGGACGACCCCGCTCGCTTGCTCCGCTATACCCTGCCTGGTGGTTGGCAGGTTTTGGTCGGCCGAACCGATGTGGACAACGACCGACTCAGCCTGCACATCGCCAAGCCGAACGATTGGTGGTTCCACGTCCGGGGCATGCCGGGCAGTCATGCCCTGCTACTGGCGCGTCCCGGAGGCGATCCGGACCGCGCCACGCTGAAAGGCGCCGCGGCCATCGCCGCGTATCACAGCAAGGCCAGGACAGCGGGGGTGGTGGCTGTTTCCTATACGCGAGCGCGATACGTGACCAAGCCTCGCGACGCGCCACCGGGGACGGTGAACATTCGCAAAGAAGCCGTCCTCAAGGTACGTCCGGAAATACCGGAGGCCATGGCAGAGGACGACCGCAACTCCACATAAAGCCGTGTGGACGGTGAACTGTGAACGCTACGCTTCCACCGGGCATCGATGGTGGACGTCAACGATACTTGCGCATCTGGGCGCCGCCCCACCGGCCAGCCAACCAGGCAGAGGCCGTCGCAAGGGCGAGCACGGCCATCGAAAGGCTGAACGACAAGGTATAGCTCCCAGTTCTATCAAATAAGAACCCGCTCAACCAGGGGCCGATGGTCCCCCCAAGCCCCGAGCCGATCTCCAGAAACCCCAGGATGGCGCCATAATGCCTGCCGTGGAACAGGTCAATGACCAGTGACGAGGTCACTGGGCCACGGGCACCGAATCCGAGCCCATAGATCGCGATATGGCACCACAGCAAGACGATTTGCGAGGAATCATGCAACGCCATCAACAGGAGCGTCCCGACGATGGAAAGGCTGTAAGTCAGGCAGATCGTCGGCACGCGTCCGATGCGGTCCGATAGCGAGCCAAAGACGACGCGGCCGGTAAAGCTAAAGGCGCCCAGACTGCCGAACGCAAAGGCCGCCGTCAGCTTATCAAAACCCTCCCCGACCAAATAGGCGACGTGGTGCGGCACCACCATCATCATGCCGAGCGGCGTCATCACTCGCGTGGCGAACAACATCCAGAGGGTGGGGGTGGCCAAGGCGCCGCGCAATGTCCAGTCGAGCGGCGTAGAGGAAGGGCGCCGGTATGCCGGACCGACCACCCCCCTACGTGCCGTAGGTGCATCGGACAGTTCGCCATCGGCCAGCAAGCCCATATCCTCAGGACGCTCGCGCTGGAAGAGGAGGGTCGGCGGGATGATGGTCACGAGGGCGAGGACGGCCAGCGCCATATAGGCCCACCGCCAGCCGAGATGGATAATGAGGCTTTGCGCCAGCGGCACCACCAATAGAATGCCCAGCCCCATACCGGCCATGGCGATGCCGATGGCCGTCCCTCGTTTCCTGATAAACCAGCGTGAGATGACCGGCAGATGTGACAGGTCCCCCACGCCGGTAATGCCGATGGCGAACACCAAGCCGTAGGAGATGTAGAGCATCCAGAGGCTATCGATGCGGCTCGCGATGAGGAGGCCGAGGGCCATGAGACAGGTACAGATGGGCACGATCCGTCGGAGTCCAAGCCGATCGCTCAGCATGCCGATGGCCACGGACACCGTCCCTTCGACGGCGCGCCCGAAGGAGAAGGCGCCGGCTACGGCCGCACGGCTCCAGCCGAACTCCTCCACGAAGGCGACCAGGAAGACGCCGAAGGCATCGTTGACGCCGCGCACCACGGCGAACACCAGACCGGAAATGCCGACGACCACCCAGCCGTAGAAGAATCGTCGCGGCTTGTCGTCAGCTTCCCCCATCGCGACCTTTGTCCTCCACGGTATCCGCCATACCACAGCGGCTCGCCCCAGGACGCCAGGACCACATGCGGTGGCTCCAGACCTGGGCAAAACAGAGCTATACTAAAGGGCGTTGCCGGCAGTGTCAAGGAATGGGGGCGCTTGCGACCGCAGTCCGTGCCGGCTACGCCGGGGTTCGGGGCGTCGTGAGGGCGAAGGGGGAAGGGTCTTATTCACATTTTGACGGTAAAATGATAATATCCTCTAAACTTATTATCGCTGATAGTAATAAGCTCGACCAGTGCCTAAAGCCTTGCAGGGGGAGCTGTCGATGGACCTTGAAGCCTTCCGCAACAGTCCAGCAGGCCGATTGGCCCGCACCCCTGGTGGCTATTGGGTTTTTATCCCCCATCCCCTTCCGCCTGCCATACCCTGGACTCCTGACCTCGTGGCAGTTCTCTCGGAGGCTGACCGTGCCCTGGGTGAGCTGTCTGGCCTGGGGAGGTCACTGCTGAACCCCCATCTCCTGATTCGCCCCTTCATACGCCGGGAGGCTGTCCTGTCCTCGCGGATTGAGGGCACCCAAGCATCGCTCTCAGATCTTTACGCCTATGAAGCGGTCCGACAGCCCCACTTCGAACCGACCCCGGATGTGCGTGAGGTCTACAACTATGTGCGGGCATTAGAGCACGGATTGGAACGGCTACAGACGTTACCTCTCAGTCTACGTCTCATCCGTGAGCTCCACGCACTCCTACTGCAGAGGGTATGCGGTGAGCAGCAGACCCCTGGGGAATTCCGCCGCACTCAGAACTGGATTGGGCCGCCGGGATGTCTGCTCGACGGGGCGACGTTTGTGCCACCGTCGATGCCGGAGATGCACGACGCCCTGGACGCATTTGAAAAGTTCCTGCATGGCTCATCGCTACTGCCTCCCCTGGTGCGCCTCGGGCTCGTTCACTATCAATTTGAAGCGATCCATCCGTTCTTGGATGGCAACGGACGTATCGGGCGTCTACTGATGACGCTGCTCTTGTGTGCTTGGGATTTACTTCCCGAGCCGCTTCTATACCTCAGCGCTTATTTCGAAGACAACCGACAGGCCTATTATGACTTCCTGCTAGCGGTGAGCCAGAATGGTGCGTGGGAAGCGTGGCTCATCTTCTTTTTACGTGGAGTTGCTCTGCAGGCACGTGACGCCGTGGCGCGCGCCCGGCGCATGCAAGAGCTGAGAGAGCAATATCGTAGCAAACTGCAGACAGCGCGGGCGGTAGCTCGCCTGCTACAAGTGGTAGATCTGCTCTTTGCTCAGCCGGTGTTGACGGTGCGCCAGGTGCAAGCGGCACTAGAGGTCGATTTTCCCGCTGCGCAACGCTATGTGCATCAATTGACGGACGTTGGTTTGTTGCATGAGGTCACTGGCAAGGCTCGCAACCGGGTGTATCGGGCTGACGAAGTACTGCGAGTGATCGAGGAACCGCTGCATCCAAGCAACAATTCACACACAGGCGAGGCACGCTAATGCCCAACGGCCAATTCAGCGGGATTGCGGGACCGCTTACGACCACGGCAAAGGGAAATACATGATTGCCAAAGAGAGGCTTCTCGTCATCGGTGGCGATGCGGCAGGCATGAGCGCCGCGTCGCAGGCGCGTCGGCGCCGACCAGACCTAGAGATCGTCGCTTTCGAGCGCAGTCCGCACACGTCATACTCCGCCTGAGGAATTCCCTATTACGTCGGCAAGGTTGTCGACGACGTTGACGCGTTGATTGCGCGTACCCCCGAGACCTTCCGTGAGAAGCAGGACATCGACGCCCGCACGCGCCATGAAGTCGAGGAAATCGACCTCGATCGGCGGCGGGTGTGCGTACGCCAGCTTGAGAGCACGCGTGTCCATTGGGAGTCGTTCGATCAGCTGCTCATCGCAACCGGTGCCAGCCCACTGACTCCCGATGTCCCGGGGGCGGAGGCTCAGGGAATATATGGGCTGAGTACGCTGCAAAGTGGCCTCGTCGTGCGCCAGGCGATCGATCAACAGTCCCCCAAGCGTGCCGTGATCGTAGGCGGCGGTTACATCGGGCTCGAGATGGCCGAGGCCCTGGTCTTGCGCGGCCTCGAGGTGTCGTTGGTCGAAAGGCTGCCACAGGTGATGGGAACGTTGGATCCGGACATGGGCGGCCTGGTTTCGGACGCCTTGCGCAACATCGGCGTGGCTCTTTACCTTGAGGAATCTCTAGAGAGTTTTGACGTCGACCATGGACGTGTCCGCGCGGTGGTCACCGATCGGCGCACACTGCCCACCGACTTGGTCATCTTGGGCCTGGGTGTACGGCCCAACTCAACTCTCGCCGCCGCGGCAGATATCCCTCTGGGCGAGAAAGGGGCAATCAGGGTCAATGAACGCATGCAAACGGCGGTCGAAGGGGTATGGGCGGCGGGTGACTGCGTCGAATCATTTCATCTCGTGAGTCGCAAACCCTTCTATGTGGCGCTTGGTACGGTCGCCAACAAACAGGGCCGTGTGGCGGGCATCAACCTGGGTGGGGGATACGCCACCTTTCCCGGCGTCGTGGGGACGGCGGTCAGTAAGGTCTGTGCGGTGGAGGTCGCTCGCACCGGTTTACAAGAGTCGGAGATCCAACGCCTGGGGTGGGAGTATATCAGCGCTAAAATCGACAGCAAGACGCGGGCGGGCTATTACCCAGATGCCGGCCCGATCACGGTGAAGGTGCTGGCGGAGAAGAGCAGCGGCCGGCTATTGGGCGGGCAAATCGTCGGCATAGAAGGGGCGGCAAAGCGCATCGACGTGCTGGCCACGGCGCTGCATGCGGGCTTCACCGTGCAGGAGATGATCCACCTGGACTTGAGCTATGCCCCGCCATATTCGCCGGTCTGGGACCCGGTGCTCATCGCGGCGCGGAGAGCCGCAGATCTCGTCTAGGCGGCTCCGTTTCTGCCTCTCCTCCTCCCGGAGGGAGAGGCAGAAAAAGCCTGTCCCGCACGCCCATAGCCCCCATTGCATCCACCTGTTCGATGGCGTACCTTACCAGTACGGCTGCGAGGGACGATCACGAGCAAGGGAGGTGGATTCCCATGAAAATGCAAGCGAACCGGATTGCAGAGACGATCTGGGAAATCCCAACCACGGAAAAAGCAGGTATGTTGGTCCCCGCCCGGATTTATGCCACAGAGGACCTGTTCAACTCTATGGACGAGGCGGTTTATGACCAGATCACTAATGTGGCGACGCTCCCAGGCATCACCAAGTACGCCATGTGTATGCCGGATGGCCATTCGGGCTACGGCTTCCCGATCGGCGGCGTGGCCGCCATGGATGTCGAACAGGGCGGCGTCATCTCCCCCGGGGGCATCGGCTTCGACATCAACTGTGGCATGCGTCTGGTGGTGACGAATTTGACCTATGACGAGGTCAAACCGCATATCCAGACGTTGGTTGATCGACTGTTTCAGCGCGTGCCGGCCGGTGTCGGCAGCACCGGTTTTGTCAAACTCTCACGCACGGAATTTCGCCAGGTGGTGGAGCAGGGAGCACGCTGGTGCATTCAGAACGGCTACGGTTGGCCGGAAGACCTGGAGCTCACCGAGGAATCAGGATGTATTGCCGGCGCCGATGCGGGCAAGATCAGCGACAAAGCCGTCGACCGCGGGGTCAACCAGATCGGCACCCTCGGCTCCGGCAATCATTACTTAGAAATTCAGGTGGCCCACCGCGACAACATCCACGACGAAGCCCTCGCGCGCCGCTTCGGCATCACTATGCCGGATCAAGTGGTGGTGATGTTTCACTGCGGCAGCCGTGGGTTCGGCCACCAGGTTGCGACCGACTACCTACAGGTTTTCTTACGGGTGATGGAGAGCAAATACCACATCAAAATCCTCGACCGCGAGCTCGCCTGTGCCCCGTTCAACACGCCCGAGGGGCGGGACTATTTTTCCGCCATGAAATGCGGCCTGAACATGTCGTTCGCCAATCGACAGGTGATCCTGCACCGCATCCGGGAGGTGTTCTCCGCCGTCTTCAACCGCTCCGCCGAGGATCTCGGCATGCACATGGTGTACGACGTGGCCCATAACACGGCCAAGTTGGAGCGCCATCACATCGATGGGGAGGAGCGTACGCTGTTGGTGCATCGGAAGGGTGCGACCCGTGCCTTCGGGCCGCATATGGAGGGTCTCCCGGCGCGCTACCAGGATATCGGGCAACCGATTATCTTGGGCGGCAGCATGGAGACCGGCTCGTACCTGCTGGTGGGCGTCCCCGAAGGCGCCCAAACCTTCTTCAGTACCGCCCATGGCAGCGGCCGCACCATGAGCCGGACCAGAGCCCGCAAGCAATGGCGGGGCGACAAACTCCAGCGCGAGATGGCGGCACGGGGCATTTACGTGCGTACTGCCTCGTGGTCGGGCCTGGCCGAGGAGGCCGGCGGCGCCTACAAAGATATCGACAACGTCATCGAGGCGGCAGAACGGGCCGGCATCAGCAAGCGCGTGGTGCGCTTCACACCCGTCGGCAATGTGAAGGGATAGCGGGCATGGAACCACGCACGCCCGTCACCCTGATCACAGGCCCCCTGGGGAGCGGCAAGACCACGCTGTTGCGCCACATCTTGGAGATGGTTGCGCGGAAGATCGCTATCCTCATGAATGAATTTGGCGACATCGCCATCGATAGCCAAATCATCGAGGGCAAAAACATCCGCATCGCCGACCTCGGGGGTGGGTGCGTGTGCTGTTCGCTGCTGGGCGAATTCGAGGCGGCGGTGACAGAGGTCATCGACACCGTGCACCCCGACCTGATCATCGTCGAAACCACCGGGGTCGCTGAGCCGGACGCCTTGATGTTTGATATTCAGGAGAACTTGCCGCAGGTGCGGCTGGATGGCGTGGTGACGGTGGCAGACGCCGACG
>Ga0081538_10002743_pt1 | contig 16906 bp, 13 predicted proteins | sample TabmetS5T2R1_FD_71022 | JGI IMG/M metagenome (GOLD analysis project Ga0081538, IMG submission 71022) | Tabebuia heterophylla rhizosphere microbial communities from the University of Puerto Rico - S5T2R1 | ecosystem: Host-associated > Plants > Roots > Rhizosphere ... | reverse complement strand
AACGACCCGCATGGGACGGCCGGAGACCTGGCTGGCTCGGCGCAGCCGCTCGAACGCGTCCTGCTCGCTCAGGCCTTCGCGAGCCATGAGGAGGCCCTTCGCCCGCTCGACCACCTTGCGCGTCGCGAGCGCCTCGGACAGCGACTCCGCCTCCTCGCGGAGCGCCTGCAGCTCCGCATGCCGTGCGCGGGCGGCGTGGATCGCCGGGAGCAGGTCGGTCTCGCGGAAGGGCTTTACCAGGTAGCCGAAGACGCCCGCCTCGACTGCGCGCGAGACCAGCTCCTCCTGGCCGTAGGCGGTGAGGATGACGATCGGGATCGGCCGCTCGCCGAGGATGCGCCGAGCCGCGTCGATGCCGTCCAGGCGCGGCATCTTGACGTCCAGGATCGCAAGGTCGGGCTTCTCGCTGAGAGCGAGCTCGACCGCCTCCTCGCCGTCGCGCGCCTCGGCGCAGACCTCGAAGCCCGCCCGCTCGAGGATCTCGCGCAGGTCGAGCCGGATGATCGTCTCGTCCTCGGCGACGAGGATCCTCACCGCAGCCCTCTCCCTCCGCGGCGGGCCGGTTGAAGCTCTTTCGGCACGCTCCCGAGCGCCACGCGCGCGCCTGTGGGCGTTAGGCTCAGGCCAAGGGACGGGGAGGTGGGTCTCCCACATACGCGCGGGTAACTCGTGCCGGCGGGGCGACTCGTACATGCGCGGCGACTCGTGCCGGCGGATCGACGCATTCGGCGGGCCCCCTACGCGGCCGGGAACGCGACCTCGGCGCGCAGGCCACCGTCCGGGCTGAACGAGAGCTCGCCGTCGAGCTCCTCGCGCACGAGCGCGCGCACGATCGAAAGGCCGGTCCCCTCGCGGGCCTCGTCGTCCCAGGAGCCGTTGTCGGCGACCGTCAGCCTCACCTTGCCGTTCGCGCGGCCGAGCTCGACGAGAACCTCGTCGCCGCCGTGCTCGAGCGCGTTGCCGAGCAGCTCGCAGAAGACGAGCGCGAGCGCCGTCGCCCGCTCGCCGTGGAGGGAAACGGGCTCCAGGCGCGAGCGGACGTGCTTCCCGGCGCCGAGCCCCTGCACGAGCATGGAGCGCAGACGCTCGACGAGCTCAGCGAGGTCGACGTCGTCGTCACGCCTCTCGGTCAGCACCTCGTGTACCGCTGCGATCGCGAGGATGCGGTTGACGGAGTCCCCGAGCGCCTTGCGCGGGTCGATCGGGTCTGCGCTCGCGGCCTGGAGCCGGAGGAGCGACGCGACCGTCTGGAGGTTGTTCTTGACGCGATGGTGAATCTCCTGGGCGAGCACGCCGCGCAGCACCGCGCGCCCGTGCTCGAGGGCGACGGCGGCCTGGCGGGCGATCGAGGCGAGCAGGCGCCGCTCCTCCTCCGTGAAGGGGGCGTCACGGTCGCAGACGAGCTCGCCCACATGACGGCCCTTCCAGCGCAGCGGGTAGCGCACCGCGTACGCGCCGGATCGACCTTCCGGCCACGCGATCGTGCCGTCCTGGAGGACGAGCGCCGCCCCGGTCGCGTCGACGGCCTGGATGGTCGTGTTGACGATCGCCTCGAGCGACTCCTCGAGGTAGAGCGACTCCGAGACCGCTTCGGAGATCGCGGCGAGCGCCTCCAGCTCGGCCACACGCCGCTGGGCGTGCTCGTAGAGCTTGGCGTTCTCGATCGCCTGCGCGACCTGCCCCGCGATGGCCATCAGCAGGTCGACCTCGTCGCCGCTGAACTCGCGCGGCTCCTCCGTACGGACGTTGAGGGCCCCCTCGAGCCGGTCCCGCGCGAGGATGGGGACGGCGAGAATCGACTGGTAGTGGGCCTCGCGCAGGTTGGGAAAGTGTTTGAAGCGAGGGTCGAGGTGAGCCTCGCGGGGAATCATCACCGGAGCGCGCTCGGCGGCGGCCGCGCCCGTGATCCCCTCCCCGGGGCGCATCTTGGGAACCCGCGTCATGTCCTCGACGCGCGTCCCGAACGATGCCCGGAGGACGAGCTCGTTCGCCGCCTCGTCGTATAGGTAGACGAAACAGGCATCGGTCTCGAGGGCCTCGGCGACCTTGTGCGCTATCTGGTCGAATACCTCGTCCAGGTCGAGAGTCGAGTTCACCGCGGCGATCGTCTCCGTCAGGAGGCGCAGGTGGCGGGCGGATCTGTCCACGTGAACGACATTCAAGCAGGGGTTTCGCGGCACCGATAACGAATGGCGTGACCGTTTCGGCTCCGCCTGCGCCGAGAAAGCCTCCGCGCCTCGTCCTGCGCTTCGCCGTCTACAGCGCGATCGCGCTCGCGCTCGCCTGGGTCGCGATCTTCTGGGTGGTGAGGGGCGAGGCCGAGGAGCGCGGTCGGCAGGACGTCACCGCCCACGCCACCGAGGCGGCCGCGAGGATCGCGCCGGCACTCCGCGCTTCGGACTTCGCCGGCCCCGTGTCGGGCCCGCGCCTCGCCGACCTGGACAACGTCTTCGAGCGGGAGCTCGTCGGGAACCTCCTGCGCATGAAACTGTGGAGCCCGGACGGCGTCGTCACGTACTCGACCGACCACGCCTTGATCGGCGAGCGCGCGGAGAACCCGGCGGAGCTGCAAGGTCCGCTCGCCGGACGGCCCGTGCAGGAAGTCAGCTCGCTCGACGAGGAGGGAGGCAGCCCGGGCGGCGACGACACCAAGGCGTTCGAGTCCTACGTGCCGGTGGTCGTCGGCGAGTCGCCCAGGCCCAGCGGCGTCCTCGAGGTGTACGAGGCCTACGCGCCGGTCGCCGCGGACGTCCAGCAGACGGTCACTCCGGTCGCCGTGGCGCTCGGGCTCGCCCTGCTGCTCCTCTACGCGACCCTGTTCCCCATCCTCCGGCAGGTGACGCGGGCTCTCGACAGCCGCCACAAGGGTCTCGAGCAGCATGCCGCCCAACTCGCTCGGGCCCTCGAGGAGCGACGCCAGGTGGAGCAGCGACTGAGCCAGGCCGAGCAGAACTACCGCAGCCTCGTCGAGCAGCTTCCCCTCGCGATGTACATCGACCGGCTCGACGAATCGAGCTCCACGATCTACACCAGCCCCCAGATCGAGACGATCCTCGGGTACCCGACGCTGGACTGGATGAGCGACCCCGACTTCTTCCCCAAGGTGCTGCATCCCGACGATCGCGAACGCGTGCTCGAGGAGCACCGGAGCAACTTCGAGGCGGGGCGCTCGTTCACCACCGAGTACCGGACGATCGCCAAAGACGGCCGGGTGGTGTGGATCCTCGACGAGGTCACCGTCGCCCGGGACGAGCACGGCCGACCCAGCCACGCGCAGGGATTCATGCTCGACGTCACGAACCGCAAGGCCGCGGAGCTCGAGCTGGAACGGAGCCACGCGGAGCTGAGCGCCCTGCACGACACGGCGCTCCAGCTCATCGACGAGCTCGACGCCCAGAAGCTGCTCGAGCGGATCGCGACGCGCGCGGGCGAGCTGGTGGGCACGGACGCCACCTATGTGTACCTCCGCGAAGGCGGCGAGCTCCGCGTCGCGGTCGGGACGGGCGCCTTCGCCGGCACCGTCGGGACGCGCCTGCGCAAGGGGCAGGGTCTCGCAGGCCGGGTCTGGGCAAGCGGCGAGCCGCTCACCGTGGACGACTACCACACGTGGGAGGGGAGACAAACCGGCTTCGAGGGCGCAACCTTCCACGCCGTCGTCGGGGTGCCGCTCCGTTCGCGGACGGACCTCGTGGGCGTGCTGGGCGTCGCCCTCCTCGAGGAGGGCTGCACCATCAGGGAGCGCGAGCTCGAGCTCCTCTCCCGCTTCGCTCACCTCGCCTCGCTCGCGCTCGAGAGCGCGCGCCTCTACTCCTCCGCGCAGGAGGAGCTCCAGGAACGCCGCCGGGCCGAGGGCGCGCTCCGGGAGGCGGAGCTCCGCTACCGGACCCTCGTGGAGAACCTCCCCCTCGCCACCTACATCCGCCCGGTCGACGTGACCAAGCCGAACGTCTACGTGAGCCCGCAGGTCGAGCCGATGCTCGGTTATCCGGCCTCGGCGTGGCTCGAGGACGGCGAGCTCCTCACGAAGGTCATCCATCCGGACGACCTGTCATGGGTGACGGCCGAGTGCATCCGGGTGCGGGAGACGGGCGAGCCCCTGCACGCCGAGTACCGCGTCCTCAAAGCGGACGGGAGCACCGCCTGGGTGCTCGACCACACGCTGCTCGTCCGGGACGAGACCGGCGCGCCGCTGTGGGTCCAGGGGTTCCTGCTCGACGTCAGCGATCGCCACGCGGCCGAGGAGACCCGGGCCAGGCTGGCCGCCATCGTGGAATCCTCGGACGACGCCATCACGAGCGCCTCGCTCGATCTCACCTTCACGAGCTGGAACCGCGGGGCGGAGCGCCTCTTCGGCTACTCCGCGGAGGAGGTCTTGGGCAAGCCGATCACGATCCTGATGCCGCCGGAGCGGCAGGAGGAGGCGCTCGCGCTCATGCGGCGCGTCACCGCCGAGCAGCGAGTCGTGCACCTGGAGACCGTCCGCAGGCGTCAGGACGGCAGTCTCGTCGACATCGCTTACACGTTCTCGCCGATTCTCGATTCCGCCGGCACGGTGGTGGGAGTCTCGGCGATCGGCCAGGACGCCACCGACCGCAAGCGCGCCGAGGCGGCCATCCGGGAGAGCGAGGCCAGGTTCCGCGCCTTCGTGGAGACGACGGAGGAGTGGGTCTGGGCGATGGACGTCGACGGGCGGCACAGCTACTCGAACCCGGCCGTCGAGCGGATCCTCGGGTACCGCGCGGACGAGATGGTGGGCAAGACGTGGTACGAGGTCGTCGTCGAGGAAGACCGCGAGGAGCTGGCCCGCGCGACGGCCGAGCACGCGGTGGCGAACGAAGGCTGGTCCGGGGTCGTCGTCCGCTGCCGTCACCGCGACGGCGGCGTGCGCTTCCTCGAGAGCACGGCGACCCCGGAGCTCGGGCCCGGAGGTGAGCTCGTCGGCTGGCGCGGAACCGACCGGGACGTGACGCACCGCATCCAGGCCGAAGCCGAGCGCGAGCGACTGCTCGCCGCCGAGCAGGAGGCGCGCGCCGTCGCCGAGGCCGCTCAGCGCGACCTTGCGGCGCAGAACGAGCGCCTGCGCGAGCTCGACCGTCTGAAGGACGAGTTCATCGCCCTGGTGTCGCACGAGCTCCGCACCCCGCTCACCTCGATACGGGGCTACACGGAGCTGCTCCTGGACGGGGAGGCGGGAGACCTGACGGACGACCAGCGCCAGTTCCTCGGCATCGTCGAGCGCAACTCGCACCGGCTGCTTCACCTCGTCGGCGACCTGCTCTTCCTGGCCCAGGTCGAGGCCGGCAAGCTCGTGCTCGACATGGGCGCGGTCGACCTCGCTGCGGTCGCCTCGGAGAGCGTCGAGACCGCCCGGCCGCAGGCGGAGGCCAAGGAGATCACGCTCACGCTCGCGACGGGGCCGGTTCCCCTGATCGCGGGCGACCGCGCCCGGATTGCGCAGCTGCTCGACAACCTCGTCTCGAACGCGATCAAGTTCACCCCGGAGAAGGGGCGGGTCGACGTCCGCGTTCTCACCCTCAAGAAGCAGGCCGTCCTCGAGGTCAGGGACAGCGGCATGGGCATCCCGGCCGGCGAGCAGGAGTTCCTCTTCGAGCGCTTCTTCCGCACATCCACGGCCACCGAGAAGGCGATTCAGGGCACCGGGCTGGGGCTCGCCATCTCGAAGGCAATCGTCGAGGCGCACTCGGGCCGGATCACGGTCGCGAGCCAGCAGGGCGCCGGCACGACCTTCCGCGTCACGCTGCCGCTCCGCCGCGAGGCGGAGGTGCCCGAGCGCACGGAGGTGGCCCTGTGACCGGCCTCGGGCCGCTCGTGCTCGTCGCCGACGACAACCCCGACATCCTCGCGCTCGTCCGCTTCCGGCTCGAGCGCGACGGCTACGAGGTCCTCTCCGCGCCGGACGGCGAGACCGCCCTCGACCTGGCGCTGGCGCGACCGCCCGACCTCGCGCTGCTCGACGTGATGATGCCGCGACTGGACGGCTACGAGGTCACACGGCGCCTGCGCGCGCACGGGCCCACGGCCGCGATCCCGATCATCCTTCTGACCGCGCGCGTGCAGGAGCTGGATATCGAGCGCGGCTTCGAGGCGGGGGCCGACGACTACGTCACCAAGCCGTTCAGCCCGCAGGCGCTCGGCCAGCGCGTTCAGGCGGCGCTGGGGCCCGTCGGGAAGGTGGCCACGGTGGATGACACGCGACACGTGGTGCGAGGCCAGGACGCAGGGAGCGCCGATACGCCGTCGTATCGGCGCGACTGAGGACGCCGCACCGCGCCGCGTGGCGTCTGTCAGGCGCCCTGGTTCATCTTCCGGGCGGGCCCCTAGGGACGGTAGCGGTAGCCGAAGCCGCGGACGGTCTCGATCACCGACCCGTCGGCCCCGGCGCCCTCGAGCTTGCGGCGGAGGTAGCCCACATAGAGCTTGACCTGGTCGCGCGACGCCGAGAAGGAGTCGCCCCAGACGAGCTCGAGCACCTGGTCGTGCGACAGCAGCTGCCCAGGGTGGCGGACGAAGGCCGCGAGCAGGCGGAACTCGAGCGGCGTCAGCGCGACGTCCTCGCCGTTGACTGCGACGCTCCGCTGCGAGAAATCGACGTGGAGCAGCCCGTCGGCGTAGGTCTGCTTCGTCTCCTCGCGGGGCCCGGCGCGCCGGAGCATCGCCTCGATCCTGGCGAGCAGCTCCTGCCGGCCGAAGGGCTTCGTGATGTAGTCGTCTGCGCCCGCCTTCAACCCGCGGACCTTCTCGAGCTCGGCGGCGCGCGCGGTCAGCATCGCCACCGGGACGTCCGAGAGGTCCCGGATGCGCTCGAGGGTCTGCCACCCGTCCAGCTCGGGCATGGAGACGTCGAGAAGAACGACGTCGGGAGGGCTCGAGTAGAGCGCGCGGAGGGCGTCCTTGCCGTTGGCGGCCTCCGTCACCCCGTAGCCCTGCCGCTCGAGCAGCTCCCTGAGGAGTCCCCGGATGTCGGCGTCGTCGTCGACGACGAGGACGTTCCCGCGCTTCATACCGGTTCCATACCAGATCCCGGCGAAATCCGCGCAGCGGAGCCCGATGCTGGGTCTGTGAAGGTCCTCGTCTGCGAGCCGCATGCAGAGGTGCGCGCCCTCCTCGGCCACGTGGTCGAACGCCTCGGCCACGAGGCCGTCTACCCGACGGAGCGACGCGGTCGCGCCCGCGTCGGAGAGATCGACGTCCTCGTCCTGGAGCCGGCCGACCCCCAGGCGCTCGCCGTCGCCGAGAACCTCCGCGCGCGCAAGGCGGGGCTGCCGATCGTCTGCGCCAGCATCCATCCCGAGTCGCAGCGCGTCGAGCACCTGCAGCCCCTGGCGTATCTCCTAAAGCCCTTCGGCCTGGCCGACCTCGAACGTGCCCTCTGCGTCGCGGCCGAAACCATCGCCGCTCGGGCCTCGGCTCCCGCCGCGTAGGCCGCTCACCGGGCTCCTTAACGACCACGAGCTGCTCATCAAGCAGCTCGCAGTCGGCCGTCAGTCAGTCCCCCGCTTCTAGGAGAAGCGGCGACACCGAAACCATCTTACGCGAGGGCGCGGCTTCCTACAAGACCGGTAGGTACTTCTCGAGCTCCCACGGCGTGAGCTGGACCCGGTACTCGTCCCACTCCTGCCGCTTCAGCTTCACGTAGTTGTCGAAGATGTGGTCGCCGAGCGCTCTCCGCACGAGCTCCGACTCGGCCAGCTCGTCGATCGCCTCGCCGAGCGTCTCGGGGAGGGCGACGATGCCGCGCTCCTTGCGCTCCTCGGCGGTCAGCTTGTAGAGGTTGCTCTCCATCGGCGGCGGCAGCTCGTAGCCTCGCTCGATTCCCTCCAGCCCCGCGTGCAGGAGCGCCGCGAACGTGAGATACGGGTTGCAGGCCGGGTCGGGGCAGCGGATCTCCGCCCGCGTCGCCTGCTCGTTCCCCGGCTTGTAGAGCGGGATGCGGATGAGCGCCGAGCGGTTGCGGCGCGACCAGGCGGCATAGACCGGCGCCTCGTACCCGGGGACGAGGCGCTTGTAGGAGTTCACCCACTGGGCAAACACCGCTGAGATCTCGCGCGCGTGACGGAGCTGGCCGGCGATGAACCCCTTGCCGACATCGGACAGGTGCCACTCGTCGTCGGGATCGAAGAACGCGTTCTTGCCGCCCGCGAACAGGGACTGGTGCGTGTGCATGCCGGAGCCGTTCTCGCCGAAGATCGGCTTCGGCATGAACGTCGCGTGGTAGCCGGCCTTCTTCGCGATCTCCTTGACCACCAGCCGGTACGTGATCGTGTGATCGGCCATCGAGAGCGCATCCGCGAACTGCATGTCGATCTCGTGCTGCGACGGCCCCACCTCGTGGTGGACGTACTCGATCGGGATGCCCATCGACTCGAGCGCCTTGACCGTGTCGTGGCGGAGGTCGCTCGCGGCGTCCATCGTCGTCATGGCGAAGTAGCCGCCTTCGTCCAGGGTCTCGGTGCTCTCGTCGCTCTTGAAGAGGAAGTACTCGAGCTCCGGGCCCACGTTGAAGGTGTCGAAGCCCAGGGCCTCCATCCGCTCGAGGGCGAGGCGCAGGACGTGGCGCGGATCGCCCGCGTAGGGCTCGCCGTCGGGCGTGACGACGTCGCAGATCATGCGCGCGACCTTGTGGCCGCCGTTGGGCATGAGCTGGAACGTCGAGGGATCGGGGATGGCGACCATGTCGGACTCCTCGATGGCGTTGAAGCCCGTGATCGACGAGCCGTCGAAGCCCATCCCGTCGTCGAGCGCCCCCTCGAGCTCCTGCAACGTGACGGCGAAGCTCTTCAGGTGCCCTTCGATGTCGGTGAACCAGAGGTGAACGAAGGCGATCTCCTCGTCCCGGACCCGGTCAAGGACTACTCGCCGTGCCTCCGGGTCGCTTGTCGCCCTGCCGGTCTCGACCTGCGCCATGGCCGCATCCCTCCTTAACGCAAACAGCCCCGGGCCGCCGTCGGCCCGAGGCCTCGTCGCCTCGAATGACGGTCTCAGTCTATACGCAGGGTCATCCGGACCGCTTCAGCTTCCCGTGCCGCTTGGCGTGGCGCTCGCCGAGACGGAAGACCCAGAGCCCGAGCGGAATCGAGACAGCACCGATGGCGAGCAGCGGCCAGAGCTCTCCCCAGAGGTCGCGGAGCCCGGCCCCCTCGAGGATCGCGTCGCGCGTCCCCTCGAGCGCGTAGGTCGCCGGCGAGATCGTGGCGAGCCACTGCATCCATTCAGGAAGGACGCTGACCGGGTAGTAGACGCCCGAGACGACGAGGAGGACTCCTTGCGCGATGAAGCCGAGCTGCGTCCCCTTCTCCGGCGAGATGAGCGGGAGGACCGAGGTCATCATCCCGATCCCGACGAAGGAGACGGACGCGACTGCGAGGACGGCGAGCGCGGCGGTGAAGTTCGCCTCCGGCAACGACAGGTCGAAGAAGAACGCGACGACCGCGAAGAGGAGCGCCGATTGGACGAGCCCGTAGGCGATGGCGAAGAGGCCCATGCCGGTGAGATGGACCGGGCGCGACAGCGGAGCCATGAAGGTGTACTCGATCGTTCCCTCCCAGCGCTCCCAGGCCACCGTCTCCGTGAGGGTCTCGAAAATGATCCCGAGGTAGGCCCAGATGACGGCGCCGATGAGCAGGACCGTCGTCGTCCGCTCGACGTCGATCTGACCCCCCGTCGCCTCCACGCCTTCGGCGATGAAGACAATCGTGAGCGTATTCGCCACGGTCCAGAGGAAGAACGCGAGCTCCCACCAGAGGTAGCGGCGAACCAGATAGGTGTTCCGCTCGACGACGCCCGCCAGGCCGACGAGCTCGGCTCGGAGGACTTGGGCGGCTCCTCTCATTCCTCGTCGCCTCCTTCCTCCTCGTCGTCCTCGAGCGCCCGTCCCGTTGCGGCGAAGAACACCTCTTCGAGCGTGTCGACGCCGTATTCGCGCTTCAGCTCCTCCGACGGCGCAAGGCAGACGAGCCTGCCGCGGTCGAGGATTCCGATCCGGTCCGCGAGCGCCTCCGCCTCGCCGAGGTCGTGGGTGCAGAGCAGGACCGTCGCGTCGTGCGTCTCTCGCAGCTCGCGGATGAAGTCACGCACCTCGAGGCGGGAGCGCGGGTCGAGCCCCGTCGTCGGCTCGTCGAGGAGGAGCAGGACCGGGGCGGTGAGGAGCGCGCGCGCGAGGGCGACCTTCTGCTGCATGCCGCGGGAGAGGTTCTCCATCGGCTCGCCTCGGCGGTCCGGAGGGAAGCCGACCCGCTCCAGGATCTCGGGGATGCGCGGTCCCGTCTGCGCCGGCGTCATCCCGTAGAAGCGCGCCGAGTAGGCGAGGTTCTCCGCGGACGACATCTTCTTGAAGAAGGAGGCCTCGACCGAGACCCGGTTCACGAGCCGGCGCACCGCGCGCGACTCCCGTCCGATGTCGTGCCCGAAGATGCTGGCGCTGCCCCCGTCGGCCAGCAGGAGCGTCGAGAGCAACCGGACGAGCGTGGACTTCCCAGAGCCGTTCTGGCCCAGGATCGCCACGCACTCACCGCGCTCGACGGTGAACGAGACGTCGCGCAGCGCGGGCACGCGCTCGCGACGAACACGGCGCCCGTTGCGGCGGAGGAATTCCTTGCGGAGATCCGAGACGTGGACTGCGGACATGCACAAGCTCCTTCACGAGTCGACTGGAACGGCAGGGCAACAGGTCGGCGCCCCTACCAGGGGGGCCGCGGCACCTGGTGTCTCAGACTCGCGACGTGTGCATCCGCAGACGAGGATACCCGCGGTCTTGCTGTCCGTCCAGGTTTCGCGCTATGGTGAGTGGGCGAGGTGCCGACGGCGGCGCCCGCAGAAGGCGATGCAGCCTCAGAGGTCGATCCGACCGCTGGGGCTTTTTTCGTGGACCCAAGGAGGGGCACATGCAGGAGATCGAGACGAAGGCATACCTGGCGAACGGCACCAAGCCGGAGGCCGAGGAGGCGGTCGCGTGGGCGTTCGAGCAGAAGACGCAGCTCGTGGACCTCAAGTTCTGCGACCTGTTCGGCAGCTGGCAGCACATGACGTTGCCGATCAGCGCGTTCGGCACCTCGGCGTTCAGCGAGGGGCTCGGCTTCGACGGCTCCTCGATCCGCGGCTGGCAGGGAATCGCGGAGAGCGACCTCCTGCTCATGCCCGACCCGGCGAGCGCCGTTCTCGACCCCTTCACGGCCGCGCCCACGCTCTCCCTCGTCTGCGAGGTCGCCGATCCGACGACCGGCGAGGCCTACGGCCGCGACCCGCGCAGGGTCGCCCGGCGCGCCGAGTCCTACCTGCAGGAGACGGGAATCGCCGACACCGCCTACTTCGGCCCCGAGTGCGAGTTCTTCGTCTTCGACTCGGTCTCCTACGAGCTCTCACCACACCGGTCGCACTACGCGGTCGACTCGGCCGAGGGCCACTGGAACGCCTCCGCTCCCGGCCTCGGGTACACGGTGCGGGAGAAGGGCGGCTACTTCCCGCCGGCGCCCCACGACACGCTGCACGACCTCCGGTCGGAGATCGTCCTGACGCTCGAGCGGCTCGGCATCCCCTGCGAGTTCCACCACCACGAGGTCGCGACGGCCGGCCAGTGCGAGGTCGACCTGCGCTACCAGCCGCTGACGCGCATGGCCGATCAGGTCATGACCTACAAGTACGTCGTCCGCAACGTCGCGCGGGCCGCCGGCAAGACGGCCACGTTCATGCCGAAGCCGCTCTTCGGCGACAACGGATCAGGCATGCACACCCATCAGTCGCTCTGGAAGGAGGGCACGCCGCTCTTCTCGGACAAGTCGGGCTACGCCGGCCTGTCGCAGCTCGCCCGCAGCTACGTCGGTGGGATCATCATGCACGCGCCCGCGCTCCTCGCCTTCTGCGCGCCGACGACGAACTCGTACCGCCGGCTCGTGCCGGGCTACGAGGCGCCTGTGAACCTCGTCTACTCACAGCGGAACCGCTCGGCCGCGATTCGGATCCCCATGTACTCCGACTCGGCCTCGGCAAAGCGGATCGAGTTCCGCTGCCCGGACGCGGTCGCCAACCCGTACCTCGCCTTCGCCGCCATGCTCATGGCGGGGATCGACGGGGTGCAGAAGGGCCTCGACCCGGGCGAGCCGGCCGACTTCGACCTCTTCGAGGAGCGGCGCACGGACATCGCCCAGGTGCCCGGCTCCCTCGCCGAGGCACTCGACGCGCTCGAGCGCGACCACGAGTTCCTGCTCGCGGGCGGCGTCTTCGACGAGGAGATCATCCGCACCTGGATCGGCTACAAGCGCGAGGACGAGGTCGACGTCGTCGCCCTCAGGCCGCACCCGGCCGAGTTCGCGCTCTACTACGACGCCTGACCGTCCTTCGCGGCCATGCCCTGGGGTCTGACCCCGGGGCATGGCCGCCCCCGGACGGACTGTGTGTGACGGAAGTGTGAAAAGACGCGGCCGCGCGGGTCAGGCGAAGGCGGCCAGATAGGGCTGCCAGCCCTCCGGGATCCGCGGGGCCGAGAGCGTGACGAAGAGCGCCGGCGTGGGCGTGCGGGGCTTCACGAGCATCCGCATCTCGAGCTCCTCCGGAAGGCGGTTCCCCTTGCGGAGGTTGCACGGAGCGCACGAGGTGACGACGTTCTCCCACACCGAGTCGCCTCCGCGCGAGCGGGGAACGACGTGGTCGAGGGTGAGCCGCGTAGCTGAGCCGCAGTAGACGCAGCGGTGGCCGTCGCGGGCGAAAAGCGCCCGGCGCGAGATCTTCCGCTTCACGGCCCGCGGGACGCGGATGTAATGGAGGAGCCGGATGACGTGCGGCCACTGGAACGTGTCCGTCGCCGAGCGGAGCGGGTGGTTCAGCTCCTCGAGCACCTCGGCCTTGCCCTTGAAGACGAGCACGTGCGCGCGCCTCACGGTACAGACGTTCAGAGGCTCGAAGCTCGCGTTCAGGACGAGAACCTGCTGCATTTCCCGGAATCGTAGTCGAGCCGCTGGCGGCTATCGCTGGGGCAGCACCATCTCGAGCAGATCCTCCGCGACGGGAACGAAGCCCCGGCCGCGGTAGAAGTCCAGCGCGCGGCGATCGGAGCTCGAGACGACGACCTGCAGCGCCTGGGCGCCCTCGGAGATGGCGTAGCCCTCCGCGTACTCGAGCAGCTGGCGGCCGACGCCCTCCGCCTCGTGCTCCGGGCTCACGAAGAGCTGGTCGACGCGAACGGTCACGTCGGTCCGCTCGACGGCCACGTACCCGGCAGCCGTACCCTCGACCTCGGCGATGAACACGGTCTCCCGCTCGAGCACGGAGAGCGTTCGCCGGTCGGCGCCGCGGTCGAGGCTGGCCAGGCCGAAGAGGAGCGCCTCGTCGTCGGGCTGGAGGGGGCGAATGTCGGCCTTGCGGTAGGTCATTGCGTCATCGCCCTGTCGACCGCCTCCTGCTCCTCCGGCGAGAGCGCGACAGGAGCGCGGCCGCGGTCGAGCTGCTTCACGTAGATGCGTGCGTAGTCCCGGCCCTGGATGGCGCTCATGACCACCCCTGAGCGAGCGCCGTCGAGGAACGCGAGCGACGCGGACTGGTGCCCTCCGACATCCTCGTAGGCGTTGTAGCGGACGAGTGCCGTGTGCGACAGGCAGCCGTCGACGCGACGATCGATGCGGGCGAGCCCCGCAGCCACCTCGTCGACGACGCGGTGGAGGTCGTCGATCCGGGTCTGCAGGGAAACCGCGAAGTCGACGAGATCGTCCTTTCCCGTGCCCATCATCACGAGCTGCGCCTTCCGGACCGCCCGCAGCTTGAGGTAGAAGGCGAGCGAGAGGAGCAGCCCCGCGACCGCCGCCGCTGCGGCGCCGATGGCGATCCAGGGAGCCGCGTCGGAGAGGTCCGACATCGCGCCTAGCCTACCGCAGGGCGGCGCCTATCCCAGCGTGAAGATGATCCGGAACTCGAGGGTGTTGTTGTCGGTGTTCGCCTCGCCCTCCACCGGCTCCACGCTCACGAGCAGGGTGGTCTGGGTGGAGAACGCGATGTTGTCGAAGCCGGAGAAGGTGACCGTCTTCGTCTCGCCCGGGTTGATGATGTCGATCGTCTGCTCTTTCGAGATGCGCGGCTGCTGCCGGACGACCAGCGTCACCTTGACCTGGGTCTCCTGGCTCTCGCCCGAGTTCTCCACCAGCACCTCGAACCCGAGGTCGTCGGTCACCTCGACGGTGTTCTCGTCCGTCGCCGAGAGCTCCTGGCCGCCCGGGAGGACGCGGACGCCGGTGAGGCCGTTGCCACGGAGCCCCGTCGGCTGCGGCCCCTGGGTAAGCCGCTCGACGGATTGCGTCCAGAACGACGGGCTCGCCAGCTCGGGTTCCTTGACGAACACCGACGGAGGGACGGTGATGTTCGTGACTCCTTGCTGCTCGAGCACCTCCTCCGCGGCGGCCTGGAACGCGTCCGCATAGACGATGTCGCTCGCCACGAGACGCTGGGCCTGGTCGGCGAGGTTCGCGCTCGACTCGGCCGCGTCTTCCGTCTCGGCGGCGAGCTGAAGCCCTTGCGCAAGGCCCGAGAGCCCGTTGACGCGGAACTGCATCGTCTCGACGAGCGCTTCCTGCTGCTCGACCAGCGGCCCCGGCGGGCTCAGCTCCTGCGCCTGCCGAAGCACCTGCTCCTGCTGGTCGCGAATGCCCTCGATCTCGGTGCGCAGCGCCTCGAGCCTGATCGCAGGCGTCGTCAGCTGGTTGTTGAGCTGCTCTCCCAGGTCCGAAGACGCATTCGCCACGCCGCTCACGTCCTCGATGTACCCCTCGTACGCCGAGCGCTTCTGGTCGCCTCGGCAATTGTTGATGACCAGGATGAAGACGACCGCGAGGAGGATCGCGCCCGCGATGAGGACGCCGAGACGGTAGAGCTGCGGCCCGCCCGGAGGCGCGGGGGGTCGCTTCGGCAGCCGGGGGCGCCTCCCCGGCTGCGAGTCGCGCTTCCTCGGCGGCGCCTCCGTGGTCGGCGACTCGTCGAAGAAATCGAACTCGATGTCGGTGTCGGGCGGTGGCTTCTTCTCGCGGTCGAACACAGGCGACGGGGTCGAGGAAGTCGCCGAGTCTACCACCCTGTCCGGACTTTGCAGGACTTTCCCGGCCGAGCGCCAAGTGCCGCCGTACGCCGATGGAGCCAGCCGTCTCGCTCACCGAGAACCACCTCGTGCTCGGCCGTTACCGGCCGCTGCGACCGCTCGGCAGCGGCGGCGGGGGCTCGGTGTGGCTGGCCCACGACGAGCACGCGGGTCGGGACGTCGCGCTGAAGGTCGTGCCACGCGAGGGCAAGCCCGGCGCCCGCGCCGAGCGCGAGGTCGACGCCGCGACCCGCCTGCGCCATCCGCGTTGCCTGCGGGCACTCGCGCTCTCCCGGGACGACCGGCACGTCTACGTCGCATACCCCTACGTCGCCGGCCGCACGCTCCGCGAGGCCCTCCGGGGCGGCTCGCTCGACGACTGGTCGGCGGTCGAGGCCGCCGCGCAGGTCCTCGAGGCGCTCGCGCACGCCCACGCAAAGGGAGTCGTCCATCGTGACGTGAAGCCGGCCAACATCATGCTGGAGGACGGGGACGAGGTCTCCGTCCGGTTGCTGGACTTCGGCCTCGCCCAGCTCGAACACGCCGACACGCTCACCGCCGTCGGCGACGTCCCGGGAACGCTGGCGTACATCGCTCCGGAGCGGCTCGCGGGGGAGGAGGCGAGCGGGGCCGCGGACGTCTGGGCCGTCGGCGTCCTCCTCTGGGAGGCGCTCGCCGGCCGGCACCCGTTCTGGGCCGTGTCTCCGCTCGAGACCGCGCGGCGCGTCGAGCGGGGCGCCCAGCCGCTCGCCCAGCTCCGCCCCGACCTCCCGCGCGAGCTCTGCCGTACGGTCGACCGCATGCTCTCGCTCGACCCGCGCAAGCGCCCGACCGCCAAACAGGCCTTCGGCCTGTTCCGGGCCGCCGAAGACGGTCGCGCCGAACGACGCCGCGCGAAGACGTCGCCGATCGTCCTGCGCGAACGCGCGCCTCACGCGGCGCTCGCAGCCCTCTATGCGGCCGGGACCGCGTTCCTCCTCCCGTTCTTCCCCACCGGCTGGCCCTTCCTGCTCGGAGCGCTCGCCGCGCTGACGGCGTTCCTGAGCCCGACCGCAGGCCTGGCGATCGCGCTCACCGTGCCCGTCCTCCCGCTCGGCAACGTCTCCCTCGGCCTTGCGCTGGCCTACGTGGCGCTCGCCTTCCTGTGGCTCGTCCTCTTCGCCCGCGACTCCCGCGCGGCGCTGCTCTTCCTGGCCGGACCGCTCCTGGGGCTCGCGAACGCGCTGCCGCTCGTGGCCCTGGTCGCCCTGCGGGCGCGGGGCGGCATCAGGCAGGCGGCGGTCGTCGTGGCGTCAGTCGTCGCGGCGACCACCGCGGCCGTCCTCACCGACCGCGGCGTCCCGCTGACGGGGGAGACCGCGCCGGACACCGCCGGGCTGACTGGGGCCGACCGGCCCGTGACCGCGCTCGACGCCGCGGTCGGGGCACTGACGAGCCGGCCGACCATCGTGGCGGCCATCGTCGTGATCGTCGCGGCCGCCGTCTCGGCAAGATTCGCCCGGACGCATGGGCTCTGGGGCGTCGCTGCCTGGGGCGCCGGCTTCCTGGCGACCCTCTTGCTCGTCCCGATCGCAGCCGGCGGCGCGCCCGTGGCGGCGATCTGGGCGGTCCCTGCCGTCTGGGCCGGGGCCGGCCTGTTGGCGTACCCACTGCTCAAGCGCTGACGCGCGTAGAGCTCGGTTCATGATGACGACTCGTCGCCGGGGTGCGATGGTCGTTCCGAGGCAAGGACGCAGGGAGCGCCCGTAGCGAATGAGCTACGGGCGCGACCGAGGACGCCGTCCTCGGGGCGAGCAGCGCGGCCCGGCGGCACAGTGCTCATCGTGAATCGAGCTC
>Ga0081538_10002742_pt1 | contig 16908 bp, 15 predicted proteins | sample TabmetS5T2R1_FD_71022 | JGI IMG/M metagenome (GOLD analysis project Ga0081538, IMG submission 71022) | Tabebuia heterophylla rhizosphere microbial communities from the University of Puerto Rico - S5T2R1 | ecosystem: Host-associated > Plants > Roots > Rhizosphere ... | reverse complement strand
GCGAGCGCCAGCAAGAACGTGCCCGCCGGGCTGGCGCTGGCCGAGGCGGTCGGCGCCGGCTTCTGGCTCACCGGTCCGGCCGAGGAGGGCTACGGGCCGGAGCTGGAGCGCCTGCTGGCCGCGGCGGGCTGCCGGGTCCACCGCCGCCTGCCGGACGGGCTCACCATGGACGACGCCTACGCCGCCTGCGACGCGGTGGTGTTCCCGTCGACCTGGGAGGGGTTCGGGGCGCCGGTGGTGGAGGCGTCGCTGCACCGGCGGGCGCTGGCCGTCGGCGACTACCCGGTCGCGGCCGAGCTGGCCGCCTTCGGGCTGCGCTGGTTCCCGGTCGACGACCCCGGGCCGCTGCGGGCGTTCCTGGCCGACCCGGACCAGGCGCTGCTGGACCACAACCGCGCGGTGGCGCTGCGGCACTTCTCGCTGGACGCCCTCACCCGCCAGCTCGCCGAGCTGCTGCGCGCGGCCGGCTGGTGGGACTAGGACTCGCCGCCGATGTCGACGTGGTAGGCCTCGTAGACGAGGTCGAGGCCGCGCTTGCGGTGGCGGACGAGGTCGGCGAGGAGCCGCACGGCGTGGTCGCGGAGCGCCGCCACCTCGCCGTCATCGCGGGCCTCGCGCTCCGCACGGCGAGCCTCGGCGACCTCGGCCTCGGCGATGCCGTGCCGGATGGCGCCGGCGATGTCGGCGTGCTCGCGCCGGAAGCGCTTGACCCGGTTGGCCATGCGGGGGGCGTTCTCCACGATCTCCTCGTAGAGGCCGCCGGCGCCCTCGGTCACCTGGACGTGGACGGCGAACACCTCGTCGAGGTGGGTGAGGGCGCTGCCGAGGCGCTCCAGCCAGGCGCCGGTGTCGTCGCCCCCGGCCGCCGGCGGGGTCCGGGTCAGGGCCTGTTCGAGCCCGGCGATCGCCCGCCGCAGGCTGAGCCGCTGGCCCTTGGCGGCCTGCAGCGCGCTGGTGGTTGCCTCGTAGGCCTCGCCGACCTCGATCTGCGGCATCGCCGGCTCCCTCTCGCGCCCGTCCGCTTGCTTGGCCCGCGCCCCGGCGGTCCCGGCAGTGTGGCGGATATCGGGTCAGTTGTCGACGTAGACGTTTCGCACTAGTACCTATACAGCGGGTTCAAGCCGGGCTTCAGGACGGTCTCGGCACGGGCGCCGAGGCCTCGGGCGCGCCGACCCGGTGCACCAGCACCCGGTTGGTCGCGCCCCGCCCGCCGGGTGTGCCGGCCACGACCACCACCAGGTCCCCGGGCGTGGCCATGCCCTCGTCGCAGATGCGCTCGTCGCCCTGGGCGATCATGGCGGCCAGCTCGACCCCGCGGTCCAGTGGGGTGGCGGCCTCGACGCCCCAGTACAGGGCCATGCGCCGGCGGGTGACCTGGCTGGGTGTGAGGCCGAGGATCGGCACCCGCGGCCGGAAGCGGGACACGAAGCGGGCGGTCGCGCCCGACTCGGAGAAGGCGACGATCGCGCGGGCGCCCAGGTCGGTGGCGATCTGCACGGCGGCCTTGCAGACGGTGGCGGCGACGTCGAGGGCGCCGCCGGCGGGCGGCGGCGGGTGGGCGAGCCGCGGGGTCGCCTCGGCCTCCCTGGCGATGTTGCGCATGGTCACGACCGCCTCGACCGGGTGGGCGCCCACCGCCGTCTCCTGCGACAGCATCACCGCGTCGGTGCCGTCGAAGATCGCGTTGGCGACGTCGCTGGCCTCGGCCCGGGTCGGGCGGGTGCTGGTCACCATCGACTCGAGCATCTGGGTGGCGGTGATCACCGGCACCCCGTGCGAGTTGGCCCTGGCGATGATCTCCTTCTGGAGCGGCGGGACCTTCTCGACGGGCAGCTCCACCCCGAGGTCGCCGCGGGCGACCATGACCGCGTCGGCGGCGTCCAGGATCTCGTCCAGGCAGTCGAGCGCCTCCGGCCGCTCCAGCTTGGCGATCACCGGGGTGTCGCCGTCGAGGTCGGCGATGGCCTGCCTGGCGGCGATCACGTCGTCGGGCCGGCGCACGAACGACAGGGCGACGTAGTCGGCGCCGGCCTCGATCGCGGTCGCCAGGTCGACGCGGTCCTTGTCGGTCAGCGACGGCGCCGAGACCGCCACGCCCGGCAGGTTGACGCCCTTGCGGGAGCGCACCACTCCGCCGCGCAGCACCTCGCAGCGGACCCGGTCGCCGTCCACCCCGCGGACCCGCAGGCCGATGGCGCCGTCGTCCAGGAGGACCTGGTCGCCCGGGCGCACGTCGGCGGCGAGCTGTGGGTAGACGACCGGGATCTCGGGCGGGCGGGCGTGCTCGGCCCCGGCCACCAGCACGCACTCGGCGCCGCGGTCCAGCCTGACGCCGTCGTCGGGGACCACCCCGACGCGGATCTTGGGCCCCTGCAGGTCCATGAGGATGGCGACGTTGCGCCCACGTTCCTCGGCGACCTCGCGCACCAGCGCGAAGCGGGCCAGGTGGTCGGCGCGCTCGCCGTGGGAGAAGTTGAGCCGGACCACGTCGACGCCGGCGTCGACGATCGCCTCGAGCACCCCGCGCTCGCTGGAGGCCGGCCCGAGGGTGGCCACGATCTTGGTACGCTCAACGTCCACGGTGCCGGCAGTGTGGCACCGCCTGGCGAGGCCCGCCAGCGCGCGGCCGCGGGATTGGCGAGGCAACCAATCGGGTAACCACACCGCCATGCGGTTCGACGAGGACAGCCGGCTCGACACCTCCCAGGTCCAGGACACCAGGGGATCGCGGATTCCCGGCGGCCGGGTGGCCATCGGCGGGGGCGCCGGCGTCCTCGGGCTGGTCATCTACCTGCTGGTCAACCTGCTCGGCGGCGACACCGGCGCGCTGCCAGGCATCGACCAGGTGCAGGTCGAGGGCGACAACAGCCAGCTCGAGCAGCAGTGCAAGACCGGCGAGGACGCCAACACCCGGCAGGACTGCCGCGTCGTCGCCGTGGTCAACAGCGTGCAGTCCTTCTGGACGCAGGAGTTCGAGCGCCGCGGCGGCAGCTACCAGACCGCGGTGACGCAGCTGTTCTCCGGCGCCACCCGGAGCGGCTGCGGCGCCGCCAGCTCCGAGACAGGCCCCTTCTACTGCCCGGCCGACGGCACCGTCTACATCGACCTCAGCTTCTACGGCGAGCTGCAGAGCCGCTTCGGCGCCCGCGGCGGGCCCTTCGCCCAGGCCTACGTGCTGGCCCACGAGTACGGGCACCACGTCCAGAACCTGCTCGGCGCGACCGACCGGGTCGCCCGCGACCGGCGCACGGGCCCGCAGAGCGCCTCGGTGCGGCTGGAGCTCCAGGCGGACTGCTACGCGGGGCTGTGGGCCAGCCACGCCACCACCACGCCGGGGCCCGGCGGCGAGCCGTTGGTGGCGCGGCTGACCGAGGCCGACATCGCCGACGGGCTGGACGCGGCCGCCGCCATCGGCGACGACCGCATCCAGGAGCGCTTCCAGGGCCGGGTCGACCGCGAGTCGTGGACCCACGGCTCGGCCGAGCAGCGCCAGCGCTGGTTCACGGTCGGCTACCGCAGCGGCGACCTGGCCCAGTGCGACACCTTCTCGGCGGGCTCGGTCTGACCCGCGGCGCCGAGCCTCACCCGCCGTCGTACAGCTCGACCCGGGCGCGGTGCTCCGGGGCACCCGCCAGGCGCCGGTCGCAGGTCACCAACGGCACGTCCAGGGCCTCGCTCAAGGCGACGAAGGCCGCGTCATAGGCCGTGAGGTTGTGCCGCAGCTCCCAGATGCGGTCGGTGAGGAAGCCGTGCTCGTAGCGCACGATGGTGAGGTCGGCGAAGTCGGAGCGGACGTCGGCGGCCCGGTCCTCGCTCAGGTGCCCGGCCGCGACCAGCCCGCGTACGGCGTGGAGCAGCTCCACGTCGAGCAGGTGGGGCGCGTGCAGGTCACCGTCCGCGCCGAGGCGCGCCAGGAGCCGCTCGTCCGGGGGGCGTCCGGCGAGGGCGTCGACGACCGCCGAGGTGTCGACGACCAGCACGCGGGCTACCGGTCGCGCCCGGACCGCACCGCGGCCACGATGTCGTCGGTCCGCGCGCCACCGTGGCGGGCGCGCGCCCGGGCGAGCACGTCGGCGACCGGCGGCCGCTCCGCCACCCGGACGAGCTCCGCCAGCAGGTACGCGGACAGGGACTGACCGGCCGCCGCCGCCCTGCTGCGCAGCGTGGCGTGCACCTGGTCGGGCACATCGCGGATCTGGATCGTCCGTGCCATGACCGAAGGATATACCCAACCTGCATGTGCTACACCCAATATGCATGCATTACGGGCGGCGTTGGGCGACCTCAGACGGGGGAGCCGGCCTCGTAGGCCTGGCCGACGGCCTTGGGCGGGCGCACGCGGCGGAAGAACAGGGCCAGCACGATCAGGGTGACGATGTAGGGGAGGCTCTGGATGAAGGCGTTGTTGATCCAGTCGACCCGCAGGAACACCGTGAGCGCCTCGGTCCAGGCGAACAGCAGGCAGGACAGGGCCGCGCCGATCGGCGACCAGTTGCCGAGGATGAGGGCGGCCAGGGCGATGAAGCCGCGGCCCTGGTTCATGCCCTCGCGGTAGAGGCCGACCAGCTCGATGGAGAGGTAGCCGCCGGCCAGGCCGGCGAAGCCGCCGGAGATGAGCACCCCGGCCCAGCGCTGGCCCTTGACCCGGACGCCCAGGCTCTCGGCGGCCCGCGGGTTCTCCCCGGCCGAGCGCAGGCGCAGGCCGAACACGGTGCGGTTGAGCGCGAACCAGGCCGCCACCCCGAGCAGGGCGGTCACCGGCACCATGATCGACACCTCGCCCAGGCCGGGCAGGTCGATCTTGGGCAGCTGCGGGACCTGGGGCGACTGGGTGCCCTGGCCGTAGGCGGCGATCGACAGGAACCGGGGGATGCCGATGGCCAGGATGTTGATGGCCACCCCGGAGACGATGTGGTCGACCCGGAAGGTGATGGTGGCCATGCCGTGGAGGGCGGCCGCGGCGACCCCGGCGGCGATCGCCGTCAGCAGCCCGGCCGCCGGTCCCCACTGGAGCGCTCCCCAGGCCCCGAACCAGGTGCCGAAGATCATCATGCCGTCGATGCCGATGTTGACGATCCCGGAGCGCTCGTTGAACACCCCGCCCAGGGTGGCCAGGTACAGGGGCACGAACGCCCGGATGGTCGAGGCGATGGTGGCCAGCCCGAACAGCTGGACGACGATGTCAGGCACGCTCGTGCTGCTCCCGGAGCTGGCGGCGGGCGGTCATGCGCCGCACCACCTCGTAGGCGATCACGATGGTGAGGATGATCACGCCCCCCATGATGGAGGTGACCTCCTTGGGGACGTCGGTGTTGAGGCCGATGCCGGACGAGGCCCGGTCGAGGAAGGACCACAGCAGGGCCGCGGCCACGATGCCCAGGCCGGAGTTGCGGCCCAGCAGGGCGATGGCGATGCCGGTGAAGCCGTAGCCGCGGATGTAGTCGAGCTTCATGCGGTCGTCGATGCCGAGCACGTCCTGGAGGGCGACCAGGCCGGCGATCGCCCCCGACAGCAGCATCGCCTTCATCATCATCGAGTTGCTGCGGATCCCGGACGGCTCGGCGGCCCGCGGGTTGGTGCCCAGCACCCGCAGCTCGAAGCCGAAGCGGGTGCGCCGCACGGTCAGGGCGTACAGGATGGCGGCCACGATGGCCAGGACGAAGAACCAGGTCAGCGGGGCCGAGCCGCGGAAGTCGAAGCCGATCGAGTTGAAGAACGGGACCATGGAGCCGACCTGCGCGCTCGGCTCGACCGGGGGGGTCTGCTGCTGGGCGATGGCGCCGCGCTGGCTCGGGTCCTTGAGCGCCCCCGACAGCAGGTAGAGCAGGACCGCGTTGGCCACGAAGTTCATCATGATGGTCGAGATGACCTCGTGGGCGCCCCGGTAGACCTTGAGCAGGGCCGGGACAGCCGCCCAGAGCACACCGCCGGCCATGCCGGCCAGGATGGTCAGGGGCAGGTGGATGGCGGTCGGGGCCGACAGCTGGTAGCCGACGTAGCCGGCGGCCAGGGCGCCGATCGCGTACTGGCCCTCGACACCGATGTTGAACAGCCCGGCCTTGAAGGCGATGGCCACGGCCAGGCCGGCGAAGATCAGCGGGGTGGCCCGGCCCAGGATGAAGGCCACCGAGTTGCGGTTGAACAGCCCGTAGCTCCACATGGCCCCGGCCACGTCGGCCACGTCGCCCCAGCTCTGCTGGACGACGAGGATGACCAGCACCCCGATGACGGCCGCGATCAGCAGCGACACAGCCGGGGCGAGCAGCTGCAGGGCCCACCCCCGGAGGCGCTGGCCCCAGGGGGTCCGGGCGGCGGCCTCCTCGGCCTCCGGCTCCGGCGGCGGCGGTGGGCGCTCCTCCTCGACCTTCACGTCAGGCCACATCCTCCTCGCCGCGGGCGCCGGTCATGTACAGGCCGAGCTCGCTCATGGTCGCCTCGGAGCCGCGGAACGTGGCCACGATGCGGCCGTCGTGGATGACCCCGACCCGGTCGGCCAGGGCCAGGATCTCCTCCAGGTTGGAGGAGATCAGCAGCACAGCCACGCCCTCGTCGCGGGCCTCGACCAGCTCCTGCCAGACGAACTGGGTGGCCCCGATGTCCAGGCCGCGGGTCGGGTGGGCGGCGATCAGCAGCTTGGGGTTGCTCTCGAACTCGCGGCCCAGGACCAGCTTCTGCTGGTTGCCGCCGGACAGGGCGTAGGCCGGGGCGGTCACGCTGGGCGCCTTGACCCGGAAGCTGCGGACCAGCTCGACCGCCCGGCGCCGGATGGCCTTGAGGTCGAGCAGGCCCCGCCGGCTGAACGGCTCGCGCTCCTGCTGGCCCAGGACCGAGTTCTCGCTGACCAGCATCTGCAGGACCATGCCGCGGGCGTGGCGATCCTCGGGGATGTAGGCCAGGCCGGCCTGGCGCCGGGTGCGCACGGGGGCCCGGGTCAGCTCGTCGTCGTCCAGGTAGACGCGGCCGGTGTCGGGGGTGGCCAGCCCGACCAGGGCCTCGACCAGCTCGGCCTGGCCGTTGCCCTCGATCCCGGCCAGCCCGTAGATCTCGGAGCGGCGCACGTCCAGGTCGAGCCCGGCCACCCGCTCCTTGCCCCCGACCGTCACCCGGAGGTCCTTGACCTGGAGCATCGGCTCCCCGGGGGTGGCCTTGCCCTCGACCCGGCGCAGCAGCACCGGGCGGCCGACCATCATCTCGGCCACCTGGTGGGAGTCGGTGTCGGCGGCGACCACGGTGTCGATCACCTTGCCGTCGCGGAGCACGGTGATCCGGTCGGCCACCTCCAGCACCTCGTCGAGCGAGTGGGCGATGAAGATGATCGTGTGGCCGTCGGCCTTGAGGTCGCGCATGTGGTCGAACAGCTCCTCGACCTCCTGGGGGACGAGCACGGCCGTGGGCTCGTCCAGGATCAGGATGTCCGCCCCCCGGTAGAGCAGCTTGAGGATCTCGACCCGCTGCTGCTGGCCCACGCCGATGTCCTCGACCCGGGCGTGGGGGTCCAGCGGGGTGCCGAACCCGCGGGCCAGCTCCTCCACCCGGCGCTCGGCCGACTCCCGGTCGAGGCGGCCGGCGCCGCGGCTGGGCTCGGAGCCGAGGACGATGTTCTCGGCCACGGTGAAGTCGTCGACCAGCATGAAGTGCTGGTGGACCATGCCGATGCGCAGCTCGATGGCCTTGCGGGGCGAGTCGATCACCTGGGGCTCGCCCCGGACCAGGATCTCCCCCTCGTCGGGCTGCTCCAGCCCGTACAGCATCTTCATCAGGGTCGACTTGCCGGCGCCGTTCTCGCCCACCAGGGCGTGGATCTCGCCCTCGGCCACCTGCAGGTCGATCTGGTCGTTGGCGACCACCCCGGCGTAGCGGCGGGTGACGCCCCGGCACTCGATGGCCGGCGCCGGGCGGCGGGCCTCCTCGGGCCCGCCGCCGGGAACCTCGGTCGCCTCGGTCGCCACCGCTACGCCGGCTTGGTCGGGACCTTGATCTCGCCGTCGATGATCTTCTGCTTCAGATCGTCGAGGGTGGTCGGGATGTCGCCCAGCAGCTCCTTGTTGAACTCGTTCTGGGCGTAGTCGATCCCGCCCTCCTTGAGCCCGAAGGTCTGGATGCCGCCCTTGAAGGAGCCGTTGACGAAGTTGGTTGTGGTCTGCTGGACGGCGCTGTCGACCCGCTTGAGCATCGAGGTGAGGATCCACTTCTGCTCTTCCGGGCTGGCCGTGAGGCTCTGGTCGGAGTCGACGCCGATGGCGTACTTCTTCTCCTGGGCGGCGGTGGCGATCACCCCGGCCCCGGTGCCGCCGGAGGCGTGGTAGATGACGTCGGCCCCCTGGCCGAACTGCTTCAGGGCCAGCTCCTTGCCCTTGGCCGGGTTGCGGAAGGCCTCGGGGGTGTTGCCGGCGTAGTCGACCAGGACCTTGATGTCCTTGCCCTCCTGGTCGGCGATGTACTTCACGCCCGCCTCGTAGCCGGCCTGGAACTTGGCGATGAGGTCGCCCTCCTGGCCGCCGACGAAGCCGACCGTGTCGGACTCGGTCTTGAGGGCGGCCGCCGCCCCGACCAGGAACGAGCCCTGCTCCTCCTGGAAGCCGATGCACAGCAGGTTGCTGTCCGGCTGGGTGCACTGATCGGCGAAGCCGTCGACTACCGCGAACTGGATGTCGGGGCTCTCGGTGGCCGACTTGGCGATGTCCTCGGAGAACAGGAACCCGACGCCGAAGATCAGGCCGTAGCCCTCGTCGGCCAGGCCGTCCAGCAGCTCCTTGCGGTTGGAGCCGTCCGGGTTGGGCTCGACGTCCTTGGCCTCGAGCTTGTCGCCCAGCTCCTGGCGGGCCGCCTCCAACCCGGCGTAGGCCGAGTCGTTGAACGACTTGTCGCCCCGACCGCCGATGTCGTAGACCAGGCCGACCTGCTTGGCCTCGGCCGAGCCGCCGCCGGTGCCGGCGTCGCCGCCCTCGTCGTCGCCGCCGCCGCACGCGGCCACCATCAGGCCGAGCGCCACCAGCAGGGCGCCCGCCCGCACACCCCGTACCCCACGCATGCACCTACTCCTCTCGGACTTTGGGCTCCCACCCGCCAGCGCCGCTGGCTGGCGGTATTTAACCACTCCTTGGGCTGGTGGCCAGGGTGTCGTCGGGGGCCTGCGTAGAATCCCCGGCATGCGCCGCGTCCTGCTGGGCCTGCTCGTGCTCGTGCTCGCCTACTTCGCCGTGACCACCGCCCTGGTGGCGCGGTGGATGGGCAAGGACGAGCGGCCCCGGGTGGACGCCATCGTGGTCCTGGGGGCGGCCCAGTACGACGGCCGGCCCTCGGCCATCTACGAGGCCCGCCTGGAGCACGCCGTCGAGCTGTGGCGCGGCCAGGTGGCGCCGGTGCTGGTCTTCACCGGGGGCAAGGAGCAGGGCGACCGCTTCACCGAGGGCGGGTCGGGGGCCCGCTGGGCCCGCCAGCGCGGCGTGCCGGCCGAGGCTGTGCTGGTCGAGGAGCGCAGCCGCACCACCTACCAGAACCTGGCCGGGGCGAAACGGGCCCTCCAGGACCGCAACCCGGACCGCGACCGCCACCGCATCGTGGTCGTCTCCGACCCCTTCCACATGTTCCGGGCGGTCAAGCAGGCCGCCGACCTGGGCATGGACGCCTACCCCTCCCCCACCCGGACCAGCCCGCTGTCGGCCAGCCGCCTCAAGCTCACCGAGCTGGTGCTGCGCGAGGACCTGGCCATCGCCGGCTATCTCCTGTCGGGCGCCGGCAAGTAGCCAAGGAGGCACCCGTGGCCCTGACCGTCGTCCACCACCCGTTGGCCGGGACCCTGCTGACGGCGCTGCGGGACGCCTCCACCCCGCCGCCGCTGTTCCGGCTGCTGGCCAAGCGGCTGTCGCTGGTGCTGGCCATGGAGGCGACCCGGGGGGTGCCGACGGCCAGCCGCCGGGTGACCACCCCGCTGGCCGAGACCGAGGGCACCGCCTTCGACGCGCCCCTGGTGGCGGTGCCGATCCTGCGGGCCGGGCTGGGCATGCTGGAGGCCGTGACCGAGCTGTTCCCGGAGGTGCCGGTCGGCTACCTGGGGCTGGAGCGGGACCACGCCACCTTCCAGCCCTCGACCTACTACAGCAAGCTGCCCGACATCGGCGGCGCCTACGTGCTGCTGCTCGACCCCATGCTGGCCACCGGCGGGTCGGCCGCGGCGGCCTGCGCCAGCCTGTTCGCGGCCGGGCCGGCCCGGGTGACGCTGCTGTCGGTGGTGGCCGCGCCCGAGGGCCTGCGCCGGCTGGAGGCCGAGCACCCGTCGCTGGACGTGGTCACCGCGGCCGTCGACGAGCGCCTCAACGACCAGGCCTACATCGTGCCCGGTCTGGGCGATTTCGGGGACCGGCTGTTCGGCACCTGATCGGGTACGATTGAATGTCTCGATCCTGACGAACAAGACGAGGAGATCACGTGGCCCGACCGCAGCCACCTCGCGTCGGCGAGGAGCTGCTGGCCTCGTTCCGGGTCCTGGCGGGCGGCGAGGACCCGGGCCTGGCCGCCGACGCCGTGCTGGAGCGCGCCTGCCAGGCCCTGGGGGCGGTCGAGGGCGCGGTCCTGCTGGCCGCGGACGGCGACGCCGCCGGGCCCTGCTGGGGCGCGCCCGGTCACGGCGGCCGGCTGGGGGGCCGCCCGGGCGACCGGGACCTGGCCGCGGACGCCGCCCGCGCCGGCCGGCCCCTGGCCGCAGGCGACGAGGCCTGGTGCGCGATGGTGGTCGAGGGGCGGGCGGTGGGCGTGCTCGCCCTGCGCCGGGCCGGCCGGCCGTTCGCCGCCGACGACCTGGCCACCGTCGAGCTGCTGGCCATCGGGGCCGCCCTGGCCACCGACCGGCTGCGCTTCCTGCGGCTGTGGTCGCAGAAGCTGGAGCAGGCCGACGCCGCCCACTCCCAGCTGCTGCGCTACGCCGACGACCTGCGCACCACCTTCGCGGCCGAGCGCCGCCGGGCCGAGGAGCTGCGCCAGGCCCTGGACGCGGTCGAGCTGGCCTACGCGGCCACCGTGCAGGCCCTGGCCAGCGCCGTCGAGGCCAAGGACGCCTACACCGGCGGCCACCTGGCCCGGGTCACGGCCTACGGGATCGAGGCCTGCCGGGCCCTGGGCGGCGACCTGGCCGCCACCCCCGGCCTCGAGTACGCCTTCCTGCTGCACGACCTGGGCAAGATCGGCGTGCCGGACGCCGTCCTGAACAAGGCCGGCCCCCTGACCGACGAGGAGTGGGCCCTGATGCGCGAGCACCCGGCCATCGGCCTGCGCATCCTCGAGGGGGTGCCGCACATGGACGTGGTCCGGGCGGTGGTCTACTCCCACCACGAGCGCTGGGACGGGGCCGGCTACCCCGAGGGCCTCAAGGGCGAGCACATCCCCCTGGCGGCGCGGGTGTTCGCGGCCGTGGACGCCTTCGACGCCATCACCACCGACCGCCCCTACCGGGCCGCGGTCAGCCTGGAGGAGGCGCTCCACCGGCTGCGCGGGCAGCGCGGCACCCAGTTCGCCCCCGACGCCGTCGAGGCCATCCACCTGGTCGAGCGGGGGCGGCTGGCGGCGATCCAGGCGACCGCGAACCGCGGGCGCTAAGCCATGCGGCGCCTGCGGGTGCAGCTGACCGTCCTGCTCGCCCTGCTCGGCCTGCTGGTGGTGGCCTGGGGGGCGGCCATCTTCCTGGCCGCCCGGGACGCCGCCCGCTCCAACGCCTCCCTCCAGACGACCGTTGAGCGCGTCGACGAGCTGCGCCGGGCCGCCACCCGGCTGAGCCGCGACTTCGTGACCATGGAGACGACCCGCCGCGCCTACCTGCTCACCGGGGACGAGGCGGCCAGGCAGGCCGGGGCCCGGGCCGAGGAGAGCGCCGTCCGGGGCTTCAGGCGGATGCGGCAGCTCAGCGACCGCTGGCGGAGCCTGCTGCCACTGGTCGAGGGGGTGGCCACCGAGTACCGGGCCTGGGTGCGGACCGGGCAGACCGAGCTGGCGGCCCGGGAGGTCGACGCCCGCGCGGCCGCCCTGGTGGCCGCCCGCGGCAACGCCGACCGGCACTTCCAGGCGCTGTGGCGGCGCCAGACCGACCTCGAGGACCAGCTGGCCCGGGCCCAGCGGGCCTCTGCCCGCAGCCAGGACCGGACCTATGAGACCGCCCAGACCCTGGCCGTCCGCACCGCCCTGATGATGCTGGGCGCCCTGACCCTGCTGGCCACCTGGCTGCGCCGGGCCGTCGGGGCGCCGGCCGACGCCCTGCGCTCGGCCTCGGGCCGGCTGGCCGGCGGTGACCTCGAGACCCCGGTGGAGCTGGGGGTCGAGAACGAGCTGGGGGCGGTGGCCAGCGACCTGGAGACGATGCGGCGGCGCCTGGCCGGGCGGATGGAGGCCCTGGAGCGCCTGCGTCACCTGTCGGCCCAGGTGGTGGGGGCGACCAGCCTGCAGCGGCTGGCCGAGGTGGTGCTGGACGGCCTCCGCCCCGAGGTCGGGGCGACCCGGGCCATCCTGGGGGCGGCCCGGCCCGGCGGCGACCTGGTGCTCAGAGCCCTGGCCGGCTTCCCCGACCCCGGGGTGGCCGACGACATCGTCAAGGCCGACGCCGACATCCGCCAAGTCTTGCCGCTGGAGACCCTGCGCGCCGGGCAGGTGGTGGGCTTGGCCAACCTGGACCGGCTGGCCGCCTCCCCGGCGCTGCGCGACCTGGTGGCCCGGATGGGCATCCGCTCGCTGGCCCTGGTGCCGCTGCTGTCGCGCGGCCGCTTCCTGGGCCTGCTGGCGCTCTGCTGGACCGAGCGCCACCCCCTGGACCGCGAGCAGGAGGCCCTGCTCGGCCTGGCCGGCAACCAGATCGCGGGCGCGGTCGAGGCGGCCCTGCGGCTGGAGGAGGCGGAGCGGGCGGCCGGCGAGGCCCAGGCGGTGTTCTACGCCATCGCCGACGGGGTGCTGCTGACCGACCCGTTCGGGCGGGTCACGGCCATGAACCGGGCCCTGGAGGCGCTCACCGGCTGGACCGAGGCCGAGGCCACCGGCCGCCCGTACGCCGAGGTCCTGCCCCTGGCCACCGAGCAGGTGGACGGCCCGGTCGACCTGGTCAGCCGCTACGGCCGCAAGGTGCCGGTGGCGGTGTCCTCGGCCCCCATCTTCGACGCCCGCGGCCGGGTCGTGGGCGGCGTCGACGTCATCCGCGACGTCTCCAAGGAGCGCGAGATCGACGAGGTCAAGTCGGCCCTGATCTCGACCGTCTCCCACGAGCTGCGGACCCCCCTGACCCTCATCCACGGCTTCGCCGAGCTGCTGGTGCTGCGGGACCTGCCGGCCGAGCGCCAGCGCTCCTCGGCGGTCGAGATCCTGGACGCCTCCCGCCGGCTGGCCCGGCTGATCGACGACCTGCTGAGCGTGTCGCGGATGGAGTCGGGCCGCCTGGTCCTGGACCCGCGGCCCCTGGACCTGGCCGTGGTGGTGGAGCGGATCCTCTCCCCGTTCCGGGCCATGGCCGCCAAGCACACCTTGCGGACCAAGCTCCCGACCAGCCTGCCGGTGGTCTGGGGCGACCCTGACAAGGTCGAGCAGATTTTGACCAACCTGGTTGGGAATGCGATCAAATACTCTCCCGGGGGCGGCGAGGTCCTCGTCACCGTGGACGCCGACGGCGACGCGGTGCAGGTGAGTGTTCGGGACCAGGGAATCGGGATGAGCCCACGCGACATGGGGCAGCTGTTCGAGAAGTTCTACCGGGTGGACCGCGAGGAGGTCCGCCGCGCCGGCGGCACCGGGCTCGGCCTCTACATCACCAAGCGGCTGGTCGAGATGCACGGCGGCCGGCTGTGGGCCGAGTCCTGGCCGGGGGTCGGCTCGGTGTTCCGCTTCACCCTGCCCACCTCCGACGAGCTTGCCGGGAGCGGCCGATGAAGCTGCTGATCGCCGACGACGAGCCGGCCGTGCGGGCCCTCGTCCACGTCACCCTGGAGGGCGACGACTACGAGATCCTGGAGGCCGCCGACGGGGTCGAGGCCCTGGAGGTGGCCAGGGGCGAGGCCCCCCGGCTGGTCCTGCTCGACATCATGATGCCGCGCCTTGACGGCCTGGAGGTCTGCCGGCAGCTCAAGGCCGACCCCGACACCAGCGACATCGTGGTCGTGCTGCTCACCGCCCAGGCCCAGGAGCGCGACCGCGACCAGGGGCTGGCCGCCGGGGCCGACGACTACTTCACCAAGCCCTTCTCCCCCCTGGCCCTGCTCAACATGGTCGAGCGGGTCCGCCACAACCAGTCCGGCGCCGACTGAGGCTCAGGGATCGGCCACGTCGGCCAGGCCGGCCCCGAAGGCGTTGCGGTTGGAGATGGGCGCCCCGCCCAGGTGGCAGTAGCCGGTCGGGCACGGCACCCCGGTGAGGTCGGCGGGCGAGGTGTCGCCGGCCGACACCGGCGGGGTGAAGTTCCGCACCGACCGGGCCGTGGCCTTGAGCCGGGCCACCAGCCGGCCGGGACGGTGGCGCAGCCTCGGGTGCTCGCTGGCGATCAGGGCGACCGCGGCGGCCGCGTGCGGCGCGGCCATCGAGGTCCCCTGGATGGTCGAGTAGCACTGACCCTGCGGGAACCCCGAGCCTCGGGTGAAGGTGAAGCAGGGGATCTCGACCGCCCAGTTGGAGGTGGTGCTGAAGGTCTGCCAGGCGTTGGTCAGGTCGTCGGCGGTCACCGGGAACCCGGGGGTGCCGCCCCGGTCGCCGGTGGGCAGGTTGAACTTGCGGGCTCCGCCCGGGGCGGCGATGTCGATCCGGCGCCCGTAGTTGGAGTAGTAGGCCAGCTGGTCGCGCCGGCCGACCCCGAACGGCTGGTGGGGGTCGCTGGCCGGCTTGCAGGTGGCGTTGGGGTTGTCGGCCGTGCCGGGCGGGCAGGCGGCCGACGGCCGGTTGACCAGGTTGCCGGTGGCCGACACGACCAGCGCCCCCGGCGGGCCGGTGGGCACCCGGTACCAGCCGAACAGGTCCACGAAGTCCTCGGGGGTGGTCCCCGGGGCGGTCAGCTGGCCGGAGGAGGTGATGCGGCCGTCGGCGCCGATGCGGACGTGGGCGTTGCCGGCCGAGCCGACGATCAGGGTGCCCTTGGAGCGGGCGTAGGCGATGGCGTCGGCGTAGGCCTGGAAGGCGACCGCCGACTCCGGGTCGGCCGGGTCCAGGTAGCCGCCGAAGGAGATGTTGACCACGTCGATCCCCATGTCGGCGGCGGTCACGAAGGCGGCCAGCTCGGCCGCGGTCGACGAGAAGCCGCACCACTGGGAGATCTTCAGGGCGACCAGCCTGACCTTGGGGGCGATGCCGTTGGTGCCCTTGCCGTCGAGGGCGGCGGCGATGTTGCCGCCGATCCAGGAGCCGTGGCCGTTCCAGTCGCCGTTGGCCGGCCCGCCGAACTGGGCCGCCAGGTCCTGGTCGGACTGGCCGAACAGGGTCTTGCAGATCGGCTCGTCACCCTCCAGGACGGTCAGGTCGATGACCTGGGCGACCTTGGGGGCGAGCTCGCTGTGGGTGTAGTCGAGGCCGGTGTCGGCCACCGCGACCGTCACCCTGGGGCTGCCGGCGGTCTCGCGCCAGCCCTTGGGCAGGCCCATGCGGCGGTAGTCCCACAGCAGCCCCTTGTAGTCCCAGGCCGGGTCGGGGTTGATCCCGGCCGCCCGGGAAGCGGCCGCGGCCCTGGTCGGGACCTGCTGGGCGCCGCGCAGCCCGGGCGCGGACAGGTCGGGCTTGGCCCGGTCGACGGTGTCGGGCGAGGTCAGCCGGTCGGTGGCCACGCCGGCGGCCCGGGCGTCGGCGGCCAGCCGGCCCTTGGTCGCCGCCGAGGCCCGGACCACCATGGCGTTGAGCTGGGGAATGGCCCGGACGACCCTGGCGCCCTCGGCGACCGCCCTGGCCCGCAGGCCCTGGAGGTCGGCGGCGCTGCGGGCCCGCACCAGGTAGCGGCCCGACCCGCCCTGGGTGGAGGGCGCGGCGGCCGACGGCGCCACCAGCAGCGCCGCCGTGGCGGACAGGACGGTCACGACGGCCGCGATCCGGAAGACGGTCCTCGGTTGCACGCGCCCCACTCCCCTCTCGGAAGCCGGGGCCGGGACGACCGCGCCGCCGTCCCGGCCGGTGCCCTGATGATCCGGAATGCCAGAACATCGCGCTATACGCCAAAACGACGAGATTAGGGGGACGCGAGGCCGCCCTGGCGGTCGCGGGGGACGTCGGCGGCGGCCGGGTCGAGGACCTCCTCGGGGGGGAGGCGGCCGTCCAGCCAGGCGGCCAGCTGCTCGGCGGCGATCTCGGCCCACTCGGCGAACACCTCGTCCACCTTCCAGCCGATGTGGGGGGTGAGGACGACGTTGGGGGCGCGGCGCAGGGGGTGGTCGGCGGGCAGGGGCTCGGTGGCGAACACGTCCAGGCCGGCCCCGGCCAGCCGCCCGGCGGCCAGGGCCTCGACCAGGGCCTGCTCGTCGACGATGGCCCCGCGGGCGGTGTTGACCAGGATCGCCCCGGGCCGCAGGCGGGCCAGCCGGTCGCGGTCCAGCAGGCCGGTGGACTCCGGCGACAGCCGCAGGTGGATCGAGACGACGTCGGCGCGGACCAGCAGGTCGTCCAGGGGCAGCCGCTCGGCGACCGGCTCGTCGTCGGGGTACTCGCGGCCGGGGTCGCGGTCCCAGGCCAGGACGAGCATGCCGAAGGCGGCGGCGATCCTGGCCACCGGCCGGCCGTGCCGGCCCAGGCCGAGGATGCCAAGGGTGCGGCCGGCGAGGGTGCCGCCCAAGGCCGCCGGCCAGGCCCCGGCGGCCAGCTCGGCGGCCAGCGGGTGGATGCGGCGCAGCACGGCCAGCATCAGCCCGAAGGTGAGCTCGGGCACCGACGCCGAGGCCATCCTGGCCCGGCGGCTGAGGGCGACCACCACCCCCC
>Ga0081538_10002740_pt1 | contig 16918 bp, 12 predicted proteins | sample TabmetS5T2R1_FD_71022 | JGI IMG/M metagenome (GOLD analysis project Ga0081538, IMG submission 71022) | Tabebuia heterophylla rhizosphere microbial communities from the University of Puerto Rico - S5T2R1 | ecosystem: Host-associated > Plants > Roots > Rhizosphere ... | reverse complement strand
CGGGCGACCTCCACCCTCGCGACCGGGCTCTCGCGCGCCCTCGGCCTCGTGCGCGAGATCGTGTCCGCCTACTTCTTCGGCGCGACCGGGAAGATCAACGCCTTCACGGTCGCCTCGCAGATCCCGTCCCTCGTGCGCGCGTTCGTCGGCGACGCGGCGCTCTCGGGCGCGTTCGTCCCCGTCTTCAGCGAGCTCGTCGCCAAGGACGACAAGGCCCGGGCCTGGCGGGTCGCCTCGTCCATCTTCTGGCTCGTCCTGATCGGCGTCTCGGCGCTGACGGCCCTCCTGATCCTGCTCGCGCCGGTCCTGATCCTCCCGTTCGGCGACCCGGGCGGTGACCCCGAGCTCGCAGTCACGCTCAGCCGGATCCTCATGCCGACGGTCGCGCTCCTCACGATCTCCGGCGTCATCGTGGGGATCCTCAACGCCTACGACCACTTCACGGTCCCGGCGCTCGCACCCGTCGTCTGGAACCTGGTCATCATCGGCGGGCTCGTCGCCGGAGTGCCGCTCGTCGACGGCGAGTCGAACGAGCTGATCCTCTACGCCGTCCTCACGCTCCTCGCGACGGTGGTGCAGCTCCTCCTGCCCGTCCCGTGGCTGCGCGGGCTCGACGGGCGTCTGCGCCCCGTGATCGACCGGCACGACCCGGCGGTGCGGCGCTTCTTCGTCCTGATGCTGCCGATCACCCTGACCCTCGGGCTGATCAACATCAGCATCTTCGTCGACATGATCTTCGCCTCGCGGCTCGTCGACCCGGACCTGGCGCCGACCGCGATCGAGAAGGCCTTCCGCGTCTACATGCTCCCGCAGGGGATGTTCTCCGTGGCGGTCGTGACCGTCCTCTTCCCGACCCTCTCGCGGCTCGCTGCACTGGGCGACCGCGACGGGTTCCGTGGGACGGTCAACACGGGGATCCGGCAGATCGGCTTCCTCCTCGTGCCGGCCAGCCTCGTCGGCGCCGTGCTCGCCGAGCCGATCGTACGCCTCCTCTACCAGCGCGGGGCGTTCACGCCCGAGGACACCGTGGTCGTGTCCCAGTGCCTGATCGCCTTCTCGCTCGGGCTCACGTTCAACGGCTGGATGCTGCTGCTCTCGCGCGCCTTCTACAGCCTCCAGCGAAACTGGGTGCCCACGTCGGTCGCACTCGGGACTGTCGCGCTGAACGCAGCCCTCGACGGCGTTCTCTACCGAGTCGGCATCTGGGGGATCCCGCTCGCCACGTCGCTCGTGAACGTCGTCGGCGTCGGGCTGCTGCTCTCCTTCATGCGCCGGGATCCGGGCCTCGCCGCGCCCCGCGCGGTCGCGGGCTCGGTCCTCCGCATCCTGGTCGCCTCGGCGGCGGCCGCGGCGGCCGGGCTCGGTGCGTGGGCCGGCCTCGACCAGCTGCTCGGCCGCGAGCTCTGGGCGCAGATCCTCTCGCTGACAGGCGGGTTCGCCGCGGCCCTGCTCGTTTACCTTGGGGCGGCCCAACTGCTCGGCGTGCGGGAGCTCGAGGCCCTGCGCGCCCTCCGGCGGCAGGGGTAGGAGGGTTTGACGAAACGACGGCTGTGCCGCCGGGCTGCGCTGCTCGCCCCGAGGACTGCGTCCTCAGTCGCGCCCGTAGCAGTGCCTCGGAACGACCATCACACCCCGGCGACGAGCGACGTTCTGCCAAACCCTCCTAGCGGAAGCGCGCGAGGAGGCCGCGCTTCCGGCGGGCGACCTGCCGGGCCTCGTCGATCCGCTCCTCCCTGGCCCGCTCGGCGAACTCGCTCTCGAGCGGCGGGAGCTCGGAGCCGAGCGCCCAGCCGAGCAGGAGGTCGGCGAGCTCGGGGTTCCGCGGGAGCACCGGGCCGTGGAGGTACGTGCCGAGGACACGCCCCTGCACGGCTCCGTCCGTGGGCGGGTGGCCGCCGTTGCAGACTCCGACCTCGACCTCGGCGAGCGGATCGGCATCCGGTCCCAGCGTGGTCCGGCCGCGGTGCCACTCGTAGCCGACGAGCGCCGGCAAGTCGAAGCGCGGCGAGGGCTTCGTGACGACGCGGATGTCCACGTGCTCGCCGAGGGTCGTCCGCGCGTCGAGGAGGCCCAGCCCTTCCGTCGTGACGCCGTCGGGCACGTCGAAGCTCCGGCCGAGAATCTGGTAGCCGGCACCGACCCCGAAGACGACCTTCCCGGCCTGCGCCGCCCGAGAAAGCGTCCTCTCCTCGGCGAGACGGCGCGCGACCGTCGGCTGATCCTCGTCCTCGGCGCCCTGGAGCAGGTAGAGATCCCCCTCGGGGAGCGGCTCGCCGATCGGGGCGCCGAGGCTCTGCACCTCGATCCCGCGGCCTTTGGCGCGGTGCTCGAGCATGCGCAGGTTGCCCCCGTCCCCTTGGGGAAACATCGAGCCCGGATAGACGTCGACGATGGTGAGGAGAGCTTCTAACGGAATGATGACCCGCCTCGGGTCGCCCAGCGCGGCCAGGCGGCATGGCTCCTCATTCTGTTGGAGGCTCTCAAGGTCAACGCGCGCCGATGGCGTCGAGCCGATCGCGGAGGTCGAGGAACGCCGGGTAGTTGCCGATCACCGAGACCGGGCCCGGCGGGCTCGCGAGGATCGCCTCGACCGGATCGCGGACGCGCTTCACGTTCAGGCCGGCTACCTCGAGCCGCAGCGCCATGTCGGAGGCTCGGTGGCCCGTCGCGACGGCGTCCCGGCCCGCGAGCCGCTCGAGCGGCGCGTCCCACGCGAGGCTGGCGTCCTTCGAGTTGAAGTCGCCGCGCGCGGTCAGGTGGAAGACGAGAGCGTCGCCTGAATCGCCGGCGATGGCGATCGACTCCTGCCAGCTGGCCGGGTTCTTGGCCAGGATCAGGCGGACCTGCCGGCCGTCGACGTCGCGGCGGTTGTAGCGGCCGTCGACGTTGCCCACTCCCGCCATTGCCTCCGCAGCGACGTGCGGGTCGACGCCGAGCGCAATCGCGGCCACGAGGGCAAAGACCGCGTTGTGGACGTTCATCTTGCCCGGCACGGAGAGACGCAGAGGCACCGACAGCCCGGGGCCCTCGGCGACGTCGCGGACGAGCCTCCAGGCCGGCTCGGGACGCTCCTGCCCGCAGGAATCGCACCACCACCGCTCTCCCTCGCGTCGGAGCCGGACGATGCAGTCCCGGCAGACGGCGCCGTCCTCGGACCACTCGTCACCACCGGCCACCCAGACCACGTCTTTCGCCGGGCGGGCGGCCCAGGTCACGATCGGGTCGTCGGCATTCGCCACCACCGTCAGCGGCCAGTCGACGGCCTCGAGGGTCTCCCGCCAGTGGCGCGCGAGCGGCTTGTAGCGCACGCCCCGCTCGAGGTAGTCGCGGCTGAGGTTGAGGAGCGCGATCGCCCGCGGACGCGTCGCTTCGGTCACCGGCCCCAGGTACGACTCGTCGGTCTCGAGCACGGCGTACAGCGCCTCCCGCGCCGCCTCCAGCGCGACCACGAGCCCGGAGGCCATGTTCGAGCCGTTCTCGTTGTACGCGGTCGGTCCCAGCCGGCTTACCGCGGCTGCGAGGAGTGCAGCCGTTGTGCTCTTCCCGTTGCTCCCGGAGACGAGCGCCGTCACCCGCTCGCGGGCCAGGAGCCGGAGGGCGTCGTGGTCGAGCTTCAGCGCAACCGTCCCACCCACGACGCCGCCGTGACCCCGCTGCGCCAGGCGAGAGGCCGTCGCCGCAAGGCGCCCGACCGCGAGCGCACCGCGCGTGCGCGGCGGAAGCGGGGGAAGGACGCTGTCGGACGGTGTCGCGCTCGTCACTGGCTCGGGGACTGAGACTACCGACCGGGAAGGAACTCATCCGGTCCAGCGCAGACGGGCCCTGGAGGGCCCGTCTGCGTCGAACCAGATGACTCAGCTAGCCGCTGGGCGCGCGCGTCCCCGCGTGCCCAGAACCGCGCCGCCGGCCAGCAGCATCAGCGCGAACGCCATGCCTGCGCCGACCAGGGCGTCGCTCCAGTCGAACGAGCTCGGGGAGCTCGGTTCGGCGGCCGGAACCGTGACGTCACCGGTCTGAGGTGCGATGACCTTGTCGTCGCCGCCGAGGAGGACCGTCGAGCGGCCGGGGTGGTGCCGGATGACCTTGTCGTCGCCGGCCAGGACCGCGTTCGGGTAGTCGTTCGGCAGCGCCCGCCTGTAGTCCGCGAGGCCGTAGTCGCCGCGGTCTGGGGCGAGGACCTTGTCGTCGCCGTGGATGAGCACGGTCGACCCGTCGGAGCCCTGCACGATGGCCTTGTCGTCGCCGTGGATGACCGCGAAGCCGCCGTTCTCGTCCGGCCAGACCGCGCCGCCCTCATCCACTCGCGCCTGCGCCGCGGGGGCGACGAAGGCTGCGACCGCGAGCCCGACGACGATACGCCGGAGGACTCGAATCCTGCGTTCCTTCTGCATCTCCCTCTCCCTTGCTACTAGCCAGACGCCCGTCGTCTGTGCTGTCCCTCACAAGACGGCAGGGAGGGCGCTTTCTTCCCTCGGCCCGGACCTAGACTCTTGACCGGTCCAGGACCGGACCGGCGTTCTGCGGGTTGTTCCGCATCACACCGCCCCATAGGGTCGTTGCACCTGGGCGACGTTCATGCGGCGTTTCTTCCTGGCTGTGGGTCTCGCGTGCCTGCTCGCGCCGGTTTCGGTAGCAGGGGGCGCGACGCTGCCTCCGGGCTTTCAGGAGGAGGTCGTCTTCAGCGGACTCACCAACCCGATGGTCGTCCGCTTTTCGTCCGACGGCCGGGTCTTCGTCGCCGAGAAGAGTGGGCTGATCAAGGTCTTCGACAGCCTTACTGACACGACCCCGAGCACGTACGCCGACCTGCGCACCCAGGTGCACAACTACTGGGACCGCGGCCTTCTCGGGATGGCGCTCGATCCGCAGTTCCCGGACGATCCGTACGTCTACGTCCTCTACACGCGGGACTCCTCGGTCATCGGCGGCACGGCCCCGCGCTGGGGAACGGCGGGCGTGACCTCGGACCCCTGCCCGAACCCGCCCGGCGGCAACGTCGACGGCTGCGTGGTCTCGGGCCGCCTCTCGCGCCTGAACGCGGCGGGGCTGGAGACGGTGCTCGTGGACGACTGGTGCCAGCAGTACCCGAGCCACTCGCAGGGTCAGATCCAGTTCGGCCCGGACGGGATGCTCTACGCCACGTCCGGCGACGGCGCCGCGTTCAGCTTCGCCGACTGGGGCCAGGACGGCAGCCCAGTCAACCCCTGTGGCGACCCGCCGGGCGGCGTCGGCGCCGCGCTCACGCCCCCGACGGCGGAGGGCGGCTCGCTGCGCGCGCAGGACCTGCGGACGGCCGGCGACCCGATCACCCTCGACGGCTCGCTCATTCGCGTCAACCCCGACAACGGCTTCGCGCCGCCGACGAACCCGCTCTTCTCGAGCGCCGACCTCAACGCCCGCCGGATCGTCATGCACGGGCTCCGCAACCCCTTCCGCATCGCGTTCCGTCCGGGCACGTCGGAGCTGTGGATCGGCGACGTCGGCCTCGGCCGCTGGGAGGAGATCAACAGGGTGACGGAACTGCTCGGCACCGTCGAGAACGGCGGCTGGCCTTGTTACGAGGGCCCGGCGCGGCCGCCGTCCTTCGAGCAGCTCGACCTGAACATCTGCGAGAGCCTGTACGCGGCCGGGCCGTCGGCGGTCTTCGCCCCGTATTACTCCTACTCCCACTCCGCCAAGGTCGTGGCCAACGAGACGTGCCCGTCGGGAAGCAGCTCGCTCTCCGGGCTCGCCTTCTACCAGGGCGGGGACTATCCGGCCGACTACGACGGCGCGCTCTTCTTCGCCGACTACTCACGTGACTGCATCTGGGCGATGCAGGCCGGCGCAGGCGGCCTGCCCAACCCGAGCGACATCGTCACTCTCGTCGCGCCTGCGGCCGGCCCCGTCTCGCTCGAGATCGGCCCCGGCGGCGACGTCTTCTACACCGACTTCGACGGCGGCACGGTGCGTCGCATCCGCTACTTCGCCACGAATCAGCCGCCGGTCGCGGACGCCCAGGCGACGCCCTCGAGCGGCATCGCGCCGCTTGCGGTCAGCTTCGACGGGCGAGGCTCGAGCGACCCCGACGGCGACCCGCTGACGTACGCGTGGGACCTCGACGGCGACGGCCAGTACGACGACTCCACGTCGCCGACTCCGTTCGGCACGTACACGCAGGACGGTGCGGTCACGGTCGGCCTCAGGGTCTCGGACCCGGGCGGCACCTCGGACACCGACTCGATCGTCGTCACCATCGGCAACACGGCGCCCGTCGCGACGATCAGCGCGCCGACCTCGGCCACGACCTGGGCCGTCGGTGAGAGCATCGCGTTCGCCGGCAGCGCCACGGACGCGCAGGGCACCCTGCCTGCCTCCGCGTACCGCTGGGAGCTCGTCCTCCACCACTGCCCGTCGACGTGCCACGAGCACCAGGTGCAGGAGTTCACCGGTCACAGCGGCGCCTTCGACGCGCCGAACCACGACTACCCGGCGCATCAGGAGCTCCGACTGACCGTGACCGACGCCGGCGGGCTGACGGACGTCGAGACGGTCTCGCTGCAGCCGAAGACCGTGCAGGCGACGTTCGCCGCCAGCATCCCCGCTCTGCAGCTGACCGTGGACGACGAGACCGCCGCGGCGCCCTTCACTCGGACGTTCATCACCGGGTCGACCCACACGGTCGCGGCGCCCGCGACGCAGATGCTGAGCGGCGTGGAGTTCACGTTTGTCTCCTGGTCCACCGGCGCGCCGCGGGTGCACGAGGTATCGCCGACGACGTCGGCGACGTACACCGCGGAGTACTCCGGAGGCGCGCCGGCCTCGTGCACCTACAACCTGGCGGCAAAGTCCGTGGCCGCGGCAATGCCGCCGGGAGGTCAGGCGACGCTCAAGGTCGCGGCGGGCGGGCAGATCCTTTTCGGTGCCGTGCCGACGCCTTGTGCGGGCGCGACGGCGACGAACACGGACACGGTGCTCGTCACCGGCACGAACGGCACCGCGGAGCGCCTGATCATCGACGAGTCGGAGGCGTCCTTCGGGCCGGGGGCCACCGCGGAGAGCAACACACCCGAGATCGAGATGGTCGCAAACCTCGGCGACGCCGCCGACCGGGTGACCGTGATCGGGACGTCGGGGGCCGACCGGCTCACCGTGGGCGCGAGCGGCCTCGCGATCAACTCCGACAGCGACGTCGACATCACCTTCGCACCCTCGCCGCCGCCGGCGACCGTGGAGCTCTCCGGCGGGGGAGGCGTGAACGTCCTCACCGCGCGCGGCGGCACTGGCACCGGCTCCGTGTTCGGAGGCAGCGCCGTCCTCCGCGCGGGTGACCTCGGCGACCAGCTCACCGGCTCGAACCTGGCCGACCTCATCGTCGGCGGCGCGGGCAACGACGACGTCAACGGCTATCCCGGGAACGACACGATCGAAGGCGGCGGCGGGAACGACAAGCTCAACGGGGCCGAGGGCAACGACGACGTCGACGGCGGCCTCGGGGCGGACACCATGAACGCGGGCGCGGGGGACGACACGATGCGTGCGATCGACGGCGTCGCCGACGCGGCGCTGAGCGGCGGAGCCGGCACCGACACGGCGTACTACGACCTACTCGACCCCGTGCCGACCGCCGTCGAGATCAAGTTCCTCGACTCGGAGCCGCCGCCTCCGCCGCCCCCGCCGCCTCCTCCGCCCCCGGACACGACGCCGCCCGAGACCACGATCACCTCCGGGCCGGCGTCCCCGACCACCCAGACGAGCGCGACGCTCACGTTCTCCTCGAACGAGGCGGGCTCGACGTTCGAGTGCGCGCTCGACCTCGGCTCGTTCCTGTCCTGCACGTCGCCCGTCGGCTACAGCGGACTGGCCGCCGGCGGGCACGAGGTGCGCGTCCGCGCCGCCGACCCGGCCGGCAACGTCGACCCGATGCCGGCGTCGTTCACCTGGACGATCGAGACGCCGCCGGATCCTCCCCCTCCGCCCCCGCCTCCGCCCCCCGGGGTGGGCACGTGCACCTACAGCGCGGCGCAGAGGACGGCCACGGCGGTGATCCCCGCCGGTGCGACGGGCACCCTCGCCGTCGTCGGCAGCGAGATCCGCTTCGCCGGTGCCGCCTGCGGCGCGGCGACGACCGCGAACACGGAAACGATCGCGGTCAACGGCTCCGGGGGGTCGATCGAGCGGATCGTCGTCGACCAGTCGCAGGGCGCGCTCGCCCCCGGCGCGACGGTCGAGGCGGCCGGGACGGTCTCCGAGATCGAGCTCACGCTCGCCCTCGGCGACGCCGCGGACGAGCTCGTGCTCCACGGGACGCCGGGCGCCGACCTCTTCTTCGTCGGGACGAAGGGCGTCTCCTTCAACGGTGACACGGACCTCGACGTGACCTTTGCGCAGATGCCGAGCTCGGTCGAGCTCGTCGGCGGCGCCGGCGCCGACACCTTGTCGGCGCGCGGCGGCTACGGCACCGCCCAGGTGTTTCTCGGACGCGTCACGCTGCGCGGCGACGACGGCGACGACGTGCTCAGCGGCAGCAACCTCGACGACCTCATCGTCGGCGGCGCCGGCGTGGACACGGTCGACAGCAACTCCGGAAACGACGAGATCCTCGGGAACGAAGGCAACGACACGATCCGCGCCCAGGACGGCAACGACCGGCTCGTCGGCGGCTCTGGCGCGGACAACCTCACCGGCGGCAACGGCGACGACACGATCGACGCGGCCGACGGCGCGGCCGACACGCAGATCCACGGCCAGATCGGGGTCGACGCGGCGTACTACGATCCCGGCGTCGACCCAGCCCCGCTCTCGGTCGAGAACCCGGTCTCCGGCCCTCCGCCGGCGCAGCTCACGGGCCTCGCCGAGTAGCAAGCAGCACAACGGCGTTCAGCAGAGCGAGCGCTCCGAAGGCGATTCCAGCGACGGTGGCGCCCGCGTCCAGGAGCGCGGCCGCCGCGAGGGCGAACACGACGAGACCGAGGACGACGCGCCCGGTTGCCGACACCGGGAAGCGCGCCTTGGGCGCGACGAAAAGTCCCCAGAACGCCGCGGCCGCGAGTGGCGCCCCCAGCCCGAGCAACCAGGCGGCGGCACCGCGCGCGGTCGTGAAGCCCCAGTAGCCGAGGGCAACGAGCGCGCCGAGCTCTAGGAGGAACCGCAGGACATCGTTCCAGCCGATCATCCACGGCATCCTCTCCAATCGTCGCCGGTCGGAGGGGCTATGCAGGGAGCACGTGCAGCGTCGTCACCACCCCGAATGTGCCCGCAGCTTCAACGCTAGGACGACCCGGCAAGGCCGCGCTCCGTTACGTTTCGGCGCGTGAAGATCCGCGCCGCGGTCCTCGAGGAGTTCGGCAGCCCGCTCGCGGTCCAGGAGCTCGATCTCGCCGAGCCGAGCGCCGGCGAGGCACTCGTGCGGCTCGCGGCCTGCGGCGTCTGCCACACCGACCTCTACACCGCCTCGGGTGCCGACCCGTCGGGCTATGCGCCGACGGTCCTCGGCCACGAGGGCGCAGGTGTCGTCGAGGCCGTCGGCGAGGGCGTCACCCTCGTCGAGCCCGGCGACCACGTCGTCACGCTGTTCGCGCCCCAGTGCGGCGAGTGCGTCCACTGCCTGAGACCCGGGATCAGCCTCTGCCTGGCGATCCGCGACATGCAGAACCAGGGCTACCTGCCCGACGGAACCACGCGGCTCTCGCGCGACGGCGAGCCCATCCGCCACTTCATGGGCACGTCGACCTTCGCGGAGTACACGGTCATGCCCGAGATCGCGCTGGCGAACGTCGACCGCGAGGCGCCGCTCGACCGGGCGGCGCTCTTCGCCTGCGGGCTGTCCACGGGGATCGGCGCCGCCCTCAACACCGCGAGAGTCGAGCCCGGCTCCACCTGCGTCGTCTTCGGGACGGGGATGGTCGGGCTCGGGGCCGTCGTGGGCTGCCGGCTCGCCGACGCCGAGCGCATCATCGCGGTCGACCTCGCGGAGAGCCGCCTCGCGCTGGCCCCGCGCCACGGTGCGACGGAGACCATGCTGGGCGGCGAGGACGTCGTCGACCGCATCGTCGAGGCGACCGGCGGTCTCGGCGCCGACTACACCTTCGAGGCGACGGGGAACGTCGGCGTCATGCGCCAGGCGGTCGAGGCGGCGCGCATGGGCTGGGGCCTGGCGACCATGTGCGGCGTCGCCGGCAAGGGCGAGACGTTGGACGTGATCCCGCGCTTCCTCATCACCGGCCGGCGTGTGGCGGGCTCCTCCTTCGGCGGCTGCAAAGGACGGGAGGACGTTCCCGGCTATGTGCGGCGCTACCTGGCCGGCGAGATCGACGTCGACGCCTTCGTCTCGCACAAGCTCACGCTTGACGACGTCAACCGCGGCTTCGAGCTGATGGAGGCCGGCGACGGCATCCGCAGCGTGATCGACTTCGCGTGACGGTCGCGAGCCGCGAGGGCTTCGTCGAGTCGGGCGCCTACCGCACGTGGTACCGCGTCGTCGGCGAGAGCGTGGAGGGCCGCGAACCACTCCTCTGCCTCCACGGCGGGCCCGGCTCGACGCACAACTACTTCGCGCCCCTGGAGCTGCTCGCCGAGGACGGCCGCGCCGTCGTCTTCTACGACCAGGTCGGCTGCGGCAACTCCGACCGCCCGACGGACATCGACTGGAACGTGGGCGTCTTCCTCGACGAGCTCGCCGCGGTGCGGGAGCACCTACGCCTCGAGCGGATCCATCTGCTGGGGACCTCGTGGGGCGGGATGCTCGCGCTCGAGCATGCCCTCAGTGGCTACGGCGGCCTCACGAGCCTCGTCCTCAGCTCGACGCTCGCGAACATCGAGGAGTGGGTCGCCGAGGCTTTGCGGCTCCGAGCCGCCCTTCCGGCGGACGTCGTTGTGACGATGGAGCGCTGCGAGGCGGCGGGCGACTACGAGAGCCCGGAGTACCGACAGGCGCTGGACGTGTTCGACGATGCGTACGTCCGCCGCGGCGCCATCGGCCGCCCGGAGCTCGACCTCATGAAGGCGGGCCTGGGGAAGGAGTCCTACCGCGCCATGGTCGGCCCGAGCGAGTGGATCGTCACCGGCGCACTCGAGGGGTGGGACGTCCGCTCTCGCCTGGGCGAGATCGAGACGCCGGCGCTCGTCGGGCGCGGTCGCTACGACATGTGCACCGAGGCGATCGCGGCGACGCTCCTCGCGGGGCTGCCGAACGCGCGCGGCGTCGTCTTCGAGGAGAGCTCGCACATGCCGGCCCTCGAGGAGCCCGAGCGCTACCGCGAGGTGGTAGGGGCCTTCCTGGGCGAGGCCGAGGCCGGCTAGCGGATCACGTCGTAGACCAGGAACGCCGCGCGGCCCGCGTAAGGCTTCGCCTCGACGAGCTCCAGGGAGCGGCGTGTCCTTCGAGGTGGTCGAAGAATCGCTTGCCGCTGCCCTGGATCGTCGGGTGGACGAAGAGGTTGTAGCGGTCGATCAGCGGCGTTCGCGAAGCGCTGCACCAGATTGGCGCTCGCGAAGCTGATCATGTCCTTTCCGGGTTCCTCCTTCGGATCTTCGGCGTCTTGTTCACCAGGTCGGCGAAGTCGCCGGTCTGGGTCGGCCAGTAGGCCGCGAGGCCCTCGTACGTGACGCGGCCGAGCAGGATCGTGCCCGCGGACTCGAACACGCGGCTCACGTCGGCGGTTGCCTCCTCCACGTTCGGCATCGCCCAGTCGATGCGTCGAGATCCCCGGTCGGGCCGGACATGAAGCCGTCGACCGTCACGTTGACGTTCGCGATGATCCTGCGCATCGGCGCCCAGCTACCCGCGCGGTGCAGGCGGAAACCGCGGGTCGAGCTCGGGCAGGCCGTCGCGGGCGACGCTCGCGACGAAACGGCCGCTGTCGCGGATCTGCCGCTCGAGCGTTTCGAAGTCGACGTGGACGATCCCGAAGCGGTGGCCATAGCCGTGTGCCCACTCGAAGTTGTCGAGCAACGACCAGACGAAGTAGCCGCGGAGCGGAACGCCGTGCTCGAGCGCGGTTCGCGCGGCTTCGAAATGTCGATGCAGGAAGCTGACTCGTTCCGGATCGCGGGTGGGATCGCCGTCGACCGGATACGCAGCGCCGTTCTCGGTGACGTACAGGGGCACGTCGCCGGTCCGTGAGGCGACGAACTCGAGGACCTCGGTCAGTCCTGCCGGATACACCTCCCAGCCCATCTCCGTCAGCTCGTCCGGCGGGCCAGGCGGAAGCGGCGGAAGATACGGCGAGCGCACGACGTGGCGGCAGTAGTAGTTTATGCCGAGGAAATCGAGCGGCGCCGCGATCAGCTCCAGGTCTCCGTCCAGCACCTCGTCACGCCGCCAGCCCCAGGCGCGAAGGGCGGCATCCGGGTAGCCGTGGCCGGTCACCGGGTCGAGGAACCAGCGGTTGACCTGGTCATGCGCGAGCATCGCGGCTTCCTGGTCGAGAGGGTGCCCGCTGGCGGGATGCGCGGGGTGGAAGTTGAGGACGATGCCGGTCGCCGTCTGCGGCGCGGCGGCTCTGATCGCCTGCACCCCAAGGCCGTGCGCGACGAGCAGGTTGTGCGCCGCGGCCAGCGCGGCATCTGGGTCGGAGCGGCCGGGCGCATGGGAGCCGATCCGGTAGCCGTGGTCGGAGACGACGTAGGGCTCGTTCAGCGTGGCGACGTGGCGGACGCGGTCGCCGAGGCGGCCGGCGACGATCGCCGCGTACTCCGCGAACGCCTCTGCCGTGGAGCGGACCGGCCAGCCGCCTGCCGTCTCGAGCGCCTGTGGGAGGTCCCAGTGGTACAGGGTCGCGTGCGGCGTGATCCCGTACCGGAGGAGCTCGTCGACGAGCCGGTCGTAGAAGTCGAGCCCAGCCTCGTTCACCCGGCCCGTCCCGTCGGGCAGGATGCGCGGCCAGGAGATCGAGAACCGGTAGGCGTCGAGCCCCAGATCGGCCATGAGGGCGACGTCCTCGCGGTAGCGGTGGTAGTGGTCGCAGGCCACATCGCCGGTCTCCCCGTTCGAGACCCGCCCGGGCGTGTGCGCGAAGCGGTCCCAGATGCTTTGCCCACGGCCGTCCACGTCCGTCGCGCCCTCGATCTGGTACGCGGCGGTGGCGGCGCCCCATACGAACCCCTCCGGGAACGCGTGCCGGGTCATCCCTTCACGGCTCCTTCCATGATCCCGCCCACGATCTGCTTGCCGAGCAGTGCGAACACGATCAGCACGGGCACCGTGCCGACGAGCGTTCCGGCGAGGATGATCGAGCGGTCGGGCACGTAGCCCTGCCCGAGGCTGTTGAGCGCCACCTGAACGGTCGGGTTCTGGCTCGAGAGCGCGATGATCGGCCAGAAGAAGTCGTTCCAGGCCATCAGGAAGGTGAGCATCCCGAGGACGGCCATCGCCGGCCTGGCGGCCGGCAGGACGATCGAGCGGAAGATGCGGAAGGACGAGGCTCCGTCCACGACCGCGGCCTCGATGATCTCCGTGGGCAGCGCCTTGAGGAGGTACTGCCGCATGAAGACGACGCCGAAGGCACTGACGAGCGTGGGGAAGATGACGGCCTGGAGCTGGTTCACCCACCCGAGGTCGGCGATGAGGATGAAGAGCGGCACGACGCCAAGCTGCGCCGGCACCATCATCGTCGCGAGGATGATGATCAGGAGGACCGTGCTTCCGCGGAAGCGGAGCTTCGCAAACGCGAAGCCGGCAAGTGTGCAGAACAGGACGGTTCCGAGCGCGATCGAGCCGGATACGATCAGGGAGTTCAGGAGCGCCTTGAACATGTCCACCTGGTCCAGCGCCTCCCCGATGTTCGTGAAGAGGTTCCCGCCCGGCGTGAACGGGGGAGGCGACTGCACGATCTCCGAGTTCGTGCGCGACGCGGCGACCAGCGTCCAGTAGAGCGGGAAGATGGCGACGATCGTGGTGAGGACGAGGACCGCGTACGTCCAGGGGCCGCCGCGCTGCTCGCCGACGCCCCACCGGCGGAGCCCTCGTCTCCTTTGCGAGACGGCGCTCACACGGGCCTCCGCCTGCGTCCGACGGCGAAGACGCTCCGGCCGCGTGCCGCGAGGAGTGCGTTCACGGCGACCGCGAGCATGATGATCAGGAACATCGTCCAGGCCGTCGCCGCCGCCCGGCCGAGCTGGAAGTTGAACCAGCCCTGCTCGTAGAGGAGCAGGCCGAGCGTCTGGTACTGGTGGTCGGCGCCGCCCCGGTAGCCGCCGGCGCCGCCGAAGAGGAGCGGCTCGCCGAAGAGCTGCGTCGCGCCGATCGTCGAGATGATGACCGTGAAGACGATCGTCGGCTTGATGCCCGGGATCGTCACGTGGCGCAGCTGCTGCCAGCGGCTCGCCCCGTCGACCTCGGCCGCCTCGTAGAGGTCCTTCGGGATCGCCTGCATGGCGGCGAGGTAGATGAGCGCGTTGTAGCCCGTCCACCTCCAGGTGACGATCGTGGAGATGGCGATCTGCGACGACCACTTGCCGTTCTCCCAGTCGATGTTGTCGACGCCGAAGAGGCCGAGGAACCAGTTGATGAGGCCGAAGTCGCGGCCGAAGAGCATCGCGAAGACGATCGTCGCGGCGGCCACCGAGGTCGCGTACGGCATGAGCATCGAGACGCGGAAGAAGGTCGAGCCGCGGAGCTTGCAGTGCAGGAGGTGGGCGAGCCCGAGCGCGATGAGGAGCTGCGGCACCGTGGAGATGAGCCCGATCGTGAGCGTGTTCAGGACCGCGTTCCAGAACTGGTCGTCGTGGATGAGCCGGCTGTAGTTGTCGAGGCCGACCCACGTGCGGTCGTCCACGTTCTGGAGGCTCACGCTGTGCAGCGAGATCCACGCCGTGTACGCGAGCGGGAAGAGCCCGAAGCCGGCGAAGAGGAGGAAGAACGGCGAGATGTAGAGGTACGGGGAAGCCTTCGAGTCGAGCTTCGTCAGCCGCGTGCGCCAGGCGCTCCTCGGTCGCGGGCCCGGGGCTTCCGCGACCAGCGAGCCGGCCTGGTCCGTCGCCGCCATCTGTGCCTTGAGCCTCATGGTCGCGGGGGCCGCCGGCGGCTCCGCAAGGGAGACGGAGCCGCCGGCGCGTGAGGAGATGATGCTACGAGGACGCCGTCCGGATCACTCGATCGCGTTCGCGATCTCTTCCATGGCCTGGTCCCACGACGCCTGCGGGTCCTCGCCCTGCTGGTCGACGCGGTTGAGCGCCTGGGAGATCGTGTCCTTGACGACGCCGTCCTTCGGGCCGAGGTGGGCGATCGGGAGGTCGTCGGCGGACTCCTTGAAGATCTCGCCGATCGGAGCGCCCGAGAAGTAGTCGTCGGTGGCCGCCGCCACGGAGCCGTCAGCCGCGGCGACCGAGCTGGACGGGAAGTGCTGCCCGTTCGTCCACATCTTGATCTGCTGCTCCGGCGCGGTCAGCCACTGGATCAGCTTGTACGCCTCCTCGTGGTTCTCGCTGGCCGCCGGGATGGCGAGGTAGGAGCCGCCCCAGTTGCCGCCGTCGCCGGGGATGCTGGCGACGTCCCACTTGCCCGCGCCGGCGTCGCCGGCCTGGCCCTTGATGTAGCCGATCATCCACGCCGGGCAGGCGATGGTGGCGAAGGCGCCGTTGGCGAAGGCCTGGTTCCACGCCTGGTCGAACTGCTCGAGCTTCGCCGTCAGGTTGGCCTGGATCGCCTCGACGGCGATGTCATAGGCGTCCTTGACGACCGGGTTCGAGTCGTAGATCGGCTCGCCTTCCTCGTCGTAGTACTGCATCTCGGACTGGCCGATGATCGCGTTGTAGAGGCCCGAGGCGCTGTCGATGAACGCCGAGTTGGCAGGCGCGTTGGCCATGTACTGCTTGCCGGACTCGATGAAGTCGTCCCAGTCCTCCCAGAGCGCCGACAGCTCGTCGCGGTCGGTCGGCAGGCCCGCCTGCTCGAAGAGGTCGGTGCGGTAGCAGATCGCCTGCGGGCCGGTGTCCGTCCCGAGGCCGAGCGTCGCTCCGTCGGCCGTGCGGCCCGCCTCCCACTTCCACGGGAAGAAGGTGTCGGCGAGGTCCTCGGCGCCGAACTCGTTCAGGTCGACCCACTTGTCGGCCTGCGTCTGGGTCACCTCGGCGATACGCGCGACCTCGATGCCCTGGATGTCGGAGAGCCCGGCACCGCCGGCCAGGTGCGTTTGCAGCGCCTGGTAGTAGTCCTGCTCGAACTCGATGCTGGTCTCCTCGATCGTGACGTGCGGGTTCAGCTCCATGTACTCGTCGTACAGGCCGGCTTCCTCGTAGCCGAACGTGCCGAACAGGCCGACCGACAGGGTGACCGGTTCCGCGCTCTCGCTGCCGCCGCCGGTCGTGGCGCCTCCGGATGCGTCCGCCGCCTCCTCGCCGTCGCCACCGCAGCCGACGAGCAGCAGGGCGACCGTGGCGAGCAGGACAAGGACACTCGGAAGTAGGCGGAACAGTCTGCGTGGGCTCGGCATCAGGACCTCCTCAAATCCGCTGTTGAGCCGCGTGGGCTCGGCCGATGAACCGGGACGAATGGCATGTAAGCGCTTTCATCCGTGGAAGCGCTTACAATACACATCGTGTCTCAGGATGTAAAGACGAGTTCCGGAGATCGTGGTATGCGCCGACCGGCCCCCACGCTCGAGGAAGTCGCCCGGCTCGCGGCGGTCTCGACGGCGACGGTCTCGCGGGTCGTCAACCGCTCGCCCAAGGTGCGGCCGGACACCAGGAAGGCCGTCGAGAAGGCGATCGCGCGTCTCGGGTACGTGCCCAACCGCGCGGCCCGGAGCCTGGTGACGAAGCGAACGGACACGATCGCCCTGGTCGTGTCCGAGTCCGAGACCCGCGTCTTCTCCGACCCGTTCTTCCCCTCGATCGTGCAGGGCATCTCGTCCGCGATCGCCGACACGGAGCTCCAGCTTCTCCTGCTCCTCGCGCGCGGCGAGCGGGAGCACGTGAAGGTCGAGCGCTACATCAGGCA
>Ga0081538_10002739_pt1 | contig 16918 bp, 14 predicted proteins | sample TabmetS5T2R1_FD_71022 | JGI IMG/M metagenome (GOLD analysis project Ga0081538, IMG submission 71022) | Tabebuia heterophylla rhizosphere microbial communities from the University of Puerto Rico - S5T2R1 | ecosystem: Host-associated > Plants > Roots > Rhizosphere ... | reverse complement strand
CCGTCGGCGACGAGGTGATCACCGCGGGCGGCATCTACGGCGAGGTCACCGGCATGGACGACGAGCGCGTGCAGCTCGAGGTCGACGCCGACGTCCGCATCGCCGTCTCGCGCCGCGCGATCGCCAACAAGGTCAGCCCCGAGGAGGCCGCGGAGATGGCCGAGGAGCCCGACGAGGCGCCCGAGCCGGAGGAGGCCCCGGAGCCGGAGTCGGTCGAGGAGCCCGAGCCCGTCGCCGAGGAGCAGACGAGCCGCTAGTGCCCATTCAGGGAATCCAGCCCAGATTCTGCGTCGCGAGCACCAAGCCAGAGTTCGCACTCGCGCGCGGCCAAGGCTTGCAGTCTTGGCAAGGGCGAGGGTGGGCTCTGGTGCCGCGTGATCGCGGGGCAGAAGCGGGCTCGCATTGCCTGGAGGGGCACTAGGCCCCGACCGAGCACCGGTGCGTCGCTACCTCCTCATCCTCCTCGTCCTCTTCGGCGCGATCGCGGGGGTCGCCACGCTCGGCTACTTCCGCGAGCCGACGCTCGGCCTCGACCTCCAGGGCGGCCTCGAGGTCGTGCTCGAGGCCCGGCCCGAGGCCGGGCAGGAGCTGACCGAGGCCGATCTCGACCGCTCGGTCGAGATCATCAGAGAGCGCGTCGACAAGCTGGGCGTCTCCGAGCCGGAGATCCGCACGCAGGATCCCAATCAGATCGTCGTCGACCTCGCGGGGGTCTTCGACGCCCAGCGCGCGTCGACGGTGATCGGGCAGACCGCCCAGCTCGAGTTCTACGACCTCCAGGGCGACGTCGACCCGCTGTCGCAGGACGCGAGTGGCAACCCGGTCGCGAGCGCGACGCTCCTGCCGCTCCTGACGCGAGAGGACAACCTCCCCGAGGGCACAGCCGCCCGTGAGTGGTACCTCTACGGAGACGAGAAGGAACGCCTCGCCGGCCCGGCGCCGACGAAGAGAGAGCTCCTCCAGCAGGTCGAGGGCGGCAAGGCTCCGGAGGGCTCCCGGTTCTACGTCGTGCCCTCCAACAAGACCGTCCTCACCTGCGGCAGCACGGCCAACGCGGACGACGAGGCCGCGGCGGCGCAGCCCTGCCCGGGCGGCGTGACGGCGGCGCAGCCCTGGTACTACCTCTACAAGTACCAGCCGAACGACCAAGAGAGCCCGATCCCCGAGCTGACGGGCGAGGACCTGAACGCCGGCGGCACGCGGCAGGACTTCGACCAGAACGGCCAGCCGAACGTCGTCCTCGACTTCACCGACGAGGGCGGCGACAAGTTCCACGACATCACGCGGACGCTCTCGCAGCGCGGCGCGAACCAGGCGCAGCTCGCGGGCGCGCAGAGCATCGAGGAGCAGCGCCAGTTCGCCCAGAGCTTCGCCATCGTCCTCGACGGCGAGATCCGCTCGTTCCCGATCATCGACTTCACCGATCCGCAGCTCGTGGACGGGATCGCCGGCGGCAACGCCGAGATCACCGGCCTCGACTCGCTCGATGAGGCCAAGGACCTCGCGCTCGTCCTCCAGACCGGTGCCCTCCCGGTCGAGTTCGTGCAGGTCGACTCCACGCAGGTCTCCGCGACGCTCGGCGAGGACTCGCTCCGCCAGGCGCTCGTCGCCGGCATCGGCGGCCTGATCGCGGTCGCGATCTTCCTGCTGCTCGTGTACCGCTTCCTCGGCGTCGTGGCGATCATCGGCCTGATCGTCTACGGGATCTTCCTCTACGGCGCGATCCTGGCCTTCAACGTGACGCTGACCCTGCCGGGGATTGCGGGAATCGTCCTGACGATTGGGGTCGCGGCCGACGCGAACATCGTCATCTTCGAGCGCATCAAGGAAGAAGTGCGCGCCGGCAAGTCCGTGCGCGCGGCGATCGCGACCGGCTATCGCAAGGGCTTCGCGACGATCGTCGACGCCAACGTCGTGACCATGATCACGGCGGCGGTCCTCTTCACGGTCGCGACGGGAGGCGTGCGCGGGTTCGCGCTCATGCTCCTCCTGGGGACCTTGATCTCCATGTTCACAGCTGTGCTCGCAACGCGGGCGCTGCTCGGTGTCCTCTCCCGCTTCCGCTGGTTCGACAACCCGAGGTTCATGGGCGCGAGCGCCCAGAAGATCCCCGACTGGCAGAAGATGGACATCGTCGGCCTGCGGCGCATCTGGTTCACGACCGCGACCGTCGTGCTTGTCCTCTCGGTCGCCGCGATCCTCTTCAAGGGCCTCAACCTGGGGATCGACTTCGAGGGCGGCACCCAGGTCTCGTTCGAGACTCCGCAGCCGACCTCGGTCGAGGACGTGCGGCAGGAGGTGGACGGCCTTGGGCTCGCGGACGCGGTCATCCAGGGCCGAGGCGACGAGACGGACGGGGGTTACACCCAGTTTCAGATCAAGACCGAATCGCTGACGACCGGCGAGCAGAACGAGCTCACGCGCTCGCTCGAGAACAACCTCGACGCCGACGCGATCGGCGTGCGCAACGTCTCCGGAAGCTTCAGCGAGCAGATCCTGCGCGGCGCGATCTACGCGATCGTGGCTTCGCTCATCCTCATCGTCATCTACGTGACGATCCGCTTCGAGTTCGTCTTCGCGCTGCCGATCTTCCGGGCGCTCTTCTACGACATCACGGTTGCGATGGGCGTCTACGCGCTCTTCGGGTGGGAGGTGACGGCCGCAACCGTGGCCGCCATCCTCACCATCCTCGGGTACTCGATGTACGACACGATCATCATCTTCGACCGCGTGCGCGAGAACATCCCGCTGATGCGGAAGTCGAGCTTCGCGGCCATCGCCAACCAGTCCCTCTCGGAGACGATCCGCCGCTCGATCGCAACGAGCTTCATCACGCTGCTCCCGATCATCTCCCTGATTCTCTTCGGCGGCGACACGCTCAAGGAGTTCGCATTCGCGCTCCTCATCGGCATCGCGTCCGGCGCCTTCTCGACGATCTTCATCGCGACGCCGTTCCTCGCCGTGCTCAAGGAGCGCGAGCCCGAGTTCGCGCGCCGCAAGGACGCCGGCCTCCAGGAGAAGCTCGACACCGTCGGCGAGCAGTCCGACAGGAGGCGCGCCGAGGAGCCGGAGGAGGAGGTCGCGGCGGAGCCGGAGCCTACCGTCGCCGAACCGGAGGAGCCCGCCCTCGTCGGCGAAGGCGAGCAGCCGGACGCCGCCGCCGCGACCGCGGCGGCGCGGCGCGAGGCGCGGCGGAAAAGGCGGCGCGCGAGGCCGCATGGCCGAGCGCGATAGCAACTCCGACCGCTCGCTCCGCGGAACGGCGGAGGAGCTCTTCCTGGCGGGAGTCGGCGTCGTCGCGCTGACGAAGGACCGCACCGAGGAGCTCGTCGACGAGCTCGTCGGGCGAGGCAAGGTCAGCCGCGACGAAGCACGGGACATCGTCGACGAAGTCGTGGGCCGCTGGCGGGGGGAGGCAATCCGCGTCGGCGAGCGCGCGAGCTCGACGTTCGCAGGGCTCTTTCGAGAGCTCGGCCTCGTGACCCGGCGGGAGTACGAGGAGCTCGAGCTCCGCATCGCGCAGCTCGAGCACCGCCTGCGACTCGTCGAGAAAGAGTAGTGCCCCTCCAAGCAGTGCACGCCTGCAGCACTACTCGAAGGGGCACTAGCCGATGAGCTCCCGGCCCGCAGTGCGGCAGCTGGGGCGGATGTCCGAGATCGCCCAGGTTGCCGCGAAGCACGGGTTCGGCTACCTCTTCGAGACGCGGGGGCCGGCCGCCGTCCGCACGCGGCTCGGCCGCGAGGTCGAGGTCGACGGCGCCGGGTCGCCGCGCGGCGTGCGCCTCCGCGAGATGCTGGACGAGCTCGGCCCGACCTTCGTCAAGTTCGGCCAGCTCCTCTCGACCCGTCCGGACATCGTCCCACCGGACATCGTCTTCGAGCTGAAAGGGCTCCAGGACGCGGTCAGGCCGTTCTCCTTCGAGCAGGCGCGGGGCGTCATCGAAGAGGAGCTCGGGCTCACGCTCGAGCGGCTCTACCTCGACTTCGAAGAGACGCCGGTGGCTGCGGCGTCCATCGGCCAGGTGCACCGCGCGATGCTTCCCAACGGGAGGCGGGTCGTCGTCAAGGTCCAGCGGCCGAACGCGCCGCGGCAGATCGAGGCCGACCTCGAGCTCATGTACCAGCTCGCCCGTATTGCGCGCGAGCGTGTGCGGGCGCTCGAGTTCATCGACACGGTCGCGGTCGTCGATGAGTTCGCGCGCTCGATCAGGCAGGAGCTCGACTACCGCGTTGAGGCCAGGAACGCGGAGCAGTTCCACAAGAACTTCGCCGGCTACCAGCACGTCCGCGTCCCGCGCGTCTACTGGAGCTACTCGCGCTCGCGCGTCCTCACGCTGGAGCGGCTCGAGGGCGTGCAGCTGCGCGATCTCGACTTCGAGCGGTACACGATGTTGGAGCGCCGCCAGCTCGCGTACCGCGTCGCCGAGACGTGGATGGCGATGATCTTCCGCCACGGGTTCTTCCACGGCGACCCGCATCCCGCGAACATCCTCGTCCTCGAGCAGAGCGACCAGATCGGGCTCGTGGACTTCGGCACGGCAGGACAGCTCGCGCCCGACGACTCGTCCAAGCTCACGGGCCTGTTCATCGAGGTCGTTAACCAGAACGTCGAGGCGATCCCTCGCCGGCTGGGGTCGCTCGGCGTCCGCTACCCGAAGGAGCGCGAGGAGGAGTTCGTCGCCGAGCTCCGGGCCGTCTTCGACCGCTACTACGGCGCGAGCCTCTCCGAGATCGACCCGATCCAGGTGATCCGCGAGGCGTTCGCCCTCATCTACCGCATGCAGCTGACCCTGCCGACCCGCTTCATCCTCCTCGACCGCGCGATCGCCACGCTCGGCTCGGTCGGCGTCGAGCTGTACCCAGACTTCAACGTCTTCGAGGTAGCGAAGCCGTACGCGCGCGAGCTGATGATCGAGCGGTTCACGCCGCAGCGGGTCGCGGCGCGCGTGCAGAGCGAGGCGCGAAGCTACGCGTCGATGATGCTCGAGCTCCCGTACCAGGTCCACGACGTGCTCCAGGAGGTACGGGACGGGCAGATCGAGGTGGGCTTCCGACACCAGGGCCTCGACGACCTGATCAAGCGGATGGACATCGTCTTCAACAGGCTCGGGATCGCCATGGTCGCGGTGGGCGGCGCGGTCACTTCCGGCATCCTCGCGGCGACGATCGAGGGCGGGTTCACGATCCTGGGCGTCCCGCTCGTGGCGGCCATCGGGCTCTTCCTCTCGGCGCTCCTCAGCATCTGGCTCGTGTGGGGCGTCCTGCGCTCCGGCCGTCTCTAGGAGGAGGCGCCCGGCCCGGCCCGAAGGGGAGGCCATGAAGGTCCTTCTCTGGTGGCGCCGTCGCAGGATCCTCCGAGCCTGGCGCCGCGGCAGAATCGACTGCGCGCAGGCCCGCTGGCGCTACGAGCGCCTCGCCCGCGGCCTCTGAGCGCTGGCCGCTCCCGCCGGTTGCAGCGTGTCGACACGTTCCCTTGATCCCGCTGCGCTCCGCAGGTTAGTGTCGTTTGTCCCTTTTCCGCGGCTCCTCGCTTGTTGAGGGGAAGGAGGCTCACATGAGCCGAAGGACCTTATTGCGTGCGTTCTTCGTTGCGCTCATCGCGGCGTTTGCGATTGTGCCTGCGGGCGCCCTCGGAGCAAAACCGGAGATTTTCCACTCGAACTTCGTCGACACCGAAGAGGACGTGGACGTCTGCGGAATCACAGTCGACCTCGTTGCCAGGGGCGTCTTCACCGACAAGGCCTTCTTTGACAAGAACGGCAACTTCGTTCGGTTCTCGTCCACGGCATCTGTGAAGGTCACCCTGACCGCCGCCAACGGGAAGTCGGTGATCATCTCGAACGCCGGTCAGTTCAGTGACGTCGCCCCGATCATCGACGAGGTCGCGCGAACGATCACGTTCGTCACGAGCTTCATTGGTCTGCCGGAGAAGATCAAGACACCGCACGGGCCCGTGCTCCTGCGGGACGCGGGTATCGCGACCTTCGTGGACACCTTTGACCTGGACACGGGTGACTTGATCTCCTCCGAGGTCATCGTCAAGGGGCCCCACCCGGAGTTGGAGAGCGACTTCGCGCTCTTCTGCGAGGTGATAACGGAGGCGCTCACGTAGGCGGGCGATGACAAGCACTTGAACCTTGGGAGGGCCGCTGTGAGGCGGCCCTCCGCGGCTCTTCGCGAGTTGCCAGGCGGTCGAGGTCCTGGCCCGGCGGAAGGTCACTGAGGAGCGTGGTCGTTCAATCACGACGAGGCGATCGAGCTGGTCTAGCGCTAGCCCCGGCCGCCGCGGACGCCTGCGCGCCGGTCGTCACGCTTTCGTCCGAATGGACATCTGGCCCGGTTTCGGCCCTGTTGCTAGCGTCGCCGGCATGGGGGAAGCGGTCGTGGTGGTGGAGAACGAGGAGCCGACGAGGGAGTTCCTGTCCCGCCAGCTGACCGACGACGGCTTCGAGGTCTTCGCTGTCGACCGCGCCGCGGCCGCGCTCGCGCTCGTCGAGGAGCGGCGTCCGGATCTCGTCCTCCTGGACGCGGTGCTTCCCGACGCGTCGGGCTTCGAGGTCTGTGGCCTGCTGCGGGCCGGGGAGCCCGGGCGGGTGTGGAACCGAGACGTGCCGGTGATCATGGTCAGCGCCCGCGGCGACCCGTCCGACCGCGTTCGCGGCTTTGCCCGCGGCGCCGACGACTACGTGACCAAGCCGTTCGTCTACGAAGAGCTGGTCGCACGGATGCGCGCCGTCCTGCGGCGAGCCGCGCGGCCGCGGCATCCGCGGCTGGCCGTCCAGGACCTCGAGATCGACCTCGCCTCGCGGGTCGTGCGTGTCGGCGGCGCCGTCGTGCACCTCTCGGCGAAGGAGTTCGACCTGCTGGTCGCCTTGGCGGAGGACCCGGAGCGCGTCTTCCACAAGGACGAGCTGCTCCGGGACGTCTGGGGCTTCCGCTCCCTGGGCCGAACCCGGACCCTCGACTCCCACGCCAGCCGCCTCCGCCGCAAGCTCAACCTGAACGGCCAAGCGGAGTACGTCGTCAACGTGTGGGGCGTCGGGTACCGGTTGGTCGCCGCCGCCTAAGGCGCTGACGGCTCGGCCTTCGGCCAATACCGCTCGGCTTTCAGAACCAGCGTCACGAAGGTGAGCCTGGCGTCCCCGACCGCGCCGGTAACCCGCCAGCAACCCTCGGTGGGGAACGTGAGCCCGCTGGGCTGGAAGCCACGGTCGCCGTAGCCGGAGGGGATGTCCGCGGTCAAGGGTGGAGCATCAGCGTCGAGCCTCCGGCCCGTGACGGTCAAACGCCCTTTGACGCTCCTCCACCACGGCCACTTCATCCACACCGAGCCGTCCGGCTGGATGTAGCTCCCCGAGGCGATGAGGACATTGTTCGGCCACATCGTCGTCCAGAGCTTCCCGTTTCCGTGGTTCATGCCCGCGTTTGCCCGGCCGCGCGGCGTCCGCTCGTTCGGCAGCGTCAGAGGGCAGATCCCGCTTCGCGTCCGGGCGGCGCCCGCTTGGGTCGGAGGTGCCGTCTCGCCCGCCGGCCCTGCATCGGTGGCATCCGACCCGCCGGAGCAACCTGCGGCGACGAGGACTGTGGCGGCCAGAAGGGTTGCTCGAGGGGTCACTACCGGTCCTACACACGCTCAGGGCTCCAGGTTCCAGGAAGGAGAGAGGGCGGCCGGAGCCGCCCTCTCTGACTCGCGTCGTCAGGCGCGAGACTCTAGTCCTTGGCCTTGAAGGAGAACTCCTGCGTTTGCGGGTTCATGTGCTTGAGGTTCCTCGCGCCCTGCTGCTGGAACAGCGGCTTGAAGATGTTCAGGCCCTCGCCGATGTTCGACTCGTAGATCTCGCGGTTGTACCAGTACCCGGACCACGCGCCCGTAACGTCGCAGCAGAAGATGGTCCCGGGCGGAACGGGCTTCGGAGGCGGGTCGCTCCAGGCGACCGTAAATGCGGCCGCCGGGTCCGTGAAGTCGACGACCCAGATGCCGGCCTGGTAGTTGCCGCTGACGAGGATGTTCTTCTTCTTCGTCGGGATGACGTTGTAGTTGTGGAGGCTGCAGTTCTCGGTCGGCCCCTGCGCACGCGGGAGCGTCCACGTTCCGAGCAACGCGCCCGTGTCCGCGCTATAGAAGAAGAAGCTCCGATCGAGCGGCGGATCCGTCGCCTCGCAGGCGGCTGCGACACCGCCGCCCGGCTCGTGCCCGAAGATGATGATCTCGCCGTCCCACGACCAGGCGGCGGAATGACCGATCGTCACCGTCGGGACGACGACGTGGCGGATGTGCATCGGGTCGTCGAGCGAGCCGCCCATCGGGCCGCCCAGGCTGAACTGGTCGTAGCCGTCGCCGCCGGCGCAAGCGGCTTGCATGACGTCGCCGAGAATGACGCCCATGTCGTGGCATGGGTGGTCGAGCGGCTCCGTCCCGATCAGGCTCGCGCTGCCCGGATCGTCGAGTGGGATCTCGAGGATGTCGATGAAGTTGCATCCGCTCGAGACGTTCGAATAGACGACCACGCGGTCGTTCTTCGTGTCCGGGACGAGCGTCGCCGTATGGGATCCGCACTCGGTCTCAACCGAGGCGACGAGCTCGGGGTTCAGCTTGTCGCTGATGTCGAAGACGTGTACGCCTTCCCAGCCCATCGGCACGGGCTGGCCGTCGCAGGTCAGACCGGCGCCGAACGGGCCCGGGCTTCCTGCCGGCGTGTTCCACGAGCGGACGAGGATGTTCTTCCAGACCGCTACGTCGCCCTGGTTCCCGTCGCAGAACGTTCGCGAGACCGTGAAGGGGTTGTTCGGGTCGCGGATGTTCCGGATGCTGAAGCCGTCCCAGTTCCCCTGGTAGGCGAACTGCCCCCAGAACGCAATGTCGGTGTTGATGTCCGGGTTGGCGCCGCCGAAGCCGCCCAGCACCGCGGGCTCCTCGATGTGGCCTAAGGGCGCGAGGTTGACGCTCGGGTCTGTCGTGTGGCCGGCGCCGGCGGCGAGCGGAAAGGTCAGCAAGCCGCAGACGAAGACCACCAGAGCCGAGACACGCACAGCTCGTGGCAAAGTGACCACCTCCTGACGAAGTGACAGGCTGCAGCCGGCGCGGCCCGCACCCGGAGCCCGGCTCAGAGCATGGATGAATCGACGCATCGGCTCCCCACTGCCTGCTGCGCCGCGATTCTCCTCCCGAAGCCTCCTAACGTCAAGCACGAGGGCGGCCCCGGGGGACCGCCCTCGTTCGAACTCGGAGTGGAACGACTAGTTGCTCTTGCCCCGCTTCGCCTTGATCGTGAACTCCTGCGTCTGCGGGTTCAGGTAGCGGAGGTTGAAGTTGCCCCGCACCCGCGGGCCCGTGAACTCGAAGATGTTCAGGCCCTCGGTGATGTTCGTCTCGTAGATGAAGTCGTTGTACCAGTAGGACGACCACGCCCCGCCCAGGTCGGTCGGGACGATGGGCGGCGGGTCGGACCACGCGAGCTCGACCGCGTTCGCGGGATCGGTGAACTCGACGACGCTCGTCCCGGATTGGTAGCTCCCGTGGACCAAGATGTCGCGGCCGTTCTTCAGCGGGATCGTGTTGAGGTTGTGGAGCGTGCAGTTCTCGGTCTCGGACTGCGGCCGCGGCAGCGTCCACGAGCCGACCTTCGCTCCCGTGTCTCCGTCGTAGAAGAAGTACGTGTAGTTCAGCGGGGGATCGGTGGCCGTGCACTCCGGCACGACGCCGCCGCCCGGCTCGTGGCCGAAGATCAGCACTTTGCCGTCCCAGCTCCACGCGGCGGAGTGGCCGATCGTGACGCCGGGCTCGACGACGTGGTAGAGGAGCTCGGGATCCTCGAGCGAGCCGCCGCTGGGTCCGCCAAGGCTGAAGACGCGAACGCCCTCGCCCCCGGCGCACGCAGCCTTCATCGCGCTGCCGAGGATGACGCCGATGTCGTGGCAGGTGTGGTCGGAGGGCTCGTTCCGGATCAGGCTGGCAGACCCGGGATCGTCCAGCGGAACCTCGACGATGTCGATCCAGGGGCAGGCAACTCCCGAGTTGCCGTTGTAGATGAGCAGGCGGTTGTTCTTCCGATCCGGGATCCCGGTGGCGGTGTGCGAGCCGCAGGGCAGGTCGACGGAGCCGACGAGCTCCGGGCTCGTCTGGTCACTGATGTCGAAGATGTGCAGCCCTTCGAATCCCTCCGGCACGAGCTCGCCGCCGCAGAACGTCGTCCCCGGAGCGTTCGAGTTCCACGAGCGGACGACGAGGTTCTTGAAGACGACGACGTCACCCTGGTCGCCGTTGCAGAACGCGCGACCGACCTGCTTGGGGTTGTCCGGGTCGCTGATGTCCCGGATGTTGAAGCCGTCCCAGTTGCCCTGGATGGCGAACTTGCCCCAGAACGCGATGTCCGTGTGGATGTCGGGGTTTCCGATCGCCGGGTTCAAGAGGCTCGCCGGCTCGAGGATGTGGCCTCTGGGTACCAGGTTGGGCGTGTGCGGATCGGTCGTATGACCCGCTCCCGCGCCCAGCGGGAAGACGAGGATCCCGGCCGCAGCTGCGGTCAGGACCAGCATGCGAAAGAGCTGTTTCATGACACCTCCTAGCCTGGCCTACACGCTATGACTGCAGGCGAAGGCAAGAGCCCGCACACCGCTCCCGATCGAGGCATCCAAGCCGATCCCCTCAACGGCGCTCTCCCCTTTGCCCGCCTACGCGCACTTTAGACGCACTTAAGAAGCAAAGGTTAGGAGGGGAGGGCGGCCGCCTGTAACCGCCGCCCTCCCCTCAGCGAGCCTGAACGGCTCGAGCGCCGTCCTAGTCGATCGTGAACTCCTGCGTCTGCGGGTTGAGGTGCCCGAGCCTCATCGCTCCGGCCGTAGTCGAACCGCTGAGCCTGAAGATGTTCAACCCCTTCGTGATCTCCGACTCGTAGATGAAGTTGTTGTACCAGTAGGACGACCACGCTCCGCCGAGCTGCGTCGGCACGAGCGGCGGCGGATCCGACCAGGCCACCGTCTGCGCGTTCGCCGGGTCGGTGAAGTCGACGACCCAGGTTCCCGCCTGGTAGTTGCCTAGGACGAGCACGCGCTTGCCGCTCCGGAGCGGCACGGCGTTGTAATTGTGGATCGTGCAGTTCTCCGCAGCGCTCTGCGGTCGCGGCAGCGTCCACTGGCCGAGCTTGGCGCCTGTAGCCGCGTCGTAGAAGAAGGCGCTCTTCTTCACCGGCGGGTCGGTGGCCTCGCATTCAGGCGCGGCCCCGCCGCCCGGCTCCCAGCCGAGGATGAGGACGTCGCCGTCCCAGCTGAAGGCGGCTGAGTGCCAGTTGCCGATCACTCCGTCGACACCGGGCTCCTCGACCGTGTACAGGAAGAGCGGGTCGTCGAGCGTGCCGCCTCGGGGAGGCCCGATGCTGAACACGTTCGACATGTGGCCTGAGGCTGTGCCGAGCAGGTTCACACCGCCGAGGATCACACCGTTGTCGTGCGCGGCGTGTCCGCCGGCCAGCGGCTCGCGGCGCAGGAAGCTGGCGGCGCCTGGGTTGTCGAGTGGCACCTCGACAATGTCGATCCAGTCACACGCCTGTAGCGCCGGGGGCAGCAGCGTATTCCCGCCGGACGTCGCGTTGTAGATCACCGCACGGTCCCCGTCGGCAACCAGCGTGAGCGTGTGCGTGCCGCAGCCCGGCGAGTCGGCCTGCGGCCTCGCGCTCAGCTCCACCTCGCCGACCAGCTGCGGGTTTGCCAGGTTGCTGATATCGAAGATGTGCATGCCCTCGAAGCCGGCCGGAACGGTGGTGCCGTCGCAGTCCCGCGGCACGGCCTTGGGGGCGTTCCAGGCCCTGACGAGGATGTTCTCCCACACGACGATGTCGCCCTGATCGCCGTTGCAGCGCGTGCGGGAGACGAGCTGGGGATTGTCGGGATCCGAGATGTCGACGATCCGGAACCCGTCGTAATCCCCGTGGAAGGCCAGCTTGCCCCAGAACGCGAGATCCGAGTTCGCATCTCGCTGCCCGTCCGGCAGCAGGAAGCTGCCGAAGTCGGGACTGTGGCCCTTGGCATGGATGTTCTGCGTGTGCGGACGCGTCCCGTGGTCGGCCCCCGCAGCAAGCGGAAACGCTAATAAGCCGATCGCCGCCGCCGCGAGCGCAAGTACGTGCGGAAGCTTTCGCATGAATGCACCTCCTAGCTCCGCGGAGAGCCCACGTGAGGCCGCCGGCCCAGATCGTCGACGTCCCGGCGCCGACGGGATGCACCGCACGCTCCCCTTTCCCTGCCTTGCGCCGGCAGTCTTCCCCCGACCGCGGTTCCTGTCAAGCAGACTTGCAGAGCACAAACGGGGCGGCCGCCCGGCGGCGGCCGCCCCGAAGTCGTTCAGCGGGCGCGACTAGCCCTTGAGCTCGAAGGACGTCTCCGCTGTCTGCGGGTTGAGGTGGCCGAACTTCCTGGCCCCCGCGGTCACCTTGTCGCTCAGGTTCCAGATGATGTGCCCGCGCGCGATGTCGGACTCGTGGATCCGGCCGTTGTACCAGTAGGTCGACCAGTCGCCGCCGAGCTGAGTCGGCGTGAGCGGCGCCGGATCGGCGTATGCGACTTCCCTCGCGTTCGCCGGGTCGGTGAAGTCGACCACGCTGAGGCCGGTCTGGTAGTTGCCGCCGACGAGCATGTGGCGCTTGTTCGTCGGCACGACGTTGTAGTTGTGGATCGTGCAGTTCTCTGTCGCGGTCTGCGGCCGCGGCAGGACGAACTGCCCCAGCTTGGAGCCGTCGCTCGCGTCGTAGAAGAACCAGCTCTTCTTGACGTCCGGGTCGGTCGCCTCGCACTCTGGCAGGCTGCCACCGCCCTGCTCCCAACCGAGGATCAGCACCTCGCCGTCCCACGTGAACGCGGCCGAGTGCCAGTTTCCGCCTACGCCGACGCCCGGCTCCGAAACGGTGTACAGGAACTCCGGATCCTCGAGCGATCCGCCCTCGGGCCCGGCGATGCTGAAGACGTTCGCGTGATCGTGGCTCGCGCACGCGAGCTTCATGACATCGCCGAGGATCACGCCGGAGTCATGGCAAGCGTCCGCCTCCGTGAGCGGCTCCTGGCGGATGATGCTCGCGTTGCCCGGATCGTCGAGCGGGACCTCGAAGATCGTGATGAACGGGCACGGGCCGCCGGACGTCTGGCTGTAGACGACCAGGCGGTTGTTCTCGAGGTCCGGAACGGCGGTCGCGGTGTGCGAGCCGCACGGAATGTCGACGAAGCCGATCACATCCGGGTCGGCCAGCTCCCCCAATGCCTGCCTGACGCGGGAGGTCTTTTTCGCTCCTTGGGCTGATTGTCAAGCGGAGGCTGCTCCAGCCCGCCCCGCTCTCAAGCAACGAGCCGAACGAGCGCCGTGGCGGCTGCAGCGGCCACGACGACGACCAGCAGAGGGGCCCGCAGGAGGATGGCGACGACGGCGGCGCCGAGGCCGGCGAGGCGCGCGTCCAAGACGATCTCCTCGTCGCCCCCTACGGCCTGCGTGACGACAAGAGCCGCGAGGAGCGCGGGAGCGAGCAACCCCACGATCCCCGTCAGGTGTTGGGGGAGCGGCCTGCCGCCGAGCAGCACCGGCCCGACCGACTTGAGCGCGATCGTCGCGACGCCGACGACCACGACCGCGATCCACGCCTCGCTCACGGGCGCCTCCAGCCGAGCAGGCACGCGACTGCGGCGGCGACGATGGGGACCCCGGCAGGTGCGAGCGGCAGGAGGACGAGCGCGATCAGCCCTCCGAGCACCGCGGCGGCGAGAGCCTGCCGGTCGTGCACCTGGGTGACGAGGATGGCGAGGAAGAGGGCGGGGAAGGCGGCGTCGAGGCCGAGATCGGTTGGATCGCCGAGATCGTCGCCGGCCAGTGCCCCGACCACCGTCCCGCTCACCCAGCAGGCGTAGAGGACGAGGCCGCCGCCGACGAGGAGCTTGCGATCGTAGCGGCCGTCCTCCCGCCGGGACATCGCCCAGGATTCGTCCACGATCAGCTGCGACTCGAGCAGGCGCCGGCCCGGGCCGCCGACGAAGATGGGTGCCAGCGAGACGCTGATAGGGGCGTAGCGGGCGTTCAGGAGCGTCGCGGCGACGATGGCTGAGACGAGGCCTCCGGCGGCGCCGAGGATCGACGCGACGGCGAACTGCGCCGAGCCGGCGAACGTCGTCCCGGACATGACGATCGCAGGCACCGAGTCGATTCCCGAGGCACGCGCGAGGACGCCGAAGGAAGCGCCGAAGGCGAACGCGGCCACGCCGATCGGGGCGATCTTCTTCGCCCCGTCCCGATACCTGCTCGGGGTCACGCGTCGGGAACCCAGTCGCGTGTGAGGACGAGCCAGAATGCGAGGCCCGCATACGGGCCGTAGCGGCGGAAGCGGCGCTCGATGGTCGTGTCCTTCGCCCGCCGGCCGCCGTTCACGCTCGCGTACTTGGGGCGTGTCCACGAGTCCAGCACGAGGCGGGAGTAGCGGCCGAGGAGCATCATGATGTGCGCCGCCGCGTAGGGGCCGACGCCGGGGAGCGCAAGTAGCAGGTCGGCCAGGTCGTCGTCGGAAAGCTCCTCCCGATCCGCGCGGCCTAGCGCCTCGAGGTCGAGGGCGCCCGAGGCGACGTCGGCGGCCAGAGAGCGGAGGTACGCCCCGCGGTACCCCGTCCGGGCGACGTCGCGGTAGAAGGCCTCGTCGACCTCGGCCATCGCCGCAGGGGTGGGAAAGGCCCGCCCGTACGGCCCGTCCGGGACGCCGGCAGCGGGCTCGCCGAGGTGCTCGACGAGCGCTCCGACCATCCGCTCGGTTGCCGACCAGGCGCAGTTCGTCGTGCAGATCGTCTTCACGACCTCTTCGAAGACCGTTGGGCTGCGCACGAGCCGGCCCGCGCCGTTCGCAGCCCAGGCCAGGTCCGGGTCGGTCGAGGCCAGCGCGTAGAAGGAGGCGAGGTCGTCGTCGAGGCGGAGCACGTGTGCGACGGCGTCGACGACCTCTCCTTCCTGCCGCGCCCCTGGGGCGCGCCCGCGGACCGTGACCCGCGCGCGGCCGGGCCGGCCTTCCGCGATCTGCACCGTGCGAGGGCGGCCGTGCGGCAACGGCAGGGTGATCTCGAGCGCTCGTGCCTCCTCGTCGATCCGCATCGGCGGCAGGTCCACGAGCCCGTGCGACTGGATCGAGCGCCACAGGTCGACCGGCTCGCCGCCCGCACCGACGAGCGGCAGCTCCGCGCTCCAGGCTCGACTGACCAACGGCCTCCTCCCTGGTCGCTCAGTAACCAATGACCTATCATAGAAGGTTATGAGCGATCAGGCGCCCGGAGAGCTCGAGCTCGTCCGGCTCTTCGTCAACACCGCAGATCTCGAGAGCGGCGTCGAGGAGCTCTCCGATCCCGCGACGTTGCAAGCGTGGCTCAGTGCCCACGGGCTTGGAAGCGGAGAGGCGGCTTCGGCCGCCGACCTGCATTCGGCGAGGCGCGTTCGCGAGGCGATCCGCGGCTTGCTCCTCGAGAACAGCGGGGTGAGCGTTCGGACGGACGCGGCGATCACGCTGGAGCTGACGGCTGCGCGGGCGCGACTCGGCCTTCGCTTCGAGCCGGCTGGAGGTGTCCGGCTGGAGCCGGCCGCGCCGGGCGTCGCGGGCGCGCTCGGGCGCCTCGTCGGGATCGTCGCCGGCGCGATGGCGGCCGGGACCTGGAGCCGGCTGAAGGCCTGCCAGGCCGATGGGTGCGGCTGGGCGTTCTACGATCACGCGCGCAACCGCTCCCGCCGGTGGTGCTCGATGGCGGTGTGCGGGAACCGCACGAAAGCCCGCTCCTACCGGCGGCGCCACGCCGCATAGCATCCCCGCCCGTGGTAGACGTGCCACGTGGCGATCCTCGGGATCGACGTGGGCGGCACCTTCACGGACGCCGTGCTCCTGACCGACGGCGAGCTGCGCACGGCCAAGGTGCCCACCGTCCGCGCGCAGGAGCGCTCCGTGGTCAAGGCCGCCGCGCAGGTCCGAGCCGGCGTCAGGTCGCTCGCTCGATTCACGCACGGGACGACGATCGCCACGAACGCGCTCCTCGAGCGCAAGGGAGCCCGCACCGCATTCGTCGGCACGGCGGGGTTCGAGCACGTCCTTCACCTGCGCCGGCAGACGCGTGCCCATCTCTATCGCCTGTGCGACCGTCACCCCGAGCCGCTCGTGCCGCTCGAGCGCTGCGTCGGCGTCCACGAGCGCGTCGGCCCCGAGGGCGTCATCGAGCCCCTCGACCTCGACTCGCTCCCGGAGATCGATGCCGAGTCCGTGGCGATCTGCCTCCTGTTCTCGTTCCGTGACCCGACCCACGAGCGCCTCGTGGCGGACGAGGTTCGCCGCCGGCTTCCGGGTGCGCACGTGATCGCCTCGCACGAGATCGCCCCCGAGTTCCGAGAGTACGAGCGAGCCTCGACAACCACGGTGGACGCCTATCTCGGCCCCGTCCTCGCCACGTACCTGTGGTCGCTCGCCGATCGCTGCCGGGAGGCGGGCCTCTCCGCGCCGCTCGTGATGCGCTCGTCGGGCGGAGTCTGCACCCTCGACGAGGCGGCCCGCCATCCGTCGCTCGCCCTCGTGTCGGGCCCGGCGGCGGGGGTGGTGGGGGCGGCGCGGATCGCCCGTCTGGCCGGAGTCGAGGATGCGATCTCGCTCGACATGGGAGGGACGTCGACGGATGTCTGCCTGATCGCCGGCGGCCGCGTCGAACGCGCGGCCGAGCGAGAGCTCGGAGGGTTCCCGATCCGCCTGCCGACCCTTGACCTGCAGACGGTGGGCGCGGGCGGAGGATCGATCGTCTGGCGCGACAGCGGCGGCGCGCTCCGCGTCGGCCCGCAGAGCGCCGGCGCCGACCCGGGCCCGGCGTGCTACGGCCGCGGCGGGCTCGAGCCGACCGTAACCGACGCCAACCTCGCACTGGGACGCCTTCCCACCAC
>Ga0081538_10002738_pt1 | contig 16921 bp, 20 predicted proteins | sample TabmetS5T2R1_FD_71022 | JGI IMG/M metagenome (GOLD analysis project Ga0081538, IMG submission 71022) | Tabebuia heterophylla rhizosphere microbial communities from the University of Puerto Rico - S5T2R1 | ecosystem: Host-associated > Plants > Roots > Rhizosphere ... | reverse complement strand
GCGCGAGTGGATCCTCCGCGCGCCGACGCTCCAGCGGAAGCTGGCGCTGACGGCGAAGGTGCAGGACGAGGTCGGCCACGCGCAGCTGATCTACCGCGTCGTCGAGGACCTCGGGAAGCCGCGGGAGCAGTGCCTCGAGGACCTGATCTCGGGCAAGAGCAAGTTCCACAACGTCTTCCACTACCCGACGAAGACCTGGGGCGACGTCGGCGTGATCGCATGGCTCGTCGACGCGGCCGCGATCATCAGCCAGAAGGCGCTCCTGAAGTGCTCGTACGCGCCCTACGCGCGGATCATGAAGAAGATCTGCTGGGAGGAGTCGTTCCACATCCTCCACGGGCGCGACGTGATCCTGACGATGATGAACGGCACCGACGAGCAGCGGGAGCTCGTTCAGGAGGCGCTCAACCGCTGGTGGGGACCGCTCATGCAGTTTCACGGGAACCCGATCCCGAAAGAGGACGACCCGATGTACGTCTGGCGGATCAAGAGCCAGGGCAACGAGGAGGCTCGGCAGCAGTTCCTCGACGGCTATGTCCCGCAGATCTGGGAGCTCGGCCTGACCGTCCCCGACCCGAAGCTGCGCAAGCGCGACGACGGCGTCTGGGAATTCACCGAGCCCGACTGGGACGAGCTCAAGCACGTCGTCACCGGCCACGGGCCGAAGACGCAGGACCGCCTCGGGCTGCGGCAGACGACGCGCGAGGAGACGGCGTGGGTGCGACAGGCGGTGCTCGCGGAGGCGGCGTGATCTTCGAGGTGTTCCGTCTGGAGCGGAAGGGGCAGCCGTTCCAGCATGCCGGTTCGATTGCGGCGCCGAACGCGACGTTCGCCGAGTGGTACGCGCGGGAGCAGTACGGGCGGCGCGGCGAGTCGGTCGCACTCTGGGTCGTCCCGCGCGACGCGATCGCGGAGATCGACGACTTCGTCGACGAGCTCGAGCGCAACTACCACCGCGTCGACGGCTATCCGCTGAAGGAGAAGCTGAAGGAGGCTCGTGCAAGAGCGGGAACGGCAGCTGCTGCCGATCGCTGACGACGAGCTCGTCCTCGGCTGGCGGAACTCCGAGTGGACGGGGATCGCACCGTTCCTCGAGGAGGACGTGGCGTTCTCTTCGATCGCGCAGAACGAGATCGGGCACGCGCGGGCGCTCTACCAGCTCGTCGCAGAGGAGCTAGAGACGACGGCCGACGAGCTGGCGTTCGACCGCTCGCCGGACGAGTACCGCTGCTCCCGACTCGTCGAGCTCCGGCTCGTACCCGACTGGGCGCAGACAATCGCGCGCCACGTCCTCTACGAAGAGGCGGACGCGAAGCGGATCGAGGCGTTGAAGGCGTCGGACGATGCTGAAGTGGCGGGGCTTGCCGCGAAGATCGACCGCGAAGAGACGTACCACCGCATGCACGCCGAGATGTGGCGTGAGCGGCTCAAGGACGAGCCGCGCTTCGAGGCGGCGCTGGACGAGCTGCGGCCGCTGGTCGAGGAGCGCGACGGGCACACGCCGGAGTTCGCCGAGCTGTGGGACGAGATGACGATGGTGCGCCGATCGGTTGCAGGGGCGACGTGGTAACGGCCGAGCAAGTCTGGGACGTTCTCGCGGAGATCCCGGATCCGGAGATTCCGGTGATCTCGCTCGTCGACCTCGGGGTCGTGCGCGACGTCGAGGTTGAGAACGGGCGGGTGCGGGTCGAGTTCACGCCGACGTTCCTCGGCTGTCCGGCACTTGAGGTCATGCGCGACCAGATGGCGGCAAAGGTCCGCGAACTCGGCGCCGAACCCGAGATCCAGGTGATCGCCGACGACTCGTGGTCGACGGACCGGATCACACCCAAAGGGCGGGAGAAACTCCGCGAGGCGGGGTTCGCGCCGCCGGCGCCGCGTGAGGCAGGCGGCCCGAAGCTCGTCCAGCTCCAGCGAGGAACGTTCCGGTGCCCCTACTGCGGCTCGACCGAGACGGAGCTCGAAAACATCTTCGGCCCGACGCCGTGCCGCTCGCTGCGCTACTGCCGCAGCTGCCGCCAGCCGTTCGAGCAGTTCAAGACGATCTAGCCGGCCGACAGGCGCTCGGCCAGGTAGCGGATCGCGAGCGGGTACCTGTATTCGATGTCCCCGTGCTTGGCGTCGAAGAGCTCGAAGACGACATCCGTGACGCCGATCCGCTCGAGGGCGGCACGGAAGGCCTCGGCTCCCAGGTCGAGGTAGTACTCGTCGCGCGTGCCCGAATCGATGTAGATCGCGCGAAGGTCGCGCAGCGCCTCCGCGTGCTCCGGCACCATCCGGACCGGGTCCCAGGCGAGCCAGCGCTCCCAGATCTTCGGGATCAGGCGCCCGGTCGTGGGGTCGAACGGCAGGCGAACCGTCCCGTCCGGATCGGCCGAGTAGCACGCGGCCATACACCAGACGTTGAGCAGTTGAGGATCGCTCTCCTTTGTGAACGCGGGCCGCGATCGGAAGTCCTCCCAGAACCGCTCGTAGGAGCCGTCGTAATCGTCCCGCAGCGCCCGCGCCACCTGACGGAACTCCGGCAGGTAGGCGTTCTCGAACAGCGCGTCGCCCGCGTGCGTCGCCAGGCCGCCCCAGAGATCGGGACGCAGCATCGGCGTGACCATGGCTCCGTACCCGCCGCTCGACTTGCCGGTGATCGCCCGGTACTCGCGCTCGGCGAGCGTGCGGTAGCGGCCGTCCACCCACGGCACGACCTCGTCGCAGAGGTACGTGTGGTAGTTGCCGGTTCCGGGTGAGTCGAGGAACTGGCTGCCGCCGAGGGACGTCCAGGCGTCCACGAAAACGACGATCGCGGGCGGAGCGGAATCGTCCGCAAACAGCTCGTCGACGAGCTCGACGACCGTCGGCCGGAACGCTCTCCGGTTTCGCCACATGTCGATCTGGCCCGTGAGGCCTTGGATCAGGTAGATCGACGGGTACGCCCGCTCCGGATCGTCCTCGTATGCCGGAGGGAGGTAAACCCAGACCGGACGCTCGTGCGGGTCTCCGAGCGGATTGTCCCGGAGAGCCTCACTCGCGATCGTCGATTCCTCGAGCTTCCCTCGCAACTCGACCGACCAGGGACGAATCGGAACCTCCTCCAGCCGCCCGGGACTCCGTCGCGAAGCGAAGCTATCAGCATGACTCTCCAAGGAACGCCTTGACGGTCTCGTCGCGGACACGGGTCGCGCTCCTCGCCCTAGCCGTCGGGATCGTCCTCGCCGACTCGTCGGTGGTCACGATCGCGCTGCCGGAGATCCTGACCCGCTACGAGGTCGAGATCGAGACGCTCGCCTGGGCGCTGACGTCGTTCAACCTCGCCCTTGCCCTCTCGGCGGTGCCGGCTGCACTCGTCGCCCGTCGCCGGCCGACCGCTGTCTTCGTGGTCGGGGCGGTCGTGTTCGCGGCCGCCTCGCTTGCGTGTGCGTTCGCGCCGTCGTTCGGCGTTCTCGTCGCCGGGCGTTCCCTGCAGGGCGTTGCCGGTGCGGCGGTCGTCTGCGCCGCGTTGGCTCTGCTTGCCGGGGTGACCGGTAGCGACGCCGCGGCGGCTCGGCTGTGGGTGTTCGCCGGGATCCTCGGCGCCGCGTTCGGGCCCGCCGCGGGCGGGATCCTGACGCAGCTCCTCGGTTGGGAATCGATCTTCGTCGTGCAGGCACCGATCCTCTTGCTGACGCTTGCCGCCGTCCCGGGTGTGAGCGCATTGCCGCCCATCGCGCCGCTCGAGCGACCGCACCTCGGAGCGAATGCGGCGCTGATGCTGATCTCCGGAGCGTTGGTCGCAGCGCTCTTCCTGCTCGTGATCCTGCTCATCAACGGCTGGCGTCTCGAACCGCTCGCGGCTGCCGTCGTCGTGACGGTCATGCCGATCGCGGCGATCGCCGCGGCCCGGTTCGGAGGTGTGATCACGCCGCGCTGGGCGCGCGCGGCGTCCGGCGTGATCCTCGTCGCCGGCGGGCTCGCCGGGCTCGGCTGGCTCCCCGAAGCCGGAGCGGCGTGGACCGTGCCTCCGCAGCTTGCCGTGGGCGCGGGCCTCGGTCTCGCTCTCTCTGCGCTCACCGAACGGGCGCTCGCCGGCCGGTCCTCGCAGGCTGTCCACGGCGGGTGGACGATCGCGGCGCGCCATGCCGGCGTCGTGCTCGGGCTGGTCCTGCTCACGCCGATCTTCACCGCAGACCTGGAGCGCAACAAGGATGAGGCTCTCGCGGCCGGCACGTCATTCGTGCTCGACAGCCGGGTCCCGCCGATCGACAAGCTCGGCATTGCGCGCGACGTGCTCGTCGCCGTCGACAGGGCCGAGGCCGAGGCGCGCGTTCCAGATGTCGGTGAGATCGTGAGGGAACGCGGGGACGACTCCGCCCACGACGACCTCGCCGAATCGCTGCAGGAGCAGCTCGACCGCGCGGCGACGAACGCCTTCTCTCGGTCATTCCTCGCTGCCGCGCTGCTCGGGCTCGCCGCGCTCGTTCCGATCGTCCTATCGCGCCGGGACGTGAGCCTCTGATGAAGGCGATCGGCTGGTCGATCGCTGCGTCTCTCGGGCTCGTGGTCGTCTACCTCGCGCTCGGCGGCGGGTCGTACGCGCCTGCGAAGGTGGCCGATCCGTGCGCTCCGCGCGAGTGGCGCGACCCTGGTGGGTTCCAAGCCGTTGCGGAGCAAATCGTCCTCTCGGCTCTCGACGGGGCCGCGTGCGAGCTCGGCGCCTCTCGCGAGGACATCGTGCTCGCGTTTGCGAGCCGTGAGTCGCTCCAGCAGTTCGCGCGCGCGCAGGGCGTGGGGCTCGACGATCTGGAGAAGCTCGCGCGGTCGGGGTTGCTGCGCGCGATCAACGATGCGGAACGGGCCGACGCGCTCGATCCCACGGTCGCGGACCTGCTGCGCGACTTCGCCCGCCGGATCGCCGTCTCCGAGGTACTCGACTTGTTGGAGCTGTTCACGGGGACGCGGTAGGTACGCTCCACCCGTGGCCGTCGAGATCTACTACTGCCCGACCTGAAACGGCTACGACGAGCGGGCCGCGAGTCTCGTGGCCGAGTTGGGGGCGAACGGGATCGACGCGAAGGACATCCCGGGCGGAAAGGGTCAGTTCGACGTCCTCCGCGACGGCGCAATGGTCTTCTCCAAGCACGAGGCCGGACGCTTCCCAGAGCACGACGAGATCCTCGCCGCGCTCCGGGCGTGAGCGACCGCTGGGCGGACTGGATCCGGACCCGCCGGACCGGCGGCGATGCGGAGTACGAGGCGTGCATGCTCGAAAAGCTCGGGGTCGTCCGCGACCGCGTTCTCGATGGGGCTGAGCTTCAGCCGGGCGAGACGCTGCTCGACGTCGGGTGCGGCAACGGCCTGATCGCGTTCGGCGCGCTTGAGCGCGGGGCAGCTGAGGTCGTCTTCGCAGACATCTCGCAGCCGCTCCTCGACGACTGTCGCGAGCTCGCCGCGGCCGCCCGCGTTCTCGATCGTTGTCGGTTCGTTGACGCGGCGGCAGAGGATCTGGCCGGGATCGACGACGCCTCCGTCGATGTCGTCACGACCCGATCCGTCCTGATCTACGTCGAAGACAAGGAGCGTGCGTTTCGGGAGTTCAACCGCGTCCTTCGTCCCGGAGGACGACTCTCGCTTTTCGAGCCGATCAACAGCTTCGGCATGGAGGAGCGGCGGCGAACCTGGGTCTACGGCGTCGAGGAAGACCTGATCGCAAAGCTCAACACGGTGTTCGACGAGATCCAGCCGCGCACGGATCCGATGGTGGACTTCGACGAGCGCGACCTGATCCGGCTCGCCGAGCAGGCCGGCTTCTTCCCGATCCGTCTCGCCTATGAGGCGGACATCGAACCGCCGGAGAAACGACGGTGGGAGACGTTCGTCTCGAGCTCCTGGAACCCGAAGGTGCCGACGCTGTCGGAGGCGATGGATCAGGCGCTGACCGCGGAGGAGCGGGCGCGCCTCGTGGCCGCGCTGCGCCCGGCCGTGGAGGAGGGTCGCGGCGTCTGGCGGATGGCGCACGCGTATCTATGGGCCGTCAAGCCTTAGTCGCCGTCGGCCTGGCCGTGCTGCTCGCCGGCTGCGAGATCGGAGACGAGGGCGGCGGAGAGAAGGAGCGGTTCGCCCAGCAGGCCGATGCGATCTGCCTCCGCTACGCGCAGCGGATCGGCGGGATCCCGCGTCCGCAGACCTTCCTGCGCGACTTCGCCGTCTACATGCGCCGCGCCGTTCCCCTCGCGCGGCAGCAGAACCGAGAGTTGCGCGCGCTGACGCCGCCGGACGGCTCCGAGGAGGACTACGGCAGCATGCTCGACCTGCTCGACCAGCAGCTCGAGTTCGCCGAGCTCGCCGGCGAGGAGGCGTACGCGGGCCGGGAGGCCCGCGCCCAGGCGGCGCTGCAGCGGTCGCTGGCGCCGGCAAACGAAGCGGCGAGGATCGCACAGCGCCTCGGCTTCACGACCTGCGCGCGACCGACGTAGCTAACGGCCCTTGAAGTCGGGGTCGCGCTTCTCCAGGAACGCCGCGACGCCCTCGCGGAAGTCCTCGGAGCGCGTCGCCGCCGACTGCAGCTGAGCCTCCAGCTCGAGCTGCTCGTCGAGCGTGTTCGTCGGCGCTGCGTCGAAGAGCCGCTTGGTCATCCCGATCGCGCGGGTTGGCATCGCGGCCAGCGTGGCGGCAAGCTCTGCAGCACGGCCGGCCAGGTTGTCGGCCTCGACCACTTCCGAGACGAGCCCCCACGTATGCGCCTCGGCCGCCGTCAGCCTGCGGCCGGAGCTCATCCATTCGAACGCCCGCGCGGGGCCGAGGAGGCGCGAGATGAAGAACGTCCCGCCGGAGTCCGGGATGAGCCCGATGTTGACGAAGGCAGGGACGAACGTGGCGGAGTCGGCCGCGATTCGGATGTCGCACGCGCAGGCGAACGACAGCCCGGCGCCGGCGGCCGGGCCATTGACGGCGGCGATTACGGGCTTCTCGAGCGCGCGGAGCGCGAGCACGTTCGGGTGGTAGGAGGCGCGGAGCCTGTCGGCGATGTCGCCCTCGGCCTCGCGGAACTCGGTCAGATCCTGGCCGACGCAGAACCCGCGACCGGCGCCGGTGACGACGACGGCCCGGATCTCCGGATCGCGGGCGTCCTTGAGCGCCGCAGCGAGGGCGGCATGCAGCGCCGCGTTGAACGCGTTGAGCACGTCGGGCCGGTTGAGCGTGATCGTGAGGACCGCGCCGTCGCGACTGGTCTCGACCTCGGCCATCGGCGCAATCTTGGCGCATTCCGGGCACGAAGCCGCGCGTCAATCACCACTAGCGTTTACGTGGGGTCGTTCCCCCCGGGTGGGTGGGGGTTCGGACCTACGCGACGGCCCGACGCAGCCTCGTCTCGCCGAGCTACGGTGGCCGTGTGGCACGACTGCATCTGATTCGAGCCGAGCGACAGGACGACGGGCAGGCACCCGCGCCGACGCCGCTTCCGACCGAGGCCGAGGCGCTCGACGCCTACTCGCGCGTCGTGACGTCCGTCGCGGAACGCCTCTCACCGTCCGTCGCCAACCTCCGTGTCGCGCGCCGCGTTCGCGGCGGCCGCACGCTCGACGGCGCCGGAAGCGGCGTCGTGATCACGCCCGACGGCTTCATGCTCACGTCGGCGCACGTGGTCGACCGAACAGCCGGCGGGACAGCGTCGTTCGTCGACGGCCGCGAGCTCGCGTTCGAGCTCGTCGGTTCCGACCCGCTTTCCGACCTCGCCGTCCTGCGGCTCGACGGGGATGTCGAGCCGGCAGAGCTCGGCGACGCGGAGGGCCTTCGCGTCGGCCAGCTGGTCGTCGCGATCGGAAACCCGCACGGATTCGCCGGCTCGGTGACGGCGGGCGTCGTCTCCGCGCTCGGCCGCTCGCTGCCGGTGCGCTCGCGTCGCCAGGCGCGGATCGTCGAAAACGTGATCCAGACGGACGCAGCGCTGAACCCGGGGAACTCGGGCGGCGCGCTCGCCGACGGCCGCGGCGCCGTCGTCGGCATCAACACGGCTGTCGCCGGAGTCGGCCTCGGCCTCGCTGTCCCGATCAACGAGGCGACCCGCAAGATCATCGGCGCGCTGATGACGGAGGGACGCTTCCGCCGGGCGTACCTCGGCGTCGTCTTCGGCCCGCGCCCGCTGCCGCCCCGTGTGGCGGCTCGCCTCGGCCGCGCGACTGCGGTCGAGGTCGTCGAAGTGGTGGAGGCAAGCCCGGCCGCGCGCGCCGGCCTTCGCCCCGAGGATCTGATCGTCGCGTTGAACGGAGAGGTCGTCGCCGACGTCAACGACCTGCAGCGGATCATGGTCGGCGAGCTGATCGGATCGACGACGACGGCCACGGTGGTCCGCAACGGCGAAGAGCTCCAGCTCGAGCTCCGACCGGAGGAGCTCGAGGTCTAGCGGCCCTTGAAGTCGGGCCTGCGCTTCTCGATGAACGCGGTGAGGCCTTCCTTCGCGTCCTCCGAGGCGAAGGCCAGGTAGAGCAGCCGCCGCTCGTACTCGACGCCGAGCGTGAGCGGCCCCTCATAGGCGCGGTCGACCGCCTCCTTGGCGAGACGGTTCGCGACCGGCCCCTTCGAGGCGATGTCGCGCGCGACCCGTTTTGCCTCGTCGAGCCAGGCCTCCTTGGCGACGACGCGCGCGACGAGCCCGGCGCGAAGCGCTTCGTCGGCCGAGAGGAACCGGCCGCTCAAGATCACGTCCATCGCGAGCGCCTTGCCGACGGCGCGGGTCAACCGCTGCGTGCCGCCGGCGCCCGGGATGATCCCGAGCCCCGTCTCGGGCTGGCCGAACTTCGCCGTCTCGGACGCGACGATGAGGTCGCACGCCATCGCAAGCTCGCAGCCCCCGCCGAGGCAGAAGCCCGACACGGCGGCCACGAGTGGCGTGCGTAGCGCACGGATCTGATCCCAGTGATCGACGCGTCTCTGCGCGTACATCTCGATCGATGACGTCTGCGCCAGCTGGCCGATATCCGCACCGGCGGCGAACGCGCGGTCCGACCCGCCCAAAACGATGCACCGCACGCCGTCGTCTCGGTCGAGCCCTTCGAGCGAATCGACGAGCGCCGTCATCAACTCATCGGAGAGCGCGTTGAGCTGCTGCGGGCGGTTGAGGGTGCAGACGGCGATCTGCTCGTCGCGCTCGACGAGGACGAGCTCGTCGCTCATCGGCGTTTCAGGAACTTCTCGATCGCCGCCTTCGGCTCCTCGGTCGCCATCGAGAGCGCGAGCCAGTCGCGGGCATGGTTGATCGTCTCGTGCCAGGCGAGGTCGCGCCAGAAGTTCAGGTGCTGCTTCGCGTACCGGGTCGTCTGCGGCAGCTTGCGCGCGAGGTTGTCGACAACCTCGTCAGTCTTGGCGTCGAGCTCAGCGGCCGGAACGGCCCAGTTCACGAGGCCCCACTCCTCCGCCTTCTTCGCCGGAAGCTCCTCGCACATGAGCACGATTTCCCGCGCGCGTCGATCGCCGACCATGATCGTGAGCCATTGCGTCGCGCCTCCTGCCGGCACCGATCCGTGCTCGGGGCCGACGTGGCGGATGAAGGCGTCGTCGACCATGACCGCGAGGTCGCAGGCCATCTGAAGCTCGTTGCCACCGCCGACCGCGATCCCGTTGATCCGTGCGAGCGTCGGCTTGCCGATCTCGCGGAGCCGGTCGTGGGCGTCCTTGAAGGCGCCGAACCACTTCCAGTACTCGTTCGGCTGGCCCACATAGTCCTCGGCCCAAGAGGCGAGGTCGGCGCCGACGCAGAATGCGCGGCCCGCGCCGGTGAGGACGACGACGCGGATCTCGTCGTCCCACGAAGCGTCCTCGCAGGCGCGCGCGAGCTCGCGCAGCATCTGGAAATCGAAGGCGTTCAAGACCTCCGGGCGGTTCATGGTGATCGTGGCCCGCGGCGGAGCCTTCTCGTAGACGATCCGCTCGAAGCCGAGCTCGTCCGGCGAGACGGGGCTCGGGTAGCTCGGTTCAGCCATTCACGTTGGCGAAGTGCACGTGGAAGGGAATCCCCATCTCCATCGCGTGCTTGCCGGTGGCGATGAACTCGTCGGTGCGCGCCGCGGTCTTGAACGCGTCCATGTCGGCGAACTCCCACTCGGCGTAGTACGGAAACTTGGGCTCGCCCATTGGCGCGCCGAAGACCTCGCCGTGCCTGAACGTCCCGCCTGCGACTTTCCGGCAAAGGTCGGCGTGTTCCTCGTACTGATCCCGGTCCGGCTTTTGTTCGTAGAGGACGAACACGCGAACCATGCGGCTCCTTTCGTCGGCGACCGGCCGGAGCGTATAGCTTCGCCCCGTGTCCAGCGGAACGGCAGCGGCGGTCGTCCTGTGCGCGATCGGGGGGCTTGCCGGCTCGGTCCAGGCCGCCGTCATGGGCGAGCTCGGCGAGCGCGTCGGCGTCGCGCCTGCACTCGCGTTCGCCGTCGGTGTCTCGCTCGTGTGCGCGCTCGGCGTGCTGATCGTCTGGGAGCGCAGCTTCGCCGGCGTGCGGTCGGCCGTCGAGCAGCCCTGGTGGCTGTGGCTCGGCGGCGTGATGAGCGTCTTCATCGTGCTCGGGATCACCGTGGCGACGCCGCGGATCGGCGTCGCCGCCACGGTCGGGGTCGTCATCGCCGGAAACCTGGTCAGTGCCGCATTGATCGACCGCTACGGGCTCTTCGGCCAGGACGTGATCCCAATCGACCGCTGGCGGATCCTCGGTCTCCTGCTCCTCGCAGCCGGGGCCGCATTGACCTTGTCCCGAACGACCTAGCGACCGCTCCCTTCGGACGTGTCCAGGGGCCAGGCCCCTGGCGACGGCTTCGCGCTTCGCTACTGCCCTCGCGCGGTCGCTCCCCAACGGACGGCGGCGTTTCTGCCGGGTCCAGGGGCCTGGCCCCTGGACCCGGCTCTTCGGGCCAGTCCGCGACGCGCCTCAGTTACCTCTGCGTGATGAGCTGCCAGCCGCGCACGCGGCCGAGGCGCCACCCATAGCCCGCGCCGTTCTTGCACGTAATCGACCTCGGACGGGCGCTACACCAAAAGAGCGCGCCGTCCGGCGGTGCACCGCGACCGGCCGACCGGTTGCGATCGACCCACGCCGTCTGCCCCGTGCGCAGGACACCGGCGAACACGGGCGGACGGTGACCGCGGTGGACTCGGCTCGTTTGAGCGCGGGCGGGGCGGCGGTGCGTCATGCCGACGATGAAACCGTTGCGGGGTCGCCAGCAAGCGAGGAAACGCGAATTGCCCTCGTGCGGGAAGAGCTCGAGCCCGCAATAAATGCCGCGCCCCTCGAGGACAAGCCATCCGCTCATGGAGCCGCTGCTTCCCGCCGCTCCGCCGGCGATGGCGAGCGCGAGCACGACTGCGCCGGTCAGCCTGGTCATCTCACAGGCAGATGTCGTCCGGGCGGACCGGCACGCGGTTCAGCTCGCGGCCGGTCGCGTCCCGCAGCGCCGACAGCACCGCCGCTGTCGAGACGACAGTCGGCGGCTCGCCGACGCCCTTCACCCCGTAGGGCGCATCCGGCTCCGGCTCCTCGATCAGCTCCGCGACGACAGGCGGCATGTCGAGCGTCGTCGGGATCAGGTAGTCCGTGAAGCTCGCGTTCGTGATCAGGCCGTCGCGCGTCTGGATCTCCTCCATGAGCGCGAGCCCGATCCCCTGCGCAGTGCCACCTTCGATCTGGCCGTAGACGGCCTGCGGGTTCACCGCCTTGCCGACGTCCTGCGCCGTCCCGATCCAGACGACGCGCGTGAGGCCGAGCTCGACGTCCACCTCGGCCACGACACGCATCGCCGCCACTGCGAGAGCGACGTGCGCCCGCTCGCCGGTGATCTGCCCCGTCTCGGGGTCGAGCGGCGTCGTGCGCGGGTGGCGGTAGACGCGTTCGAGGTCGATCTCCTCGCCCCCTTCGAGCTTCCCGCCACGCCGCTCGAGCTCGTCCTTCGCCGCCCGGCATGCGGTCTGGACAGCGCCCGAGGCCATCCACGTCATCCGCGAAGCGGACGCCGAACCGGCCGAGTCGACCGACGACGTCGTGTGCGGCGCGAGGACGACATTCTCCGTCTCGAGCTCCGTTCGGGCGACCTGCAGGATCACGTTGGTGACGCCCTGCCCGACCTCGGCAGCCGCGCAGTGCACCTCCGCCGCGAGCTCACCCTCGGCGTCGGCGAACAGGCGAACCCGCGCCGCGGTGTAGTCGTCGAAGCCCTCTGAGTAGCCGATGTTCTTGAACCCGACGGCGAAGCCGATGCCGCGCTTCACGCCGTCACCGCGGGTCGTGTTCCCCGCACCGCCGGGCAAGCGGATCGGATCGCGCGGCAGCTCCTCCGGCTCCGGCACCGGGATTGCCGCGGCGCGCCGGATCACCTCGGCGACGGGCAGCGAGCCGGTGATCTTCTGTCCGGTCGGCAGCGAGTCGCCGGGCGCCATTGCGTTCCGCAGCCGCAGCTCGACCGGATCCATCTCGAGCGTCGCGGCGAGCTTATCCATCTGCGCCTCGCCGGCGAAGCAACTCTGTACGGCGCCGAAGCCGCGCATCGCGCCGCACGGCGGGTTGTTCGTGTACACGCAAGTGGACTCGATCCGCGCGTTCTCGACCGCATACGGCCCGCACGCGAAGGACGCGGCGTTCGACGTGACCGCGGTCGAGCTGGAGGCGTAGGCGCCGCCGTCGAGGAGGATCTTCATCCGGACGCAGACGAGCTTGCCGTCGCGGTTCGCGCGGTGCTCCGCCCAGATCCGCGCCGGGTGCCGGTGGACGTGCCCGAAGAACGACTCCTCTCGCGTGTAGACGACCTTCACCGGCCGGTTCGTGTGCAGCGCGAGCATGGCGCCGTGAACCTGCATCGACAGGTCCTCCCGGCCGCCAAAGGCCCCGCCTACACCGGCGAGGTGGATGCGCACCTGCTCCTTGGCGAGCCCGAGGCACGGCGCGACCTGGTCGCGGTCGACGTGCAGCCACTGCGTCGCCACGTAGATGTCGATTCCGCCCTCGCCGTCCGGAACGGCTAGGCCCGACTCCGGACCGAGGAACGCCTGATCCTGGATCCCGAGCTCGTAGTAGCCCTCGACCGAGACCTCGCCAGCCGCCTCCGGGTCGCCGTGAACGATCCGCATGTCGCGAACGACATTCGGGCGGGGGTCGTCGCGGAAGCCGTGCCCGAGCGTCCAGTGCTGCGGGTGAATCGGTTCCTGGTCGGCCGCGCGCTCCATGTCGACCACCGGCTCGAGCGGCTCGTACTCGACGACGATCTTCGCGGCCGCGCGACGCGCCTGCTCGGGGTGCTCGGCGGCGACCAGCGCGATGGGCTCGCCGTAGTAGCGCACGCGGTCGAAGGCGAGCACGGGTTGGTCGGCGAACTCGAGCCCGTAGCGCTTGTCGCCCGGGACGTCCTCGTGCGTCAGGACTGCATGGACGCCCGGCATCGCGACGGCCTGCGAGATGTCGATCGAGTGGATCAGCGCGTGAGCGTGCGGGCTGCGCAGCGTCTGCCCCCAGAGCATTCCCGCGGCGTAGAGGTCGCTCGAGTACGCGAACTCACCGGTCACCTTCGGGATGCCGTCGACGCGCCTGACGCTCTCGCCGACGCGGCCCAGCTCGAGCTTCGTGCTCATGCGCGGCCCGCCGCGAGCCGCACGGCGTCGAAGATCTTCGCGTAGCCCGTGCAGCGGCAGAGGTTGCCCGAGAGCGCCTCGCGGATCTCGTCGTCGCTCGGCTCGTCGATCCGCTTGAGGAGATCGACCGTCGCGACGATCAGGCCCGGCGTGCAGAAGCCGCACTGCACCGCGCCGGTCTGGGCGAACGCCTCCTGGACGCGATGCAGCTCGCCGTTTTCTCCGACGCCTTCCACGGTGACGACGTCATGTCCGTCGGCCTGAGCGGCGAGGACGAGGCAGGCGCAGACGAGGCTCTGGTCGAGAAGCACCGAGCACGAGCCGCACTCACCCTGCTCGCAGGCGTTTTTCGAGCCTGGAAGGCCGAGCCGCTCGCGAAGCGCATAGAGGAGGCTTTCGCCCGGCCAGATGTCGGTCTCGTGCAGCTCGCCGTTGACGGTCAGCGCGATCTTCATGCGGCACACTCCCGAGCGTGCCGTCGCGCTCGTTCTCCGGCTTTCTGGTTGTGGCCGCGATCCTGGCCTCGCCGTTCGCGGCGGCGCTCGGCTGGAACGTGTGGTACGACCGCTCGAACGATCGGATCTTGGAAGAGGTCCCTGTCTACCCCGGATCGCAGCTCGTTGAGGGCGCGGAGACTCGGGCGGTAAACCTCCGCCAGCGCGAGCTGGCGATGTCCGTCCGCCTCCCGAAGCAAACGCCCCCGTGGAAGATCGAGCGGTTCTTCGAGCGTCGGCTCGACCCGGCTTGGCAACAGCTCCGCCTGCACCACTGGGGTTGGTGTTTCACGCGCGGCGAAGCCGCGCTCCTCCTTCGGGTCGAGGAATTCGCAGGGGTAAAGACGATGTGGACGATGGTCGATGCCCGCGGCGCCGGACGGTGCGCCGAGCACCCGTTTATGTACGGCTGAGGCGCTCACGCCAGGCACCGTTCGAGGGCCCGCTTCGTCAGGACACGAAGAGCGTGCCGGCGATAGGCCGCCGTTCCGCGGACGTCGTCGATCGGACTCGCCGCCTCGGCGACGTGCTCCGGGAACGACTCTCGGTCGTCGAGCGGCGCCACGACGAGCCCCGGCACCGGACCGGCCGAGCCGAACGACGCGCGTAGCTCGCCGCGCTCTCGGTCCGCGGCGAGCGCAAGCGAGCAGACGGCGATCACCATCGCGTTTCGCGGGCCGATCTTCATGAACGTCTGCGGCGCGCCGCTGGGCGCGAGCCGGACGGCAACGATCAGCTCGTCGGGCTCGAGCGCGTTTCGCTTCGGGCCGACGAGGAACTCGCGAAGCGCCATCGTCCGGGCGCCGCGCCGGCTCGCGAGCTCGACCTCGGCCGCTTCGACGAGCAGCGGCGGTAGCGCATCGCCCGCCGGCGAGGCCGTCCCCAGGTTTCCGCCGATCGTCCCGCGGTTCCTGATCTGCGGCGATCCAACGGTTCGCGAGGCTTCGGCGAGCGCCGGCAGCTCTTGCGCAAGCGGCGACGCCATCGCCTCGGTGTAGGTCAGCGATGCCCCCAGCCGCAGCGCGCCGTTGTCGCGCGACCACCCCTTCAACTCGACGACCTCGTTCAGGTTCAGGATCGCCGCCGGGCGGGCGCGGTCGAAATTGAGCTCGACCATGACGTCCGTCCCGCCCTCGATCGGAACGGCGTCGGGACGCTCCGCTTTCAACCGGAGCGCCTCGTCGAGCGAGCGGGGAGTAAGCACGTCCATCGGGCGAAACCTAATACGTTCTCCCTGCAATGCCCGACCTTGCGCGCCGCCTCGCCGTCGCCCGCGGAGACGAGCCTGCCGATCTCGTCATCCGCGGCGGCCGGGTCTTCTCGGCCTTCACCCGGGAGTGGCTGGACGGCGACCTCGCGATCGCGGACGGGTACATCGCCGGCCTCGGGGAGTACGAGGGCGCCGAGACGCTCGACGCGTCGGGCCGCTGGGTGGTGCCCGGCTTCATCGACGCGCACATGCATCTCGAGTCGTCGAAGCTCCTGGTGGACGAGTTCGCGAAGCTCGTCCTGCCGCTGGGGACAACAGCCGTCGTCGCCGATCCGCACGAGATCGCGAACGTCCTCGGCACGGACGGCGTCCACTGGCTTGCCGACCTCTGCCACGACCTGCCGCTGGACGTGTTCTTCATGGCCTCGTCCTGCGTGCCGGCATCGAGCTTCGAGTCGCCGCGCCGGCCGCTCCTGCCCGGCGACCTTGAGGGACTCCTTCGCCGGAGGCGTGTGCTCGGCCTGGCCGAGATGATGAACTTCCCCGGCGTCGTGTCGGGCAGCGAGTCCGAGCTCGAGAAGCTCGCTCTGCCGGGAGCGACCCACGTCGACGGGCATGCGCCGTCGCTTCTCGACAAGGGGCTGAACGCGTACGCCGCCGCGGGCATCCGCTCGGACCACGAGATGAGCACGCTCGAGGAAGGCAGACAGCGGCTCCGCGTCGGCATGTGGGTGCTGATCCGCGAGGCCTCCGGGGCGCGCAACCTCCGCGAGCTGCTTCCACTCGTGCAGGAGTTCGGGCCGCACCGCCTCGCCTTCTGCACCGACGACCGCGAGCCGGAGCACATCGCCGAGGACGGCCACATCAACTCGATGGTGCGCGACGCAGTCGCCGCGGGCGTCTCGCCGGAGGACGCACTCATGATGGCGTCCGTGAACCCCGCGACCTGGCACGGGCTACGCGACCTCGGCGCGCTCGCCCCCGGCTACCAGGCCGACGTCCTCGTCCTTCCGGACCTCGAGTCGTTCGTGCCGGAGACGGTGCTGAAGGCGGGCCGCGAGGTCGGCGAGATCGAACGACCCGAGGTGCCGGAGTGGGTGAAACACACCGTTCGCGTCCGCGCGCTCTCGACGAACGACTTCGCGATCCCGTGGGAGCGTGACGGCCGCGCGCGGGTGATCGGGATCGTGCCCGACCAGATCGTCACTCAGTCGCTTGCCGAAGACCCTCAGGTCACGGACGGCCGAGTGCTCGCCGATCCGGAGCGCGACCTGCTCAAGATCGCGGTCGTCGAGCGCCACCTCGGGACCGGGCGGATCGGGCTCGGCCTGGTGCGCGGCTTCGGGCTGCGTAGCGGGGCGATGGCGTCCACCGTCGCGCACGACGCGCACAACGTCGTCGTCGTCGGCGTCAAGGACGACGACATGCTCCGGGCGGTGCGGCGGCTGTCCGAGACCGGCGGCGGCGTGGTCGTGATCGACGGCGGCATTGTGCGAGCCGAGCTGAAGCTGCCCGTCGCCGGGTTGCTGTCTGACGCCGGCCTGGACGAGGTGATCGAGGCGAGCCGGCGCTGCGTCGAGGCGGCGCACTCGCTCGGCTGCACACTCGCTTCGCCGTTTCAGTCGATGGCGTTTCTCGCGCTCTC
>Ga0081538_10002737_pt1 | contig 16928 bp, 13 predicted proteins | sample TabmetS5T2R1_FD_71022 | JGI IMG/M metagenome (GOLD analysis project Ga0081538, IMG submission 71022) | Tabebuia heterophylla rhizosphere microbial communities from the University of Puerto Rico - S5T2R1 | ecosystem: Host-associated > Plants > Roots > Rhizosphere ... | reverse complement strand
CCTCCTCGGGGACTCGGTCCTCGGGGGCCCGCGGTGCTCCTGCTTCCATCGGCGTCCTACCTCCTCCGCGCGCTGTCGGCCGGTCGAACCAAGGAGAATGGTTTGACGAGCCGACCTATAAGCACTCCGAACATATTCCGACCAACCGACGAATGTCAAGCGTGGACAGCGATATCGCAGTAGTGGGAGCCGGCGTCGTGGGCGCCGCCACGGGGCTCGAGCTGGCGCGCCGCGGCGCCTCGGTGGCGCTGCTCGAGGCGGAGGACGAGCCCGCCCTCGGCGCGAGCGGCACGAACTCCGGCATCCTCCACACCGGCTTCGACTCGATCTCCGGCGAGCTCGAGACGGAGCTCATCCTGCGGGCGGCCACGCTTCGCGATCCGGTGCTGGACGCGCTCGCCGTCCCGGTGCTCCGCTGCGGCGCACTGATGCGGCCCCTCGCCGCGGGCGACCGGGCCGCGATCGAGCGGCTGGCGGAGAACGCCCGCGTCAACGGCGTCGAGGCCGCGCTCGCCGACGACGGCTCGCTCGCCGTGCCGGGCGAGGCCGTCACCGACCCGGTCGCCTTCACGCTCGCGCTGGTCGCGGCCGCCGGGCGGCAGGGGGCCATGCTGCGGACGGGCTTTCGGGTGGAGACGCTCGAGCGCCGCCGCGGCGGTGGGCTCACGCTGGCGGGACCGGGCGGGTCGCTGGCGGCCCGCCTCGTCGTCAACTGCGCCGGCGTCGGCGCGGCCCGCGTGGCGCGCGCCGCGGGCGACGCGTCGTTCGACGTCTACCCGCGGAAGGGCGAGTTCCTCGTCTTCGACCCGCCACCCGAAGCGCCGCTCCGGCGGATCCTGTTGCCCGTGCCGAGCGAGTCGACCAAGGGTGTGCTCGTCTTCCCGACCCTCGACGGCAAGGTCGTTGCCGGACCGACCGCCGTCGACCAGGAGGACCCGGACGACCTCGCCGTTCGCCCCGACGCGCGGGCGGAGATCCTGCCCAAGGCGGCCGCGATGTACCCCCCGCTCGCGGACCTCGAGCCGATCTTCGCCTACGCCGGCCTGCGGCCCGCCGGCCGCGGGGCGAACTACGTGATCGGCGCCTCGCCGGCGTGCCCCGAGCTCGTCAACGTCGCGGCGATCCGCTCGACCGGGCTCACCGCGTCGCTCGCGATCGCGGAGCGGGTGGCGGCGTTGGTGGCCGCGCGGGGCATCCGGCTGGGGGAGCGGGCGCCGCTCGCGCCGGGCGAGCCCCCGCCCGCGGCGGGACCCTGGTGGCGGCGGACCGCCGCCCTGCTGGCGGGGGGAACGAGCCGATGACGCTCCTGCTCGGAGTCGACGAGGGCACCTCCGCCGTCAAGGCAATGCTGTTCGACGCCGACCTGCGACCGCGCGCCGAGGCCCGGCGCCAGAAGGAGCTCGCCCATCCTCGGGCCGGTTGGGTCGAGCAGGACCCTGAGGAGGTGCTGACCGCGGTGGTGGACGCCATCGCCGAGGTGCTCCGCGGCGTGGACGGCGACGTCGTCTGCGGCCTCGACCACCAGGGCGAGTCCGTGCTCGCCTGGGACGCCGAGAGCGGCACGCCGATCACGCCGATCGTGACGTGGCAGGACAAGCGCTCGCAGCAGGTGCTCGACGAGCTGGAGCGGGACGGGCGGGCCGAGGAGGTGCGCCGCCGGAGCGGGATGCCGCTCGACCCCTACTTCTCCGCCGGCAAGCTCGCCTGGCTGCTCGAGAACGAGCGGGCCGTGAGTCGGGCACGCGACGCCGGGACGTTGCGGCTCGGCACGGTCGACTCGTGGCTCTGCGACATGCTGGGCGCCGGCTTCGCGACCGATCCCTCGACCGCCTCGCGCACGCAGTTGGCCGTGCCCGGCGACCGGTCCTGGGACGGCCTCCTCCTCGACGCCTTCGGTGTGCCCGGCGACGCCCTGCCCGAAGTGCGGGACACGGCCGCCGACCTCGGCGAGCTGCGGCACCCCGACTGGCCCCGCGCGCTGCCGCTGAGGGCGCGCTGCGTCGATCAGCAGGCCGCGCTGGCCGGGGCCGGCTGCGTGGAGCCCGGACTCGTCAAGGCCACCTACGGGACCGGCGTCTTCGTGCTCGCGCATGTGGGCGACGAGCGCCCGGCGGCGGGCGACGGCGGCCTCCTCCCCACCGTCGCCTGGCGGGTCGACGGCCGCGTGGAGTACGCGCTCGACGGCGGCGTCTTCACCGCCGGTGCGCTGCTCGAGTGGCTGAGCCGCTACCTCGGGCTGGCGGATGATCCCGCCGCCCTAGCCGCGCTCGCGGCGGGCGTGCCCGACGCCGGCGGCGTGCGCGTGCTGCCGGCGCTCGCCGGGCTCGGCGCGCCATGGTGGCGCTCCGATGCGAAGGCCGTGGTGGCCGGCCTCACCGGCCGATCGCGCCCCGCGCACGTGGCCCGCGCGGCGCTCGAGGCGATCGCCTGGCGGGTGGCGGACGTCCTCGCCGCGGTCGCCCAGCAGGTCCCCGTCGAGGCGCTGCGCGTGGACGGAGGGCTCACGCGCGACAGGCTCCTCCTGCAGCTGCAGGCCGACGCCGCCGGCGTGCCGGTCGCCCCCGGCGCGGTCGACGCCACGGCCGCCGGCGCCGCCGCGCTCGCCGCCGTCGGGGCCGGGATCTGGACGTCCACGCGCGAGATCGGCGAGCGGGTGCCAACCGGGGAGCTCGTGCGGCCGGAGCGCGACGCCGCCTGGAGGCGCCGGGCCCACGAGGAGTGGCGCAGCTTCGTGGAGGACGCGGCCGCGCTTCGCTAACGCCGCGCCTGGGCCGCTCGCGCCTCGTCGACGAGCGACGCGACCAGCCGGCTCGACTCGTCCTGCTCCGGGTGCCACAGCACGCCGAGCACGAACCGGCCGTCGCGGCCCTCCACCGCCTCGGGCAGCCCGTCGCCGACCGACCGGGCGGTGACCTCGAGGCCCTCCCCCAGCTCGTCGACGCCCTGGTGGTGGTGGGACTTGACCGCGAGCCGCTCCGCGCCGGCGGTCCGCGCGGCCAGCGAGCCCGGCTCGAGCTCCACGTCGTGGTCGGCGAACAGGCCCGGCGTGTGCCGATGATCCTCGTGGCCGACCACGTCGGGCACGTGCTGCACGAGCGTGCCGCCCAGCGCCACGTTCAGCATCTGCATCCCGCGGCAGATGGCCAGCAGCGGAAGCTCACGGTCGAGCGCGCGGGTGGCCAGGGCCAGCTCGAAGCGGTCGCGCTCGGGGACCGTGACGCTCACCTCGGGATGGGGGCGCGCGCCGTAGGTCGCGGGGTCCACGTCCGTGCCACCGGCGAGGATGAGCGCGTCCAGGCGGTCGAGGAGGTCGTCGGGATCCTGCGCGGCCTCGTCGTCGGGCGGGAGCAGGACGGCGAGGCCGCCGGCGGCCTGCACCGCGCGGATGTACGACCTCGGCATCATCGCGACGATCTCGCACCAGGGACCCCACCTGACGCGCTCGAGCGCCGCGCAGATTCCGATGATCGGCCGGGTCACGCGACAAAGGTACTCACCGCGCCAGCGCGCCGATCACCTCCTGCCACCAGGCACGGGCCGCCTCGTCGCTCTCCTCGGCGAGCCGCCGCCGCGCGTAGCGCTGGAGCTGTGCGACGCCGCCCACCGCCAGCAGCGGGCCGCTTACCGCGTGGCGGCCGTCGGCCAACAGGACGAGCGCCCCGCGCGTATCGCGCCTCGTCCGAAGGTGCTCCAGCACCTCGATCCCGAGCACGCTGGTGGGGAAGCCCGGGTCGCCGTCCCCATCGCTCCATGGTCGGGCGGTGAAGACGGCCGCGCGGGCGCGGAGCGGCTGGGTGGGGCGCGCCGGCGCGCCCACGGGCCCGGCGCGCCAGCGGTGGAGCAGCTCGGGCACGCGCTGCGCCACCTCTTTGCGGACCACGACGTGCAACCGGTCGCCGGCCTCGATCCGGGTCGAGCCGCGCGGCAGGATGGCCTCTTCCCCGCGCACGATCACGCTCAAGAGGGCGTCCCGGGGGAGCCCGAGGTCGCGCACCACGCGGCCCACGATCGCATCGTCCGGTCCGACCGGGTACTCGACGATCTCGGCGCCGAGCCGGCGGATCGTGCCGGTCTCGGCGAGGGGCCGCGGCAACGCCGGCTCGTTCGTCGTCACGCCGAGGCTGCGAGCCAGCGGCTCGAAGGTGGGTCCCTGGACGAGCGTCGAGAGCACCACCGCGAAGAAGACGACGTTGAAGAACCTGAGGCTGTCGGGGACGCCCTCGAGCACCGGGAAGATGGCGAGCACGACCGGCACCGCGCCACGCAGGCCGGCCCAGCCGAGCGTGATCCGGTCGGCCGTGCTGAACGGGTCAGGGGCCGTGGCGATCGCGGCGGCGAGCGGCCGGCCGAGGAGCAGCACGACGGCCAGCACAAGCCCCTCGAGCCAGAAGTCGTCGAGCTGGCTCGGGAAGACGAGCAGGCCGAGCGTCAGGAAGAGCGTGATCTGGGCGACCCAGGCCACGCCCTGGTGGAACACCGTGATCGTGCGCTTCGCGGGGATCGCCGCCGAGCCCAGCATGAGCCCCGCGAGATAGGCGGCGAGGAACCCCGATCCGTCGAGAGTGTCGGCCGCGCCGAAGCTGAGCGCGGCGGCGGCCAGGGTTGCGACCGGGTACAGGCCCGCCGTGTCGAGGCGGGCCCGGGCGAGCGCCTTGACGGCTAGCCAGCCGACGAGCCACCCGACCACCGCGCCGATGCCGAGCTGGCGGATGAACAGCACCGCCATGTCGAGCACGCCGTAGTCGGGCTGCTGGATCCACTCGATGAACCCGATGACCAGCAGCACAGCGATCGGATCGTTGAACCCGGCCTCGCCCTCGAGCGTGCGCGCCAGGGGCCGTCGGAGCGTCGAGCCGCGGAGAAGCGCGAAGATCGCGGCGCCGTCGGTGGACGCGACGATCGAGCCGAGGAGCAGACCCTCGAGGGTGCTGAAGTCGAACAGCAACGCGGCCGCGAGCCCCACGATCGCCGCCGTGAGGAACGTGCCCAGGACCGCGAGGCTGAGCGCCGGGCGCAGCACGGACCGGATCTCGACGAAGCCCGAGTCGAGGCCGCCCTCGAACAGGATCAGGGCGAGCGCGGCCACGCCGATCGCGCGCGCGAGCTCGTAGTCCTCCTCGGTCCGCCCGAACTCGATCCAGCCGGTCACGTCCGAGCCGATCAGCATCCCGATCGCCAGGAACAGGAGCAGCGCGGGCAGTCGAACGCGCGACGCCACGAGGGAGGCGGCGATGCCGCCCGCGAGGAGCGCACCCGCAACGAGGATCAGCTCGCCCTCGGTCATGGCCCCGGCAGCCTGCCATTCGGGACCGAAAAGCGGGGCCAGGCGTCGCGCTTACGTAGCGCAGGCCTCGGCGCCGAGCCGGCGAGCCTGCCGGTCGGACGCCGAGTTCTCGAGCGCCCGGAGACGGTCGCCGGCCGCGTCCGCGGCGGCCGGGTCCTGCGCCCTGACGGCGTCCCGCAGGTCCTCGAGCGCGGGGATCGCGTCCCTGTCGATCTCGCGCTCGAGCGTGCGCACGAATCGCTCCGCCTCCTCGCCCGCATCGCCGTCCGGTCGCTCGACCGCCTCGACGCGCCGGGCGGCCCGGCGAGTCTCGGCGATCACGTCGTCGATGAGCGCGGCGGCCTCCGCGGGGGTCTCGGCGCGGGTGACGTCGAGCTCGTTCACCTTGCGCTCGACGTCCTCGCAGATCTCGTTCAGCCGCTCGGCATAGTCCTCGCTCGATCCGCCGTCGCTGCACGCGGCCATGCCGAGCGCCGCCACCGCGGCGGCGAGCGCTGCCGTCCGGCGCGGGCCGCGCATTACGGGAGCAACCCGGCGAGGATGTGCTCGGTGCCCTCGATGTGCTCGCGCATCAGTCGCACCGCGCGGCCGCTGTCGCGACGGCCGAGCAGGGCGACTAGCCGCTTGTGCTGTGCGTTGGAGCTCGTCAGCACCACGTCCGGGTGCGCTATGCGCGCGATCAGGTCGCTCATCTGGCCCTGCACCTCGGTCATGGCGGCGACGAGCCGGGCCGAGTGTGCGGCCTCGGCGACGCCAATGTGAAAGCCCACGTCCGCGCGGCGGTACTCCTCGAATGGGCCGGTCGCGCGCTCCATCGCCTCGGTCAGGTCCCCGAGTCGCTCGAGGTCCTCGGGAGTGGAGCGCTCGGTGGCGAGCATCGTCGCCCCAGTCTCCACGGCCACGCGGAAGTCGAGGACGGCGCGCGCGTCGCCGCCGAGAGCTTCGCCCGAGTCCTGGCCGAGCGGCGGCCGGTCGGCCACGAACGTGCCGCCCGCGCGGCCGCGGAGCGAGATCAGATGACCGCTCTGCACGAGCGTGGTCAGCGCCTGCCGGAGCGTGGAGCGGGAGATGCGCAGCTCGTCGGCGAGGTCCCGCTCGGGCGGCAGCCGATGGCCGGGGGTCAGGATGCCGAGCCGGATCGCGGTCCCGAGGCGCTCCACCGTCTCCTCGAACGTGGTCGGCGGCTGAACCGGCTTGAAGACCGCGTCGAGCGCTGTGCTTCGCTCCACGGTGCCCGCGGATTCCACGAGCCCAAAGGTACACAGGCCCTCCCTTTGCCGCGGGCGGCGCGCGTCACGATGATGTCCCGCCATGGAGACCGCGGAGCACCAGGTGCTCGGCCGCCGCGCGCTCGGCCGGGCGCTCCTCGAGCGGCAGCTTCTGCTGCGCCGGGTGGCGCGTCCCGTGCCCGAAGTGATCGAGCATGTGCTCGGCCTCCAGGCTCAGGCCTCCATGCCGCCTTACGAGGGCCTCTGGTCACGCCTCGAGGGGTTCGACCCGCACGAGCTCGGCCGCATGCTCACCGACCGCCGAGCGGTGCGCCTCACGCTGATGCGGGGGACCGTGCACCTGACGACGGTCCGCGACGCGCTGCGCCTTCGACCGCTAGTCCAGGTGGTGGTAGAGCGAGCCCACAACGGCGCCTTCGGCCGTCGGATGGGCGGCGCCGATCCCGCCGCGCTCGGGGCGGCGGTACGGCGGCTCCTCGACGAGCGTCCGCTGACGGCCCGCGAGCTCGGCCGCGCGCTCGTCGAGCAGGGGATCGGCGCGGACCCCGAGGCGATCGGGAACGCCGCGCGCGTTTACGTTCCGCTGGTGCAGGTCCCGCCGCGCGGCGTCTGGGGGAGGTCGGGGCAGGCGCGGTACGCGACGATCGAGTCGTGGACGGGTCGCGAGCTCGAGGCGGACCCCTCGATCGACGACGTGGTCCTGCGCTACCTCGGGAGCTTCGGTCCCGCCACCGCGATGGACATGCAGAAGTGGTCCGGCCTGACGAAGCTGAGCGCGGTGTTCGAGCGGCTGCGCCCGCGGCTCGTCACGTTCCGCGACGAGGACGGCAGGGAGCTGTTCGACCTGCCCGACGCGCCGCGTCCCGATCCCGACGTCCCGGCGCCCGTCCGCCTCCTGGGCGAGTACGACAACGTCCTGCTCGGGCACGCCGACCGCCGCCGTCTCATCCCCGAGGACTTCCCCTGGCGGGCGATGCTCGGCCCGGGGCGCTTCGTCAACAACGCGCTCGTCGACGGAGTGCTGCGGGCGACGTGGTGGATCGACCGCGACGGTCCACGCCGCGCGACCCTCGGCATCCGCCCGTTCCGCGAGCTCGCCGCGACCGAGCGCGACGAGGTGGCGGCGGAAGCCGAGCGCATAATCGAGTTCGAGGCGCCCGACGCGGAGCGCCGCGACGTGCGGTTCGAGGCGGCGGTGGGGTAGTGGAGCGCTCCGGGTTCGCCGCGGTCCCCGGCGTCCGGCACCGTCACGTCGACGCGGGTGGGCTGCGGATGCACGTGGCGGAGGCGGGGCAGGGCGATCCGTCGTTCTGCTCCACGGGTGGCCGCAGCACTGGTACGTCTGGCGGGACGTCATCCCGCAGCTCGCGCCGCACGCGCACGTCGTGTGCCCCGACCTGCGCGGCTTCGGCTGGACGGACGCCCCCGCCTCGGGATACGACCTCGACACGATGGCCCGCGACGTGCTCGCCCTGCTCGATGCGCTCGGCCACGCCCGGGTGAGCTTCGCCGGCCACGATTGGGGCGGGTGGATCGGCTTCCTCCTCTGCCTTTGCCATCCCGATCGGATATCGCGGTTCGTGGCGCTCGGCGTGGTGCCGCCCCGGCGCCCTCGAGACCTCCGCAACCTGCTCGAGCTGTGGCGCATTGCGTATCAGGTGCCGATCGCGCTGCCCCAGGTCGGACGCCGCGTGGTCGCGCGGAGCGTACGCACGGCTCTCCGCGCCGCCTCGGAGTCGTTCAGCGACGAGGAGCTCGACGCGTTCGCAGCGCGCATCGAGGGCGACCGCGCCCGTGCGACCGAGCTGCTCTACCGCACGTTCCTGCTGCGCGAGCTCGTCCCGGTGGCGGCGGGACGCCGCGAAGACACGCCGCTGCGCGTTCCGACGCTGCTGATCGTGGGCGAGCGCGACTTCGCGATCCCCGCGCGCATCGCGCGCGAGCAGGCCGCGCGCTCCGAAGCGCTGGAAGTCGAGGTCGTGCCGGGCGCCGGGCACTTCGTCGTGGACGAGCGGCCGGACCTCGTGGCCGACCGGATCCTCCGGTTCGCGCTCGCGCACTGATGTCGATCGGCGGGCGCCAAGACACCAGCGTTCAGACGCAGTCGATCGGGGGAGGGCCGAGTGCCTCGGTCGAGCCGGGGCCGACCGCCACCCCGAACGGGGCGGAGGCGCCGCCGATGAAGCTGTGGTTCGCGTCCGTCCCGTCCAGGTTGGCCCGGCCGATCGTGCCCGTGGCCTCGTCGGTCCAGTAGACGTGGCGGGCGTCGACCGCCACCCCGCGCGGGCGGGAGGCGCCGCCGATGAAGCTCTGGTTGGCGCCCGTCCCGTCCAGGTTGGCCCGGCCGATCGTGCCCCCGACGACGTTGGCCCAGTAGACGTGGCCGGCGTCGACCGCCACGCCGGACGGGAAGGACGCGCCGCTGATGAAGCTCTGGTTGGCGCCCGCCCCGTCCAGGTTGGCCCGGCCGATCGTGCCCGTGAGGATGTTGGCCCAGTAGACGTGGCCGGCGTCAACCGCCACTCCCTCCGGGAAGGAGGCGCCGACGATGAAGCTCTGGTTCGCGCCCGTCCCGTCCAGGTTGGCCCGGCCGATCGTGCCCGCGCCGGCGTTGACCCAGTAGACGTGGCCGGCGTCGACCGCCACCCCGAACGGGGCGGTGGCGCCGACGATGAACCTCTGGTTCGCGTCCGTCCCGTCAAGGTTGGCCCGGCCGATCGTTCCCGTGGCGTTGGACCAGTAGACGTGGCCGGCGTCGACCGCCACGCCGACCGGGGCGCAGGCGCCGCCGATGAAGCTCGGGTTCGCGCCCGTCCCGTCCAGGTTCGCCCGGCCGATCGTGTCCGTGCCGGCGTTGGCCCAGTAGACGGAGACGACAGCGACCCTGAAGTGACGCGTCGCCGTGACCGTACCGCCGTCCGTCAAGCTCAGCGAGACCGTGAACGTGTAGGTGCCGTTCGCCAGGCCGCCGTAGGATGCGCCCGATTGCGACCTGCCGGCGCCGAACGCCGAAGGTGCGTCGCAGGGAACCGACGAGGATGTCGGCCCCGAGAGGGCGCAGACGAGCCTCCGCGTCGCCTTCGGCTTCCTGTTGTAGGTGAACTTGAACGAAACCGAGCTGGTCGTCAGTGTCGCCCCCTCCCCGGGCGACGGAGGAGACACGAACGCGATCGTCGGCCGCGACGCGCCGAGGCCTGCGCCGTCCCCAGCAGCAGCAAGGCAGAGACGGCCACCAGCAGCGCGGGCGCGAGGATCCGGCGCCGCGAGAAGATCTTCCAGTGCATCGGGTCTCCCTTCTTACGGCCAGCGCCGCATCCTCCACGGCCCCAGCCCCGGTCGGTTGAGACGAGCCAGATCCCGGCCTCCTAGGCCACGCCAACCAACACCCTCGCGCAGCCACGGTCAAGCGCCGCCACGGTTCGCTGGAGGCCTACTCCAGATAGGTATCGAAAGCCTGCCAGAGGAGCCCGTCTCCGCGAGAGGAGAGCGGCGGCACCGGTCGCCCTCTCCTCTCCCGGCGCAACGCGGTCACGCCACTACAGGGACGGCGGGTGGCTGGTTTGGACGGCGAGGAGGGGCCAGGCGGCACGCGATCGACTCCCACGGCGCGCGGCGAGGCGCGCTCAGGGGATGGTGGGACCCGTACGAGGTGCCTCCCGGGCGCACCCGCGGTAGCTCGCAGGCACTGCTGCCTACACGGCGTCCGCATCCGCGTGCGCTACTACCGCGCCACGACGGCCGCGCCGTGCGGGGCGGCTCGCTGTGCCCAGGCCCGCATCCCGGCCGATTCGTAGAGCCGACGCGACTCCTCAAGAAGGTGTCGGGCCTCGGCCTCCTGCTCGTCGGACCGGGCGCCAGGTGCCACCGGCAGGCGGGCGTGGTCGAAAAGGGCGTGTGCGGCCCAAGGCAGCGCGCCGGCACGGCGGTTCACGTTCGCGGCGTGCTTGAAGTGACGCACCGCCTCGTCGTGACGGCCAAGGACGGCCGCGAGCTTCCCGAGCGCGCGGCCTGTGGAGCCCAGCGCGACCTCAGCCTCCGCTATCACGTTGTGGTCTGCGTACGGCGTAAGTCGCTCGTAGAGCGTCTCGGCGCGCTCCGTGTCGCGAAGCATGGCGCAGCCCTCGGCGATCAGCACCATCGACAGCAACCACTCCTCGTCGTGCTCCACGATGGCGAAGCCGCCCGCCGCAACGTCCTCCAGGGCGGCGCGCGTCTCCTGCTCGCGCCCTAGCCCCGCATAGAGGCTCACGCGGACGGCCCTCCACACGGGATAGCTGGCGTACTCCTTGACGGCGTTACAGACATCGGCCTCGATCTCCTCGAGCCGTCCCTGGAGCCCCCGCAGCACGAACCGCTGCAACCGGCGAACCACCGCCGCGTTCCACGGCATCGCCTTCCGCCCGAGCTCGTGGGCGACGTCGATCAAGCTCTCCGCCTCGCCCAGGCGTCCTGTGAGGAGCGCGTGCATGGCGCCGATCGATCCGACCATCCACCGCTGTGCCGGCTGGCGGAGCTCGGCCGCGCGACGGCTGGCCAGCGCGTACTCGCGTGGGAACTCCTCGAGCTGGAGCCGCGCCATCAGCTCGAAGAGGCGATAGATGTGCCCCTGAACGAGCCGCTCGAGATCACCGGTCTCCTCGGCCAGGCGCCGGAGCTCCGCCTGCAGCGCCCACTGCTCCTCGAGCGTGTCGGGACCTAGGATCGCGGCGATTCGGCCGTCAACTGCGTAGCTGAGCACAGTCGGGTCGTCCAGCCGTCGGGCCATCTCGAGCGCCTCGCGGCTCAGGGCAAGTCGGCGGGCTCGATGGTCACCCGGCTTCAGCGGTCCGCCCGCGAGCCGGGCGAGGACGCGCACCCTCAGTGCGCTGTCCCTCGGCGGCAGCTTCTCGGCAGCCTCTTCCAGCAACGGCAGCAGGTAGGGGTCCCCTCGCCCGACCTCCCACACCCAGCGGCCGCCGTAGCCCAGCGCCGCTCGGGCCAGGCGCTCCTCCATCCTTCCCCGACGGGCGATGGCGGCCGCCTCGAGGAAGGTCTCCTTGGCCGTCGCGATGCTGCCCGCCCGCGCCTGCGCTTCTCCCTGAGCGAGGAGCAGCTCGCAGGCGAGGGCGGGATCCGGCCTGCCGGAGAGCTCGAGGGCATCGAGTGCCAGGCGGTAGAGCCGTGCCGCCTCCTCGTAGGCCAGCTGTCCCGCGGCGCGTCGTCCGGCGGCCTCGGCGTACTTGACTGCCTTGGCGGCGCCCGTCCGGGACACCCCTTCATAGAAGTGAAAGGCGAGCTCCGTCAGATGGGGCTCCCGGTCACGGGCATATCGCGTCTCGAGCGTCTCGCCCACGCGCCTGTGAAGCTCGATCCTTCGCCCTGCCGGCAGCGACTCGTACAGCGCGTCTCGTACGAGGGCGTGGGAGAAGCGCAACCGACCGGGGCCGCCAGGGGCGGAGGCGACGAGACGGACGCCGATGGCCTCGTCGAGGGCGCGGGTCACGTTACCGTTCGCCGCACCCACGACCTGCCCGACGGTCTCGATCTCGAACTCACGCCCCAGGACCGCGGCAATTTCGAGCACCGTCCTGGATGCCTCTGTCAGCTGCTCGAGGCGCCGTCCGATAACCCACCGAACCCCGCTTGGGACAGCGAGAGCAGCCGGGTCGGCGGAAGCACCGGTCTCATCGAGCTCGCGCTCCGACTCGAGCAAACGCACCATCTCGGTGACGAAGAGCGGATTGCCCCCGGTACGCGCGTGGATCTCGCTGACGAGCTCCTCCGGAGGCGTCCCCTCGCTCGCCAGCCGCACGAGCGTCGCGACCTGAGCCCTCTCCAAGCCGCCGAGGCGGATGCGGTGCACTGTCGGCTCCCGCGAAACGTCGGTCAAGAGAGCTTCGAACGCCTGTCGAGGACCGGTCTCGGTGTCGCGATACGCCGCGACGGCGGCAACCGGTACATCATCCAGCTGCCCGGCGACGAAGCGGAGCAGGAGCAGCGACGGCTCGTCGGCGGCGTGGATGTCGTCGAGCAGCAGGGCGAGCGGCGTGCGCCCCGCGGCGGCGCGCACGAAACGGCCGACAGCGTCGAACATCCGGAAGCGAGCCGCCTCCGGGTCGCCGACTGTGCGCGGCAGGCCGGGCAGGCGCTCGTGCAACTCGGGCAGGAGCTCGGCGAGCTCCCCCGTGCCGGAGCCGACCTCTGAGAGCAACGCGGCGGGCTCCGTCCCTCGGAGACAGGAGCGCAGTAGCTGCACCCACGGCCAGAAGGCGGGGGCTCCCTTCCCCTCCCAGCACCGTCCCCACACCACGTTCATGCCTCGCTCTCGGCAATCCCTCGCGAACTCGTCGACGAGGCGACTCTTGCCGATGCCAGGCTCGCCGCCGACTAGGAAGAGCGATCCGTGCCCAGCCAGCGCACGATCCAACCCTCGCGACAGCTGTCCGAGCTCGGGCTCCCGGCCGATGAACACCGCGCCGGGCGCGTCCAGCTCGTCTGAGACCGACCGTCGCGGAGCGGCGACCGAGGGGTCATGCTCGAGGATCGCCTGGTGGAGGTCGCGCAGCTCGGGAGATGGTTCGATCCCAAGCTCGTCGACGAGCGCTGCTCGGCCGTGATGGTAGGTCTCGAGCGCCTCCGCCTGCCGGCCGGCGCGATAGAGCGCCAGCATGAGTTGGCCTCGCAACCGCTCCCGTAGCGTATGCCGTGCAACCTCGGCCTCGAGCTCCCCGATGAGGGCGTCATGGCGTCCGAGCGCCAGGTCCGCCTCCACGCGATCCTCGAGGGCACGTACGCGCAGCTCCTCGAGGCGCGAGATCTCGGCCTGGGCGAACGACTCGTAGGTGAGCTCCGCAAGGGGTGGGCCGCGCCACAATTCCAGCGCACTGTCCAGCGCCCGGCGCGCGGAGCGCACGTCGCCGCCCGCCCAGGCCCGCCGACCTGCGTCCAGGAGGGCCTCGAACCGTTTGACGTCGAGCTGCTCGTCCTCGACTTGCAGCACGTAGCCGGGCGCGCGAGTGAAGACAGCGCCGCTGCGAGCGCCCGTGGCGAGGCCGGGCTCGAGCGCCCGGCGCAGCCGCGAAATGGCGACCTGGAGAGCCTTGATCCCATCCTCGCGGCCTTCGCCGGCCCACAGCTCGTCGATCAGGCGGTCACTCGAGACCACCTCGTTGACGTGCAGCAGCAGCATTGCGAGCAGCGCTCGCTGCTTGGGGCCGCCAAGCGCGAGTCGACGGTCGCCTTCAACGACCTCGATCGGCCCCAGGATGCGAAAGTCCATTGGTTCGCCACGGCGAAGGTAACACGCCCAGGGGCGCCTTGTAGGGATCTTGAAAGGCTCCTCGGCGAGGCTCCTGCCGCCCTCCAAACGACGCAAGGAGGAGCGATGCGAAAGGGACGGGGCCACCCGGGTGCGACACCCGAGGTCGTCCGCGCCCGAGCGCCGCCCAAGCGCGGCGGCTATCAACTACTAGGACGAGGGGAGATCCTCATGAGAAGGAGACTGCGCGCCGCGCTCCTCGCGACGGCTCTCGCCGTGGTCGCGCTGGCGGCCGGCCCGTCGCTCGTAAGCGCGATCACCGCCACGCTGTTCGTGACTAGCACGCTCGAGCCGGTGAAGGTCAAGAACGACGGCATCAAGCTCAAGACCAAGGCCCCGACGGACGTGCATATGCAGGAGGTCACGTTCGACCCCGGCGACTTTGTCGACTGGCACAACCACCCAGGGTTCGCACTCATCGCCGTGAAGTCCGGGCAGATGACCTTCCTCGATCCCGACTGCACCAAGCACGTGGTCGGGCCGGGCCAGGCCTTGGTCGAGTCCGGCGGCCCGACCTTCGCAGTGAACGAGGGGACCGAGAAGGCGCTCTTCTACATCACGTATGTCGTACCCGAGGGCTCGCCGCGGACCGTGCCGACCGACCCCCCGGCCTGCGCCACCGGCGAGGACGAGGACGACGACCGCGACAAAGACGACGACTCGGACGACCACGACTAGGACTGTTCGCGCGCACCCGGCCAACGCCGGGTGCGCGCCGATGGCCTGGTATTACGGTCGCGCCGATCAGGGCTACGCCGAGCCAAAGCGTGAGATCTCGCCCGCTAAGGGCGCGACGAGCACGACGCCGGTTCGACCGAGGTCCGAGTCGCGCCGCTCACAGCACGGATCAACGACGTCACCGAGCAGAGGACGAGAAAGGCCCGCCGCCGAGCCAGGGTTGAGCTGTGCAACGCAGCCGCGTCGCGGTAGAAGCTGAGCGCGACCCCCGCGCGCGGTCCCGGTGCCCAGGTTGGACGACGATGAGGCGTGATGCGCTGACGCGTAGCCAGACGGCTGCTTCCCATGCGAGGCGGCACTCGGCGCGACCGAGAGCATCGCCGCCCGCAGATGGCTGTTCAGGCACAGAAGCGGGAGACATCTCCAGACCTTCCGCATCACGGCGACGATGTCCTCGACCGTGGGCGGGTCAGCCGGGTAGCACATCCGCTTGTTGCGCGGCGGGCGGCCGGCGTGGTAGCCCGGCAGGGTCGCCGGCGAGCGACGTCGACCGGCCGCGTCCAGCGATGACAAGACTGTCATGGGATCTCCTCGAATCAGACAGCAGATGTCCGCGCTGCCCCTACCAGTCCGCAGCAGGCCGGGCTACCGCTTCCATCGGCATCGCGAGTGTCTGACCAGCCCGTGAACGGCACGTCGAGACAAGCGGAGTTCGTCCACAGCAGGAGGCGACCGAGTGTCGGTGAGAGTGCCGCGTTCACGCGAGGGTGTCGCGCAAATATCGGCGGTGAGGGTTGGCGGCGGTGAACGGGTCTGATTCCACATCGGCAGGGGACCCTTTCGTCCCCGACTCAGCCAGTCGCGGCAGCCAGGGTGTATCGGTGGAGCTTCAGGAGGTTGTGGGTGGCCCCGATCAGGCGCCATTCCGAGAGGGCGGCGGCCCGGCCTCTTCGTTTGAAGCGTCCGATCTGACGGTTCGCCTTGATCTGGCCGAAGACCGGCTCCACCATTCCCAGCCGGCGTGAGTAGAGCTCGTCACCGCGCTCGGTGGCGAGCACTCTTCGCATGAAGTCGTAGGGCCCGCCGAGGCGCGTCTTGCGTGGTCGGCTGCGGGTCGTATCCGGGGCAACGATCGGGATCATGCCTCGTGCTCTGAGGGCGTCGATGTGGTCGTTGGACCAATAGCCGGCATCGGCGAGCACGACCTCGGGGCGCTCGGTCACGCCCGCTTCGCTGAGTTCTCGCTCGGCCGCGGTGACGACCGGGTTGAGCTGCTCGAAGTCGCCGCCCTCGGTGGTGATCTCGGCGGCGACGATGATCTGCTCCTCGGTGACGGCGGCCTGGGCGTTGTAGGCGGGGATGAAGTTGCGGCCGAACTTCATCCGCCGGGCGTCGGGATCGGTGGTGTTGATCTTGCCGTCGGGCCGGACGGGCGGCGTGTAGCCGTCCGGCGGGCGGCCGAAGCGCCGGCCATCCTTCATTACGCCGCGCGCGCGATAGGCCTCGTAGTGGCGGTTTGCTCGGTGCTCGCTACCCCAGTCCTCCACCAGGCGGCGGCGGCAGATCTCAAGCCGCTCTTTCCGGTCCTGCGGAATCGGCTCAGGGTTGGCGGCCCGCTCGGCCTCGAGGCGCTGCTTGGCCTCCCGCAGCCAGGCCCGCCTGCCGCCGCGAGTGCTCAGATGCTCGGGCAGTTCGTCGCCCCGCGCCTCGCCGAAGCGCTCGTCCTCGGCGGCGTCTATCTCGGCCGCCTCGGCCAGAACCTCCGCCGCGATCTCCTCGTAGCTACAGATCGCCGAGTCGGAGGCCGCGGCTCGGAACTTCGAGCCGTCGACGGCGATCACCCCGACCCGCACCAGTCCCGCCCGGGCGCAGAGGCCCAGCACCTGGCCAAAGAGGCCCGCCAGCGCCTCCTGGTGGCGGACCCGAAAGCGGGCGATCGTCGCGTGGTCGGGGACCCGATTCGCGCACACCACCCGGAAGGCGACGTCCTCGCGACAGCGTCGCTCGATCCCGCGCGAGCTTCGCTCACCCACGCAGTAGGCGTAGGCCAGCAGCGTCAGCATCATCTTCGGGTCGTGGGCCGCGCGACCGTGGCCGTCCGCTCGGTAGGCGGCGTAGAACGACTCGACGTCGAGCGCCTCGATCGCCTCGATCACAAACCAGGCGAGGTGGTCCTCATCCAGCCAGTCGCGCAGGTCCGGCGGCAACAACAGGGACTGATCTCGGTCGCAGCCAAGGAAGTTCTGAGCCATGCCCGAATCGTCTTCGGCGCGCCGGACGAAAAGGGCGCTCAGCAGGGGGGTTTGCGCGACACCCTCAGGCGAGAGCAGAAGTGCACCTAACTCAGGTAGCGCGTCCTCGCCTGCCCGTATAGGTTCGTCTGGGCGTATGGCAACCGGCTACGACTACGTCATCGTCGGGGCGGGCTCCGCCGGGTGCG